>OLFY01000128.1_pt1 | contig 113946 bp, 86 predicted proteins | sample 1605611 | NCBI WGS metagenome assembly OLFY01 (sample SAMEA3888923, study PRJEB22519) | human gut metagenome | biome: human gut; feature: human-associated habitat; material: faeces | place: Denmark | collected 2011 | reverse complement strand
CGGTGATGACGATGTTTTTGATATACCCCTTTACCCTATCCCACGAACACCGTCATCATCGTCATCACCGTCACACTTATAGCGAAATGACGCTTGCAGTTTACTACTGCTCGAAACAAAAATAATGATATTACGAAAAACATAAAATCGGAATGACGCAGATGACGCTAATGACGCTGAATCTGGGATATGGTATAGGGATATCCTCAAAACAGCGTCATTAGCGTCATCTGCGTCACTATCGTCACACAAGAGCAGCGAGGGGGTCTGGGGAACACCCCAGAAATGCGTTTGTGGATATCCAAACGCTATGCTAGCAAAACACGTTCCCGCTCAAAGCGGGAGTAATCAAAGCGGATACGCATACAAATTCACATATACTCCAGAGTGAATCAGTTTAGATTCATCCAAAAATCTTGACTCGAAAAAGTGAATCAGTTTTGATTCACTCGGCGGAAAAATCCACAATTCTCGGTATATGCACCATACAATCCCAACGTGTGTAATTGAGGTGGAAATCAGGTATCCAAAGGCGACAACTGCTTGTGCCTAAAAATACAAAGGACGCTGTGTTTCACGCCGCATCACTTTTGCAGAGCACATATCAGCTTGTGCGCAATGCTTTGGGGCGCAATCGCCCATGTATCAACTCCGTCTATCAGGTCAAACAGCATGGAGTTTGTACCTAGTGTAATGCGTTTGCGCTTAGCATTGGGAAAGTATCGTTTATGCCACAGCGTAGCAAAACGCGTCTACCCAAAACAGTGGCTATCATGGCGCGCATACAAATTCATACATTCCTCGGGCGTGAATCACTGCGGATTCACGTCTGTCGAAAAAGTCCAAATTTCAGACATAGGTTTTTTGCATTGAGTTGGGGATGGGGCGCGTGCTACAATCAAAGCTAGAAAGCTGTGCCCTTTTCCGGGCAAGATTGTAGGAGGAACTGTCAATGAAACTTCGACTTGGCATCATCGGCGCGGGCAACATTGCCTCCGCCCACATCCAAAATGTCCTGGACGGGAAATGCCCGAATATCGAGATTGTGGCCGTGGCCGACCGCAAGGAGAGCCGCCGCCAGTGGGCTGCCGAAAAACTGCCCGATGCCCGCATTTTCACCGAGGGCAGCGACCTTATCGCCGCCAAATGCTGCGACGCGGTTCTCATCGCCGTGCCGCACTACCAGCATCCCACGCTGGCCATCGAGGCGTTCCGCGCCGGGCAGCACGTCATGTGCGAGAAGCCCGCGGGCGTCTACACCTTACAGGTGCGGGAGATGATCGCCGAGGCCGACAAACACCCCGAGCTGACCTTCGGCATGATGTTCAACCAGCGCACCAACTGCGTCTACCGCAAGATGAAGGAGATGCTGGACGCGGGCGAACTGGGTGAGCTCAAGCGCGTGAACTGGATCGTCACCGACTGGTATCGCACCCAGTTTTATTATGACTCCGGTGCATGGCGTGCGACCTGGGCCGGTGAGGGCGGCGGTGTGCTGCTGAACCAGTGCCCCCACCAGCTGGATCTACTGCAATGGCTGTGCGGCCTGCCAGTGCGCGTGCATTCTTTCTGCCATGAGGGCAAGTGGCACGACATTGAGGTCGAGGACGACGTGACCGCCTACATGGAGTTTGCCAACGGTGCGACGGGTGTGTTCATCACCACCACCGCCGACGCCCCCGGCACGAATCGCTTGGAAATCACCGGCACGAAAGGCCGTCTGATTTGCGACGAAAACGGCCTGACCTACGACCGCCTGAAAGAGGATGAGCGCATCTGGTGCGCCACCTGCAAGGAGGGCTTTGAAAAGCCCGGCTGTGAGCGTGTCGAGGTCGAGACCGACGGCGAAAACCCGCAGCACGCAGGCGTGCTGAATGCCTTTGCCGCCCACATCCAGACCGGCGCACCGCTGGTGGCAGACGGCCGCGAGGGCATCAACGGTCTGATGCTCTCCAACGCCATCCACCTGTCGTCCTGGCTGGGCGAGACGGTCACGCTGCCCATCGATGAGAAAAAGTTCCTGAACCTGCTCAACGAGCGCCGCGCTCACTCCCGCCTGAAAGAGGACACCGACGTGGTCATGGACACTGCGTCCAGCTACGGCGGCGGGGCAAAATAAAATGGAAAAGGTAAAAACGGCGGTCATCGGCATTGGCAACATGGGCACGGCACACGCCCAAAGCCTGTGGGATGACCGTGTGCCCGGCCTGGCGCTGGCCGCAGTTTGCGACACCGACCCTGCGCGGCTGGCCTATGCCGCCAAAGCGTGGCCCGGTGTGGCCTGCTATGCCAGCGAGGACGCACTGTTGGCCGCAGGCGGTGTGCAGGCGGCCATCGTTGCTGTACCCCATCCGCTGCACAGCAAAATTGCCTCGCTGGCGTTAGCGGCTGGGCTGCACGTGCTGGTGGAAAAACCGTTGGATGTCCGCCTTTCGGTCGCACAGGCATTGTGTGCACAGGCAAAAGCCAGCGGCAAAGTGTTTGCCCTGATGCTGAACCAGCGCACGAACCCGCTGTTCGCCAAGGCGCGGGAAATCGTGCAGGGCGGCCAGCTTGGGCAGCTCAAGCGCTCGGTATGGATCATCACAAACTGGTATCGCACCCAGCATTACTATGATTCCGGTGCGTGGCGTGCCACCTGGGCGGGCGAGGGCGGCGGCGTGCTGCTGAATCAGGCACCCCACAATCTTGACCTGTGGCAATGGATCTGCGGCATGCCTGAGAGCGTGACCGGCTACTGCGACGTGGCTCGCTACCACCACATAGAGGTCGAGGACGACGCGACGATTTTTGCCAAGTACCCGAACGGTGCGACTGGTGTGTTCATTACCTCCACCGGCGAGATGCCCGGCACGAACCGGCTGGAAATTGCCGGCACAAAGGGTAAGCTTGTCCTGGAGAACGGTGTGCTGAAATGGTGGCGGTTGAAAACGCCCGAGGATGCCATCCGCTTTGCCAGCTCCGACAACTTTGTGACGCCGGACTGCGACTATCAGGAGCTCACCCCCGACGCGCCCGAATCCGCGCACATCGGCATTTTGCGGAACTTCGCGGATGCGATTTTGCACGGCGCACCGCTGCTCAGCCCCGGCGAGGACGGCCTAAAAGAGCTGGCCATCTCCAACGCGGCCTATCTCTCCCAGTGGACCGGCAACGCCGCCATGCCGCTGCCGCCGGATACCGTGCTGTTTGATAAGCTGCTGGCCGAGCGGGTCAAGACCTCCGCCTATAAGCCCAAGACCGATACAGAGCACCCCGACGGCCGATACAGCCGCCGTTGGCAGGTGAATTGGTAACAAGGAGAACGCTATGTCAAAAACAACGCAGCTGTCTTTCCCGGCGACGGATCCATTTATCCTGCGTGCTGTCGATGGGCGGTACTACCTTTACTGCACTAGCGAGGACGGTAGCGGCATCCCTATCCATGTGTCCGATGATTTGGTGCACTGGCAGCGATGCGGCACAGCCATCGGCAAGGATACCGCCCGCTGGGGCGTGGATTGCTTCTGGGCGCCCGAGTGCTATGAGATAAACGGAAAATACTACCTGTTTTACAGTGCCGACTGGAAAGAAAACCCGACCGGTGCACTGGAAAACTTCCGAATCGGCGTCGCCGTGGCAGATGACCCGGCCGGGCCGTTCGCCGATATGGCCGACAAGCCGATTTTTGACCCAGGGTATCCCATCATCGATGCCGACGTTTACACCGAGGATGGGCGATACTACCTTTACTATTCCCGCTGCTGCTATGAGCACAATGTGGACGGCCTTGAAGAAAGCTGGATCTACGGCGTGGAGCTGAAGCCCGATTTTACCGGTGTTATCGGCGAACCTGTGCTGCTGCTGCGCCCGGAGCAGGAGTGGGAGGGGCGCAGCGCTGCCGCCACAGGCCGCCGCTGGAACGAGGGTTCGTATCTCCTGAAGCACAACAGAAAATACTACATGACCTACTCCGGCAATTTCTTTGCAGGGCCGGACTACGCCGTTGGCTACGCTACGGCTGACACCCCGCTGGGCCCCTACACAAAAGCACCGGAAAACCCGATTTTGGAGCGCGGCGCACAGGTGACCGGCACCGGCCACAACTGTATGTTCCGCACCACGGCGGGCGAATTGATGATTTGCTACCATGGCCGCACCGAGGCCACCGGCACTGATCGCATCGCCTTTATCTCCCCGGCACATTTTGATGAGCAGGGCAGATTGGTCATCGACGCGGAATAACGCACAACACAAAATCCCCCTGCACGTTGTCGTGCAGGGGGATTTGTGTTTTTTATTGGTCGGCCATCTGCTGGGCTTTCAAGCATAGCTCGGCAGCTCTAAAGGCGTGTGCCTGGGTCATGGCGGTCTCGGTGCGGTCGATGCAGTCGCGGATCAGCCGCCCAAAGAAAGGGCAGCCCACCTTGCCGGTGGCATTCGTGCTGAACTCACCCTGCCGGTTAGCCCAGTAGACCATGTTCTCCCGCTTTTCGCCGGCGGCCAGGTCGATGAACTTGCGCAGCTCGATGTAACCGTCTGTGCCGGTGATGAACGTCCGGCCATCGCCCCAGTTGCGCAGGCCGTCTGGCGTGAACCAGTCTACCCGAAAATACCCGCTCACGCCGTTGGCGGCGGTGGCGGCACATTCGCCGAAATCCTCAAACTCCGGCGTGGCGGGGTGGGCGTAGTTGGCCTTGCGGGCAAAGGTGATGTCGGCATTCTCGACCCCGGCAAAGTAGAGAAACTGTTCCAGCTGGTGACTGCCGATATCGCACAAAATGCCGCCGTACCGCGCTTTCTCGTAAAACCAGGCCGGGCGCGGGCCGCCCAAGCGGTGTGGGCCGAAGCCCTCAACATGCAGCACACGGCCAATCGTGTTCTGTTTGATAAGATAGTCTGCCAGCGTGGCGGCCTCGCTGTGCAGCCGTTCAGAGTAGTAGACCATGTACTTGCGGCCAGTCTCGGCCACAGCGCGGCGGGCTGCTTCCAGCTGGGGCAGGCTCGTCATTGGCGCTTTGTCAACAAAATAGTCTTTCCCGGCGGCCATCACCCGCAGGCCAAGGGGGCAGCGCTCGCTGGGGATGGCGGCACTGGCGATAAGCTGAATATCCGGGTCGGCCAGCAGCTCGTCCAAGCTGGCCGCTGCCCGCGCCTGGGGAAAAGTGCGGCGGTAGGCGGCAACTTTTTCCGGGTCTTCATCCCAAACGGCGGTCAGTGTTGCACCGGCTTCCAGCAGACCGTTTGTCATGCCGTAGATGTGGCCGTGTTCCAGCCCCACGGCGGCAAATTGAAATTCCCCAGGGCCTACGACGGGCTGTGGTTTCGGCGGCAGGTGCAGCTCCATGTTACAAAAGCTCCTTTAGGGCGTTGCAGGCGGCGTCAAAGGCGGCATCGCTGCTGGGATAGCGGTAGCCGCCCACATGGCTGGTATTGCCGTCCTGTTCCAGGTCTTTCAGTCCCTCAAACACTTGCAGGTGCGGTTCCACGGTCACGTCCTCACCGCCCTGGGCGCGGTAGGCGTCCAGAATACGCTTGACGTTGCCCAGACCCTTGCCAGCGGGCACAACGCTGCCGTCGGCCAATGCGTCTTTGATATGCAGGTAGTCAATGTAGGGGTTCAGTTCTTCCCAGGCGCTCCACGTATCCTGGCCGCACTGCACATAGTTGGCGGGGTCGAACACGCCGCGCATCTGGGGGAACGCTTTGTGCAGGTCAAGGCAGCGGGAGGCGATATCACCGTAGATGCCTTTCTCATTTTCGTGGCAGAACAGCACGCCGCTGCCCTCGCCCACGCGGAGCATTTCGCCCACTTGGTCGATGACCCTATTGCGGTAGTCGGCGGGATCCTTGCCTGCGGGGATGTAGAAGGAGAACATCCGCAGCCGCTTTGCGCCCAGCACCTGGGCAACTTCCAGTGTGTGGCGCAGCTGCTCAAGGTGGGCGGCAAAATCGCCGGTCTCAATATCAATCTTGCCGATGGGCGAGCCGATGGACCAGGTACACAGCCCCGCGTCGTCCAGCTTGCGGCGCACCTCTTTGGCCTTTTCCAGGGAAATGGCGGAGACGTTCTCGCCGTCTACCCCGCGGATTTCCAGGCCGTTCAGCCCATTGCGGCGCATCGCCGCAATCTGGCCGTCGATGGCGGGGGATGCTTCATCAGCAAACGCGTAAATTCTCATGGGGAACCTCCTCTTCGGTATATGTAGGGGCGCACCTGCGTGTGCGCCCGCCTTGCGTGGCAAACGGGCTGCGGGCGTACACATAGGTGCGCCGCTACGGAGTAAAGCCGCTTGCAAATCACGAACAGCCGCGCGGGACATCTGCCCTGCGCGGCTAGGGGAAAATTACAGCATCAGTGCAAACAGTCCACCCTGCACGCTGCGGCCGATAAAGGCCACGAGCCGATTCGTTTTCGTGTCGTACCAGTCAGAGAACGGTACGCGGGATGTTGTCTCGTGTAGCTCTTTGGCAACCGGCGCAATCAGCGCGGCACGCACAGCCGGGTCGTCCGCCATGCGGGCGGTCCAGCAGATCCAGTCGGACTTGGTGTAGTCCGCGCGGGAATCCAGCGGCAGGCCGTAGGTGTTGATGCGCGGCAGATAGCTGGCGGTCTCGGCGGCGTAGAAGCTGTCGGGCAACAGGCCGAGGTGCAGCACCTTGTCCCACAGCAGATTGTACTTCATGCTCCAGCCCTGGCCGTCCAGTGTCAGCGGGGTGTTGCCCTTATCGCCGATTTTTTCCAGCAAGTGGGCGGCCATCGTCTTGGCCTGGGCGGTGCAGCTCTCGTCGCCGGTCAGGCGGGCATAACAGGCCACGCCCACAATGGCCTTGGCGGCCAGGTTGACGTTGTGTGCCAGGTGCCCGGCAAAGTCGTCGGTGCACAGCTGCTCGGCAGGGTCCTCACCATATTGTACCAGATACTTGACCCAGTTGTCCAGCAGCGAGCGGTACTGATCGGCCAGTGCCTTGTCCGCGCCAAAGGCGCGGGCGGCCTCCAGCATGATCAGCATATTACCGCACTCTTCCACCGGCATCTGGTAGCGCGGATCCCACACATCCGTACCGGCAGGGTACAGGTAGTACGGCGGGTGGCTGGCCGTGCGGCCAATGGGTTTGCGGGCAGCGTAAACCTGGCCGGTGGCCAGCGGGTAACGGCCGACATCATGCGGGGCAAAATCGCAGTCCCAAACCGGCATGGAGGCAAATTCCAGCACCGGGCGGCAGAGGGCATTGACGAGCTCGGGGCAGTAGTGCAGGAACAGCGGGATGGAGGGGTAGCTCACATCCACCGTGCCGATGCAGCCGTTGGAATCGTTCTCCTTGGAGAGGAATGCCATCTCGCCCTTGGGCGTGGCGATAAGCTTGTGCGCGGCAAAGGTGTGCCGCCAGGCGGCGTTGACGATATCCTCGTAGTCCTGACCGCCGGCTTTCTGGGCATCGTTGCTGACGGTCTCATCCATGGCAGCGCAGCGCAGCAGGATCTCGTCAAAGTGCTTTTGGGCGTAAAGGATGGCGTCGGTGATCTGGCGGCCATCACGGCGATACCATGCCTTGCACAGATCGCCGAAGTAGTTGATGGAGGCAATATCGTCATAGGCGATGACGGCCTGCGCGGGCGCACCGCCCACGGTCAGGCTGCAGGTGGTCTGCACGCCGTCGCCGACGGCCTTGACAACGCCGTCGGCGCTCAGGTACAGGTAGCCCCAGTCGATCGTGATGTGGTCAGCGGAGTGGCTCAGCGGCTTCTGGGTCTCCTGGCCGATGTAGACGGTCTGCTTTGTGCCCAGCGTATACGCGCCGTCGATCATATTCGGGCGCAGCTCACCGTCATAGCAAAGCTTGTCGGACAGGTGCAGCTTGACCTGCACGTCGTGTGCCTTGCCGTCGGCGGCCTTGGCGCTGAATGTGACCAGTGTCAGGGGCATACTCAGCAGATCCAAATCGTCGGGCAGGGCGGGAGTGGCAAAGGTAGTTTCGAGCTGCACGCCGCCAAACTCGCTGACAAAGCGGGTGCGGGTGGCCGTGACTTTCAGTTCGGTCAGCGCGGCCTCCGGCTCTGCACCCTCGCCCAGGAAACGGCAGGCAGCACCGTCCACGGTCAGCACACCGCGGATGGGCTTGGCCGGGCCGCTCCAATGGCAGGTGTCGGTCTGGGTCATCGTGTCGGCGGGCATCCAGATGGAAAGATAGGGGTCTGACGCCACCAGTGGGATGGCGGGAAGTCTGTCGATACAGAACATACGCAAATTCTCCTTGTTGAAATGTGGAAAACTCAGCCTTTCAGACCCTGGATGGAGATACCCTCGACAAGGTTCTTCTGGAAGAAGAAGAAGAGGGTCAGCACCGGGACAAGGGAGGCAGTGGACATGGCAAATGTTGCGCCGTAGTCAGACATCGAGCTGTCGTTGAACATCTTCAAAGCGTAGGCAACGGTGTAAGTGGCGGGCTTGTTCAAGTAGAGCAACGCACCCATGAAATCTTCCCAGCTGCCCATGAAGGTCAGCACGCCGACAGTGACGAGGGAGGGCACAATCATCGGGACGATGATGCGGAAGAAAACGCCGTACCAGCTGCAGCCGTCGATCTTGGCGGCCTCGTCCATATCGCGGGGGATGCCGCGGATGAACTGCATGATGAGGAAGATGTTGAAGCCGCTGGCAAAGAAAGACGGTACGATCATCGGCAGATAGCTGCCGACCCAGCCCATTTTGTTGAACAGGACAAAGCGGGGGATCATCATGACCTGGCCGGGCAGCATCATCGTAATGATCATCAGCACGAACCAGACGTTGCGGCCCTTGAAGCGGATGCGCGCCAGACCAAAGGCGACGAGCGCCGAGGAAATCGTCATGCCGATGGCGGAAAGAATGGCGACGAACAGCGAGTTCTTGAAGAACACCGTGAAGGTGTAGCCGCCAAAACCCTGCCAGCCCTTGATGTAGTGTTCCAGCGTGGACTGGGCAGGGATAAGGGAGGTGGCGGTGGTAAAGATATCACCGTTGGGCTTGAAGGACGAGGCAATCAGCCACAGCACCGGGTAGAGCATCAGGAAGCTAACAAGCAGCATCAGCACATGGTAGATGGTGGTACTGACCGCACGCCGGCGAGACATGCTGGGGGAAATGTATTTCATCAACATAGTCAATTACCGTCCTTCCGATTCATAGTAGACCCACGCGCTGGAGGAGCGGAAGATCAAAGCCGTGAAGAAGGCGATGATCAACAGCATGAACCATGCCATGGCGCTGCCGTAGCCCATCTCAAATTGGTTGAAGGCCTTGTTGTACAGGTAGACACCGTAGTACAGGGTCGTGTTCAGCGGCTTGCCGCCGGTGATGAGGTAGCTGGAGTTGAACGCCTGAAACGCGCCGATGACCTGGTTGATGAGGTTGAAGAAGATGATGGGGGTCAGCATCGGCAGCGTGATGGAGAAGAAGCGGCGCACAGGGCCGGCACCGTCCACGATGGCGGCCTCGTGGTAACTCTGGGGAATGTTCTTGATGGCGGCCAGGAAAATCAGCATCGAGGAACCGAACTGCCACACGCCCAGGGCAATCAGGGTGCCCAGCGCGGTCTTGGGGTTGCCCAGCCAGGCGGTGCTGTCCGGCAGACCGAAGAAGCCCAGCATCTGGTTGATAACGCCCTTGGGGGAGAACAGCTGCTTCCACAGCAGGGCGATGGCAACGCTGCCGCCCATCAGGGACGGAATGTAGAACGCGGCGCGGTAGAAGCTGGTCAGTCGGGTAGAGCGGGACAGCACCAGCGCGACGAGCAGTGCGACCGTCAGCTTGATGGGCACCTGGATCAGTGCAAACTTGAAAGTGACTTTGAAGGACGTCCAGAACAGATCATCCTCCAAGAACATCTTCTTGAAGTTGTCAAGGCCCACCCACTTGGGGGCGGACAGGATGTTGTAGTTGGTGAAGGCCAGGTACAGCGAGGTGAAAAAGGGAATGGCAGTGAACACGATCAGACCGATGATAAAGGGGAGAATAAAGACATAGCCTGCAACATTGTCCCGATCAAGCCAGCTGCCGAGCTTGTGGGAAAAGCCGTCTTTCTTTTTCATGGCAATGGCTCCTTTCATGGAATGTGGGGGGATTCAAAGAATCGCGCCGAAGGGAAAGACCTCCGACGCGATCAAGGAGAAGAAAACTTTTAAAAGAAGAAGGGGATAAGGAAGAAAATCAAATCTTACTCAGCGCTGGCCAGGATGGCGTTTGCCTCATCCATAAACTGCTGGGCAGCAGTGGGCAGGTCGGTGATCTCGCCGTAGCGGACCTGGTCGGAGTACTGGCTCAGCAGGTCAGAGATCTCGGAGTGCTTTGCCGGGTCGGGGTTCATCAGCGGGGAAGCCATGTTGGGCTGGCTGACGTAGTCAACAAACTCAACGACCTGCTTGCCGACTTCGTCCAGAGTGGGGGCAACATACTCGCGCATCTCAGAGGAGATGGGAACGGCGCGCTCGATACCAACGATATCGTAGCAGCTGGTGTCATTGGTGAAGTAGTTGATGAAGCGAACCGCGGCGTCCTTGACATCGCTGTCTGCAGCAACGCACCAGAACATGGCGGGCTTCAGATAGGTGGCGGAAGCGGTGGCGTCATCGGTGTTGGGAATCATGACCATGCTGATGTCCTTGCCGGTAGCATCGCGGTAAGCCTGCAGCTCATTGGAGTTCTGGTAGCGGCTCCAGGAGTCCATGACCATCGAGTCAAAGGCAGTGGTGGCGGTCTCTTCACCGATCATCAGACCCCAGCCCTCGTTCTGAGAATCCAGTGCCAGCTGCCACATATCCACGATGTACTTCGGATCGTCGAAGCCCAGGGCAGAAGCGTCGTCATTGTAAAGGTTCATGCCGTAGTTGCGCAGGCGGAAACGCAGGTTATCCGCAGAGCAGCTGGTCACGAAAGTATCGCGCAGGCCGGTGGCCTCATAGACTTTCTTGGAAATGTCGGTATACTCGCTCATCGTCGGGTTCATCGGCATCTCGATGCCCAGGTCATCCAGGATGTCCTTGCGGTACAGCATGACGGGGGCGTTCGTGCCGGTGGAGACGGCGTACAGCTTGCCGTCGATCGAGCCGGAGTCAATGACGCTCTGGGCAACGTTGCTCAGGTCAAGGCTGCCGTCGGCAACGTAATCATCCAGCGGTGCCATAACGCCGTTTTCAACGTACTGTGCCAGCTTGGCGTAGTCCATCTGGAAAACGTCGGGGGTCTGGCCGCCGGCGACCTGGGCGGGCAGCTTGGTCCAGTAGCCGTCCCAGTCGGAGTAGTCCATCACGACTTCAATGTCGGGTTCTCTTCCTGGAATTTCTCCAGCATCTGGGTGGTCAGCTCATGGCGGGTCTGAGAACCCCACCACAGGATGTTCAGCTGGGTCTTGCCGTCCGCCGTCGTGCTGGCGGAAGAAGCCTCGGTGCTGGCATCCGTGCTGTCAGTGGAAGCTGCGGTGGAATCCGCGGCGGAATCGGCAGCAGAGCCGCAGCCGGTGGCAACGCTGGCGACCATCATACCGGCGCATAGGGTTGCGAGTACTTGTTTCTTTTTCATGTGAAGCACCTCCATGTGTTTCTTTTTGTTGTCATCATTATAGCCAAAAGTTTTGCGAAACTGAATTCACTTTTTCGATTTTTTGGTATGTTTTTCCGGGATGTACCCAGAAAAAACAGAAAAACCGCCGGAAATCGGCGGCTTTTGGGTGGGCGGTGCGGGTTTACCCCTGCCCGGTCTGCTCGTCCAGCTGCTTGCGGTAGTCCTTGGGAGTCATGCCGGTGTATTTGCGGAACAGCTGGCTGAAATAGTGCGGGTTCTCGCCCAGGCCGACTTTCTCGGCAATTTCGTAGCTGTGCAGCGAGGGATCACTGCGTATCAGCAGCTTGGCGTGTTCCATGCGGATGCTCAAAAGCTGGCTGCTGAATTTCTGCCCCACAGAGCGGGTGAACTCGCGGCCGATGTAGTCGGCGTTCATATATACTACATTGTCGGCAATATATTGCAGGGACAGCGCCTCGTCGGCATAGTGGGCGTTCATATAGGCAAGCATCTGCTGCACAAAATCATTGCTGCGGGCAGCACCGCCCTCCTTGCGTAGGCGCAGCAGGCTGCGCACGATGAGGTCTTCCAGCGATTCACGGTCGCGCAGTGCGTCGGTGATGACATTCATACCCCACTCGGTCTGGCCGCTGCCCATGCTGCCGGTCACAACGGCGATCAGCGTTTCCTGCAAAAGGCTGGGGTCTTCCACCGTTTTGACCAGCTCGCCAACCTGGCGCTTGATCTGGTCGGCATTCAGGCCGCTCTCCCGCAGGGCGTTGAAGCTGTCCACCAGCGATTTGATGCGCTGGCGACGCTCATCATAGAGATACAAAACCTTTTTGCGGTTTTTGTCAATGTTCGTGCAAGCACGGCGCAAGGCGTTCTCCAATTCCTCCTGGTCGCAGGGCTTAAGCAGATACTCGATGACACCGTATTTGAGCGCCTCTTGCGCGTACTGGAAGGTATCATACCCCGACAGCACGATACATTGCAGCATCGGGTGCAGGGCCACGGCACGCTGCACCAGTTCCAGGCCGGTCATGCCCGGCAGGCGGATGTCTGTCAGCAGGATATCGGGCATATCGTCGGTCATGCTGTCCAGCGCGGCAATGGCGTTCGGGCAGGAGGCTGTCATTTTCAAGCTCAGCTTTTCCCAGTCGATCATCCGCTCCAATCCCTCGCGTATGATGGGTTCATCATCGACCAATAACAGTTTGTACACGGTGTTCTCCCTTCTTCTCTCCTGTACCGCGGGGCGTTGAGGAATCCGCCCGGGGTGTTTCAGGTTTCTCCGGCCTTGTATCCGGCAGATGGATGATGATCTGCGTGCAGCCGTCCTCGCAGCGGATGCGCAGGCCGTACTCTTTGCCAAAGGTGTGCTGTACACGCTTGTGGATGTTGCGCAGCCCGATACCAAGCCCCTCGGGCTGGACCTCGCCGCTTTCCAGCTTGGTCAGAATATCCTCGTCGATGCCGGGACCGTTGTCCTGCACGATAACGTCTATGCCGTCCGGAACTACATTGCCGCTGATGCGGATAATGCAGGTGTCCAGCATATGCTCGGCGGCGTGGTGGATGGCGTTTTCCACCAGCGGCTGCACAGTCATGGCCGGGATGTGGCAGGGCATGACGGCATCGTCCACGGCGTACTCCACCTGCAAACGCTCACCGTAGCGTATCTCCTGGATGCTCAGGTAGTCGCGCACGGTCTGCAGATCCTCCCGCACGGTGACGACGTCGCGCTTGTCGTTGAGCGAGGCGCGCAGCAGTTTTCCCAGTGACGAGGTCATAACGGCAATGCGCTTGTCGCCGGAGTTCTGCGCCAGGCAGTAGATGGATTCCAGCGTATTGTATAGGAAGTGCGGGCGCACCTGGGCGCGCAGCTGCTGCATCTGCTTTTCCTGCAAAAGGTGCTGCTGTTCTTCTTTTTCGTGGTTGACGCGGGTCCATTCGCGGGTCATCCAGTCAAAGCCGCGGTGCAAATCGCCGATCTCATCAAAACGGTCTTTGTAGCAGGCACTCTCCTGGGCGGAGATCGGCTCGCCGCTGATGGCAAAGGCGTCGAATTTCTGCATCAACACCTGGAAATGAACCAGGATGCTGTTGATCAGCCCGGTGCTGACGGCTACGACCAGCAGCGCCGCCCCCAGGATGCAGAGGATGGTGACGCTGACCGCAGCCAGCGTTGTGGTGCGGATGCCGCTGTAATCCACCAGGGTCACATATTTCAGCCCGTTGGTGGCGGTGTACCGCACGCAGAGAACCGGCTTGCCGTCGGATTTCATATAGGTGTAGCCGTCCTCGCCCATGCCCAGCGCACGGATGCCCTCGTCACTGGCGTACAGGCAGATCCCTTTATTATAGACCGCACAGCGCGGCTCTACGCCCAGGCTGCCCATGGCCTGGCTGTACTGCTCGACCAACGAGGGAAAATCTACCTCGATGAGCATATAGCCGAGGTTGTCCAGCGTCATGTTCTCCATCTCGCGGATCTCGCGCACCAGGAACAGACGGGAGGCGTCGCCGTTCTCCTCGGTCAGCCAGACGAACCGGCCCTGCCGCCAGGCAGCTGCGGTCATGCGTTCATCGGTCAGCTCGTTCGCGCCGCTGGACGCCCGGAAAAAGTGGCTGTATGTGGTGCCCCGCGACGTGCGCAGCTGAAAGCTGACCGTGTTGGAGAACCATAGGCTGTAATACGCCGCGCGGCTGGCGACGTTGCGCTCTGCCTCAATCCAGGTCAGCGTGCCGGGGGAAGCATCTTTTATGATGGCCAGATTCTCCTGCAGCGAGGAATCCGTCAGGATGCGGTAGCTGATATCCTCATAGTTTTTCATCTCGTGCTTGATCTGCTCGGCATAAAGGGAGATCATCTGGGAGCTGCTCTCGTACAGCTGCTCGTCGTAGGCGCGCAGCGGAATCAGCAGCGTCGCAATGGCGTCCACGCCGATGATGACGATGCCGACCAGCAAAATCAGCAGAAATTTCGCCCGCAGATGCAGGTTCTGCCAGAACGTTTGAAGCTTACGCATGGAGGACTTCCTTTTTTATATTTATTGTATTTATAGAACGCTGTGCGCTGCAGTGGTCGATTTATACTATAATACATCTATAAGTGTGACCGTTTCCATACACCTGCGTCAAGTCAAAAACTTGATTTTTCGGTACAAAAATCCGATGTGTGTCCCGAAAATTCATAAAAAACCACGCAGAAGTCGAAATTTTACCGGTAAAGTACGGATTTGTGAATTGCACACTGCCCGGCAGACGAGTATGCTAAACTCAAGGCGCGCTGTGCGCATTTAGATTGTAGCACAACGCAAATCAGGTTTCCAGCATGAAACACTTTGACTGCATTTGTTCAAAACTTGTAAGGGGGCATACCATGGAATTACTTCATTCCGAATATAAGGATCGGATTGCGCACTGGCAGCGCGTGCTGGCGCAGGACTTCTACCACCCAGCGGGGGAAATCGCCTTTGAGGGCTTTACCACGATGGACCACCTGACGCCCGAACAGGCGGCGGACGGCGGCTTCCGGCCTGTGCCGGTGGGCACGGTCTGGGGGCACACCTGGGAATATCTGTGGCTGCGCGCTACGGTCACGCTGCCGGAAGAAACCGCAGGCAAGGCCGTGGCCATGTCGCTGGATATGGGCGGCGAGGCCACGCTGTTCGTCAACGGACAGGCTTTCGGCACCCGTCGTGCCGAGTGGGTCAGCGTGCCGCATCACTATATCAGCGATAACGTGCTGACCCGCTGCGCTGAACCGGGGCAGAAGTTTGACCTGCTGTTTGAGGTCTACGCCGGACACTATTTCCCCAATGTGGGTGGCTGCTGCACCGGCCCCGTGCTGCCCGGCACGCTGGGAGACCCCAAGGCCGAGGGCAGCCGCACCCGGGTGGGCCGCAGCACCTTCGGCGTCTGGAACGAGGACGCCTACCAGCTGTGGATGGACGTATCCACCCTGTTCATGCTGATGGATGAACTCCCCGAGGATTCGCTGCGGGCGGCCAAAATCGCCGATGGCCTCGAAGAATACACCCGCATCGTGGACTTTGAGCAGCCGCCCGCCGCCCGGGACGAGTGCTACCGCAAAGCCCGCGCTGCCCTGCGCCCGCTGATGCAGGCCCACAACGGCAGCACCGCGCCGCTGATGGCCGCCATTGGTAACTCTCACCTTGACCTGGCATGGCTGTGGCCGATGGCCGAGACCCACCGCAAGACCGCCCGCACCTTTGCCGCGCAGCTGCGCTTGTTGGACCGCTACCCCGAGTACCGCTATATCCAGAGCCAGCCCGCCGCCTACGAGATGTGCCGCGAACATTACCCGGAGCTGTATGCGCGCATCAAACAGGCCGTAAAAGACGGCCGATGGATCGCCGAGGGCGCAATGTATGTCGAGCCGGACACGAATATGCCATCGGGCGAAGCGCTCGTGCGGCAGCTGGTCCTCGGCAAGCGGTTCTATAAAGAAGAGTTCGGCGTGGACAGCAAGATGCTTTGGCTGCCGGATACCTTCGGCTATTCCGCTGTGCTGCCCCAGCTGCTGGCAAGCTGCGGCGTAAAGTACCTGGTCACGCAGAAAATCTTCTGGAGCTACAACGAGGGCGATCCGTTCCCCTACCACTACTTTAACTGGAAGGGCATGGACGGCAGTCAGGTCGTATCCTTCCTGCCAACCAACTACACCTACCGCACCGACCCCAAGGAGCTATGCGGCGTCTGGAAAAACCGCGTGCAGAAGCGGCATCTGGAAGATTTCCTGATTCCCTTTGGCTACGGTGATGGCGGCGGCGGCCCCTGCCGCGATTACATCGAGTACGCCCTGCGCGAAAAAGATCTGGAGGGTATGCCCCGGGTCGAGATGATGTCGCCGCTGGATTTCTTTGACGATTTGCAGGCCAAGGGCGGGCCGAAGAACACATGGGACGGCGAACTGTACTTCAACGCCCACCGCGGCACTTACACGACCCAGGCCGCCGTGAAGAAAAACAACCGCCGCAGCGAGCACGCCCTGCACCACATGGAGCTGTGGGGCGCACTGGCTGCCCAACGCGGCCATGCCTACAACGCCGTCGAGGCCGAGCGCCTGTGGAAAGTTCTGCTGCTGCACCAGTTCCACGATATCCTGCCCGGTTCGTCCATCGCCCGCGTGTACACCGAGGCAAACGCCGCCCACGCTGCGCTGCAAAAGGACGCCGCTGCGCTGTACACCGCCGCCCGCCGCGCTCTGCTGACGCCCGATGAGAACGCCGTGACCGTCTTTAACGGCCAGGGCTTCGCGCGGGAGGAAATCATCGACCTGCCCGCCGCTTTTGCCAACGGTGCGAAAACCGCCGAGGGCGAGACTGTGCCGGTCTGTGCGGGCAAGGCGCGGATTACGCTGCCCGCGTTCGGCGCGGTGACGCTGCTGCCCGCCGCCAACGGCACAGCCCCGGCGGCTGTGACCGCCATGGCCACCGCCGACGGCGCGATCCTGCGCAATGACCGCGTGACGCTGACGCTGGACCGCGAGGGGCATGTGACCGGCTACACGCTGGATGGCCGCGAGATGACCGCAGGCCGCCCGATGAACGTGCTGCGGATGTACAAGGATGTGCCCCGCATCTTCGATGCCTGGGATATCGACAGCAACTACCGCGAGCAGGATTCCTGGACCTCCACGGCGGAAACATTTGAAATTGTAGAGGCCGCCGGTTTTGCTGCATCAGTGCGATGGACCGGGAAGATCGGCCATTCCACCGTCGCGCAGACCATCACGCTGTGCGCAGGCAGCCCGGTGGCCGAGTTCGATACCACCGTCCAGTGGCACGAGCTGCACCGCCTGCTGAAAGTCGAGTTCCCGGTGGATGTGCGTGCTGAGAATGCGTACCATGAAATTCAGTTCGGCTATGTCGAGCGCCCGACCCACCGCAGCCGCGGCTATGACCAGCAGCGGTTTGAGGTCTGCAACCACCGCTACACAGCCCTGGCCGACAACGCCCACGGCTGCGCGGTGGTAAACGACTGCAAGTACGGTGTCGGCGTGGAGCAGAACAGCATTGAGCTGACGCTGCTGCGGGCAGCGGCCTCACCCGAGATGGGCACCGACCAGGGCGAGCAGACCTTCCGCTACGGCTTTACCGCGTGGAACACGTCTTTCGCCGAGGCACCCATCGTGCAGCAGGCGGCAGCGTTCAATGATGCACCGTTTGTTGAACTTGGCGGTGCGCTGCACGCATTCTCGGCTTTTACCACCGACGCGAAAAATGTTATCCTGGATACAGTCAAGCCCGCCGATGACAGCAGCGGGGATATCATTCTGCGCGTCTACGAGAGCAAAAAGGCCGACACGTTCTATCATATCCAATCCGGCCTGCCGGTGCAGGCACTTGTACCCTGTGATTTGATGGAAAACCCTATCGGCAAGGCCGCTGCCGCGGATGCCCAGCTGCACGTCAAGCCGTTTGAGGTGCAGACGTATCGCGTGAAATTATAAATGACTGGAGGAATCTTTATGTCCAACCAACGCCCGCGCATTGTGCTTGTGGGGGCGGGCGGGTATGGGCGGCTGTATGTCGAGGCGATGGCCCAGCGCGATTACGGCGCGGATCTGGCGGCCATCTGCGATATCGACCCTCATCTTGCCGACCGTATACCCATCATCCGGGAACAGAGTATCCCGATCTACCCTAGTCTCGAAGCCTTTTTTGCGAACGATACCGCCGACCTTGCGGTACTCGTCTCGCCGGTGCATTTCCACACCGATATGGTGCTGCTCTGTCTGGCGCATGGGCTGAACGTTCTGTGCGAGAAGCCCCTCTGCCTGACTACCCAGGAGGCCGAGACGATGCGCACAGCCGCCCAAAAAGCCGGGCGGTTCCTCTCCATCGGCTACCAGATCGACTACCGTCGCGACGTGCTGGCTCTGAAACAGGATATTTTGGCCGGGCGGTTCGGCGCACCCAAGCGCATTGCCGTCTACCACGGTTTCCGCCGCGGCGCAAACTACTACGCCCGCAACGACTGGGCCGGGCACATCACCTGCCATGGGCGCGAAGTCTTTGACAGCCCCTTTACCAACGCCTGCGCCCATCATTTCCAGATGCTGACGTTTTTACTGGGGCCGACGATGCGCGCAGCCTGCGATATCACCGGCGTACAGGCCGAACTGTACCGCGGTAACCCGAACGTGGAAAACTACGACGTGGCGGCACTGCGGTTCAAAATTGCCGGCGATACGCCGATTTTGTACTACACTGCCCACCCCATCCGCACCGAGTGCTGGGGTCCGGTGGGCGTGATGGAGTTTGAAAAGGCGACCATCACCTACACTGGGGAAAAGCCGGTGTTCCATGGCGTGATGGCCGATGGCACGCCCTTTGACTATGACGCTGTGGCCCCCGGCGGCGATATGCAAAAGCTGGCGGACGCCATCACGGCCACCGTCACCGGCGAGCCGCCCATCTGCGGCGTTGAGGCTGACCTGCCCCATATCCACGCCGTGCGCCTTGTGCAGCAGAACCCCATCACCCCCATCCGCCCCGAACTGGTCGAGCAGGTGGAGCAGGACGGCGACTGCTTCTATTTTGTCAAAAACCTGGAAGAAACGCTGGCCGACTGCGCCAGACACTGGGCATTGCCCGGCGAGCTGGGCATTAAGCTGGGGTGAGCCTTGCCCCCTGCAAGAAACAGAATTGTCCAAAACAGGGGCAGAATAGGTCAATCCGCGCCGCTCGGGTGCAAAACCCTGCGTGGACGCCCGCAACGAGGTGTTGAAAGCCTTCCCCGGGTACAAGCAGATCCCCAACATCGTTTCTCCGCCGGTCGAAACCTTTGCCGGGCCGGACAAATCCCCCCGTCTGGCTGCCATCGGTAACGACGAAATCAAAAAATCGTTGAGGCCAACCCCCAATTTTACGAAGGCTTTATTGCCGGCATCCCGTTCAACAATGTGAAAGCCTCGGTCGAGGAAATCAAGCGCGCCAAGGATATGGGTGCCAAGGGCATCCAGATCTACACCCACATGAACGGCGAGGCCATCGACACCGAGAAGTACTGGCCCATCTACGAGGCCTGCGAAAAGTACGATCTGCCCATCCTCATCCACCCGGTGGGCGGGCAGATGGTGCCGGAATTCCCGAAGGAGGATCGCTCCAAGTACGAACTGTGGTTTACCATCGGCTGGCCGTATCAGACTACGATTGCTATGATCAACCGTGCCAAGGTGCTGCTGACCAAGACGGACAAGAGCATCACCCAGGTGGCGGCGGAGTGCGGGTACGACGATTTCACCTATTTTTCCCGCCAGTTCAAAAAGTCCACCAGCCTGACACTCAGCGCCTACCGCAAGACCCATGCGGATGAGGACGAAGAATAAAAGAGGTAATACAATGCCACAAGAAAAATTTCACTATAAATCGTTAGAAGAAGTCAAGCAGCGTGCCGCAGAGCTGGGGGTTGACCTGCCCTTTGCAGCCGACACCCACGCGCTGGCGCAGCCGCTGACCGTGCGTAATATTACCTTCCCGAACCGTTTGGGCATCGCGCCCATGGAGGGCGCGGACTCGACGCCCGAAGGCGCACCCACCGAGTATACGACCCGCCGCTATGTCAACGAGGCTATCGGCGGCAGCTCGGTCATCTGGTTCGAGGCAATCTCCATTGTGGAGGAGGGACGATCCTCCAAGACGCAGCTGCTGCTGACCCGCGACACGCTGGACGAGTTCAAAAAGATGACCACCGCCGTCAAGGAGGCGGGCCTCAAGGCCAACGGCTATGCGCCGTATTTGATCATGCAGGCCAACCACAGCGGCCGCTACTCTAACCCTGGCAACAAGCCTGCCCCGATGATCGCCTACCGCCATCCGATTCTGGAGCAGTACCGCGCCGCCGATGATTCCTGCATCGTGACGGACGACTACCTGAAAGGGCTGGAAGAAAAGTTCGGCGAGGCGACGAAGCTTGCCAAGGAGGCTGGTTTCGACGCCGTCGACATCAAGAGCTGCCACGGCTACCTGCTGGCAGAGCTGGCATCCGCCTACAACCGCCCCGGCGAGTACGGCGGCAGCTTTGAAAACCGCTTCCGCCTGCTGAAAAACGGCATCCGCGCCGCCAAGGTGTACGAGGACGACAGCTTTATGGTCACGGCGCGCGTCGGCATCTACGACGGCTACGCCTACCCGTGGGGCTTCGGTGTCAGTCCGGAGAGCGGCATGACGCCCGATTGGACGGAACCCATCCGCCTGGTGCGCGATTTGCACAACGAACTGGGTCTGAATATGGTCAACCTGACGATGGGCAACCCCTACGCCACCACCCATGTGACCCGCCCCTTCGATTTTGGCAAGTATGAACCGGACGAACATCCGTTTGTTGGCCTGTCCCGCATGATCCACGGCATTGGCGCAGTGAAAAAGGCCGTGCCGGAAATGACGGTTTGGGCATCTGCACCTACTTACCTGCGAGCCTATGCGGATCTGTTCAGCGCAGGCGCGGTCGAGCAGGGCCTGTGCGATGGTATGCTGTTCGGCCGCATGGCCTTTGCTGACCCGGATTTTGCCAACGAGATCGTCAAAAATGGCCGCATCGACCCTAAGCGGGTCTGCCTGACCTGCGGCAAGTGCGGCGATTTGATCCGCGCGCACAAGCCCACGGGCTGTGTCATCCGCGACAGTAAGACGTTTATGCCGTTCTACAAGGAATTCTTGGAGATCAAAAAGACCCAGCCTGCGAACTTCCGCGGCTGATAGGAGTATTTGGTTATGAAAAAAACTGCCATCGTCACCGGTTCCAGCCGCGGCATCGGCTTTGCCATTGCCAAGCAGCTTGGGCTGGATGGATACAATATTGTTATGGTCGCCACCGGCCCGCAGGAGAAAAACCAGCATGCGCTGGATGAGCTGAAAACACAGGGCATTGACTGCGCCTATGTGCAGGCCAACATCGGCAGCGCCGACGACCGCAAGAAGATTCTGGACGGCGCACTGGCCGCCTTTGGCCGCGTGGATGTGCTGGTTAATAATGCAGGTGTTGCTCCCAAAGTCCGCGCCGATTTGCTGGATATGAGCGAGGAAAGCTTTGACTATGTTGTCGGCATCAACACCAAGGGCAATATGTTCCTGACGCAGCTGGTGGCCAAGCAGATGATTTCGCAGGAACCTGTCGATGGCCGCAAGGGTGTCATCGTCAATGTGTCCAGCTGCAGCTCGGTGGTGTCCTCCACCAACCGCGGTGAATACTGTGTCTCCAAGGCGGGTATCTCGATGCTGACGACGCTCTACGCCGACCGCCTGGCTGCTGAGGGCATCCTTGTCAACGAGGTGCGCCCCGGCGTTATCGCCACCGATATGACCAGCAAGGTGCAGGGCAAGTATGATGCCTTGATTGAAAAGGGCACCTTCCCCATCGCCCGCTGGGGCACGCCGGAGGATGTGGCCGGGGCCGTCAGCCTGCTGTGCAGCCCCCGCCTGCGCTACACCACCGGCAACTACATTGATGTGGACGGCGGCTTCCATATCCAGCGCCTGTAAGGGAGCAACGAGATGGAAAACGAAATTTTCCGCGCCGGAAATTATACCGCCAAGGTCGTCCGCTGCAACACGGCCATCGTGGGCAGCGGCGCGGCGGGCTTCAACGCCGCCGACCGCCTGTGGCAGCTGGGGCAGCATGACATCGTCCTCGTCACCGAGAACCGCGTCGGCGGCACCAGCCGCAACACCGGCAGCGACAAGCAGACCTACTATAAGCTGACCCTGTCCGGGGGTGACCCCGACAGCGTGCGCGAGATGGCCGACACACTGTTTGCGGGCCGCTGCGTGGATGGTGATATTGCCCTGTGCGAGGCCGCGCTCTCGACCCAGTGCTTCTTGAAGCTGGTCGAGCTGGGCGTGCCGTTCCCTCGCAACCGCTACGGCGAGTACATCGGCTACAAGACCGACCACGACCTGCGCCGCCGCGCGACGAGCGTCGGCCCCTACACCAGCAAACAGATGACCGAATGTCTGGAAGCTGCCGTGCAGGCCAAGGGCGTGCCGATGCTGGACAAGACACAAGTCATCAAAATTCTGACGGACGGCGGTACGGTTTGCGGCCTGCTCTGCCTGAACACGGCTGCGCAGGACGCCGCCGACCGCTTTACGCTGATTCGATGCAAAAACGTTATCTGGGCCACCGGCGGCCCCGCCGGTATGTACGCCGACAGCGTCTATCCCTTCAGCCAGTATGGGGCCACCGGCCTTGCGCTGGAAGCAGGCGCAAAGGGCAAAAACCTGACCGAATGGCAGTACGGCCTGGCATCGGTCGCGCCGCGGTGGAATGTGTCGGGAACGTATATGCAGGTGTTGCCGCGGGTCTACTCCGCAGCGGCGGACGGCAGCGGCGAGCGCGAGTTTTTGATGGACTTTTTCACCGACGCGCACGATATGCTCAGCAAGCTGTTTTTGAAGGGCTACCAGTGGCCCTTTGATGTGCGCAAGGTTGCCGACGGCAGCTCCATCATCGACATCCTTGTGTATCTGGAAACCTGCAAGGGACGCAAAGTCTATCTTGATTACCGCACAAACCCCGCGGGCGGCGCGTTTAGCTATGACGCCTTGCTGCCCGAGGCGCGCGAGTACCTGACCCGCGCCGGTGCCTGCTTCGGCACGCCGATTGAGCGGCTGGCGCATATGAACCAGCCAGCCATCGATTTTTACCGTGATAAGGGCGTGGATTTGTACACCCAGCCGTTGGAGATCGCCCTCTGCGCCCAGCATAACAACGGCGGCATTGGCATCGACTGCTGGTGGCAGACCGATGTGAAAGGCCTGTTTGCCGTGGGTGAAGCCGCTGCCAGCCACGGCGTCTACCGCCCCGGCGGCACGGCGCTGAACGCCGGGCAGGTGGGCAGCACCCGCGCGGCACAGTACATTGCCGCCCGCTGCCAGGGCGATGCGTCTGCCTGCTTTGATACGGCAGCCGCCGCTGCCCTGACCGAGATGGCTGCGCTGGCGGATGCCTGCCGCGCCGATACCGGCAATGTGCGCGCCCTGTGGCAGCACGCCGCCGAGGGCATGAGCCGCTGCGGTGCGGCCATACGCGACCCGGCGCAGATACGCGCCTACGGCAAACAGGTGGAAGCGCAGCTTGCCGGCTTTGCCCAAACGGTCAAGGCGGGCAGCCGCACCGAGCTTGCCATGGTCTACCGCCTGCGCGATATGCTGCTGAGCCAGCACGCCTACCTGACCGCCATGGAGGACTATACCGCCCACGGCGGCAAAAGCCGCGGCAGCGCCCTGTACACCGACCTGACGGGCGGGGTCAAGCCGTTTGCCCAGCTGCCGGATACCTTCACCTTTGCCTTGGACGAAACCGAAGCCCCGCTGATTCAGGAGCTGTGGTTCGAGGATGGTACCTGCCGCACCGGCTGGCGCGCCCCGCGCCCCATCCCCGAGGATGACGACTTTTTTGAAAACGTCTGGCGCAGCTACCGCGAAACCGGCAACATATACTAAAGCAAGCGCAGCTTCGTGAAAAGCTGCGCTTTTGTAAAAGGAGTGGGAACTTTGTTTACTATCATCAAACGGCGGGAGCTGAACCTTACCGTAACCGAACTTTGCATCCATCCCCGGCTTCATCAAGCATGTCGCCGAGGGCGACTTTGAGGCCGCCTACAACGTGATTGCCCAGTCCAGCGCGCTGCCCGCCGTCTGCGGACGTGTCTGCCCGCAGGAGCACCAGTGCGAAGGCAAGTGCGTCCGCGGCATCAAGGGCGAGGCCGTCGGCATTGGCCGCTTGGAGCGCTTTGTCGCCGACTGGTACCGCAACAACGTACATACCAAGCCCACCGCCCCCGCGCCCAATGGCCACAAGGTCGCTGTCATCGGCGCTGGCCCCTCCGGCTTGACCGTCGCGGGCGATCTGGCCAAGCTGGGCTACAAAGTCACCGTCTACGAGGCCCTGCACGTTGCGGGCGGCGTGTTGATGTACGGCATCCCCGAGTTCCGTCTGCCCAAGGACATCGTCCAGCACGAGGTCGAGGGCCTGAAGGAGCTGGGCGTGGACATCGAGACGAACATGGTCATCGGTAAAGTCCTGACCATTGACGAGCTGATGAACGACTACGGCTTTGAGGCCGTCTATGTTGCCTCCGGCGCCGGTCTGCCCCGCTTTATGGGCATCCCCGGCGAGAGCCTGAACGGTGTTTACTCTGCCAACGAGTACCTGACCCGCGTCAACCTGATGAAGGCGTACAAGGAGGATTCCCGCACGCCCATCATGAAGAGCAAGTCTGTCGCCGTCGTCGGCGGCGGCAATGTTGCCATGGACGCCGCCCGCTGCGCCAAGCGTCTGGGTGCCGAGAATGTCTACATCGTCTACCGCCGCGGCATGGCCGAGCTGCCTGCCCGTAAAGAAGAGGTCGAGCACGCCGAGGAGGAGGGCATCGTCTTTAAGACGCTGACGAACCCGACGGAGGTGCTGGGTGACGAGAACGGCTGGGTCAAGGGTATGACCTGCGTCGAAATGGAACTGGGTGAGCCGGACGCCTCCGGTCGCCGCCGCCCCCTCGTCAAGGAAGGCAGCGAGTTCGTTCTGGACGTTGATACGATGATCATGGCGCTGGGTACCAGCCCCAACCCGCTGATCCGCTCCACCACGCCGGGTCTGGACGCCGACAAGCACGGCTGCCTGATCACCAACGGTCCCGACGGCCTGACGAGCCGCCCGATGGTCTACGCCGGCGGCGACGCTGTCACCGGTGCCGCCACGGTCATTCTGGCCATGGGTGCCGGTAAAGAGGCTGCAAGAGCGATTGATGCGGCGATTAAGGCGAAGGAACAGTAAAAAGTAAAATTCAGCCCCCGTACCGCGAGGTGCGGGGGAATTTTTGTTAAAAAGGCTTCCCCGTGGGGCTGCGCCCGCAGGCGCGTGTCGGAGTGCAACCGCCGTAGGCGGCACTTGGCACGGAGACTGAAGCTGGCCGCGAAGCGGACTGATGAGGGGCGAACTTTGCCATACTATCCCCTGTATGGGTAATCACGGTATCTCCGCCCCTCATCCGTCTGCGGGCGGGACCGCAGACACCTTCCCCCAAGGGGGAAGGCATTCTCACAACAAAGGCTGACACCATGTATCATCCATTCTTTCAATTTGTCCTTCCCCGCTTGGGCCAGGCGGCGCTGGATATTTTGCTGTATCTCAACTTTTTACAGCTGCCGCCGTTGCAGCTTGTGGCCCAGTGGCCGGTGCTGTACTACGGCCTGCCGCTGGTGCTGATGGCGCTGCTGGCTTATATCAGCCGGGACCCGCTGGGCCTTGGCATCGTCTTTGTCGGGCATCTCGTCACCTTCTACTGCATCGGCACCGGCATCGGGCTGGTGCTGCGGCGTGTCGGCGGTGCGCCGCTGACTGTTTGGCATATTTTTTGGCTGGGCGGCATAACGCCGTGGCTGCTGACCGGGTTTATCATGTGGTGGGGCCGCCGCCGGGCGCTGCGGCTGTGTACCACAAAATATAACCTGACAACGCAGAAAGCCTTGCCCAATGGTCAGCTGCGTATCGTACAGATCAGCGACGTACACCCCCGGGCCTGCGCGGCCATGGACCGCACCCGCATCCCGGAACTGCGGGAGAAAGTCGCGGCCTGCCAGCCGGATCTGCTGGTGCTGACCGGCGACATCTTCGACGAGTACACCGAGAAAGAGGATTTCGACGCCTTCTGCCAGTTCTTCGGCGAGATCGATGCCCCCTTGGGCAAATACTATGTGCTGGGCAACCACGACCTGTTTCACCACTGGCGGGAGCCGAGTTTTGGCCGCGCCGAGCTGGAGCGCGCCTTTGCCGCAGCGGGTGTCCGCATTCTGGAGGACACCGCCATCATGCTTCCCTGCGGCGTGCGCATCGTGGGCCGCAAGGACTACCTGTACACCAACGGCAGCCGCTTTACGGCTGCACAGCTGATGCCCACCGGCCCGGACGACCGCTACACGGTCTGGCTTGACCACGAGCCGCGGGACTTTAAGAACGCCGCCGCAGCGGGTGCCGACCTGATTTTGAGCGGCCACACCCACGGCGGGCAGGTCTGGCCTGCGGGCGCGGTGGGCATGGCTGCCAAAAACGAGCGCAACTACGGCAGAAAACATATCACGGACCGCTGCGATGCCATCGTCAGCGGCGGCACCGGCACCTGGGGCTACAAGTTCCGCACCCAGGGCCGCACCGAGATTGTCTGCATAACCATCACGACCGAAAAGGAAACGAGCCAATGAACAAACGCGAGCGCCTGGGCAGCCGCCTGGGCTTTATCATGCTGTCCGCCGGGTGCGCCATCGGCTGCGGCAATGTATGGAAATTCCCCTGGATGTGCGGCCAGAACGGCGGCGGCAGCTTTATGCTGCTGTACATCCTCTGCCTTTTGGTGCTGGGCCTGCCCGCCATGGTCATGGAGCTGGCCGTGGGCCGCGCGGCGCAGGCAAGCCCTATTTATATGTACCAGCGGCTGGAAAAGCCCGGCCACAAGTGGGGCGTGTTCGGCGTGTTCAGCCTGATCGGCAACATTGCCATCATGGCGTTTTACACGGTCGTCACCGGCTGGATTTTGTACTATTTTGTCAAATTCCTGACTGGGGACAACGCCGATTTCGGCTTTGCGCAGATGCTCGCCGACCCGAAAGTCAACGTGACCTATCTGTTTGCGGTGGTCGTGGCGGCGTTCGTACTGCTCAGCTTCAACTTGCAGGGCGGGTTGGAACGCGTGACCAAGTACATGATGACAGCGCTGCTGGTGCTGATGCTGGTGCTGGCCATCCACAGCCTGACCTTTGCCGGAGCCGCCGAGGGGCTGCGGTTCTACCTTGTGCCGGATTTTTCCAAAATCAACGGCAGCGTCATCGTGGCGGCCATGAACCAGGCGTTTTTTTCGCTGTCCGTCGGCATGGGCGGCATGGCAATCTTCGGCAGCTACATCGGCAAGGAGCGCTCCCTCATGGGCGAGTCGCTGCACATCATCGCGCTGGACACCTTTGTGGCGGTGCTGGCAGGCATCATCATCTTCCCGGCCTGCTTCACCTACGGGCTGGAAGTCACTGCCGGGCCAAGCCTGCTGTTTGACACGATGGCCGGTGTTTTCAACAACATGGCCGGGGGCCGCTGGTGGGGCGCACTGTTCTTTCTGTTCATGGTGTTTGCGGCGCTGTCTACCGTGCTGGGCGTCTGCGAGAATATCCTGGCCATGGTGCGCGAGCTGACCGGCTGGACACGCCCGAAAGGCTGTGTGGTCTGCGGCGCGGGCATCTTTCTGTTGGCGCTGACGACAGCGCTGGGGTACAGCGTACTGCACTTCCAGCCCTTTGCGCCGGGCAGCGCGTGGCTGGACTTCTGGGATTTCATCGTCAGCAACAATGTGCTGCCGCTGGGAACGCTGGTTTTAGCTCTCTTCTGCTGCAACCGCCTCGGCTGGGGCTGGGAGAATTTTGTAAACGAGGCCAACACCGGCAAAGGGCTGAAAGTGCAGCCCTGGATGAAACCTGTGTTCCGGTATTTTGTGCCCTGTGCCATTGCGTTTATTTATGTGTACGGCATGGTCACGTTTCATTGGCGGTAAGCCGCAGCAAAAAAAGACCTGCGTCCTGATGGGATGCAGGTCTTTTTTGTGCAGGGCTGGGGGCGGGCGTTACGACACTTTCCTGAAGTAATTTATCAAAATACTTTTAATATAATTATACCGTCTCGCATAGCTGTTCTCCACGCGGATCAGCTCAAACCCGTGCTCACGGCAGATCTGCTCCTTCTTGCGGTCACGGCGCTGGACGGCGGGGTCGTCGCGGTGCTCGCGGCCGTCCAGCTCAATGGCCAGAATCGGCATCAGGCGGCGGCCCTCCCGCTGGTAGACGACAAAATCAAACCGCCCGGTGTAAAACAGATCGGTGTAGCTGGGGTTATTCTCAAACACCTGGGCAATGGGGACTTCCTTGCGCACGGTGCAGCGGCTGCCGTCCAGGAAAGCGTTGTCCAGCGCGTGGTTCAGGTTCTCCAAAAAGGCGTCCTCGGTCCTGGTGCTGTACGGCTTGATGCCCAGTGCCCGGCTGGCGGCGGGCTTCTCGGTCACGTCGGACACGCCGTTGGTGCGCACGTACTGCACCAACTCGTAGATATCATCATCCACCGCGCCCGCGTGCAGGCGGTCCAGTTCCTTCTGGCTGGACAGGATGACAAGCTGGTCCCGCGCGCGGGAGGTCGCCACGTTGATAAGCTCCTTGTTGGTTTTTAGCCAGGCGTAGGTCTTTTCCCGGGTCTGGTCGGTCAGCGCCAGCGAGAAGATGACCACATCCTTCTCGTCGCCCTGGAACGCGTGTACCGTGCCGCAGCTGGCGTTGTCGTAGTGGTTGGCCCGCAGCATCGCCTCAATGGCGGCACGCTGCCGCGCAAACGGCGTGATGATGCCCACCTGCTTATCCGGGTGGCGGCTCAAGTAGGCGTCGATGCGGCGCACCTCCTGCGGGGCAGTGTTGCGCTCGTCGGTAGTGTTGTCGGGCACATCCACATAGACCAGCGGCTCGGGGTTGTGCTCCTGGCTGGCAATGTGCAGCTTGTGGTTGTAGTATTTGCGGTTGTTGAACTCAATGATGCGCGGGCTGCACCGGTAGTGGTAGCTTAACAGCGTCTCGTCGCTGACGGCATCGCAGGCCAGGAAACACTTGTAAATCGAGTTTTCGATGTAGTCGTATTCCTCTGTCACGCTGTACTTGCGGCGCAGGGCCTTGTTGTCGGCGGGGTCCAGCAGAATAACCGGGGAAAGCTGCTGCGGGTCGCCGACCAGCATCAGCGACCGGCCGCGCAGAATCGGCACCAGCGACATGGCCGTGTTGCACTGGCTGGCTTCGTCCATAATGACCATATCAAAGCTCGGCTCGGGGTCGCCCAGGCGGTGGGCGGAGATGCAGGTCGTTGCCACGATGGGGAAAACGCGCAGCAGCTTTTTCAGGTTTTCCGGCTCGGAGATGTACTTGTTGAAAGCCGCTGCCTTCTCCTTATCGTTGTCGGCGCTGCGGACAATCTCCATCAAATCCTCATATTTCGGTTCGGCCAGGCGGCGGATGTACTGCACCGACGTGTAGTAGAGGTAGCGCAAAAGTTCGCCCTCGTTGCGGTCCAGCAGGGCCATGGCGTCGGCGGTGTCAATATCGCCGTAGGCGGCCAGTTCGCGGTTGACTTGGGGCAGCTGCCCGGCCTCCAGCTCAAAGCGGAAGTTCATCTGGCTGCGGGCTTCCAGCAGGCGCTCGATGGTCTCCTTGCGCTCCCGCAGGTCAAGCACCCGCTCATAGCGTTCCAGCAGCTCGGTCAGCTGTTTGGCGCGGGCTGTGCGGTCGGCGTGGTTTTTGTCCAGCAGCTTTTCCGGCACCGGGAGCTGGATACACTGGTCATACAATTTGGCGATGGTCCGCAGCGCTTCGGCGGTCTTTTCGGCGTTGCCAAGCCGCAAAATCGGGAAGGGCACCGTATGGCCGTGGTAGTCGATCTGCTGCAATTTTTCCACCACGCCGTCAATCGGGTGATTGTTGTAACTGGCAAAAAGCACCGTGCGCTCGTTGAAAAACGCCGTAGTCAGCGTGTTGACGATGGTGTTGGTCTTGCCGGTGCCCGGCGGCCCCTGCACATAGGCCAGGGGATAGCGCATGGCATTGTTGATGGCAAGCAGCTGGTCCAGGTTGACCTTGTTGTTCAGCAGCGCCAGCGGGTAGGATTTGCGGCGTCGGGGCCGGGCCGTCATCTCGCCAAAGAAAGCCCGCAGCGGTGCGGTGACCGTCTCGCCGGAGGGATCCTCGAACATATTGAGGATGCCGCGATACTCGTGCTCCAAATCCACCGGGCAGTCGCGCCCAATGGCGATCAGGTAGGGCATATCGTCCACGCCGCGCACCTGCGGGTTGCCCCGGGTGATACGATCCTTGATGGTCTCCTGATTTTTGTAAAAGTCGTCCAGCAGCGCGTGGTCGTCGGCGTCCAGAAATTGGTGGATGCTCAGCTTTGCGCCGTTGATGGTGAACTCCCGGCAGATGACCGGATCGGCGTCGGCCCGCAGCGTGCGGCGGCGCACATCCAGCCGCAGCGGGCGATAAGCCAGCACATACAGCCCTTTGTTGGTGTTTATGCTGATAAGGTTCAGCCCCAGCTGCGGCAGACTGGGCCGGGCGGCGTTCTGCCTGCGGTCATCCACCCGGCGCTGGAACCGCTGCACCAGCTCCCGGAACTGGTCGTCCCCCAGCTCGATGGTGTCCTCGACCCCCTCGTCAAAGCGATCCGCGTCGATGGCGTGGATGAGGCTGTAATTGGTCTGGTAGGGCGTGGCATCCAGCCGGTTGCAGGCGGCCAGGTAGTCCAGCACCCGCAGATTGGCCGAGTTTGCGAACAGCGCTGTGTATTTGCCGGGATTATCCCGGATATCGGCAACGAGGGTCTCATTCACCGGGCACCAGGAGCCGTCCACAACTTCGGCTGCCTGGATGCGGTCAATGTGGATGGTCAGGTCCTGGACGGTCAGCAGTTTCAGGTGCAGGCCGTCCACCGTCAGCGTGCGGGTGCGGGGGTTCAGCCCCTTGACGGCGACCCAGTATTTTGTCTGCTGGGTCTGCTGGTTTTTGTACTCGATGCTGAGCCACTTGCCCTCATGGATGGCGCGGAAAATGCTGCGTGTGACGTTGTTCATCTTCCGCTCCTTTCCGCTGTGATGGCAAAATTTTACATTGTTATTGCTATTATAACATCACACCCGCACCGGGGCAACTGTTTTGCCGAAACAAACGCGGCTGATCGGCACAGGCGACGCATATCCTGGTATGATGTGGTTTGCAAAGGTTGCAGGGCGGCCAGTCCCCTGGCCGCCGCAAAGTTTCTTCTATTTTTTGTCAAATCATGCAGCTGCCTTTCTTGACTGTATCGGCATCCGATGCTACAATAAATATTATTTTCCCAAAGTGTTACTCTCTGTAATATTCCAACAAATATAGAGGATATTTGCGTATGAAGCACCACCGCCCCAGACTGCTGTTTTTGCTGGCCGTGCTCTGCCTGGCCGTCTGCCTGCTGGCGGGCTGCGCCGCGCGGGCCGCCACAGCCGACCCGGATGCTGACCTGCCCACCATCGTCATCGGCAGTGACAGCTACCCGCCCTTCAACTACCTGAGCGCCGACGGCCAACCCACCGGCATCGATGTGGAGCTTGCCACCGAGGCATTCCGCCGCATGGGCTACAAGGCGCAGTTCGTCACCATCGACTGGGTCGACAAAAAAGAGTTGGTAGAGAATGGCACCGTCGACTGCCTGTGGGGCAGCTTTTCCATCGACGGGCGCGAGGATGAGTACCGCTGGGCCGGGCCGTACATGGTCAGCCGCCAGGTCGTGGCCGTCATGCCGGGCAGTGATATTGAGACCCTGTCCGACCTGGCGGGCAAGACCGTCGCCGTGCAGGCCACCACCAAGCCGGAAGCGCTGTTTCTGGATGGCGGCGATCCCCGCATCCCCGAGATCCGCGCCCTGCTCTCGATGCAGAAACGCGAGCTGATCTACGCCTATCTGAGCAAGGGCTACGCCGACGCTGTGGCCGCCCATGAGACCTCGATTTTGCAGTTCATGTCGGATTTCGGCATCGAGTACCGCATCCTGGACGAGCCTTTGCAGGTGGTGGGGCTGGGCGTGGCCTTTGCCCTGAACGATGACCGCGGGCTGGATACCGCGCTGAACGCTGCCCTGGCCGATATGCGCACCGACGGCACGACCCGGGCTATCCTGGCTAAGTACCTGCCCGACCCGGACAAATATCTGGAGGTGGACTATGGCCGCTAAACGTCTGCCCCGTCTCAATGGGTTCTGGCTGCTGTCCGTGCTGATCGGGGTGCTGCTGCTCGTCTCCATCTCTTTTTACTCGGCCAACACCGACATCGCCACAGCCGAGGATGCGCTGTCCACCCGCGTGGATTACATCAAGGAACAGTGTGCCGATTACAGCAGCCTGAATCTGGCATCCGAGGCCAAGAGCCTGCTGCGCGTGACCGAAAGCGCCCAGCAGTGCGCCCGGGATATCTGGTACCTCACCGAAAAGCCCGACGACCTTTACCCCGCTGCAGAGGACGTCTTACCGCACTTCGTCGAGAACCACTACCTGACCGGGCTGCTGCTTCTCTCCCGGGATGGACAGATCACCAAAAGCTACTGCAAGGAGGAGGCCCTGCTGCCCCTGTTGAACAAGGTGCTGACGACCGATTCCCTTTTGGATGTGGCCGACCACCCGAAAAAGACCTACGCTGTGCGCCTCGTCTGCGGGGATGACTCCTTTTTGGATATTGCCGCCTCAGCCCGCGAGGGGGCCGACTGCATCATTGTTGCGTTCTACCACACCCCCGCCGAGTATGTCCACACTTACAAATTGTCATACCAGCATTTGGTTTCCGGCTTCCATATCGCTACGGACGGCACGCTGGCCGTGGCCAGCGGCAATAAAATCATTGCCGCCAACGATGAAAGCCTGCTGGGGCTTTCCACCGACGAGGTCGCACCGCTGCAGCTCATCAAGCAGCGCGGCGTCTATGACAGGATGGTCTATGTACGTGACACCGGCATGGGCACCAGCGGCTACTTCGGCTACACCGAGAAGGGCCTCGACTACTACGTCTACGCCTTTTTGCCGGAGGCCGCCGTCTTTACCACAACGCCCAAGAACATCATCTTTGTAGTGATTTCCTACACCCTCATTATTCTTTTGATTGAATTGGTGCGCCGCCGCACGATGCACTCCTATCAGGAGGAAAAGCTTCTGCAGGAGAAAGCCTACCAAAAATCGCTGGAAAAGGCCGCCCGCAAGGCTGAGGCCGCCAACGTTGCCAAGACCGAGTTCTTGCAGCGGATGAGCCATGACATCCGCACGCCCATCAACGGCATCCGGGGCATGGTGGAGATTGGCGACCACTACGCCGACGATATGGCCAAACAGGCCGAGTGCCGCCGCAAAATCTGGGACGCCTCGGGCTTTTTGCTGGAGCTCGTCAATGAAGTTTTGGACATGGGCAAGCTGGAATCCGGTGAGGTCGTGCTCGAACACCGGCCTTTCAACATGGTCAAGCTGCTGACCGGGTTGCAGGATGTGCTGGAAAAGCAGGCCGCCGGGCGCGGCATCCGCATACTCTGCGACGACATCGATCTGCCCCACCCCGATCTCATCGGCAGCCCGATCCACGTAAAGCGGCTGATGATGAACATTATGAGCAACGCCGTCAAGTACAACAAGGACAACGGCACCATCACTATGACCCTGCGGGAGGAACGCTGCGACGGCAAGACCGCCTGGGTCAAGTTCACTTGCGCCGACACCGGCATCGGCATGAGCGAGGAATTCCAGAAGCACATCTTTGAGCCGTTCACCCAGGAGGTTCTGGACGCCCGCTCGACCTACGGCGGCACCGGACTGGGTATGCCCATCGCCAAGAGCCTGGCGGACAAGATGGGCGGCACCATCACGTTTGAGAGCCGGCAGGGCGTCGGTACGACCTACTACATCACGCTGCCGCTGGAAATCGACCCCAGCGCCGCGCCCCAGCCCGAGACGGAAAAGCTCGCCGACGACGCCACCTTGCAGGGTGTGAACATCCTGCTGGCCGAGGACAACGACCTGAACCTGGAAATTGCCCAGTTCCTATTGGAAAACGCCGGGGCCACCGTCACTGCTGCCCGCAATGGGCAGGAGGCCGTGGACATTTTTGCCGCATCCCGGCCCGGCGAGTTTGACGCGATTTTAATGGATGTGATGATGCCGGTGATGGACGGCTACACAGCGACGCGAACCATTCGCAGGCTGGATCGCCCCGACGCCGGGCGCATCCCGATTTTAGCTACGACTGCCAACGCCTTTGCCGAGGACCGCCGCCGTGCCTACGAGGCCGGTATGAACGAGCACCTGACCAAGCCCCTGGAAACCGAGCTGGTCATAAAAACGCTGGCGAAATATCGCAAATAATCCAAAACGCCTGTGCACCGCGCTTTGCTATGCGGTACACAGGCGTTTTTAGGTAAGGCTTCCCCCCGAGGGGGAAGGCTGCAGTTTTTATTTTCCTAAGGTCCTTCGTATCATCAGCCGCAGGTTATCCATCAGGTCTTCCACGGTGCGGTCGTGGTCAGCGGCATAGCACAGGCCCATCAGGCCGCCTACAACGGCGGAAAGCAGCGACATATAGCAATACTCCATGCCAAGCTCCGGGGCGATTTCCCCCGCCGCCTGCAGCCGCGCCAGCAGTTCACTTACGATTTCTTTCAGTTCGGCCATGCAGGCGGGCATAGCACCCGTCCTGCGGGGCATTCCCAGCGTCTCGGCGATCATCTTGTAGCTGCCCATCCGGCTGGCGGCAATGTCCTGTAAATAGCCGGTAATGCGTTCTTCCAGCCCGGCCAGCGTCGTGCAGTCGGCGAACATGGCACGGACACGCTCGTTTTCCCGGGCAAAGCAGTACTCGGCCAAGCCCTGCAAAATTTCCTCTTTGGAGGAAAAATACTCGTACACCGTGCCCTTGCCGATACCGGCGGCATCGGCAAGCTGCTGTATTTTCAGCGCGGCAGGGCTGACGCCCTGGCCGATAAGCTGCAGCGCAGCCTCATACACGGCGGCCTTGCGGGCGGCTTGCTGGTCATTCTGCATCGTGGTCCGCCTCCTTTTCCTCGTTGGGCGTCTCGTTTTCCGCCGGGGCGTGGGCCGCGCGGCTCAGATCCGGGCGGCGCTTTTCTTCGGCGGGCGCTTTGGCCGCATTCTCGGCGGCACGGCGGGCGGCGAATTCGGCCGCAAACTCAGCGGCATCGTCGGGCAGGTCATCCATGCCGTCATCACCGACGTCGATATTCACCGGCGGCTTGCGGTAGAACAGATCATACAGCACAGGCACGATGAACAGCGTCATCAGCGTGGCGTAGCTCAGACCGCCAATAATGACGATAGCCATGCCGGTGCTCATCTCGCTGGCCATATCGGTGCCGAACAGCATCGTGACCATGGCAAGCACGGTGGTCAGCGTCGTCATCAGGATCGGGCGCATACGGGTCCGGCCGGTAGCGACAAGGGCATCGCTGCGCTCCAACCCGCCGATGCGCAGCTGGTTGGCGTAGTCAACGAACACAATTCCGTTGTTGACGACGACACCCATCAATACCAGAAAGCCCATCAGCGAAATGAGCGACAGCTGCTCGCCGGTGGCCATCAGGCCCAGCATACCGCCGGTGAAGGCCAGCGGAATCGTGAACAGAACGATGAACGGCGACAGCAGGCTTTGGAACTGCGCGACCATGACAAAGTAGACGAATAGCAGCGCCAGCGCCAGCATCTTCGCCATCTGGCCCAGCATCTCGGTGACCTGGGTCGTCTCGCCCGCCAGCTCGGCGGTCACACCGTCGGGCAGCTGCAATTCGGCCAGCTTGGGTTCCAGCTCGCGGGAAATCAGCGTTGTGTTGTACCCTTCCGCCGTCTCGCTGGTGATGGACAGCTGACGGGAGCCGTTCTCGCGGCTGATCTCAGTGTAGCCCGCCGTGGTGGTACGGGTGGCGAACTCGCCCAGGGTGTGGGTCTCCTTTACGGTGTTGCCATCCTCGTCGGTGGTGGTCGTCTCAAACTCCATGTTGAAGATATCGTCCAGCGTCGGCGTGTCGGTCTTGTCCACAATGGTCACGGTGTAGCTGGTGCCGCCCGCTTTCAAGGTCGTGGCGGTGGTGTCGGTGGTCAGCTTGGCGGCGATCTGCTGGTAGACCTGCGCCACGGTCAGGCCCATGCGCATGGCCTTGTCCTTGTCAATGGTGATGTTCACCTCGGCATCGCTGGCGTCCTGGCCATCGGTAGGGTTGACGATGCCGTCGATGCCGTTCATGACCTCGATGACCTGTTTGCCTGCGGCGCTCAGATCATCCAGGTCGTTGCCGTAGAGATCGACCTCGATGCCGGAGCCGGACAGGGCGCTCATATCCATCAAGCCGTTGGAATTCACGTCGATCTCACAGTTCAGATCGGCCGTCTTGTCGTAGATTTCCTGCTCCACGACCTTGGCCTTCGGGGCCTTGTCGCCCAGCAGGACATAGTAAGTAAACGCCGTGTTGTCGGTAGCGGCGCTGCTGCCCGCCATCATGACCATGCTGTTGGGGCTGCCGGACATTGCGCCCACGGTGTCCACGCCGTCCACCGTCATGATGGCGTCCATGACGCTGTCCGCCGTTGTGAAGGCATCCTCCTTGGCGGTGTCGTCGGGCACGTTGACCGTGACGGTCAGCTGGTTGCTGCTCATATCCGGGATCATGACAACGCCCATCGTCGCCACGCGCCAGATGGAGACACCCAGCAGCACGATTGCCAGCGTCAGCGGCACAGCCTTGCGGCGCAGGCAGAAGCGCAGCAGCTTTTCATAGCCGTTCAGCGCCTTGTCGAACCAGGGGTGCTTGATATCCTTCTGCTTTTTCAGCACCGTGGAACCCGCGCAGGGCACGACGGTCAGCGCCACGATAAGGGACGCCAGCAAACTGAAGGTAATCGTCCATGCCATATCGCTGAGCAGTTCGCGCACCATGCCGGTGGTGAACACCAGCGGCAGGAATACGCAGATGGTCGTCAGCGTACTGGACACGATGGACCCGGCCACCTGCCGTGCGCCCTGCACCGACGCGCGGGGGGCAGGCACGCCGCGCCCGCGCAGGCGGTAGATGTTCTCGATGACAACGACCGAGTTATCGACAAGCATACCGACGCCCAGCGCCAGGCCGGACAGGGACAGAATATTAAACGTGATGCCGGTAAAGTACATCCATACGATGGCAAACAGCACGCTCAGCGGCATACTGATGGCGACAACGATGGTGGGGCGCAGGTCTTTCAGGAACAGCGCCAGCACGATGATCGCGAGGATCGCGCCCTCGATAAGGTTCGAGAGCACGCTGTTGACGATAAGCTTGATGTAGTCGCCCTGGTCCATGATGGGCGTCAGGTGCAGACCCTCGGTCTCGGCCATCATTTCTTCCATGGCGGCGTTGGCCGCGTTGGAGACGGTGGAGGTGGAGGCCGTCGAGCTCTTGTAGATAGACAGCAATACCGCACGGTTTTTGTCCACCTTGGCGTAGGCGTCGTCGGCGTTGTCGGTCATTTCGACCTCGGCCACGTCGGCCAGGCGCACATCCCCGATGCCGTCAATATTGCACAGCACCATGTTTTTCAGCTCGTCGGCGTCGGCAAAGGCATCGCCCACTTTGATAATGTAGCGGTTGTCGTCCCCTGCGCCGCCGTCGATGTAACCGGCGGGCATCGAGAAGTTCTGGGCCGCAATCAGCTGGGTCAGTGTCGCCATGTTCAGCAGCTGATCCAGGTTCGCGTTTTTCAGCGCTTCCTCGCGGGCGGAGTCGTACTCCTCCTGCGCGGCTTCCAGCTGGGTCTTACCGGCTTCCAGCTGGGTGCGGCCGCTGGATATCTGGAACTCGCCCAGCTGCAGCTGGGCCTCGCTGCCGCTCAAAAGCAGCTGCACGGCCACATCGGCCATGGCGGGGTCCACGGCGGGGTCACCCAGGCTTGCCAGCGCGGATTCCATCTTGGCGCGCTGGTCGTTGAGCTGGGTCAGTATTTCCTGGGCTTTGGTCAGCTGGTCATTCAGCGCCTGCACGGTCTCGTTCAAGGCCTGCTGCAGCGGCTTCATGCCCTCGTTCAGCCCGGCCTCCGCCTGCTGGCGGGCCTGCAGCAATACCGTCGCGTTATTCAGCGCCGTGCTGGTCGTGGACAGGGTCGTCAGGCAGCCGTTCAGCTCGGTCAGGCGGGCGCGGCGGGGGGCGTTGTCGTCCAGAATTTTCTGGTAGCCCGCCTGCTCGGCGCGCTTGGCGTCGATTTGCGCCTGGATCGCCTGCTGCTGGGCCTCATCGCCCTCGGCGGCGGCCTTGTCATCCTCCAGCCCGGCGATTTCCGCATCCAACGCCTGGATGCGCCCGGTCAGCGCCGTGTACTGGGCGTCAAGGTAGGCCGCGCTCTGGGCCACGTCCATGCCGGATTCCAGCAGGTTTTCCGCGGCAGCGGTGCTGTTGATGTTCTGTGTGGCGCGCTCGATGGCGTTGACCATTGCGCCCATCTTGGCCGTGCTGCCCTTGGCCTCGGCCAGGTTGGCGGGCAGCTCATTGGCGTTATATTGGGGGTCCCACGCGGCCAAAATCTGCTTGCAGCTGGCAAACAGCGCGTCGTCGATGGGCAGCGTGACCTCCGGCAGGGTGGTGTCGGCGTTCTTGGCGTCCTCGAGCTTGCGGTTCGCGTCGTCGATATCGGTTTTCAAATCGGCGATTTTCTTTTCCAGCTCAGGGATTTGTTTGTCCAGCTCGGTGATGGCGTCCCGCAGCTGGGTCGTCACGTCGGCTTTCTGAGTGTTCAGCTCGGATTTGCCCGCGTCCAGCTGGGCCTGGGCGTCGTCGAGTTCTTTCAAACCGTCGTTGATTTTCTTCTTGTTATCGTCCAGTTCTTTTTTCGCGTCGGCCAGGCGGTCACTGACCTTGACCAGCAGTTTGTCATTCACTGCGTCGATTTTATCCTGGTCCAGCGTAATTTGCACAGACTTTTCCACAAGTCCTGTGGTTGAAACACTCGCCACGCCGTCCACGCGTTCCAGCTGGGGCAGCACGTTCTCGCTGACATAGTCGGACAACTCGTAGATATCCATGCCGTCATAATCGACCGCCACATACTGGGTCGCCATCATGTCAGGGCTGATTTCCATAAGCGTCGGAGTGGACGCCATATCCGGAAGGGCGTCGCCCAGCTGGTTCACGGCCGTGCTGGCCTTGACCATGGCGCTGTCCATGTCGGTGTCATCCTGGTATTCCAGGAAGATCAGGCTGTAATTCTCGTTGCTTTGGCTCGTGACATTCTTGACGCCGTTGAGCACCGAGAGGGCGTTTTCCAGCGGCTGGGTCACGTCGGCCTCGACCTGCTCAGGGCTGGCACCGGGGTAGGTGGTCATGACCAGCAGGTAGGGCAGGTTCATCGCGGGGAGCAGGTCGGTCTGGATGCCGGTCAGGCTGACAAAGCCCAGCACCAGCACCAGTATGACCGCCACCAGTATCGTAAATGGTTTTTTTACACTGTATTTCGGCATAGCTGCGTTCCCTTTCATTCTGACCGACCGGTCGGTCAAAAATAGTATAGCACAATTTCAGGGCAGTGTAAATATGTCGTCGGCGGATTTTCCATTTCCCTTGCAGGGGCCGCTGTGCGCATCGGCCTGCCCAGGATGCGGCAGGCCATCTGCGCACCGTAGGTGTCAATGAGCCACTGGGCAATGGGCGACATGATGAAGGGGCCGCAGGATGCGCCCGCCTGCACAAGGCCGGAGATAGAACCGGCCTTGTCGGGGAACCACTTGAGGGCCGTAGGCAGGCAGGCCGGGTAGATCGTGCCTGCGCCCGCGCCCGCCATGATGCCGGAACGCGGGATTTACAGGAGATGGGCCGCGGCGGCGGGCTGGTGCTACTGGGCGGCATCCGCAAGCTGGCGGCCCAGACTGTGCCGGACTTAATGCAAAAATTTCTTGCCACATCCGGCAACGAACATACCCGCTTTGAGCTGCACACCGAGAGCAGCTTCACCGCCGATCTGCTGCAAGCCGTGGCCGAGGAACGGCTCGACATGGCTTTCGTCAGCCACCCCGGCGACGACACGGTGTTTGAAAACGTTGCCTTTGCCCGGTCGCCTTTCGTCGTCGTGACGCCGCCAAACCACCCGCTGGCACAAAAAAGCAGCGTCACCCTGCGGGAGACGCTGCCCTATCCGTTTGTGTATTTTTCCAAGCGCGGCGGCCTGCGCCGCCCCATCGATGCCCTGTTCCAAAAAATCGGTGCAACGCCGAAAATCGCCTACGAGATGGAGGGAGATACCGTCGTAGCCGGTATGGCGGCGGCGGGCTTTGGCATTGCCATCGTGCCCGACCACCCTGTTCTGCGCTGCATGGATTTAAAGATCATTCCGCTGACCGACCCCGACCCGGGGCGCACGGCCTATCTCTGCCGCAAGCGCGGGGCCTTGCAGCCCGCAGCGGCGCAGCGGTTCTTCGCCTTCTGCCAGGCGCAGCTCAGCCAGGGCGCGTCGCTGTAACGGTCAGCGCAGGGCCGAAACCAAAAACTCTGCCGTGGCGTTTTCAATGCGGGCGGCAATTTCCGCATCACTGGCGGCGCTGCCCTCGGCGGCCTGGTAGTTGTGGTTGGCATCGGGGAAATCGTTTGTCATATCGACAAACGGCAGGTCCCGCGTTGCCAGGGTGTTTTGCACCAGGGCCACGGTATCCTCGCTCAACAGCTCGGCGTCGCCGCCGGTGAAAGCCGCCAGCAGCGCCCCCGGATACTCGGCCAGCACGCCGCAGGGGTCGCTGGCGGCCATCTCGTCAAACAGGGCCGCACCGGCGGCCACGCCCCACTGGGGCAGCTCGACGCTGCCGTTTTCGTCGGCGGTCTGGCGCAGGGCCGCCCGCTCGTCGGCATCATGGGCCAGAAATTCCAGCCCATCCAGCCCGGTATTGTCCGCCGGGCTCCACAGGGCAGCGGCGGTCACAGGGTAGTCCCGGCCGTCCAGGTACAAGCTGACGGCGCGGCCGCCCATGCTGTGGCCCACCAGCCCCAGCCGGGTCGTGTCCGCACCGTAGGTCACCCCCATATAGGCAATGGCGGCGGTCATGTCAGCGCGGATGTTCGTAAGGGTGTAGGCCGTGAACGGTTCCTCGCTCTCGCCGCAGCCGGGAAAGTCCATGGCGATGCTGGCAATGCCTGCATGGGCCAGCCGTGCGGCCAGCGGGCCAAAATGGCCGTCGCCGCCCCGGCTGCCGGTAAAGCCGTGGCAGAGCACCACCAGCGGCCAGCCTGCGCCCTCGGCAGGCGTGGTCACGGTAGCGTGTACCGTCACTTCCGTGCCGTCGTGCCGGGCGCGGAACGTCTCGTCCCGCTGGTCATAGCTCTCGGGCGGGATCGGCTCCGGCGTGGCGGCGGGGGCTTCGGTCACTGCCGGGGCTGCCGTGGGGGCCAAGGCTGCGGCGGGCGTCGGCTGCGGTTCCACCGTGGCCGATGCGCCGCAGCCCGCCAGCAGCAGGGCCAGCGACGCCGCCGCAAGTTTCAACTTCGTATTTTTCATGCGTACCTTCTATGGGGTGGTTACGGCAGGGTCGCGTAGGTGGTGGCGCTGTACGCGCCGTCGGGCAGCAGCGAAAAGGCGTCCACCTTCCAGATGCCGTCCTCCCACACAAGGCGCAGCGTGCGGTGATGGTCCGCTGTGTAGCTGCTGCCGCTGTCCGTGTAGTTGGCGACAAAGTGGCCGTTGTAGATGACCTGGCCATCGGTGTATTTGATGGAGGCCGGGTCACTGACAGCCTGGAAGTTGCCCAGGTCGTAGGTGTTGCCGGTGTAGTTGCGAATCTCCGCAGCGCAGCGGGTCGAGTTGTCCGCCGTGGAATAGCACAGCAGCGAGGAATTTCCCTCGTTGATAGCCTCCTGGAAGGAGCGGTAGAACGCCCAGGTCAGCACATCCACGACCTTGTCGCCGGGCTTTGCCAGGCCGGTGGCGTCGCAGTCGGTGTAAGCGCCGTAGTCTGCACCGAAGGTCAGCTCATTGCCGTAGTCCTTGTTGTACCAGACGGCGGCGGTCTGGTAGCCGCCGTTGCCGTTGTCGGCCACGATGCGCACCTGGCAGACGTCGGACAGGCTGCTGCGGGGGATGACTGCGTCGTTGCCCACGTACGCAAAGTCCACCGCCTTACCGTCCACCGTAATGGTGCCGTTGGCCGCCGCGTTGCGCAGCACGACCTGGGTATCGGTGGCGACCGCCGCCGCAGGGGCCGGGGTCTGGGCAGGCTGGGGCGTAACAGCGGGCGCGGGTGTCTGGGCTGCTGCGGCGCTGCCCGCCGGGGTGGGCGTCTGGGGCGTCGCCGCGTCGGCAGCTTCGGTGGCGACCGGCTCGGCGGCAGGCAGGGTGGCTGCATTGTCCTTGCTGCCGCGCAGGAAGAACACCGCCGCAGCGGCAGCCACAACGACTACGACCACGACTGCCGCAATAATGATGGGCAGCTTGCTCTTTTTCGGCTGCCCGGGCTGTTCGGGCTGCGGGGCCGCTGCGCCGAAGGGGTTCTGCAGCTGTTGGGCGTAGGGCTGCACCGGGGGCTGGACAGGCGGCTGCACCGGGGCCTGGGGCGCGGGCTGCACCGGCTGGGCCGGCTGCCGGGCCGGGGCGGCGGGTTCCGCGGGCGTCATATCCGGGAACGGCGTGCCGCAGACCGAGCAGAATTTCTGCGTATCATACCTGGCAGGCGTATGGCATTTCTGACACACTTTCATCGGGAAAACACCTCTTTAGAATTTATACTACTAATAGAATACTGTATCCGGCCTGTAAGGTCAATGGGAAAATATTGTATTTGTGGCCACACTGCATAAAGCCTCCCCCCGGGAGGGCAAAAAAACGCCGCGGCGCTTTTCACGCGCTGCGGCGGTCGTTTGTTTATTCGGGCAGTCTGCCGTACAGTTCCATCAGGTCGTGCAGGCGGCGGGCCAGGCGGGAGTTGAACACCCCCGGCTCGGCGCGCCAGCACCAGTTGCCACCCAAAGTCGACGGCGTGTTCATGCGGGACTCATGCCCAAGGCCCAGCACATCCTGCGCCTGCACAACGGCCAGGTCGGCCACGCTCGACCAGACGCCGCGCATCATGCCCCAGTGGTAGCCCTCTTTCTTCGTCAGGTTCAGGTAGCGCACGGCGCGCTCCACATCCTCGGGCGCGGCGGTCTCTATCCAGCCGTTGACCGGCTCGTTGTCGTGGGTGCCCACGTAGGCGATGCAGTTGTTCGGGTAGCTGTGGGGGCGGTAGTCGCCGCCGTCGCGGCTGTCAAAGGCGAACTCCAACACTTTCATGCCGGGGTAGCCGCACTCTTTCAGCAGGGCGTTGACATCCTCGGTCAAAAAGCCCAGATCCTCCGCGATAATGCGGGGGCTGCCCAGCTTTTTCTTGATGGCGGCAAACAGCGCATAGCCGGGGCCTTCGCGCCAGCGGCCATGCTCGGCGGTCTTGTCGCCGTAGGGGATGGCGTAATATCCCGCGAACCCGCGGAAGTGGTCGATGCGCACCACATCATAGATGCTGCACATATGGCGGATGCGGCGCACCCACCAGGCATAGCCGGTCTTGGCCATGGCGTCCCAGTCAAACAACGGGTTGCCCCACAGCTGGCCGGTGGCCGAGAAGCCGTCTGGCGGGCAGCCTGCCACCTCGGTGGGCAGCAGGTTTTCGTCCAGCTGGAACTCCTGCGGGCAGCTCCACACATCGACACTGTCCAGCGCGACGTAAATCGGCAGATCGCCGATAATGTCGATCTTCATGCGGTTGGCGTAGCCTTTCAGCGCGTTCCACTGGGCGTAGAACAGGTACTGCACCACCTGCCAGAAAGCCACATCGTCGGCGTACTGCTCGCGGGCTGCTTTCAGGGCCTCCGGCTCGCGGCGGCGCAGCGGCTCTTCCCACTCAAGCCAACAGGCCCCGCTGTGGGCGTCCTTCAGTGCCATGAACAGCGCGTAGTCCGGCAGCCAGAAGGCGTTTTCCTTCACGAACTTGCGGTAGGCGGCGTTGGGCTTTGCCAGCAAACGGTTTGCCGCGCAGCGCAGCACCTTGTAACGTTTTTCGTACAGAGCACCGTAGTTGATGGTATCGGGGGCGGATTCCCAATCGATGTTCTCATATTCCTCGGGCAGAAGCAGGCCGCGTTTGGCAAGCTCGTCGAGGTCGATAAAATACGGGTTGCCCGCAAACGTCGAGAAGGACTGATAGGGGCTGTCGCCGTAGCTGGTGGGGCAGATGGGTAAGATCTGCCAATATGCCTGCCCGGCCTTGGAGAGGAACTCCACAAATCGGCGTGCCTCCGCACCCATAGCGCCAATACCATGGGCCGAGGGCAGGCTGGAAATAGGCATCAGAATGCCGCTTGCTCTCATCAGAGAAAACCTCTTTCTTTTGAATGTAAACGCGGGGTGGGTGCCGGGGACGCCGCCCCCCTGCAACGATGCCGCCCGCAGGGCGATGCCAGGCATCGCCCCCTACAACAAGCACCACAGGGGCCGGGTATACCCGGCCCTCAGCCTTCCGGCAAACGCGCACCTACGGCAAGGCCGCGGGCCGCACGTGTGCGGCCCCTACATGGCGGCGCTGTTTTTGCAAAGTCGTCAAACCTTGCCCACGCTCTCCCCTTCGATCAAATCAAAGGGGACGACTTCGTGTACGGCGCGGCCGGGTTCTTCAATGCAGTGCAGCAAAATTTTTGCACTGCGCTGGGCCAGCTGCTCCATATCCTGCCGGATGGTCGTCAGGCGCGGGATGCTGTACTGCCCCAGGGCAATGCCGTCGTACCCGGCTACCGAGATATCCTGCGGCACCCGCAGCCCGTGGTCCTGCAAAGCACGGATGGCTCCCAGCGCCATCAGGTCCGACATGGCGAACACTGTCGTGATATCGGGGCTGTGGTCCAGCAGATACTCCATCGCCTCGTACCCGCTGCGCAGCGAGAACCGTGCGTAGGCGTACTGCTTTTCCATCTCAAAGGGCAGGCCCAGCCGCAGCATGGCGCTCTGGCAGCCTGCCAGACGCGCAAGGCTCGGGCGGGACAGGTTCGGCTTGCCGCCGATGATGCCGATGCGCCGATGGCCCTGCTTGTACAGGTACTCGATCATCCGGTCGGACGCCGCCATATCATCGACCGACACGCTGGAAAGGTTGGCGATGCGCAGCGTGGCCGCGCTGTTGGTCAGCAGCAGGCAGGGGATGCCCAAATCTTCCAGATCAGGGGTGAAATACTCCAGGTTCGACCCCAGAAACAGGATGCCGTAGGGCTTACGCTCCGCACAGATGCGCCGGGCCTGGGCGACCTCGTTGGCTTCCTCGTCGATGTAATAGACGGTCGCCACGTAGCCGCTCTCTTCAATCACGCTCTGCAACTGCTCTAAAATATCGGCGAACAGCATATTCTGCGTGCCCTTGACAATCAGGGCAATGCCGTCATTGGCCTGCTGTTTTAAATGCTTTGCGTTTGCGTTGGGTTCATAGTTGTGGCGGTTCACGACTTCCAGGATCTTCTGCCGCGTCTCGGCGCTGACGCCGGGGGCGTTGTTCAGCGCCCGCGACACCGTACCGATGGCAAAGCCGGATTCCCGCGCAATATCTTTGATGGTCATAAAACCGGACCTCTTTTCTGGTTCGGCTGAGTTTACCCCTTGACCGCACCGGCCACAACGCCGTCAATGATATATTTCTGGCAGAGCAGGTACAGCACGATGACCGGCAGCACCGTAATCATGATGCAGGCCATCATGGGGGCCATTTCCACCTTACCGTAGCTGCCGCGGAAATACTGGATCGCCATGGGGATGGTGCGGTAGGTCTTGATATCCAGCACCAACGTGGGCAGCAGGTAGTCGTTCCAGACCCACATCGTTTCCAAGATGGCGGTGGAGATCATCGTTGGCTTCAGAATCGGGCAGACGACCTTGAAGAAGATCTGGATGGGATTGCAGCCGTCGATCATGGCGGCCTCCTCAATGGCGATGGGCATGCTCTTGACAAAGCCGGTGAACATGAACACTGCCAGGCCCGCGCCGAAGCCCAGATAGATGATGCAGATGTTGTAGGGGTTATTCAGCTTTAAAGTATCCGCGGTCTTGGCCAGCGTGAACATGACCATCTGGAAGGGAACGATCATGCTGAACACGCACAGGTAGTACATACCCTTGCCGAGCACGCCCTGCACGCGGGTGATATACCATGCGCACATCGAGCAGCACAGCAGAATCAGTGCGACGGACGAGACCGTGATGACTAAGCTATACCAGAAAGAGGACAAAAAGTCCATTTCCTGAATGCCGTAAATGTAGTTTTTCAGCCCGACGAAGGTTTCGGCGTTCGGCAGTTCAAAGGCGTGGGTCGTGGTGATGGCACGCTCTGTCTTTAAGGAGTTCATCAGGATCATGAACACCGGGTACATCCAGGCAATGCACAGGATGGTCAGCAGGACGGACAGCACCGCATTGATGCGGCGGTCTTTTTTGGTAGCACCCATTATGCCTGCACCTCCTTAGAGCGGGTAAAATGCAGCTGCAGCAGCGAGATGACAACCACAAACAGGAAGAATACGACGGCCTTTGCCTGGCCGATGCCCTTCCACTGGGGTCCAGAGCGGGCATAGAAGGTATCGTAGATGTTGTAGGCCAGCATCATGGACTGTTTGGCGGGCTCGCCTGCCGTCAGGGACAGGTTCTGGTCAAACAGCTTGAAAGAGTTGGTCAGCGTCAGGAACGTGCAAATCGTCACGCTGGGCATGACCATGGGGATCTTGATTTTAAAGAGAGTCTGGCTGGAGGTCGCACCGTCGATGCGTGCGGCCTCGATGAGGTCGGTGGGCACGTTCTGTAAGCCGGCGATGTAAATGATCATCATGTAGCCGATCTGCTGCCAGCACATCAGGATGATAAGGCCCCAGAAGCCGTAGGTGGCGTTCAACGCCAGCAGCGACTTGCCCCAGGCGGACAGCAGGCCGTTGAGCAGGATCTGCCAGATGTAGCCCAGCACGATGCCGCCGATGAGGTTCGGCAGGAAGAAGATGGTACGGAACGCGTTGGTACCGCGCATACCGCGGGTGAGCAGCAGCGCAATGGCGAATGCCAGCACATTGACGAGCACGGTGGATACAACGGTGAACGCCGCCGTGAACCAGAATGCATGGGTGAAGGTGTCATCCATAAGAATCATCTTGTAGTTGCTCAGCCCCGCGAACTGGACGTTTTTGACCGTCGTGAATTTGCAGAACGACAGCCCGGTGCCCCAGATAAAAGGCCACACAAAGCCGATGATAAAGGCAATGAGGGTGGGCAGTACAAAGACTGGCCAATAGCGCTTAATGGCTTTTTCCATGGAAAAGCCCCCCTTTGTTTAGATTTCCTGTTGCAAAAATGGAGCGGGGCGGGCGAATCCGCCCGCCCCGCTGACCGGTGATGAAAGAGGATAAGGAGAAAAACTGGAGAAAACAGTTTAAGAGAAATGTTTAGGAGGTTTTAGGAGAAAAACGTTTGCAAAGAATTGTAATGCGTTACAGTTGCGTACCCACTACTTACGCAGCTGCGTTCAGGGCAGCCTCAGAAGCCCAGCCATCGACAAAGGCGGTGACAACGTCATCCCAGCTGCCGGTACCGGCGGCGTAGGCGGTCAGAGCAGAGCCGACACCGTTCTTCCAGTTCTCGGAAGGCATGGTGGAGAAGTTCCAGGCCACAGGGGTCTTGCCGGCGGCGGTCATTTCCTTATCGGCCTTGACGAAGACGTTGGGGGACTCGACAGCATTCTTGAAGGGGATAACGAAGCCCATGTCGTTAGCCATGGCCTTGGTACCCTCGTCAGAGGAAACGCACCAGTACATGAAGTCGAGCGTTGCGTTGATGTCGTCCTCACTGGCTTCTTTGTTGACGCACCAGTAGTTCTCGGTGCCGGTGCACAGGCCCTGGTTGGCTTCATCGCCGACGCCAATGTAGATGGGCAGCATGGTCAGATCGTCATCGGTGAAGGGCTTGCCGTCGCCGACGAGGTTGGTGTACTCCCAGGAACCGTTCTGGTAGAAAACGGCCTCTTCGTTCAGGAACTCGTTGCGGCTGTCGTCGCCGGTCTTGCCAGCCAGTTCAGCAGGATCGCAGGTGGAGTTGTTGATGTACAGGTCGAAGATATTCTTGTAGTTGTCGAGATAGGTGCCCTTGATGGCGTCGGTGTTGTCGATGCCGTCCTCCTGATACTCGAAGTAGATGGGCAGGTTGGCCAGATGGGTCTTGTAGCGCCAGTCAGAGGAGCCGTCCATACCAGCGGAGCTGAAGGCAGCGAAGCCCAACTCGTCCTTGCGGGCGGTGATGTCCTCGGCCACCTTCTTCAGGTCGTCGAAGCTCTTGATGTCGTCAACGGTGTAGCCGGCCTTCTCCAGCAGGGTCTTATTGGTGATCAGGCCGTAGCTCTCGATAACGTAACCGATGCCCAGCATCTGGTCGCCGTCTTTCAGGGCGTAGGTGTCGCTGGTCAGATCACCGGCGATCTTGGTGCCGGACAGGTCGTAGCAGTAGTCCTTCCAGTTGGCCAGGCCGACAGGGCCGTTGACCTGGAACAGGGTGGGCGCATCGCTCTTGGCCATTTCGCTCATCAGAGTGGTTTCGTACTGGCCGGAAGCAGCGGTCACAACGGTAACGGGAACGCCGGTCTCTTCGGTGTAGGTCTTTGCCAGAGCCTGCCAGGCTTCATCCTGCTCGGGCTTGAAGTTCAGGTAGTAGACCTTGCCGGCTGCTGCGGGGGCCTCAGCCTCGGTAGAAGCAGCAGTGGAAGTGGAGTCCGCGGTAGAAGCGGCCTCTGCGGTAGAGGTGGCCGTGGAGGCGCTGCCGCCGCAGCCTGCCAGCAGACCGGCTGCCATCGCGGCGGCCAGGGTCACGGAGAGAGTCTTTTTCGCTTTCATGTTTTTTCCTCCTTCTAAAGAAAAACAAGAGTTGCAGTAGTGATTGCGTTTTCTTTTTCGGAAACGTTTCCGTTTCGGATTGATATTATAATACACCATAAATAGCGAAAAATCAATCGTTTTTTGGTGATTTTATCCAAGATTGGAACCTTGCACAAATTAGAATACCTGTTTTTGTGGAAATATTTCAAAAAACAGGTCGCTTTTTGTCGGAAACGGTTCCTTTGTTGCGCAACCGTTTCCATATGTTGCGCAGTTTTCACGGCAAATCGCACCTCCATCCGCTTCTATTTTTCTCGACTCTATCCCCATGCAGGGGGAGGGATTCATCCTTCCCGGTGCGTTTGCCGCCATTACGCGATTCATTTTTTTGTGGAGTTGTAGGGGCCGCATCTATGCGGCCCGCGCGTTCCCCATTACCGCCCATTTCCCGGGAAACCGCGGGCGGCATATATGCCGCCCCTGCAAAAAGGCAGCGCACCGTTTCCACGGCGTGCTGCCTAATATACTTATTATATACCCTATCTCAGGTTTTCGTCGATTCCCGCATACTGACCTGGTAGCCCAACTCCACGCGGGTCTCCACCTCACGGCCTTTGAGCGCCTGCAAAAGCTGCTGGGTCGCTTTGCGGCCCAGGGCGTAGGCGTCAAACTGCACCGCCGTGATGGCGGGCGACGACTCAGCCAGCGCGCTGCTGTCATACAGCGACGCCACGCGGATATCCTGCGGCACCCGCACGCCCTGCTGCTTGAGCATATTCATCGCCAGCAGGGTCAGCCGGTCGTCCATGCACAGGATACAGTCCGGCTTGCGCTCCAACGCCTGGCTCACGGCCTGCATCCGCAGATCGTCGGTTTCCAGCTCCAAAAACAGCAGGCTCTCGTCGATTTTCTGGTTCATCATGTCATAGGCCTGCTTGAAGCCTTCCAGGCGCGACATATTGACGGTGTACAGCATCGTGCCGCCCAGCAGGGCGATCCGCTTCATGCCCTTCATCAGCAGCAGGCTGGTCAGCTCCCGGCAGCCGCCGACCTGGTCATGATCCACCGACATCACGGTCGGATCCTCGGGGCGGCCGATGGCTACAAAGGGCAGCTTGCGGCTTTTCAGCAGCGGGATCAGCGGGTCGCGTTCCAGCGTGCGGGTCAGAATCAGGCCGTCGATCTTGCGGTTGTCCAAAAGGCGCTCCACCGGGCGTGTCTCGTTCTCGCCTACCAGGGTCAGCAGCACATCGTAATCGCAATCCTCCGCCACCTGATAGACCGAACGCATCGTCTTGCGTAAAAACGGCATCTCAAAATCAGAGAACTGCTTGGAGATCACCAGCGAAATGTTGTACGAGCAGCGCATCGCCAGCCCGCGTGCCATCACGCTGGGGGTGTAGTTATGCTCCTTCACGTAATCCTGTACGCGCTGACGGGTCGCTGCGCCCACACGGCCATTGCCGGATATTGCCCGGGATACCGTTGTTTTTGACACTCCCAAAGCCGCAGCGATCGTTCCAATGTCCACAACTTTGTCATTTTTCGGCAATCGCGCCATGATTTCATCTCCCTATTGCATTTCACTACTATAATAATAGGTTTGAAGCGCCGCGTCAAGGCGTTATTTGCTCTTGTTACTTCTCCCCCCTGGAGAATATCACATATTTTCCGGCAATTACCTGTGTAAATTTTTGCGCAGTATGCGGCACAAGCCGCGTACCTGTTGCGCGGTTTGCGCGCTGACCGGCCCCGGCGCAAACTGCGCCGTCTGCACAAGCGCCAGCAGCGTTTCCACATCCTGCGGGGCCGCCGTTTTGGTGTGTTCCCATAAAAATTGTTTAAACTCTTCCTGATCAGAGGATACCCCTTCGCCCAGGCCGCAGCGGCACATCTTTTTGTACAGCGCGCGGAACTCCGCCCGCACAGTATCGGCCGGGGTGCGCCGTGCACGGGCAATGCCCCACACGGCCAGCGCGGCCAGCACCGCCGCCAGCGGCAGCAGCCACCAAAAAGCTCGGGCCTGCGGGGCGGTCGGGTCCGCCTCCGGCGCGGGTGTCACGGCGGGCAGCGGGGTCTCGGCATCATCGGCAGTCGGCACGGCGTTCGTATCGGCGGCCAGCTGGTCCTCGGTCAGTTCGCTGACCATGCCGGGGGTCGTTTCCAGCGGGGTCCAGCCCTGCCCGGCAAGGTACACCTCGGCCCAGGCGTGGGCGTTGTCGTCCTGCAAAACGGCCTGCCAGCCGCCGTCGCTCTCGGCAAACAGGCTTTGGGGGGCGGCATAGCCCACCACATAGCGGGCGGGCAGGCCCAGCATCCGGCAGAGCACCACCGCCGCCGACGCAAACTGCGTGCTGCTGCCCGCATGGCTCTCGTTCAGAAAATACAACACCGGGTCGGCCCCATCGGCTGGCTGGGGCGGGTCACTGGTGTAGGTGCAGTGCTCGTTCAGGTAGCTGCGCACAAAGGTTCGTATCGCGTCGGCGTCGCCGGTCAGTTTGTGTTCTTTTTCCGCTGCATCGCAAAATTCTTGCAGTGTGCCGTAGTCTGCGCCGTCGGGCGTCGCCAGGTAGCGGCTCTCGGCGTAGGCCGCGTAGGCGCTTTCCAGCCGGTCCAGCACACTGGGATCCGCGTCGGCACGGGCGGTCAGCAGCGTTTTTGCCTCCCCGCGCGGGAAGTAGTAGAACGTGTCGTCCTGCGCGGTCTGGCCTGCTGCCGCGCCGTCGCCGTCCAGGCGGTAGTAGTCGTTAAAATAGGCGTTATAAGGTGCAAAAGTGTAGGTATCGCCGGCGTGCAGCCGCTGCACAGTCATCTGCTGCGGTGCGGCACCATCGTAAGCGGCCCGCAGAAACGGCAGGTTCGCGATTGCCAAACGGCTGTCACCGTCGGTTTTCCAGCTGGCGGCGGCATTGTCGAACTGCTCGGCGTCCGCAGGCTGCCAGCTATGCCCATCGTATTCCGCGCCGATAAAACCGCGCAGGTAGACCGTCTCCGTCGGCTTCTCATCGGTCGTGACGAGTAAATCCTCCAGCCCTTGCAGGGCCAGGCCGTCGCCCTGGGTCAGGCTGCCGTCCTCGACGCCGCCCGCCGCCGCGCTGACGTGAAAGTTCAACGCCCCGCCGCTGATTTTTGGCAGCCACTCGATGGCCGCCCCCAGCGCCGCCGCCCGGGCGCGCTCCGTCACCGGCTGCAGAGCATCCAGAGGCAGGGCCAGCACCGGGCGCAGTGCCAGCGCAGGCAGGAACAACACCGCGCAGACCAGCATCATCCCGGCGGCGGTGGTTTTCTGGGTCGTGAGGAAGTTTTCCACATTCGTAGTGTAAACGGTGGAATCTTTTTTGCCCCACAGCCGCCTGCGCCGCACCGACCGCGCCGCCGCCCACGCGCCGACGCAGCCCAGGAGCAGCAGCAGCCAGCCCACAGCTCCGCCGCCAGCGCCCGCCAGCAGCACAAGCACCACGGCAGGCAGCAATACCAAATCCAAAAGCAGCGCGTCGCTGCGCCAAACCGTCACAGCGGCAAAAAACGCCGTGATGGGCACAAGCGCCAGCAGCACAAACAGCCCGCACGCACCCGCCTCACCCACGGCAAAATCCGCGTTGAAACGTGTATTCAAGCATAGCTTCACGGCGTTGGCAAAGGCATCCATGCCGCGCAGGAAGTCCCGCTGCACCAAAAACAGCAGCACCAGATACCCCACAGCCAGCGCCAGCACAGTCCCGCGCTTGGCAGCGGCAGGCAGCGGCGCATAGCACAGCGCCAGCCACAAGGCGCACAGCGCCGCCGCGCCGGGCCAGATCCAGGCGGGCAGCGCCAGCGAAAACGCGCTGTTCACCGCCGCCAGCAGTCCCAGCGTCAGCAGCAAAAGTATCGAGAAATCCACGCAGCCACGCAGAACAGGCCGTGCCGCCGCACCCTGCTGGGGCAGCAGCACGCGGTCCACAAATTCCAGCCCGGTGTCCGGGTCGGCGGCCTTGCGGCGGGTCAGGGTGCGCAGCCGGGTCACAGCCGCCCGCCCAAAATGCAGCACGGGCGGCGGGGTGCCGCCATCCTCGGCCAGCAGCGTGCCGGCCGGGTCGGCACGGTAGGTCGTGCCCAGCGGCTCCCGCACGGTCAGCTCGTCCACTTTGGCCGTCAATTTCCAGTGGATTTGTTTTAAGGGATCCCCCACACGGTAGGGGCGCAGGTCGTAGACGCCGTCGGCAATGTCCTGTCCCGCGCGGCTCTCCTGCTCGGCGCGGTTCTGCGGGGTATTGCCCGCGCCGTCGGCCTCTCCCTCGGCGGGCGGCAGCACGCACAGCTCCCACGTTTGGCCGTCCGGCGGGCTGTCCGCCGCAAACAGGCCCAAGTGGTCCCGCACCGTCAGCTTTTGCAGTTTGAACCGCCACAGCCCGCTTTTGGCTGCCCGCAGCGTCACCCGCAGGTCGGCGCGGCCGCCCGGGGCCAGCATGGCGGCACAGGGCAGTTCGATGGCCGTACCGCTCTCGGCATCCTCGGCCCGCAGCACGGCCCGCAGTTCAGGCACGGTGCGCCGCCCGGCGTTTTGCAGGTGCACGGTCACGGCAAATGCCTCGCCGGGGCGCACCGGTTTGGCGGGCAGCTGCAAGGCCGCCGTCACCTGCCGCCGCAGCGTGCGGGCGTCCCACCACAAAAACGCGGTGAACACCATCGCCAGCGCCAGCAGGAACACCACAAACGGCGCACGGCTGACCGCGGCGGCGCAAAACAGCACGGCCAGCAGCAGGCCGCAGCCCACCTTACCTGCCATGGGTCGGTTTCTCCGGGCGGGGGCGCGGCACAGTGTGCAACACGTCGGCGATCACGTTTTCCACCGTCTCCCCGCCGGTGCGGGCCTGCTCGGTCAGGCTCAGGCGGTGGTGCGCGGTGTCGGCAAAAATCGCGGTCACATCCTGGGGCACGACAAACTCCCGCCCCGAGAGGTACGCCGCGGCCCGCGCCATACCGGCCACGGCCAGCGACGCACGGGGGCTAAGCCCCAGGGCCAGCCGTGCGTCCTTGCGGGTCGCCTGGGAAAGCTCTACGATATACCGCAAAATTTCCTCACTCATATAAATGTTGTCCACCTCGGCCTGCATGGTCAGCAGGTCGTTCTGGTCCATGACCGGCTGCACGCGGTCCAGCAGACCGTGGCGCGGCTGGCGGGTCAAAATCTCCATTTCGGCCTCGGTGTCGGGGTAGCCCATGACCACGCAGACCATAAAACGGTCAAGCTGCGACTCCGGCAGCATCTGCGTACCGATCGAGCCAACCGGGTTTTCCGTCGCCATGACGGTGAAGGGCTGGGGCAGCTTGCGGGTCACGCCGTCCACCGTCACCGCACCTTCCTCCATGACTTCCAGCAGGGCGGATTGGGTGCGGGCGCTGGTACGGTTGATCTCATCGGCCAAAAACAGGTTGCAGGCCACCGCGCCGGGGTGGTAAACGAACTTGCCGGTCTCTTTTTGGTACAGCGAAAACCCCACAATATCAGACGGTAATACGTCCGGTGTGAACTGTACGCGGTTCTGGGTCAGCTGCATAGCGCGGGCAAACGCCTGGGCCAGTGTGGTTTTGCCCACGCCGGGGATATCCTCCACCAGCACATGGCCGCGGGCCAGCATTGCCATCATGATTTTCAAAATTGCTTCGGGCTTGCCCAGTACGGCCTTGCCCACCTCGGCCGTCACGGCCAGCGCTTTTTCTCGTGTCTGCATCGGTCAGTCCTTTCTGTGGCGGCGCAGGATCAGCCCGCATCCCACCACGGCGGCAATCAGCACAATTCCTGCCCACAGGGCGTTGTTTTCCAGCCATATCATCCAGTTGGAGTACGCCCCGCCCGCATCCTCGCCGCTGCCCTCGTTCGGCAGCGGGCTGATGCTCTCGGGCGCGATCTCCTCCACGGCGGCGGTGCCGTCGGGGCTTTCCACCGTCACCTGGCGGGGCGCGGCGTCCCAGCTGCCCGCGCACTCGGCCAAATCTTCCTCATGGGTGGCGGGGGCGGCGTCGGGGTCGCGCTCGGCAATGACCAGGTAGCGCTGGGTGTTCTGGGTGTAGGGGTGGCAGGTCGTCAAGGTCAACAGATCCCGTCCCGGCTGTATCAGTATCGCATTTATCTCGTCCGGCTGTACAATTTTCAGTTCACACACGCGGTAGGCCAGGGTCTCCCACGGCGTGGTCAGGGTGATTTTGTCGCCGATCTGTATCTGCTGCACGTTGCGCAGCATCTCCGCGCCGTAGTAGCCGCGGTGGGCGGCAATGACAGTGTTGGTGTTCGCGCCGCCCAGCGGCATCGAGGTCTGCCCCAGCAGTGCGCCGCCCCGGGCCATGTTTTCGGTGCTGGCCCCCAGATACACCGGCAAATCTAAATCCAGGCGCGGCACCCACAGCGCGGCGATCATATCATCGGGCAGGCCGTAGGCCGTCAGGTCAAAGGCGGGCGTTTCGTAGGCAAAGGGGTCCTTCAGCCCGCTTTGCCCCGCGGTGTAGATTTCCGCGTTGTAGGCTTGCAGGGCGCCGTATAAATCTGCGTAGGGGCGCGTGTTTTCGGCAGCCGGGTCGTCAGCGGCCACGGCGGCGGACTCGGCGGCAGACTGCACAAAGGTTTCCACAGCGGCGGTGCTTTTGCGGCGGGTCAGGTATTGGCTGACCGTCGGCTGCAGCATCAGCCCCGCGCCCACCAGTATGGCAAGCCACGCAAAAATTTGCAGCAGCAGGCGTTTCATCAGTCTTCCTCCTCGCGCTTTTTGCAGCGGTGCAGCAGCAAAAGCAGCAGCAGTGCCTCGCCGCCTATGATAATACTGCCGGTCACGCTGATCCACGGCCAGGCGTCCACCACGCGCTTGACGATGTTGCCGGTGTTCAATGCCTGGTACTGCACGGCCTGCGGGGTGTCGGCGTCCTCGTCCTCGCCGTTGTAGGGCACGCGCACGCCGCGCACCAGCATACGGTGGGTGTTGATGGCATAGGGCGTGCAGGTGACAAGGGTGCAGTAGTCCCCGCCGGGGATGATTTCCAAATCCTCGGTGTGTTCCGGCTCCACGACCTTGACCTGGTCGACCTGGTAGGCTAGGACTTCGTCCATGACGTGCAGGTAAAATTTGTCACCCTCCTGCATTTTGTCCAAATCGGTAAACAGGACGGCCTCGGCCAAGCCGCGGTGGCCTGTCAGCACGCTGTGGGTGCTGTCGCCGCCAAGCGGATAGCTCGACCCTTCCAGATGGCCGACGCCCTTGAGCAGCACCTCGTCGCTGGTGCCCTCATAAATCGGCAGATTGACGTCGATTTTGGGGATTTTTATGTAGCCCAGGCTCTCGCCTACGTCCATCAGGTCCACATAGCTTGTGCCGGTGTCGGCGGCTTCGCCCGCCGCGTCGCGGCCCACGGCATTGCTGAGCTGTTCGTTGTAGCTGCGGGCCGCTTCTTTCGCAGCATCGAGCTTTTCTGTATCCATGGATTGGACGGTATCGTCGTAGCTGTCAATGACCGCCGACGCATGGCGCTGTGCCACCGCGTTGCTAATGACCGGGTACATCGCCACGCCGATGCCCGACAGAATCATCAGCGCCGCAAATCCAAGTTTTAATTTGCCTGTGGTATCCATAGGTGTGCCTTTCTGTTCGTGGGGGAAATATCTGTGGCAATTTGCAGGGGCCGATGCCTGCATCGGCCCGCAAGCTGCCCTTGTCAAAGACAGACTCCTCCGGGATGGGGGAGGTGGCGCGAAGCGCCAGAAGGGGAGCGGTGGCCGCCATCGGCGGCCGGAGGGATTCCACCCCGCCGCCATATCCCCTTTGCCTTATATTATACCCCCATAACCACCATAGGGGAAGAGCCAATCCCGGCCCTTCCCCTATGGGTTTACCCTTCTAATTATCTTTTGGTGTTTGCATCATGCGGTTTTAAGCGCGGTCGTTCTTCTTTTTCATGCTGAACAGCACCGCCACACCGGCCAGCACCAGCAGCACGCCGATACCGCTGAACAGGAGTGTGCCAAAACCACCGGTGACAGGCAGCTGGAAGCCCTTACGGTTGACAATGTTTTTCAGAACATACGAATTGTTGCTTTCGCCGCCATTATACGTTGTTGACGTCACTTCGCCATGCTTGGTTACATTTCCGTCTTCGTCAACGGTCGTCGCGCTCCAAGTTTCACTTGCCTTGATGTTCAGCTCAAGTTTAACCGGCCCATTCAGCAGATTATAGCCATTAACAGTTTTCGTCTCAACCAACCAATATTCGCCATTTGCTAAACCTGCAATATAGTTCGCATTACGACCATTATCATAATTTGCTGTATCGATTTTTCCATCTTCACCCGATGTCAAAGTCTGTACAAAGACCCACTTCATGCCGTCGCCGGGAGCCTCAAGCCCAACCTTTTTGTATGTTTCTTCATCGACCGCTGTGCCTACGCCAGTCGTACTAACTTTTTTGTACAGGTCAAACGTAACACCGCTCAATCCAACGCCGGCTTCATTCGTCTTGTGAATTTGAATGCTATACGTGTAAACCGCTGCACTATCCTCAATGTGATTTTCCGTGCCAGTAACCGGATCACCTTTCTCGTCGATTTCGTTCGTGTAAACCAGTTTTGCTTTATTGGAGTTGCCATTGCCGCCAATCGTAAGCGCCGTGCTTTCATCCAATGTAGCGTTATAAGTAATTTCAACTTTCTGCCCTGCGAAATTTCTCATTTGGTTCGGCTTAAACTCAATAACAAAGCCGTTCGTATTGTCAGCATTATCCTTCACTTCATAGTGTGTATTTGCTGTCAGGTTTGCAATCGAGATGCTACCCTTATTATCCTTCAAGCCCTTCGGAGAGTCACTGACCGTAAATACGCCCAGCTTATCAATATTTTGGGGGATAGTCACTGTGATTTTGTAAGGAATCACATCGTCCTTGCCATATTGCGCTACATTTCCCCAAGCCGAAGGCGTTCCAGCTACCGAAACTTCCTTTTTCAGGTCAGGTTTATGGTTTGCTAAAGTAAGTGTCAGGCTGGGATAGGTCGTATTATTGTACTTGATTGTGCTGTCCTGCATGACTTCAAATTCATACTTTGCTCCATCCAGGATGTAGCCGCCCTTTTTGCTGTCGCCCGTATACTCTTTCTCAAAAACCTGATATACACCTACCGGCAAATGCGCAATAACAAGTTTGCCAGTGTTATCCGTAGTCAACGTATAATCCTTGTCTGCTTCATCATCATGTATAACGTCAATCCACGTATCATCGTCCTGCTTCTTCTGCAATCCGAAGCTGACCCCTGCTAAAGCGGTCTGCTTCTCGTCTCCTACATAGAACTCTTTCTGAATCGTCACTGTACCCATGGCAGTGCTGTTTTTCGGATAAACGTGTACATCATACAGCCAGTCGGCATTTGCTTCGGAAACCTTAGAATCTTTGGTATAGTCTACCGTCCGCGTCATCGGGACAGAAACCAAAAACGGCTCCGTGCGCTGGGTAACCTTCTTCGGCGCTTTTGTCTCAACAACCAAGTACAGACCATATTCCAAATTGTCAAATGTTGCCAAACCAGTATCTGCAGCAGTCACTTGCGAGTTCATGTCTACAGCCGTCACACCCGTTTTAAAAGTAACTGTATCGTTTTCATAGTCTATCGAATCGTAGTAGTCACTTGGGTCTATCTTACTAAGGTCTTTATCTACAACCGTACCTTCACCGCTGTAATACGCCTTTAGCCACTCTTCATCCTGCACTTTATATACATGGAACGTGACGCCGCCAAGCGCAGTTGCTCCCTGCGGTACTTGTTGTTCCGGGTTGCCGTTAGCTGTATTTCCAGTACCTGTAAAATCATACTTATGAATTGTAATACTGCCAGTGCCTGTTTTCCAGACAGGCGTATTATCCTTAGTAGTTGCACCTTCCGCCGCGGCGGCGGGGAGGGCGCAGACGCTGAGGGCCATTACGGCGCTGAGGACGCCGGTAAGGAAACGTTTTAGTTTCATCTGTCATAACCTCTTTCTTTTTAAGATTATCGTAGCGGGGAAATCGGGGGCCATATCAGGAACGCTTGCCCCCTTTCCGATTGTAGCGGAATACCAGCACCAGCAGCCCGGCCACCAGCAGCGGCAGGCCGATCAGCAGCCACAGGCTGGGGGCGTCCGCGCCGGTGTGCGGCAGCGTAAAGCCCTTGCGGTTGTTGATGGTCAAACTCACCGTGTAGCCGCTTGCGGGTGTGCCTGTAACCATATTTTCTTGCACCGTGTTGTTTATCCGGCATTCGTCTTTTTGCAGGGTAAACTCGATCGGTGCGGCCAGCAGGTTGTAGCCGTCCACGGTTTTCAGCTCCGTCAAACGGTAGCTGCCCTCAGACAGGTTTGTAAAACTGCACTTGCCCGCGTTGTCGCCAACACTCTTGGTCGTCTCGGTCATGGAACCCTTGCCGTCATTAAACGTCGTATCAACGCCGTTGTCGTTCAGCTTTTCCAGCTTGAACACCACGCCTTTCAGCAGCTCGGTTTTCTTGCCGTTCTCGTCAAGGCCCTGCTTGGTGATAGCCAGCTCATACACCGGCGGCACCTGCTTGTTGGTCAGGATAAGCGATACCGAATCATCCGCGTTCGTTATGGTTCTCGTTTCGCTGTCAACTTGGTAATTATAGTTGCCCAGCGTCAGCGTGCCGCTGGCGGTGTACTGGCCCTTTTCCGCATCCCATTCCACCACGCGGTACTCATAATAGGTATTGTTATTGTCGCTGATGTCATAGGCATCCATGCCGGGGAACGTGTGTGTCCACTTTCCAGCGTCGTCCTTCGTCAGTGCAACTTCCGTGCCCTTCACATCTGTCCAGGGCGCGTCATCCGCACTGCCCGCACGGCGGCGCTGCAATTTGACCCCAATCGATGCCGGCAGGTCACCTTTGGCATCCTGCCATTTCTTTTCTACAGCAATAGCGATCGGCTTGTGTGCCGTGTTGGTGAACACCACCTGAACGCTGGGTATCGTTTTGCCGTCCTTGCCCGTCGTGTCTGCAACAATAGTGCCGCTGGCTTTGCCGTCTGCCAACTGTTCGCTGCCGTTCACGGTGATGCTCTTGATATACCGGTTCGGTGTGCTACCTTCCGTGACGGTAACGGTCGTGCCAATCGGTATCCCTTTCAGCGTAAAGGGGGGGTCGCCGACTTTCACTTGAACTGTTTCGGTTACTTCCTTGTCGCCTTCCAGGTGCATACCGCCGATGTTCGAGTACTGCACGGTAAAGGTGTACGTTTCACCCTTCAAAGCGTTGTACTCATCGTCCGGCACCTTTTTAGTGATGCTCAGCGAGCCGGTTTTGACTTTGTTGATGAATTTCACCTTCAGCTTGGTGAACTGGTTTGTACCATCCGGGTCCCTGTACGAGCGGAACACGATGGAGTTTTCCGGCTTTTGGGTTACTTTGTAGCCGGTGTTATCGAACGGCTGTCCGTCTTCGTCGTTGCCCCCTTTGTACACTTCCATACGGCCATCATCCGGGGTTGTGCCATCGCCCTGCATTTTTGTCGGGTGATTGGCTACAAGGTCAACTGTGTCGTCGTCCTTGCTTTCCATGACGAGCTTGCCGTTCTCGTGGATTTCCCAGGTGGGGGCATACAGTTTCTTGTCGGCGTCCTCTTGCAGGTCCTCTTGCAGCGAGATATAACTGCCGCGCCGGAACTGATCCGCAAAGGTGACGGTTTCACCGTTTTGCAGGGTAAACTTGCCGTCGTTCACCATGCGGGTCTTTTCGTCCTTGCTGGTGGTATACTGCGCACCGGTTGCGTCCATCAGTTGGCCCGCATTTACCGAGCCATAGTCCTTGATGGTATACTGCTTGGTCGTAAAGCCGATGCCGGAGCCGCCGCCTGCATCCGTTGTTGCCGTCGGGTTCAGTGCGGCATAATGGGTCGCCCAGTTTTTGATGCCGACCGTGAACTGGCGGGTGGAATTCGTGAAGTAGGGTTGCAGCTTTTCGCGAACCCCGTCCGCATCGACCTGTTTTTCCACCTGCAGCTCGTTATGGTCCGGGAAGTTGAACGCCACCGCCATGTTGGACTCCCACATACCGCGCTCCATGTAGTACATGGTAAGGGTGTGCTTGGTGTTCTTGGGGAGCGTCATCTGGTTCTTTTCGTTGCTCTTCCAGTTGAACTGATAAGGCGTACCATTAAAAGTTACGGTTTTGGAGCTGTTCAGCTTGGTATAATTTTTGTTGTTGCTGTCTTTGATGTTGCTGACGTAGGATGTAACGGTGTTGTTTTCGCCGCTCGCGTCCTTGCCAAACTCCAGCAGACCTTGCGCTTTTGCATGGGCACCGCCGACATCCAGCACCAGCTTGTCATCAATGAACACCCACACATCATCATCGCCGGAGAAGAAGAACTTGATGGGGACTTTCTTGTCTGTTTTATCCCCATCTTTTCCTACTACGACCTGGCCGTCCTCTGTCAACGTAAAGTCAAATTGCAGTTTAGCACCGTAACCGTAGTTGTACTTGATAACATGATTGCCTGCATATTGGTTGAAAGGGAAGAAGCCGTAGCCGTCTGTAGGTTTGTTCACAGTATTAAGATTTTGTGACCTATTCTTCTCTTCACCTTCCATTGTGCTGTCAAGGTAATAGCCGCCGCCTTCGCTTGTATCTTGTTTCAAATACAGCGGCATCTTGCTGCTATCATAGTACCAATACTGCGCTACGCTTTCCTTTTCATCGTTGTTGTTTGTCCCCGCAAAAACGGTGCTCTGCGTGAAGGGGAACGCAACATCTTTGTAGACCTTGCCCAGTACAGCCTTTGCAGAGTTATCTCCGGTCAGAAATTTTTCATTAAAGTGCGGTTCTGGCAAATCGGTTCCGTACAGGGTCGGGTTATGATTTCCGTCGCGCTTATCGCTTACCAAGCCTTGGAAGGTACTCGAATCAAGGCTATTGTTAGTATAACCACTTACATCAACGATTGCATTGTTGACTGCCATAAACGTATTATACAAGCTATCCGTTTCAGGGTTTTTGTCGCCCCATCCATATAGGCCAAGATTAGCAGCAATCTCGCGAAATTGTGCCTTGTCTTGATTTGGCTGGAAATGCCCTGTATACAATGGATACTGAACCTTTTTCTTTGTCGTCGACGCCGTCGACGCCGCATAATCCTTGTAATAATCGCTCAATGCGCGGTCAAACTGTTCAAATTCAACATACGCTCGATGTGTTTGAATTTCTTCTGGGCTGTAATTGGCACGTGTTTTTCCGTTCAACTCGTAATCCGAGTAGTAGTCATACAGGGTACTGTCGATATACTTCACATCGTTTTGCGGCGTAAAGGTGCCGGTATCCAGCTTTACTATCTCAGCGTCCTTGCCATCAACCTTCTTGCCGCTTTCCACGTCGCGGATATCAGATTTTTTACCCCAATAGCCATCCCGATACCCGCCGCCGTAGGTAATGTCATCGCCGGTGTCCGCATAGAAGCACGGCTCTTCCAGGTCCCCCCATGTCAGCGTGTCCGTTGCACGGCCATTGATATTGTCCTTCGGCGGGGTTGCTGTATCGGAGAACTGTACTTTCGTGTAGCCTTCCGGGACATTTACATACCAAAGGTGTCTTGACTCGGAACTATCCTCCAGCCGGATCATTTTACCTGTCAACGTATCTTTGTCGGTTTCGGTCAGGATATAGTAAAGCTCTCCGTTATTTCCCGGCATTCCGTCTGTCGTTGCGGAATCTCTACTATACGACATATCCGAGAACGTCGCGTCAAAGTAAATGCGTGTTGCGTTGGGCGCACCCCACTGGACGTCAGACGACCCATTGTAGATAAAGCAATCATTCGTTTTGGCGTTATACTGGAATTTACCTACATAATCCGAAGCAACATCATCGTTGTAGAAGTTATAGTACTGTTTGCCGATGGGGTGATTGTTTTCATCGGTGAAGCCGACATAGCGGCAAGGACCATCCGGAATCTCGATTCCTTCAGAGACGCCGTCTGCGTCAAACGATTTAATGGTCTGCGGATCGTCGACTGCCTTGTATTCATTACCGACTTTTGTGTAGAACGTCACTTTGATATTGGTGAGTTCGTTCTCCGTTTTGTTTTGAAAATAGATTTTCTGGCCGGTGTAGGGAATCTGCTGGGCGACATCGGCGTAGGGTTTCAGGCAACTGCCGTCCCATGTGGGGTATGTTTTATCCTCCAGGCCGCCCGCGTCAAAGATATGGTCCCCCATGGCATTAACATACAGCCATGTGTTAGTGCCTTCGCTTATCGGCCCATTCATTTGAATGGTATGCTCACCTGATTCTGATGTAAACTTTATATATACATAACCGCCATATGTACACTCCGCCGATTCGTTGTCCTCGTATCGCAGACTCACGACATAAATTGGGCGTTTTTGATCATCATTGGTCCAATAGTCTGGGACTCGGCTCATTTCGCGGGTTATCTCTTTAGACTTCTCTTCAGTGCCCGTGCCGCGCTTGCCTGTGAATTTGACCTTATCGCTTTTGCCCCAGCTGGCAGGCGGGGCAAAGTAGAAGGTGTACGTCGTGCCGGGTTGCGGTTTGCCGCCCTCCGCAACTGCATTGACTGCCGCGAAGGTTACAAATTTTTCTTCGCTTTCGCCGTTCTCCTCGTTATCCGGTATCGGCGTCACGGTGGGCGTCGGTTTCGGGGTCGGTTTCGCGGTGGGTGTCGCCGTCGGGGTCGCAGTGGGCGTTGCCGTCGGCGCGGGGGTCGGGGTCGCGGTTGGTGTTGCCGTCGGCGTTAGGGTCGGGGTCGCGGCGGGCGTTGCCGTCGGCGTGGGGGTCGGGGTCACGGTGGGTGTCGCCGTCGGCGTGGGGGTCGGGGTCGCGGCAGCCGCGCCGTCCGGGGCGGTCTTGTCCTCGTCGGTCTGCTCACCCGGCAGGGTTTCGACGGTGGGGTCGTTCCCTTGCTGCATCGTTTCCACATTCTGCGCAGAAAGGGCGTCGTCGGTGCCCTCCGCGCAGACGGGCAGAGCCAAACCCGCCAGCAGGCACAGAGCGGCCAGCAATGCCGCTGCGCGCTGCAGTACAGAAAATTTCTTTGTCATCAGCCTGCCCTCCCTTACCTGACAGAGCTTATTATTCCACAGCCCGCTGTGGAATAGAAAGGGGCTAGCCCCTTTCCCGTTGCGCAACCGATGGTGCGCAACCTCGTTAAAAATACGCAGCAGCCTTTTTCTGCCGCCGCCTATCTGGTTTTTACATTTCTTATATAAAAATATAGCACTCCTGTTGCAAAATCGCAATATATCCAGCTTGATTTGCTTAATTTCGGCGTTTTGCAAAAAGAGCCGGTCATATTTTTGTACACTTCGTTAGTTTGTCTTGTACAACTCGTGTCGAATCAGTTGCGCAGTTAGGCAAACTTGGCAGGTTTTGTCAGATTTATTGCGCGCTTGTTGCGCGAATGTTGCGCAAAATTTGTTTCGTGACGGCTATCGGCGGGGAAAGCGGGCAAGTCAGGCACGGCGGCAAAGCCCCCTCCGGCCTTCACTTTGCCTGGGATACGCAAAAAAGCGTGGGCGTTCTGATGGACAGAACCCCCACGCACTATAAACTATGAATTTATGCCTTCGTCGGCTTGACCTTCTCGGCAATAACGCAAATTGCCACGGTCAGCAGCATATCGGGCAGGGTGTAGCCTACCGGGGTGTCAACACCCATCAGCAGGCGGTAGGCGATGAAGCCCACCAGCCAGATGACCAGATTGCGCGCGTCGGCGGCCACGGCAAAGCGATCGCGCTTTAAGATAAAGTGGTCGGCGATCTGCACCGCGATCATCGGCGCAAAGACCGAGCCGATCAGGTACAAAAAGCCCGTGATATCGTCCATCGGGAACAGAATAGCCCCCAGCGTGCCGATGACCGTCACGACGATGGCCGTTTTTTTGCCGTCCAGCTTGGCGGACAGGCTCTCGGCAGAAATGCCCGCGCTCCACGCATCCAAAAATGTCGTGGTAACGGTGGAAAACACCAGAATGACCAGTGCGGCAATGCCCAGCCCCGCCTTGACCATGATGACGGCAATGTCATACTCGCCGGTGAAAATCGCCGCACCCATGCCGATGACGTACATCCAGCAGGACACCGCGCCGTAGACCAGCACGCTGACCCAGGTGGCCTGGGTGGGCTTTTCGGCGTCGCGGGTGTAGTCGCTGATAAGCGGCAGCCAGGACAGCGGCATCGCCACGGCCAGCTCCACCGCCGCGCCAAAGGTCAGGCTCTCGCCGCCGACGCCGACCATGGCGTTGCCGGAGAAGAAGATGACCTTGCACAAAACCAACGTCAAAATAAACAAAGCGGCCATCGTAATTTTGTTGATCCAGCCCAAATCAGTGATGCCCACAGCGATCCACAGCACGATCAGCGCCCCGATGACCAGGCACCACACCCAGCGGCCGATCGCAAAAATGCCGCCGACCGCCAGTGCGCCGTCGTAAATCATGATGGCCGTCCAGCCGACGAGCTGCAGAACGTTCAGGAACGCGAACAGCAGGCCGCCCTTCTGGCCGAAGCTCATCTTGACGGTCTCCATGGCGCTGCGGCCGGTGCGGCCGCCGATGAGGCCCGCCAGCAGCATCATGGCACAGCCGATGATGTGGCCGATGAGGATAGCCGCAAAACCCTTTGCCATGCCCAGCGGTGCAAAGGACGTACCTGTGAGGATTTCTGCCAGCGAGACGCCCGCGCCGAACCAAATCAGGCCGTTTTGGAAAGTGGAAGTCTTTTTCATTCGGTGAACTCCCCTTTCAGCGCAAACATATGGTCCATCGGGCCGGAGCCGCGGCCCAGGTCCAGCATGGCGGCCAGTGCGCCGGAGATATAGGCCTTTGCGCGCTCGACCGAAGCGTCGAGGTCATAGCCTTTTGCCAGGTTGGACGCAATGGCGCTGGACAACGTGCAGCCGGTGCCGTGGGTGTTGGGGTTATCGATGCGCTTGCCGCGGAACCATTTGCCCGCGCCGCCGCGCCAAAGCAGGTCGTCGGCGTCGTTGATCTGGTGGCCGCCCTTGCAGAGCACCGCACAGCCGTATTTTTCGCTGATGGTCTGCGCGGCCTTTTCCATATCGGCGGCGTTTTTGATCGGCATATCGGCCAGGATCTCGGCTTCGGGGATGTTGGGCGTCAGGACCTCAGCCATCGGCAGCAGGTTTGCACACAGGGCGCTGACGGCGTCGTCCCGCAGGAGTTTGGAACCGGACGTTGCGACCATGACGGGGTCCACGACGATATGCTTTGCGCCGTACTGTTTCAGCTTGGCGGCGATCGTCTCGATGAGCTCCGCCGAGGAGACCATCCCGATCTTGACGGCGTCGGGGGTGATATCGGTGAACACCGCGTCGAGCTGTTCCGCCAGAAAATGCGGGGTCGATTCAAGGATGTCCGTCACGCCGGTAGTGTTCTGGGCGGTCAGGGCCGTGATCGCACTCATGGCGTAAACGCCGTTGGCGGTCATGGTCTTGATGTCTGCCTGGATACCGGCGCCTCCGCAGGAATCACTGCCTGCAATGGTCAATGCTGTTTTCATAATGATACTTCCTTCCTATATATACAGCAATGTTTTATTGCGCGATACAAGGTGGTGCCCCCGGTGTACCGCGTTTTTGTTAGGTGGCAGGGCGAGTTTACGAGGCCGAGGGGCTTTACCACCTCCCGGCAGCCTCCCCCGGCTCCTTCACATACAAATCTGCCGCAGCTTTCAGCCCGGCCTGGTCGCTTTCGCCGTCGGCGTCATAGACACCGACCGTGTAAAACCCTGCGGCTTTGGCGGTTTTCAGCGCGTAGAGGCTGTCCTCAAACACGATCGTCTTCCCCGGTGCGCTGCCCAGGGCCTGCGCGGCCAGCAGGTAAATCGTCGGCTCGTGCTTGCTGACGCCGACCTCACCGGTGGTGAAGATCTGCGCAAAATAGCCGAGCAGCCCCAGCCGCTGCAAAGCGTGGGTCACATGCCCGCGCGGGCTGGAGGTCGCCGCCGCCATCGGGATGCCCTTTGCCGCCAGCGCGGCCAGCAGCGCCGCCGCGCCGGGTTTGGCGGGGACCTCGTTGTAGTAAAAATCGCGCAGCATCGTCTCAATGCCCGCTTCAATTTCGGCGGCGGACTGGGCCAGCGGGTAGTGGGTGTGCAGGTATTCCGCGCCCTGCTCCATGCTCATCGAGAACAAAATCTCGTTGAGGCCCGGCTCTGGCATCAGGCCCCGGCTGCGCAGATACCGCGCACCCAGGTCGTTCCAGATGCCCATGGAGTCAAGCAGCACGCCGTCCAAATCAAAAATTGCGCCCTTAGTCATGCAGCATTTTCTCCGTGGCGGCTTTCAGATCCTTCGATGCCTGCCCGATGTTTTTGGCCGCGTAGATGGCGCTGATGACCGCCACGCCGCAGATGCCGCTGCCTGCCAGCTTTTCAACGTTCTGCTGTGTAATACCGCCGATGGCAACGACCGGGATGGAGACGGCTTGGCAGATGGCTTTCAGCGTGTCGTAGCTCACGTCGTCGGCATCGTCCTTGGAGCCGGTCGGGAACACCGCGCCGACGCCAAGGTAGTCCGCGCCGTGCTTTTCGGCCAGGACGGCCTGTTCAACAGTCTGCGCCGACACGCCGAGGATCTTGTCGGGGCCGAGAATGGCGCGGACGTCCAGTGCCTCCATATCGTTCTGGCCGACGTGGACGCCGTCGGCGTTCATCTCGCGGGCAATTTCCACGTTGTCATTCACAAGGAACGGCACGCCGCGTTCGCGGCAAAGCGCCTGCAATTCCTTCGCTTCTTCGAGGAATTTTCCCTCTTCCAGTGTTTTTTCCCGCAGCTGTACCATCGTCACGCCGCCGTCCAGGCTCTCGCGCACAACGTCGATGAGCCTGCGGCCGTCCAGCCAATGGCGGTCGGTGACAGCGTAGAGCAGCAGGTCCTTTTTATCGCAGTTCATACTTTGCGCCCCCGTCCAGCGTTGCGCCGTCCATGTTGTAGATGGCGTCGATAATGCGGTTGCGGTAGGTGGAGTTTCCGTCGCCGTCCTGCATACGGCTCCAGCCGATCTCGCCCGCCAGGCCCATGGCGCAGACGGCAGCGGCGGCGGCCTCAAGCCGGTTGTCGGGGTTGGCGACGACGAAAGCCGTCATCATGCCGGAGAGCTGGCAGCCCGTGCCGGTGATCTTGCCCATCTCGGGGCGGCCATTGCGGATGACATAGCAGGTCTTGCCGTCGCTGACCAGGTCGATTGCCCCGGTCACAGCAACGATGGCCCCGCTCTTGGCGGCGAAATCCTTGACAAATGCAACGGCATTGTCCAGGTTTGCATCGGTCACAGCGTCGGCCACGTCGGCGTCCACGCCCTTGGTCGTGCCGCTGCCCAGCGCCAGCGTCTTGATCTCGGAAATATTCCCGCGGATAACGGTGAACTTGACCTTTTCCATCAGCTCCACAGCCGTGTTGGTGCGCAGAGCCGACGCGCCCGCACCGACGGGATCCAGCAGCACGACATGGCCCAGGGCGTTGGCCTTGGCCCCGGCGCGGAACATCCCCGCGATGCTGCGCTGGTTCAGCGTGCCGATGTTGATGTTCAGCCCGCCGCAGATGGTGGTGATATCCTCGACATCCTCTGGCTCGTCGGACATGATGGGGCTGCCGCCGCAGGCCAGCAGGATGTTCGCCACATCATTGACGGTGACATAATTCGTGATGTTATGCACCAATGGCACGTTCTTCCGTACATTTTCAATACAGGTACCCAGCATACAAAAAACACTCCTTGCAAGTAAAATGCGGATACGCCTGCAAAGACATATCCGCATAAAAACTCACAAAGAGTGGTCGTGCGCGTATCTCCCTACGTTGGCATTATCCAAATCAGGTTACGGGTCAGGGCAATACAGCCCACTCTCAGCCCGCTTGACGCAAGCTCCCCTTTTGTACAAAAATAGCATAGCACATTCCGCCGCACTTTGCAAGGGCCGTGCCTGTAAAAATAACGCGAGCCGCCCGCTGCGCATGGCAGCAGGCGGCCCGCTTGGGTTCACACTGCGGTTACACCTTCCGCAGTGCCGCTGAAATCGGGGTCGGGGTGCTCCTCATGGCTGCACAGAGCCAGGGTCGCACCGCCGGGGCGCAGCTTTAGCTGCAAACTCAGGCTGCCCAGTCGCTCGCCCAGCAGATGCACCCGGAAAAGGAGGGAGTCCGGAGCACGCCAGCCGGCGGCGATAACACAGGGCAGCGCGGGGTCGTCCCACAGATGGCTTTGCACCAATGCCCCCGTCCGGAAAGGCAGCGTGCAGGTCTTGCCGCCGTAGTGCAGCACCAGTGCGTTTTCTTGCAGCTGCAGGGCCGTCAGGCCGGGAGCGTTGAGGCCCATCTGCACCGTCGCACAGCAAAGCTCGGTGTCGGGGGCCGCCAGGTTTTCCACAATCGGCAGCTGCATGGTGGATAACTTTTTCGTCAGTTCGGCATAAGCCGCAGGGTTTGCGGGCAGCGCAGCATCGGCCACGCCGGGCAGCAGGCAGTTCCAGAAGGCATCCAGAATCGTCTGCACACCGCCCGCCAGGGGCTGGGTATCGGCCGTCGTCACAAGGAGCATATCCTGATCCGGCAGGCAGATGGCCAGCTGGCCGCCCATACCATACATAGACCATGCGTTATGGGTCAGCCGCCAGAACTGGTAGCCGTAGCCTTGGGCAAAATCCCAGCCGCCGCTGCCGCCGTTCTCAGCATTGTCGATTTGCCAGGCTGTGGCAGCCTGCAAATAGTCTTGGGGTAAAAGCTGTTGGCCATCCCACTGCCCACCCTGCGCAACAAGGCGGAGCAGCGCCAGCATATCCCGGGGGGTAGCCATCAGGCCGGACCCGCCCTGGCTTATGCCCATGGGATCCCGGATGCAATAGCTTTGCTCTGAAAAGCCGATGGCATCCAGTGCCTCACGGCGCAGCACATCCAGTAGGGGGCGGCCCATCCGCTTTTCCACCAGGGCGCACAACGTATGGCTGCTGCTGGTATCATAGCAGAAGAAACTGCCCGGCTCGTGGTCGGTCCGCGCGGTGAAGAACGACCCCACCCAATCCTGAGTGGGCCGCCGTTTGTAGGTCGTGCCGTTGTACGGCGTTGCCATGCGCAGCATATCCCGGATGGTCAGCCGTGCCAGCTCGGGGCTAGGGCCGCCCAGGGGGAGCTTTTCGGCAAAGTGATCCACGATATGGTCGTCCAAATCGAGATACCCTTTGGCGCACATAACGCCGACAGCCAGCGACACAAGGCTTTTCGTCTCGCTGTACATACGATGCAGCGTATCTTTTGTGAATGGTGCCGCGTACCCTTCGCAGATCAGCGCGTCATGCCGCATGACCAGCAGGCTGTGCAGCGCCACCCGACGCTGAGCCAGATAATCAAGCGTTTGGCTGAGGGCCGCACTGGACACGCCAACTTCCTCCGGCTTTGCTATGGAAAACTGCATACAGCTCACCCTGTTTTGCCCACACGGTTCTTCTCAAAGGCGATAAACGCCGGGTCGCCGGGCATGATGGGGTCGTACCCCTTGTTGAAAATCTCCACTTTGGGGAAGTCGTTGGTCAGCGCACCGGCCTGTTTGGCCTGCAGATACTCGGCATAGGCCATCATGCAGACGCCGACGCCCTTTTGCTCGTCGTGGACCACATCCTCGGACAGGTAGTATTCCACGGTGCCGTTTCGGCGCAGGTTGCCCGCCGGGCCCAAGCCCGCACCCTTGCAGATGCCGTGCAGCTCGACCTTACCGTCGTGGACGGTGAACTGCCGCAGCTCGATGCCGACCAAAATCTTCTCCCCTGCCGTACGGTATTTCGGCTCGGCCAGCACGCCTAGGCGCGCGCCCTTCAGCAGGCTGTACGCCACCATCAGGGAACCGCTGGTCTCCAGGTAGTTTCCCTTCACATCGGGCAGGGCAGGCAGCTGGTAGAACAGGCCGCTGTCCGGCTCCTGCCAGCGCAACATGCCGTCGATGGCCTCTTTCCAGAGGGCGGCCAGCTCCTTTTGCAGGTCGGCGCGGCTGTCGGGCAGCATGGCGTAGATATCCGCCATCGCCATCAAATACCAGCCGATGGCCCGTGTCCAGAAATTTTGGGACAGGCCGGTCTTGGGGTCAGCCCAGAACACATCCTTTGTCTCGTTCCAGGCGTGGTAGTACAGGCCCGTCTTTTCGTCGTAGAGATACTTGCGTGCGTTGCGGAATTGCAGCATGATGTCATCCAGCGTGGCCGCATCGCCAAACCGCAGGGCGTAAGCCGCATGGAACGGCAGACCCATGTACAGACCGTCGAGCCAGACCTGGTTGGGGTAGATGCCCTTGTGCCAGAAACTGCCGCAGGGGGTGCGCGGCTGGTGGCGCAGCTGTTCTTCCAGCGTTTCAATGGCCTTGCGGTAGCGCGACTCGCCGGTCTCGTCATACAGGGTATACAGCGCGCAGCCCGCCGGGATGTAGTCCAGGTTGTATTCCTCGGCCACATAGCGGCGAATGGTACCGTCCGGCTCGATGTATCGCTCCATAAAGCTGTTCAGCACATCAAAGTAAAACGCATCACCGGTCGCCTGGTACAGCGCACGCAGGCCGATCAGCACACAGCCATCCTCGTAGTTCCACATATTCCGGTCTGTCTTGCGGAATTGCTCTGCGTAGGCCCGCAGGTATCGTTCGTATAACATAGTAGGCTCCTAAGTAGAAGTAATATCAATCCCCGGCCTTGTCCCAGTGCGCAAAGGAGAACTCGCCCCGGTAGTTGGAGGCACTGTACTCGGGGTATTTTTCCGGGTGATAGACCGGCCCATCGGGTGCGGGGCGGTCCTGGGTATAAATGTACATCTTGTGGGCATCCCACAGGATGATTTCATCCCGCGGGTCGCCGGTCAGGTTCAGCACCTCGGCGCACTGGTCGGGGTGGCCGTCGTCGGGGAAGAGCACGACCCGGTCGCCGTCACCGTCCAGCATGCCGCCGTACTTGACGTTGCCGTTGAGCAAAATCAGCTCGGTACCGTCGCCCTTCCAGTTGACAGGTGCCACAACATTACCGTTGGAGGAAGGCTCCATGTGCCAAATCTCATGGCCCTTGCAGTCGTACAGGTAGATGATGCCCTGGTTCTCCCAGTAGGTGGTGGTGGCAATCTGCAGACCGCGCATATTCGGGCAGTAGTTGGCTACGCTGATGCGCTGGCCGTGGCCGTTGATATCCCGGGCCAGGATGTGACCGTGCTTGTCCACGATCATGAAACCCTCCCAGCCGGAGACAATAGCCAGCAGCTCCTCATCGATATCAGGGTCAAACTTGCCAATGACGATTTCATCCGTGTGATCGGTGTCGATGGGCAGCTCCCACTGCAATTTGCCGTCGCTGCTGATCATGTTGTAGCAGCTGAAAATTTCATCCTTGCCGTCGCCGTTGAAGTCGTAGGCATAGGGGAAGTGGCCGGTGTTGTTGTGGGTGAACTTCCACAGCAGGTTGAAGTTCTCGTCGTACACCCACAGGCGGGCGTAACGGTCCTTGATGAGGATATCGCTGGCATGTTCCTTGCCGGAGACGTTCACAATGCGGATAGCATCAACGTTCAGCCGGTCAAATGCGTGCTTCTGGAACTCGATGCCCAGAATCTCATCCGCCGGGTCGTCGTTGTAGGGCGTATCCATGCTGCGCAGCAGCTTACCGGTGCGGCCGTCCAGGATCATGACCTTGAAATCTCGGGCAAAAATGACCTCGTCGTAGCCATCGTTGTTGATATCGTAGATTTGGAACGGCAGGTCGCAGGTCGTGTCCTGGTTCACCGCCAGGGTCGAAGGCTCACCCACCTGCCACAGCACCTCGCCGGTCTCGACATTGACGGCTGTCAGGCAGCTGATGTTGCAGTAGCGCTCCTTGAACACGCGCTTCTGGTGCTGTGCCATGACGAAGTACCAGTCGTCGCCGCCCATCAGATGGCCGAAGCGAATCTGCCGCGACGCTCCGAAGTCCTTGAGGTCGATGACCTTGTACAGCTTGGGGCGGGGGTAGTGGCTGCGCTTTTCGGCCAGGCGGGCCTGCTCGGCATCCTCGCACTCGACGATGCGGGCGGCCTCCTCCGGCGTGGTGGTGATGAGCACGTTCGTGTACTGGGTGGGCATAAAGGCCGCCAGCGCCACCTTGCCGTAGGTGTAGCGGTCGTCCTGCACAGTCAGCAGCTTTTCGCCGTTGATGGATCCGGTGAAGGTATTGCCCTTACAGGTCACGCGCATCGTGTAGTACTGGTCGCAGTTGTACTCGTAGGGGGCCTCGGCCAGCATCGTGCGCTCTTTTTTCTCGATGCGCCAGAACTGCACCTTGTTGTCATTCATAAAGAAGGCGTAGTGCATCAGCGACGTCTGGTAGCGGAACAGCACACCGGCTTCCTCGTTGCTGCAAAGGGTGCGCAGTGTGACAGTGAAGGTGTAGTCCTGCCAGCGCTCCTCGCCGGTAGCCAGCACCGGGCAGACGCCGTGGGTCAGCGGATTGCGCACGCGGGTCTGCTCCATGTAGTGTACGCCGTCGGTGGCGGTGACGAGCCAGCTGGGGCCGCGATAGTTGCAGTTTGCGATGGGGTCATACCACTGCCCTCGGTAACCTGGCAGCGGGCTGTAATGATACTCACCCATTGCGGAATGTTCGCGGTCAAAGGGCAGCGGACCGATCGGGAAAGACTGGAAATCATCCTGGAATAAAATAACTGTATCTGCCATGGCAACCTCCCTATTGATTTTCTCTAAAAAAGCCGCAAATAAAGGCTTTTTCATGCTCCTTTACTTGCGGCCGATGTTCAATTATGCCTGTGCTTCGTAGGCAGCCTGATACTCGTCGATCTTGGCAGCCCAACCGGAGACGCAATCCTGAGCGGTCATGTTGCCCATCAGAACGGCCTGGAAGTCAGCGGTCATATCGTCGGAGATGAAGGTGGAGAACTCAGTCAGCCAGTACGGGTTCTGGATCTGCTTGTAGTTTTCGTCCTCCAGGTAGCTGGCGTACAGCATCATCTCGGGGTCATTCTTGTACCAATCCTGCTCTTCAACGTCCTTGTTGCAGGGCACACGGCCGATAGCCTGGCACATGCCGCCCTCGCACTCGGCGTCCAGCAGCACGTTCATCAGCCAGACAGCACCGGAGTAGTCGTGGTCGTCACCCTGGTTGGTGATGCAATAGACGTTGGGCTGCAGACCGGAGGCGAAGTAGTGTCCCTCATCGTTGGCCAGCACGCGGGCGGCTGCGAAGTTGCCCTCACCCAAGTTGGTCAGGTGGGTAGACTCGGAAGAAGAGTTGTGGATGATGTACATGGAGACGCCGGAACCGAACTCTGCAACGATCTGGGAGAAGTTGTTGTTGATGGAGTCGCCGGAGACTTCGTTGTTCTTGTAGAGGTTGGCGTAGGTGTCCAGGGCTTCGGCGAACTTGGCGTCGCCCAGGATGCACTTGCCGTTCTCGTCGAACCAGGAGCCGTCATAGCCCAGGCCGTCGGTGTAGGTCCACAGCCAGGCAACCAGGCTGTCGTAAGGGCGCACGCCGCGCAGAGAGTAGAAGTAAGAGGAGTTTGCGGGGTCAGCATACTTCTCGCAGTCCTCCAGGAACTCCTTCTGGGTAGCGGGCGGAGCATCGATGCCCTTCTCCTTGAACTTGGCGGTATTGTACCAGGCAACCTCCTGGTTGTATGCATAGGGGATGCCGTACAGCGTGCCGCCGCCGATGTTGCGCATACTGTCTACCATGCTGCTGTCGATCTTGTCGAGGGTCTCGATCTGGTCGAGGTAATCATCCAGCGGCAGCAGGGAATCCTGTGCGGTGAAGGTCGCCACGTTGGAGAAGCCCAGGCTGACGACGTCGGGCATCGTATCGGTGGAGACAGCCATCTGGAACTTTTCCTGGAAGTCGGCGAAGGAGAAGCTGGTGTACTTGATCTCGTACTGGTCCTGCTCGGCGTTGATTTTGTCGAAATAATCCTCAAAATAGGCGTCGGTCACAGGGTCAGCGGAGTGATACCAATACTCCAGGGTCTGTTTCTCGCCGGTGGGGACAGCCGCAGCGGTAGAGGTGCTTTCGGCAGTGCTCTCGGTCGAGGTCGAGGCGGCGGTGCTGGTGGCGGAGCTTCCGCCGCAGCCGGCCAGCAGGGTAGCGGCCATGGCAGCGCTCAGGACCGCAGCGGTGGTACGGGTTGCTTTCATTTGTGTTTTCCTCCTATAAATGAAATCTAATTCTACGCCTTATCCCTTGACCGCACCGGAGGTCGCGCCGCCGGAGAGGTGCTTCTGGATGAAGGCAAAAATTACAACAACGGGGATCAGTGCGATGACGCATCCGGCGGCGAGCTTGCCGTAGTCGGTGCCGTATTCGCCCTGGAAGACGTTCAGCGCCAGGGGCAGGGTGTACTTGGCTTTATCGGTGATGAACGCGGTGGCGTAGACGTAAACGTTCCACGCATTGATGAATGCGTATGCACCGGTGGCAACGATGCTGGGCAGCATGACCGGAATCAGGACGCGGAACACCGCCCCCAGCAGGGTGCAGCCGTCCACTTGGGCGGCCTCTTCCAGTTCACGCGGGACTGAGCTGTAATAACCCATCATCATGAACATACAGAAGGGAAGGTTCGTGCAGGTGCAGATCAGCACCAGGCTCCACAGGCTGTTGATGAGGTGCAGCTTGACCATCGTCTGGAACAGGGGGATCATCAGGACGACGGCGGGCAGCATTTGGGTCGCCAGCATCAGCACGTAGATGAAGGTTTTGCCGTAGAAGCGGTAGCGGCTCATCGCGTAACCGGAGAGCAGGCTCAGCAGCGTGACCAGAATCGTGGTCAGTGCGGCAACGAAGGCGGTGTTGGCAACGTTGTTGCCAAAGCCCATCTTCTCAAACAGGTAGGAGTAGTTGCTCAGCGTGGGATTGTCGGGCCAGTATTTGATGGGCAGGCTCAAAACCTCAACGCTGTCTTTCAGAGAGGTGTTGACGATCCAGTAGAAGGGGAACAGCGTCCCGATCAGGAAGAGGATCAGCGGCAGATACAAAGTCAGGCAGCGCCACCCCAGATCTTTTGCTTCACGTTTTGTCATGGGTTTGCCTCCTTAGTTGTCAGTCTGGCCCATTTTGCCAAATCGGATGTAGACGAACGCAACGACCATCATGATCAGCGTGGAGATAACTGCCAGCGCCGAGGCGTAGCCGTAATCATAGCTGCCGGTGAAGGTATTCATAATGTACAGCGCCAGCGTGGTGGTGCCGCGGTTCGGGCCGCCGTCCGTCAGGGAAACGATCAGGTCAACAGCGTTGAAGGTCCAAATCGCACGCAGCAGCGTGGTAAAGATGATGGTGTCTTTAATCATCGGCAGCGTAATGCGGAACAACGTGACCGCCGAGTTGGCACCGTCGATCTTGGCGGACTCGTACAGATCATCGGAGATACCGGACAGCGCCGACATATAGCTGATGGTGAAGAAGGGGATGCCGCGCCAGATGTTGGCAATGACGGCCGCGAACATGGCGCTGCTGCCGTTGGAGAACCAGGAAATGTTCATTTCAATGATGCCCGCGCGGCGCAGCAAGTCATTGATGACGCCGTAGGTCTGGCCCAGCATCAGGTTCCAGATGATACCGACCATCAAACCGGCAACGGCCCAGGGCACCAGAGCCAGTGCACGGATAACGCCGCGGCCCTTGAACTTGCGGGTCAGCAGCCATGCCAGCCAGAAACCCAGCACGGTCTGGAACACGACGCTCAGAATCACGTAGACGGCGGTGTTGCCCAGCGTCTTTAAGAAGATCTGGTCTTTGGTGAAGATGGTCACAAAGTTTTCCAGGCCGATAAAGTGGCGGTCGTTGGGTTTCGTGACCTTGTAGGACTCTGTACTCATCATAAACACGTTGATGATGGGCCAGATCATAAAGCACATTACAAACGCCAGCATGGGTGCCAGTAGCAGGTACGGTGTTGCCAAGCGCCGATAGTGCATCATTGAACCTTTTTTGCTCAACTGCAATTCTGCTCCGTTGTTTTTGCTCATGGCTTTCTCCTTAGTGTTATTCAGCCGCTTTCAGCACAACCTTCATCAGGTTGCCGCTGTTGTGGCGCAGGGCCTCAAAGGCCTCGCCCGCCTGGTCCAGCGGGTATTCGGCGCTGACCAGTGCCTCCACATCGACCTTGCCGCTTGCCAGGATGTCAATGACCTGCTCAAAGTCAGAGCTGTAAGCGTTGCGGCTGCCGAAAACGTTCAGTTCCTTTTTCAATAAGATAGAATGTACAAAGGTCGTCTCGCGCTTGCCGTTGCCGATCAGGATGATCTTGCCGGCGAAGGCGGCCTGGTCGATGCAGGTCAGGAAGGTTTCGGGTGCGCCGCAGCACTCCACGCAGACGTCGAAACCGTCACCGTTCGTGACCTTCTGGTTCAGGTCCTTCAATGCCTCGGGGTCCTTGCCGTTGGCCACGCCGTCCGCGCCCATCTGGGTCGCTTTTTCCAGGCGGCCGTCCAGCAGGTCGGTCATGTAGACCTCGGCGCCGATGGCCTTGGCGCTGAGCATCGCAAACATACCGATAGGACCTGCGCCGACGATGAGGACTTTATCGCCCTTTTGCACATTACCGCGGGTGATGCCGTGGTGGCCGATGCAGAACGGCTCTACCAGCGCCAGCTGGCGTGCGGTCAGACCTTTGCCGGAGAAGATACGCTGAACCGGCATCGTGATGTACTCCTGGAAGGAGCCGTCGCGCTGGACGCCCATCGTTTGGTTGTCCGTACAGCAGTTTACGAAACCGCGACGGCAGGAGTAGCACTTGCCGCAGTTGAAGTAGGGGTTGCAGGTGACGATATCACCGGGCTTGAGGCCCTTGTCATTTTCGGGGATATCCACGATGCGGGCGCTGAACTCATGGCCCGGCACACGGGGGTAGGTGGTGAACGGCTGGTTTCCGGTGTAGCTTGCCAGGTCAGCGCCGCAGATACCGCAATACATAACCTGCAGCAGGGCCTCACCTACCTTGGGGGTGGGAACCTCTGCGTCCTGGCGTACACGAACCTTGAACGGCTCTTCAATCAATACCTGTTTCATATGGATTAGAACCTCCTCCACACTATTCACAGAAGTTGTTCTGCTTGGCCGATTTATTTTGTGCTTTTATCATATCAGCCTTTTTTGCGAAGTTCCAATACCAAAGCAGATATTGCCCCATAATGTCAATGTTATGGATTTTCTTGATTCTCTTTACAACGTCATTTTTTTATGTTACCATATTGTCATTCCACAAACTTTTGGGGGCTTTTTTGGTGAAAAATACCTTATCTGACCGTTTGAACTACTTAACTACCCTGGCCGAGGAGCAGAGTATTACCCGCGCGGCAGCGCGTCTGTTTATCTCCCAGCCTGCCCTGACGGCGTTTTTGAACCGCACCGAGGAGGAACTGGGCACACGTCTGTTTGACCGCTCCACCACGCCCATCCGCATCACCGAGGCCGGGGCCTACTACCTGTCCGAACTGGAAAAGATTTGTGTCATGCAGAACCGGCTGCACCAGGAGCTTTCGGATTTTTCCTCCAATGATCTGGAACTGCGGATCAACATCGGCATCGGGCGCAACCGCGGCAGCATCTGGCTTTCCTCTGTCATGCCGGAGCTGAACCGCCTCTACCCTGATATGCGGCTGACCATCTTTGAGGACCGCGACATCAATATGTTGGACAAGGTGCTCAACGGTGTGCTGGACATCGCCATCGTCGAGAGCTACGCCTACCATTCCTCGTTGCACTATCTGCGGCTGCCATCCGAGCAGTATATGTTCATCACCAGCTGCGAAAACCCACGGATGGCCGCCTACAGGGACGCCGCCTGCAGCCCGGAAGCGCCGCTGGATATCGACGCCGGCTGGCTGGCGGACGATCTGTTCATCTGCCCCAGCTTCAAAGGCCGCATGAACCGCCAGACCCAGTGGATGTGCTCAACCTACAATTTCCAGCCCAAGCGCACGCTGTTTTTGGCCAGCGGCATGACCGCCTACCGCATGGCCGTGAGCGGCATGGGGCTGACCTTCCAGAATGCCGCCTACTCAACCTTTGTCAAGACGAAGGAGCGGCCGCTGTTTATCATGCCGGGCGGCAAGGCGACCCAGCACCACGTTTTTGCACTGTTCAAGGGCGAGCCAAAGCCCGGCCTGCAGCAAGATTTCATGCGGCTGCTGCACGACCGCATGAGCACCGCCATCTACGGCGAAGTCACCCCGATGGAGTATATGTAAGGTAAAATTTTGAACACATCCACCATCATTATATAAATTTTTCAGTAACAATTCAAAAGATTACAAAAGAACTCCTCATTTTCAAGCCCGGGGACACCGGGTCAAAAATGGGGAGTTTTAATGATTTTTCCTTATGTCAGTGCTTATCCCGCAGGCAGAGCAACCCGGTCAGCGCCAGCATCCCTGCGTAAGGCAGGATATCGGCGGCCATACCGGCCGCCCAACCTCGCAGCGGTCAGGATGCCACTGTCCTTAAAATAGGTCACCAGCCAACCGGTCACACTGTTTTCGGCGGCGTTCCGGCAGAATAGCAGCGCCGTGAAGAACGCCCCCAAAAACAGGACGATGTGTCCCTTCAGGGTCATATGCCGTTGGAAAAAGTTCATGCGGGGCGCTCCTTTCCGGTGAAATTTTCATGATTTTATTGCATCGCCTTGGCGAAATCTTGGCAAGACCGGTCAAAGCTTTTGCCGAAATACGCTTGCACCCTGCCGCGCACCGTGCTATGATGGGGGAAAGTGCAACGCGCGAAAGGGAAATTCGTGCAGGAAAAGCTGCCCGCCGAAAAGCAGCACACCGCAAAATAAAGGAGCGAAGTATCCATGGAGAAAAAGCATGAAAATACCGTATGGGTCCCCCATGCCGAGACCCTGCCCGAGCCTGCAGGCCCCGGCGTGACCCGCCGCGTGCTGGCCTATAACAAAGGCCTGATGTGCGTGGAAAACACCTTTGAAAAAGGCGCAGTGGGTGCGCTGCACAGCCATCCCCACACCCAGATCACCTATGTCGTGTCGGGCCGTTTCCGCTTTACCATCGGCGACGAAGTGCGCGAAGTGACCGCCGGGGACACGATGCTGAAAACCGACGGCATCATCCACGGCTGCGAGGCCCTGGAGCCCGGCGTCCTGCTGGACATCTTCACCCCTATGCGGGAGGATTTCGTCTGACCACCCGCAAAAGTCAGCCAAAAAATAAAGGCTCAATCAAAGCCGGGCATCTGACAGTAAAGCAGGAAATTTCCTAAGGCATCGCCTCGCTTTGTTGGCGTGCGTGCCGCTGACAGGATATATCCTCCGACAAAGGGACCGCCAGAGGCGGTCCCTTTGTCATTGGTGCTGCCATGGAACGATATAGGAAAACACCAACACCCCCAACGGGCTTTAGCTGCCCGTTGGGGGTGTTTACTCAGGTGGTTTTGGGTGTTGTTTTCAGGCAGAGCACCACTGCCAGCAAGCCGCTTAAAAGGCGGCCTGCCATCATCGGCAGTGCGTGTGCAGGGCTGAATTGCAGGGTAAATGCCAGAAAATCGCCGACACTGTAGGCGGCTACCACGGCATAGGCGGTATTCAGTGTGATGCCGCGTTCCTCCAGCGTATCAAGGCTCAGCAATGTGGGAATGCAGTTGGCGGAGGTCACAACCAGACCGGTGATGGAGGCAGGCTCCAGCTGCAGCCGTGCGGCCAGTTTGGTCAGCGGTGCGGTCAGCAGGCGCTGCACAAAGGCGAAAAACGGCAGGATCCCGGCAAGAAACGCACCGATACTGCATATGACCGGGTAGATTTCCGCCAAGGGGGTCAGCCCCTCCAGCAGCACAATACCGGTCGTTTCCTGCAAAACGGAGATGCAGAAGCCGAACAGGGTCAGACCGCGCACGGCCAGAGAGATGCCGTTGAAGATCGGACCGATCGCGCTGCTGCCGGATTTGAAAAGCAGCAGCAACAGAACCGCGACAGCCAGTACAGGCCAGGTGTTGTGCAGCAGAACCGACAAGGGGATGCCGCACAGCGCCCCGGTGAGCAGGCAGCCCACCGGCAGGACCAGAAAACCGAGAAACAATCCGCGAACGGCGGCGGCTCGTTTGGTGCCTGTCAGCCGGCCCAGCGCCAGCGGGATCGTACCGTTGATCGTGGAACCGAGAAAGGCCGCCACGATCAAACCGTTGTACAGCCCGGCAGCCGGTTTCTGTGCAATCTGCGCGGCCAGCACGGCACCGCCTGCATCGCAGCTCAAAAACAGCGAGGCGAACAGGGAAGGGTCACAACCCACGGCGGAAAACACCGGCGTGATAACCGGGGCCAGGTGGGTCCCCAGCCACGGTGCCAATGCCATAAAGCCGGTCATGAGCAGCAGCAAATCCACCACGGCGGCAAAGCCCTGCCGGAAGGCGCTGCCTAACCCCAGCCGATCACCTAACAATGTATCCGCAGCACCCAGACAGAAAAATACAGCAGATATCCACGCCATCGCTCTTACGCGCGGCCCGGCGTGTCTTCACTGAAGGGGCTGTTGACATAGTTTGCGCTCTTGGAGGAAACGAACTTCTCCATCGCGCGCTGCAGCGGGTGCTTGTTCCAGCGGTCCAGGTCATTCGTCAGCTGGCAGGCGGTCATCTGGAAGAAGGGCAGCCAGCACAGCGGGGTGATTTCCTCCGGCACATCCATAGGCACATACATAACATTGTGCTCGTCCTTGTAGTCGGCGCAGCGCGTCAGCAGGAAAACATTATCCGTCACGATTTTGGTACCCTCAAAGATACGGTGGATGCGCTCCGTGCCTTCGCCGCCGTCGATCAGAAATACGCTGTAGCGGGGGGTCATCTGGATGTTGGGGCCGTGGATGTATTCTTCGACCTCATAGACAGCGGTGGGGATGCTGACGGTCTCGCCGAATTTCAGTGCGCCCTCGCTTGCGGTGCCGAGGTTTGCACCCACGCCGCAGACATAGGCGTTGGTCATGCCGGACAGCTGACGGTAGTGCTCTTTAATAAAGGAAGGGGTCTGTGCCTGTACGGCGGCATTGATGTCTGCGGCCTTCAGCAGCTGCTGCTTGACAGCCTCGCCTTCGGCAGCGGTCTTGATGCCCAGGCGGACAGCAGCCTCCACGGCGAACAGCATAAAGAAGAGTGCCAGCGTGGTGACGCCGCGGGTGACATAGGCGACCGTTTCGCGCCCGACACCGTAGTTGGCGACAACATCGCACACCTTGCCCAGATCGCTGTTGACGTCGCCGGTCAGGCCGATGCAGCGGCGGCCCTTTGCCTCGATGACCTTGATGGCGTCCAGCGCGTTCAGGCTGTAGCCGCTTTGGCTGACAACAACGACCATATCCGTCTCGCCGAAATCATTCTCGCTGGATACAAAATGAAACGGGGTGACGATCTTGACCTCGCACTTCAGATGACGGCGGATAAACTGCCGCGCGCAGAGCGAACCGTTGGAGGAAGAACCGCACGCAACGATCCAGATGTTCTTGTAGCCGCCGTTTACATACTCATCCACAAGGGGCTTTGTCAGTGCGGCGCTGTCGGCAACATTGTTGCGGATAAACTCCGGGCAGTCGGCAATGTAGTCCAGCATAGTCTTTTTGTGTTCCATAAAGCAGTCTCCTTCACATTTTGTCTAAATTTTTAACGCTCACTTTGTGTAAAACGTTAAAATCTTCGGGAAGTCCCCGAACTCTATTGACATTATACCACAATTTTGGTATATTGTCATTACAATATTACAAAGATTTTAGAAAAAATTTCTAAAAATTAAGAAAAAATCTAAAAATCTTTGCAGCATATTACAAGGAGGAAAAACTTATGCCTGACATTTTGATGACAAGAATCGACAATCGATTAGTACACGGGCAGGTCGGCGTGGCGTGGACCACCGCTTTACCGGGCGTCAACCTTATTGTTGTGGCAGATGATCTGGCTGCTGCCGACCCGCTGCAGCAAAGCCTGATGACCGCCACCGCGAAAAGTTCCGGCTGCGGCATCCGGTTCTTTACGCTGGACAAGACCATTGCAGTCATTCACAAGGCATCCGCCAGCCAGCACATCTTCCTGGTCGTGCGCAACCCGCAGAGCGCCCGTAAGCTGGTGGAGGGCGGCGTTCCCATTGATAAGCTGTGCATCGGCAATATGCACATCGGCCCCGGCAAGGAAGTGACCGGCGATGTGCACGTTTATATGGATGAGAAGGATAAGGAAGACCTTCGCGCCATCCGTGCCAAGGGTGTGGATGTCTACATCCAGATCGCACCCGGCGACCACAAGCTGGACTTCGATAAGTAACCTATGGTTCCGGCTCTGCAGGCGGTCTGCAGAGCAAAAAATATATTTTATAAAGAGGAGAGAACATCTATGCAAATCACACTCGTGCAAGGTTTGCTGATTGCGCTGCTCGTTTTCATCTGCGCGATCGACAAACACATGGAAACCTTTATGTGGTTCCGCCCGCTGGTCGTAGCGTTCTTCACCGGCATCATCCTCGGTGATGTACAGCTCGGTATGCAGGCAGGTGCCGTTGCGGAGCTTTCCTACCTTGGTCTGCTGACCGTTGGCGGCACCGTGCCGCCGGATCCCCTGTTTGCCGGTCTGATGACCACCGTGCTGGCGTACACCACCGGCTGCGATGTCAACACAGCGCTGGGTCTTGCGGTTCCGTTCGCGCTGATCGGCCAGTGGATCAACACTGGCACCAACACCTTCTACGCCGGCTTCCTGCCGAAGGTTGACAAATGCGCTGCCGCCGGTGACGAAAAAGGCATTGCCAAGGTAATGTATACCGGCTGGATCCTGTATGCCGCCATGTTTGCCCTTGCCGCGTTCCTGTCCACCTACGCATTGCAGAGCGGTATTTCCGCTTTTGTGGCAGCCTTCCCCCAATGGCTTGTCCACGGCTTTGAAGTTGCCGGTGGTCTGATGCCGGCTGTCGGCCTTGCCCTTCTGCTGGTCGTTATGCTCAAGAAGGAAAACGCAGCCTATCTGCTTGCTGGTTTTGTCATCATGGTCATTACCAACTGCCAGAACATCCTGCCCATTGCTGTTATTGCGGGCTGCATCGCTTATGTCAATTTCACCCGCGATCTGGAGACTGCCAAGCTGACGGCTGCATCCGCTGCAACTGCCGCCCAGGAAGGAGATTTTGAAGATGGCATCTAATAAGATTACCAAAAAAGACCTCAACGAAATGGCCGTCCGTTCTATGGCGGAGCAGTGCTGCTTCAGCTTTGAGCGTATGCAGGCCGTAGGCTTCTGCTACGGCATGACCAAGTGCTTCCGTAAGATTCACGGCGACAACAATGAGGAAATGGCCGCCGCGATGGCAAACAACCTCGACTTCATCAACACCGAGCCGCACATGGCCGCGATCCTGCAGGGCCTGATCGTCTCCATGGAGGAGGCAGGTCAGAATCGTGAGATGATCCACAGCCTGAAAACCGGTCTGTTCGGACCTCTGGCAGGTTTGGGCGACGCCATCTGGTGGTACACCGCCATGCCCATCATTGCCTCTATCTGCTGCTCTCTGGCAACGCAGAACAATGTTCTGGGCCCCATCTTCTACATCCTGTTCTGGGCACTGACCGCTATCTTCAGCCGCATCTGGTTCGTGCGTCTGGGCTACAATGCCGGTGTAAGCTCCATCAAGTTCATCGGCGATAACGCCGCTTATATCAGCAAGGCTGCCGGTATTCTGGGCGTTATGGTCGTCGGCGGACTGATCCCCAGCTATGTATCCTTTGCTTTCCCCGAAACGCTTGTCATCTCCAGCGTTTCCGTGCAGGGCATCTTTGATTCCATCATGCCCAACATTCTGCCGCTGGGCTTTGTGTTCCTGCTCTACTGGCTGTTCAAGAAGAAGAATGTCAACACCATGAAGCTGATCCTGTTGGTCATTGCTTTGTCGGTTGCACTGTCCTTCCTGGGCATCATGTAAGTTTTACCGCGGCGGCTCGCGACGGTTCAGCATTCCCCCACGAGCCGCCTTTTTTGCAGACTATATTGTCATGACATAATTACAAATGGAGGCTATTGTACCTATGAGCATGGTAAACTTTGACGAAAACCAGATCATTGCCAACGGCGCCAAGATCTACGATCAGCGCGCCAAGATCGAGGCAATCGCGGATTCGATTGTGGATAACGGGTTTGACCTGCTGCTGTTCACCAGCAGCGGCGGTTCTCAGGCGATGCTGGATCCGTTCGCCTTCTACATCCGCCATATGTCCCGTCTGCCGGTCGAAAATGTACTGTCCGCCAACCTGTTGACCGGTGACTGCAACCGCATCACCGATAAGACCGTGGCGTTCCTGACCTCGAAGTCCGGCGATACCGCCGAGACCGTAAAGGCAGCCAACTGGCTGAAAGAGCAGGGCGTGCGCCTGTTTGCCGCCGTCGGCAAGGAGAACTCCACGCTGGAATCCATCTGCGATGACACCATCGTCTACGGCGAGGGCCGCCCGCAGGAGCTGGTGTTCTACCTTCTGATCGGCCGTATCCTGTACCGCAGCGGATGCTTTGATGCCTACCCCCGCTTTGCGGATGAGCTGAAGAACCTTGCCTTTGCGCTGGCACAGGTGCGCAAGCAGGCGGATGCCAAGTGCCTGAAATATGCGCAGGATTACTGCAAGGAGCCGTATAACATCTGGATCGGCAGCGGCGATCTGTGGCCCACTGCGTACAGTTACAGCATGTGCGTGCTGGAGGAAAGCCAGTGGATCCGCACCAAGAGCGTTTCCAGCCCGGAATTTTTCCACGGCACGCTGGAACTGCTGGAGGACGATGTCTGCACCACGCTTCTGCTGACCGAGGGCCCCACCCGTGCGCAGGACGAGCGCGTAAAGGCGTTTGCCGCCCGCCATACCAAAAAGCTGACCTGCTTTGACACGAAGGAGTATGCACTGCCCGGCATCAGCGATGAGTTCCGCCCGCTGCTCAGCCCCGTTGTCATGGCGGCCGTTCTGCAGCGCATCAGCAAGAACATTGAGGTCATCACGGATCATTCTCTGGATATCCGCCGCTATTACAGAAAAGAGAGCTATTGAGTATGAAACTGATTGCATTAGGGGATAACGTAATAGACTATTACCACAACACAAAGGAGTGCTTCCCCGGCGGCAATGCGGTAAACGTCGCAGTTCATGCTGCGCGGCTGGGGGCACAGGCCGAGTATCTCGGCTCCCTCGGTGATGACAAGATGGCACATATTGTGGAGAAAGCACTCCGGGAAAACGGCGTGGACATCAGCCATTGCCCCGTTTTACCGGGGCGCACCACCAAGGTGTGCAGCTATGATGTGGTCAACGGGGAGCGCAGCTTTATCGAGGTGATTACTGGGGAAAGCTGGACCGGCCCGCTGCAGATCGGTGCGCAGGAGCTGGACGAGCTGAAAACCGCCGATCTGATCGTCAGCAGCTGCAACGCCAAAATGCCCGAACAGATGGCGGCTGTGCAGGCGCTGCCCGCTGTGTTCGCCTATGACTTCGGCGAAAAGGAGAAGTACCGCACCGATGCCTACTATGACGAGGTTTGCCACGGCATAGATCTGGCGATGCTTTCCTGCAAGCCGATGGACAAGGCTGCTTTTGCGGAATTGTGCGCGCCGCTGCATCGTCGCGGCGTGGTGCATATTCTGGCCACAATGGGCGCAGCCGGGCAAATGTTGTCTGTACAAGGGAAAATCGTGGAAAAGACTACCCAAATGGTAGAGGCAAGTGATACAATGGGAGCAGGAGATTCTTTCCTTGCTGCTTTCCTCTGCTCGCTGTATACTGCGGGGTGGCAAAAGGCAAAGCCCATGCCGGAGCAGGCGCTTCTGGCTGCACTGGCTGCCGGGCAGCAGGTCTCGGCACGCAACTGTATGGCACAGGGCGGCTTTGGCTGTAAAGCGGAAATCTCCCCAGACGGCACCGAATAACAAAAAGGAGATTCCCTATCATGATCGAACTGAACGGAATACAGCTTGACAAAACCAGCGCAGTCCCACTGTACGAACAGCTGCGTAAGGCATTGCTGGAGGCTATCACCAGCGGGAAGCTGTCGGCAGGGACAAAATTGCCGACGGAGGAGGAGCTGTGCGCCCAGTTCGGCATTTCACGCCCTGTTGCACGGCAGGCTTACAACATGCTGATCGAAGACGGCTTCGTGGAACGTATGCGGGGGCGCGGCACCTTTGTGCGCAGCCCTGATACCCGCGGACGCTTTCTGAACAAGCAGCTGAGCTTTGCCGCCGAGATGGGGGTTTTGAATCTGGAGCACCGTACCGAGGTGCTGCGTGCAGAGTGGGTAAGCTATACCCCGGAGCTTTTTGCACGGCTCAAGCTCGAACGCGGGGATCGCTGCTACCATCTTGTGCGTATGCGCTACGCCAACGGAAAGCCCTTTGTTCTCGTGGAAAACTATGTGCCGGAATCTGTGTTTCCCGGTATTGATGCCTACGACTTCGCCCAGCGCTCACTGTACGATGTCTTTGAAACCGTCTATCACGAGAAGATCGTTAAATCGCGCCGTGTGCTGATGGCGCAGACCGCCAACGTCGAGTTTGCCAACCTGTTCGGCGTACACCGCGGTTCCCCCGTGCTGTATGTCGAAAACGTGGTCATGGACCAAAACGACCGTCCGATCGACCTCAGCAAAGAGTATCTGGACGGCGTTACCCAGAAATTTGAATTTGAAGTTGTCAACCAATAAGCCGGGACTGTGCGCCCGATTTTGCTAAAGGAGTGTAGTTTGCTATGGTAGGTGTAGTTGTGACCGGGCATGGCGGCTTTGCCGCCGGTATGGCTGCCAATGTAAAAATGCTGGCAGGCAGTGATGCGGAACTAAAGGCCGTGGATTTTGCCGACGGCATGGATGTGGAAGTGTTTGAAAAGCAGCTGGCAGAGGCAATCGACAGCTATGCAGACTGCGAGGCCGTTCTGGTGCTGGCAGACATTGCCGGCGGTACGCCGTACAACCGCGCAGCGGGGCTTTCCATGACCCGCCCCAAGGTGCGTGTGATCTCCGGGCTGAACAGCAGTATGCTGATGGACCTGTGTATGCGCAACATCACCGGTGACGAATGCCCCGATGTGGATGCACTGGCCGCCGACATTATGCAGACCGGGCACGAGAACATCGGCAAGTTTGTGCTGGAGGTTCCCGCCCAGCCGCAGGAGGACGAGGACGGTATCTGAAGGGAGAAACGCCATGAAGCCGATCAAGGCAGTCATCTTTGATATGGACGGCGTGCTGATCGACAGTGAACCGGTCTACCTGCACCATCAGTATGCACATCTGAAGCCGTCCTACCCGTGGATCACCCTGGAAAGTATGTACCCGTTGGTGGGCATTTCCGGGCAGGAATATATGCCTTTTATGGCCAAGCTTTGCCGCCGTACCGACGATGCCGCATTCCGGCAGGAAATGGACGCCATGAACGCCGGCTGCCAGGTGTATTACCCGGATATTCTGCGCAAAGAGGTTCGCCCGCTGCTGCATGAATTAAAGCAAATGGGGCTGCAGGTAGCCCTTGCAAGCAGCAGCAGCCGGGAATGTATTGAGCAGGTCCTGACACAGTGCAAAATCCGGGAGTTGTTTGACTGTATCGTCAGCGGTCACGAATTTACCCACAGCAAGCCGGATCCTGAAATTTACCGTTTCACCATGGACAAGCTGAAACGCAGGCCGGAGGAGTGCCTGATCGTGGAGGACTCCACCTACGGTGTGCAGGCAGGTACGGCGGCGGGCGGCGTTGTGGCTGCCCTGCGTGACGAAAGATTCCCGTTTGACCAGCGTGCGGCGCAGCTGCATATCGACAGCCTTGCCGAGCTGCCTGCGCTGGCGGCGTGCGGCGGAAAAAGGATACGCGCAGCCTTCTTTGATGTGGACGGCACCCTGATTACCGTGGGCGGGCATCGGATGCCGCCCAGTGTAGCCCCGGCACTGCAGGCTTTACAGCGCAGCGGCGTGCAGGTATTTCTGTGTACCGGCCGCCATGCGTTGGAAATCGCGGAAGAAAACATGCTGCCCGGGATCACGGTTGACGGTGCTGTTTATATGAACGGCCAGCTCTGTGAGCTGCAGGGTCAGATCGTGCGGGAAACACCCATTCCCGCCGGGGATTTGTCGGCATTGAAGCAGTTTTTGCAGAAAAAGAACTGCAGCTGCATCTTTCTTGAAAAAGACAGGATGTACGCCAACTGTGTGGATTCCCGCATGGAGGTCGAGCAGGCAAAAATCGGCACCGCCGTGCCGGCTGTGCGTGACATCTCCGATTTGGAAAACCGCCGCATATATCAGGTCATCCCCTTCGTGAACGAGGAGGAGGAAGAAGAACTGCTGCGGCAGATGCCCCATTGCCGGACAAAGCGCTGGGGGGATGCTGTGGTGGATCTGATGAGCCGAACCGGCGGCAAGGAAAACGGCATCCGTGCCCTGTGTGCGGCAATCGGTATCACACCGGAGGAAACCATTGCCTTTGGAGATGCCGAAAACGATTTGGAAATGCTGCAGCTAGCCGGTATCGGCGTGGCAATGGGCAATGCCCTGCCGCAGGTGCGCGCCTGTGCCGATATGGTCACAGACACCGTGGAAAATGACGGCATCGCCCATGCACTCCGAAAATTAAAACTGATTGGATAAATGCAAAACGAGGAGCGCTTTCCCGCAAGAGAAGCTCCTCGTTTTCCAAAAAAGGGGCAGTGTTCTATGATGAAAGAAAAAGCGCAGACCCTTGTAACGGATCAGCTGTATAATCTGGTCGCAGGGTTTCTGTATGCCCTGAGCATCTGCTATTTTGCCAAGGGCGCCGACTTTGCACCCGGCGGGCTGTCGGGTCTGGCCTTGTTGGGCAACTATCTGTGGGGGTTCCCCATCGGCATCACAACGCTGGTGCTGAATGTGCCCCTGGTTCTGCTTGGTTTCCGCTTTGTGGGACGCGCCTTTCTGGGAAAAACGGTCATCAGTATGCTGTGGTGTACCTTTTTTCAGGATGTTGTCTTTGCAGACCAGCCCGGCTACGGCGGCGATCCGCTGCTGGCGGCACTGTTTGCGGGTATCACATGGGGCGGCGCGTTGGCGCTTTTGTATATGCGGGGATCGTCCAGCGGCGGCACCGATTTTTTGACGATGTCGATCAAGGTGCTGCGCCCGCATCTGTCGGTCGGTGTTGTGACCGGTGCGATAGACCTTGTGGTCATCCTGTTGGGGTGGCCTGTGTTTGGTTCTGTCGATGCCGTTTTGTACGGTCTTGTCACAACGGCGGTCACATCGCTGGTTATCGATAAAATCATGTACGGCAGCAATGCCGGCAAAATGCTGACGATCATCACTACCAAGGGGCAGGAAATTGCGGACGAAATTTCCCGCCAATGTGAGCGCGGCTCAACGATGGTCAAAGCGGTGGGCACATACACCGGCACGGAGCGGCAGATGCTGCTCTGCGTCTGTGCCAGACCGCAGGTGTACCGCATCCGGGTGGCGGCTTACCGCATTGACCCCGGCTGTATGGTCATGGTGACAGAAACCGGCGAGGTCTACGGCGAAGGCTTCATCGACCCCGGCAAGACAGCATCGTTTTTGTAAAGGCTGCTGCCGCACACGAAAAGAAAGGAAAGATTTGTTATGAATCCTATTACGCCTGCCGAACTGGCAGCTTATTTTGACCACACCCAGCTGCGCGCTTATGCGCAGCGCAAGGATTTTGAAAAGCTCTGTGCAGAGGCTCGTGAGTACGGCTTTGCCATGGTGGCCATCAACCCGGCTCCGGTTTCTCTGTGCAAGGAACTGTTGGCGGGAACATCGGTCCATGTAGGGGCAGCGATTGGTTTCCCCTTGGGGCAGAGTACGCCCCAGGTCAAGAAATATGAAGCCGTAGATGCGATCGCCAATGGCGCGGATGAAATAGATTATGTCATCAACATTACGCAGCTGAAAGAGAAAAACTACGATTTCATTGAGCATGAGATGGCCGGCATTGTAGAAGAATGCCGCCGTGCAGGGGCGATCTCGAAGGTGATCTTTGAGAACTGCTACCTGACCGAGGAGGAAAAGCGTGCACTGTGTTCCATCGCGCGGGAGGTCCGCCCGGATTTCATAAAGACGTCTACGGGCTTTGGCACCGGCGGCGCAACCTTTGAGGATGTGGCGCTGATGAAAAAATGCGTCGGCGATGAGGTAAAGATCAAGGCGGCCGGCGGCATCCGCACTTTGGATACCGCTTTGCGTATGATCGAGCTTGGCGTATCCCGCATCGGCTCCACAGCCAGCGTCAGCATTGTAGAAGAACTGAAACACCGGTTATAAAAAGCGCCGGGGATGATCGGAACGGTCTGAACTGCAGAAAGCAAATAAGCACCACTAAGTTTAACTTGGTGGTGCTTATTGTTTTATTGGCTTTCTTTTTTGGTTTTATAACATTCTGTAATGTGATCCGGCAGCGTCATATTTTTCAGGTGATACCGCGTAAGTACTTTGCAGCAATCGTCAAGGCCTGGAACAGCCGGTTTCCCAGCTGAAACAGGAACATTTCTAACTCCCAGAACCAGAAAAGCCCCGGCCTTTTCTGGCCGAGGCTTGATGGTTGCGGAGCAGAATGTGATCTGTTCGCTTCCGCTGACAGGGAGGGCAATCCATAGCTTAGGGTTCCACCCGCACCGTCAGGCGGGAGGCGTGCAATCCACCGTGGTATACCCGGTTATGGGCCACCACGGTCCGGGCGGAAGCAAAACCTTCCCGGGTGTTGCTGTTGGGGAAGATGAAATTCTTGGCGCTAGAGGTGACGGTCACCCGGATGCGGTGGCCTTTCCGGAAGCAATTGGACAACTTGGTGGTGCGGATCTTCAGGCAGACGATCTCACCTTCCTGCAAAAACTCCGACCGGGCAAAGCCATTACGGTATCGGGCGCTGAGCAGGCCATCCGCCAGTTTGATGGACCGGCCGTTCTCATCCACGTCGGTAACACGCACCACAAAGTCGGTATCCGGCGCGTCAGAAGAAATATACAACTCCGCCGTCATATCACCGGTCAGAACCAGATTTTCCTTCAGCACAGGGGAGGTGTAGCACAGCAGGTCCTGACGCAGTTCCTCCCGGGTGTAGTCCTCTGGCACTTCGATCTCGTTCTCCGACATATCGATGATGTGCTGGGACGGATTTTCGGGGTCATAGGCGTAACCGTCGCAGTTCTCCCGCTCCGGCTTGGCAAAAGTCAGCCGCCCGTCCCCGGCAGAGGTGTTGGCATGGCCGTCACTATCCAGATACAGGTGGGTGACCCGGGTCTCGGGCACTGGCCAGTTTTCGGCGGTCTTCCATACCTCCTGGCCCAGGGTGTAGTATTCTACCGGGGCAGTCTGGTCGATGCCGTTGTCCACTTCCTTGAGGTGATGCTCAAACCATCGGAAATACAGCCAGTCCAGATCAAAGCGCAGCGCCTGGCTGCCGAAGGATACCCCGTGCATGTCGTACTTACTATTGCCGCTGTGCTGCCAGGGTCCCAGAATGACCTTGCGCATGCCCCGAGGGAAGTCATGGACCAGTTCCAGGGCTTCGGTGGTACCCATGCCGTTGTCGTCAAACCAGCCGGACTGAATCAGCGCCGGGATCTGCGCCCCGACGGAGCGTTCCTGCCAGTTGGACATACGCCAGAAATCGTTGTAGTCACTGGGTTCCAGCCACCGTGTGATGAAGGGCACATCGTACCCCAGAGCCTTTTTCGGCAGGTCGGTCAGGGGGCGGATGTTCAGCACTTTCTCCCAGTCATCGCGTTCCATCAGCTCAGGGTGGAAGGTTTTCTGAGACACCGCAAAGGCCCAGGCCAGCATGCCCGAGGTGAAAGACCCACCCCGGCGGGGCAGATCCACAAAGGAGCTGCCCGCGCAGACTACGCTGATCAGAGCTTTCAGGTGGGGGTTGCCGCTGGCAGCGGCCGCCCACTGTACATAACCCAGGTAGGACCCGCCCACCATACCGATGCGTCCGCTGCACCATGGCTGGGCGGCGATCCAGTTCAGAGTATCGTCGCCGTCCTCCACCTCGTGGTAGTTGGGCAGCCATTCGCCTTCACTGGCGTTTCGGCCGCGCACATCCTGTACTACCACCGCGTAGCCGCGCTGGACGTAACGGTAGTATACCTCACAGCCGTCCTCTTTGCCGTAGGGGGTGCGTACCAGCACTGCGGGCACCGGGGTACTGCAGTTTTTAGGCAGGTATACGTTGGTGGAAAGATGTACCCCGTCCCGCATGGGTACCGGGAAGGTCTGCGCATGTTCTACCGGGAACAACTGTTCCTCCGGCCAGGTCGAGCGCCACAGGCGCAGGATGGTTTCCTCCTCGGCACCGGGTTCCACCAGCACCGTGACCATCTCCCGGGCAGGGCAGGTGACGGCGATCAGCCGCCCTTCTTTTATCTGTTTGTTGTTGGGGAATTTTACATCCCGCTGCAGGTAGCTGCAGCCGTCTTCGCTGGTGTAGCGCTCGCCGCACAGGGAAACTTCCCCGGTGCCATGCAGCCCCGACTCGTAATGGGACAGGTTCTGCCCCAGGGCGGCTAAGTCCATCTTCACAAAGAAACGGTAAAAATCCCGGTCCTGTTCAGTCAGGTCCTGCCAGTCCAGCAGCGCGCCGGTATGCACGTCCAGTTTCTGGATCTGGGGTGTGCCGTCGCCCAGCCGCAGTCTGCCGTACAGGATGCCTGAAACATATAAGTCAAAATTACGCATTTCCGTTTCTCCCGTTTTCCGTTTAGGCGCCGATGATAGCACGGATTGCATAGGCTACACCGATGCCCACATAGTTGCCCAGGGCACCGGCCAGTACGCCCATGAGCAAGCCGATGTTGATAAGGATCTTCCACTGGGCGCTGGAGGCGATGAGGGCGGCGGTGGGGCCATCTGAGATACAGCCCACGATGGACAGCAGCACATACTCAAAACGGACTTTCAGCAGCCGGGTGATGAGCAGGTGCAGCAGAATGGAACAGGCGATGACACAGAAGCAGAACAGGGTGATGTAGAAGGTAGATCCGAAGAACTGCTTCAGGTCCACCGCAAAGCCGATGGTCACCAGGAACAGCACCGCTATGAAAAGGCCCAGGTCAAAATTGCCGCGCAGCCTGCGGACGGCCGGCACCTGTGCCAGGATGATGGAGAAGGTGGTGATGAGCAGGATGCGGCCTGCACTGCGGAACCCTTCTCCGAATACCATCGAGGAGATGCTGGTGGCAGCCCACACGGTGCCAAAGCCGATGGCCAGCAACCAGGCGATTTCCTGGATGGACCATTCCTTGGAGGTCATCAGTTCCTCGTGGTTGCCATCCCCCAGCAGCTCCGACTCGCTCATATCATAGGGCCACAGCTTTTTCAGCCATTTGGAACTCTTGTACAGGGCGGGGGTAGCAAACATCAGGATCAGCGTGGGGATGCCCACCACATAGTCGGCGGCATTGGCCGAGGCGATGGTGTTCTTGCTGGCATCCAGGCCTACAGCGATGGCGGTCAGGTTGGAACTGCCGCCGGTGTAGGTGCCCACGAACATACCGGCCACCTTCCAGCCCTCGTCGATTTTGTTGGCGAACAGTACGCCGAACACCAAAGCTGCCACGCAGACGCTGAATATGGCCGAGGCCAACGCAATGATCGGTTCCTTGGATAATTTGCGCATCTGTTTCAGGTCCAGGCTCAGCAGGCAGATGGAAACGGACAACGGCACACAGTAGCCGCTGATGGCATCATAGGTAGGGCTGGAGGTAGGCACGATCCGCAGGTTGGACATCACGATGCCCATGACGATAACCGTCAGGGCCGGGCCCAGTGTTTTGAACACCTTGAACCGCTGCAGCCAGAATCCCAGTGCAACCGTGGCGACCATAATGAACAGGAGCGCGCCTTCGGAGGAAAAAATCGTATTCGCCATAATATACCTTTCTATACCTCTCTGCGGGGTCCCGCTTAAAAATCAATATCGATGCCAAGGCCCGGTTTGTCGGACAGGGTGTAGACGCCGCCATTCACGGCAAAACCGCCGGGCATACCCATCTCGGGGTCCACGGCGTACATAAAGCTGTCGCAGTCCGCCTCGGTGATGTTCTGCTTGGCGGCAACCAGACTCACACCGGCAGCAATGGCCACCTTGGTCTCCAGCATGCAGCCCACCATGCACTGTACATGGTTTGCCTCGGCAATGGCGTTGATCTTTTCCGCCGGGTACAGGCCGCCGCACTTCATCAGTTTGATGTTGATAATGTCTGCAGCATCGATCTTGCAGGCCTTTGCTGCGTCGATGGGGGTGTGGACCGACTCATCCAGCATGACCTTCAAGTCCACCTTGGAACGCACAAAGCGCATACCGTCCAGATCCCAGCTGGGCAGGCACTGTTCCACCGCTTCCACGCCCAACTCTTCAAAGGCTTTCAGGGTGCGCACCGCATCGCTGACAGTGTAACCCTGGTTGGCGTCCACACGCAGGCGGATGTTGGGGCCCACCGCCTGACGGATCAGGGTCAATGCCCGGATATCCTCGATCGGGTTGATGCCGGCCTTGATTTTCAGAATGGTGAAGCCATCCTTTTCCACCCGTTCCCGGGCTTCGGCGGCCATGGCTTCCGGTGTGTCAATGCCCACCGTCATGTCCGTGACGATCTGGTTCACGCTGCCGCCCAGCACCTTGTACAGAGGCTGCCCCATCAGTTTGCCCTTGATATCGTACAGGGCAATATCCACCGCGGCCTTTGCCGAGGTGTTGCCTGACAGCAGGCGGTCCATCATCCTGTGGATGCCCTCAACATCCAGCGGATCCATGCCGATCAATCCGGTGCGGAACAGTTTCAGCGCTTCCAGAACGGTGGCTGCGCTCTCGCCAGTCACCGGTTCAAAGGGCGCGGCCTCACCGATGCCCCACAGACCTTCGTCGGTGGAGATCTTCACCAGCACATTCAGCGAATGATCCTGTACCGCAAAAGCAATACGGAAGGGCTTTTTCATGGGGATACGGATGGTTTCTACCTTTACATCTGTGATTTTCATAGGGTTCCTCCTGCACAATATTTTTTATAATTTTTTATAAATTTTACTATTTCTAAAATTTTTGTCAAGAGCTTTTCTGCTTTTTTCACATTTTTCAGAGCACTTTATGGGATAAGCAAGAAATCATCTGATTTTCTTTGTAAAAAATTTTATAAATATCGAATTTTTTCTTGCTTATTTACGTACAGAGCATTTTGTGATATACTGTAAATAAATTTTTTTACGAAAAAGCGGGAGGTCTTATGCTGGGCGAACAGGTTCGAAATATTCGGAAAAAGCGGGGAATCACCCTCAAGGAACTGGCCGAAAAGACTGGTTTGTCCATCGGGTATATCTCCCAAATCGAGCGCAATCTCACCGACCCGTCCCTGTCCACCCTGCGCAAACTCAGCGCCGCTCTGGACATCCCCACCTATCTGTTTATGGGAGGTGAGAGCAGCACTGGCCTGACAACCCGTCAGGCGGATATGATGATCCTCTCCCAGCCCAATTCCAATATACGGTATCATCTGCTTACGCCCATGCCCAACGGAGATTTTGTACCTCAGTCGTTGGTCATACGCTTTGAGCTGGAACCCCACTGCAAGGACGGCGACCTGCCGGTGATCCATCCCAGTGAGGAAATCCTGCTGCTGGAACAGGGGCAGCTGGATGTACTGGTGGAGTCCGAGACTACCCGCCTGAACGCCGGAGACACCACTGTGGTGCAGTCCAACCTGCCCCACATCGTTTCCAACCCCGGGGATACCACAGCGGTGGGGCTGGCTGTGTTCACCCCTGCCATTTGGTTTCCCAACAACCGGCGCAGTTTTAACCGCGGTGGCGAAACCTGAATCTTCGCATAGGAATACCAAAAAGAAGTACAGCCATTGCCTGTACTTTAAACTATTGAAAAAGGTCACCGGAAGGTGGCCTTTTTCTCGTAAATGGGAAGAAAATAAGATGAATGGGGCAAGGTAATAAAAATGCCGGTGAAGAACGTCGGAAAACGGAGATAACTGGAATTTGTATCCCCGGACGGCTGCACTACCCATGTTCCCGACTTCCCAAAAATCACATTTCTGGCCTGTTGAATGTGTAGGGGCGGCCATTGGCCGCCCGCCGGCTTGGCGCAGCAGCGCGTTTTCCGGGAAGGTTTTTCACAGACAAACGGGCACGGACGAGCAATGCTCGCCCCTACAAGAGTTTTTTTGCAGCCTGAAAAAAAATTGCAAGCCGGCGATCTGCTGGCTTGCAATTTTTTTATCCCCCGCAAAGGGTCTTTTTCGCCGTTCCCTGCCCTTTACTGCCCGGCCAGCGCGATCTGCTCGCGGGTGATGGGCAGCTCATAGAACCGCTTGTGGGTGGCGTGGTAGATCGCATCGGCCACGGCGGGCAGCGGGGTGTTGATGACCACCTCGCCGATGCTCTTGGCACCGAAGGGGCCGGTGCCCTCGTAGCTGCTCTCAAATACAACATGGATATGCCCGATGTCGTTGCGCGCCGGGATCTTGTACTGCATCAGCGAGTTTTCCTGCGGCATGCCGCGGTCATCGTAGGTGACATTCTCGGTCAGCGCCATACCGATGCCCTGCAGGATGCCGCCCTCGGCCTGCACCCGCGCAAGGTTCGGGTTGACCGGTGTGCCGCAGTCAACGGCCGCCTCATAGCGGATGACCTGCGCCTCGCCGGTTTCCAGATCGACCTCGACCTCGGCCGCGCCCACCATGAACGGCGGGGGCGAGATCTCCGAGCTGTGGGTCACAACTGCCTCCAGCGCCGTATTGCTGCCGCACTGGGAGGCTGCGGCAATCTGCGCCAGCGTGGCGCGCTGCGTGCCGTCCTCGCTTGTCACGGCATCGCCCGCAAAGACGACCGCACGCTCATCAAGGCCCAGCAGCCCCGCGCCGACCTGACAGATCTTCTGCTTGAGCTGCTCGGCGCACTGCTCAACCGCCTTGCCGGTGACATAGGTCGTGCTGGATGCGTAGGAGCCGGAATCGTAGGGCGAGGAATCGGTGTCCGCGCCGAGGACCGTCACATTGTCGAGCGGGCACTCCAGCACCTCGGCCGCAATCTGCGCCAGAATCGTGTCGCAGCCGGTGCCCATGTCGGCCGCACCGATCGAGAGGGTATAGAACCCGTCATCGTTGATCTTCAGGCTGGCGCTGCCCACATCCACACTCGTGATGCCGGAGCCCTGCATCGCCATGCCCATGCCCACGGCGCGCACCTTGCCGTTGCCCATGTCGCGCACGGGGTATTTTTCGTCCCAGCCGATGTTATCATGCACGGCCTGCAGGCAGCGGTCCAGCGCGCAGCTGGTGTTGACCTGCCCGTAGTAGGCGGGCATCACATCGCCCTCATGGACGATGTTGCGCTGGCGGATCACAAACGGGTCGATGCCCAGCTTGTCGGCCAGCTCATTGACGGCGGACTCCACCGCAAACAGGCCCTGGGTCGCACCGTAGCCGCGGTAAGCGCCCGCGGACATGTGGTTCGTGTAGACGACATCGCTGACAAAGCGGAATGCCTCGGCCTTGCCGTAGAGCGGGATGGATTTGTGGCCGGACAGGCCCACCGTTGTAGGCCCATGCTCGCCGTAAGCACCGGTGTTGGACAGGGTGTAGAGGTCGATGCCCCTGACGATGCCGTCCTTTGTCGCACCGAGGCGGACATGCAGCTCCATCTCATGGCGCGGGGTGGAGGCGATCTGGCTCTCGTACCGGCTGAAGATGATCTTGCTGGGCTTTTTGGTTTTCCATGTCACAAAGGCGGGGTAGACCTCGCAGACCGAGGTCTGCTTGGCGCCGAAGCCGCCGCCGATGCGGGGCTTGGCCACCCGGATCATCGACTTGGGGATGTGCAGCGCATTGGCCAGGATCCGGCGGCAGTGGAAAACGATCTGGGTCGAGCTGAGGACATTCAGCCGCCCGTAGGCATCTATGCTGCAGTAGGTGCGGAAGGTCTCCATCATGGCCTGCTGGCAGGCGCGGGTGTGGTATGTATGGTCGATGACGACATCGCACCCCGCCAGCACCGCCTCAATATCGCCCGCCCCGCTCTCATCGTGGGCGCAGAGGTTGCGCTTGTTGTCGGCCCCGACCGGTGCCAGTGACTCCCAGTTTTCCTCCGGGTGGACAAGGACGGGGTTGTCCAGTGCCGTGTGGTAGTCCAGCACGGCGGGCAGGACCTCATACCGGACCTTGATAAGCTTCATCGCCTTATCGACGCATTTTTCATCCTTGCCGGCCAAAATTGCGACAACATCCCCCGCAAAGCGGACATGGCGGTCGATGACAAGCCGGTCATAGGGGCTCGGCTCGGGGTAGGTCTGGCCCGCCTGGGTGTAGCGGCGGCCCTGCTGGTCCACATCCTTCCATGTGTAGATCGCCTCGATGCCCGGCACCAGCAGGGCACGGCTCGTGTCGATCTCCTGCACGATAGCGTTGGCATGGGGGGAGCGCAGCAGCTTTACGATCAGGCAGTCCTGCGGGATGACATCATCCATGTAGACGGGCTGGCCGGTCACAAGCTGCATAGCGTCCTTTTTGCGCATGGACTGGTTCACGGTTTTCATTGGGCAGCCTCCTTCCCCTTTTTCCACGCTAAAAAGTTCAAAATGCCCCGCAGCTGGCCCTCATAGCCGGAGCATCGGCAGAGGTTGCCGGCCAGATACTCCTTGATCTCGTCCTCGCCGGGGTCGGGGTTTTCCCGGAAAAGCGCCAGCGCGTTCATAATAAAGCCCGGGTTGCAGAAGCCGCACTGCTCCGCACCCTGATCGGCGATAAAGGCGCCGAACTCGGCAGCCTCCTCCTGCAGCCCCTCCAGCGTGGTGACGCTGCGGCCGTTGACCCGCGCCGCCAGCACCGAGCAGGACAGCACCGGCTTTTCATCGAGAAAGACCGTGCAAAGGCCGCAGTTGGCGGTCTCGCAGCCGCGCTTGACGCTCTTGCAGCCGAGGCTGCGCACAAGGTCCAGCAGCACGGTGTCAGCCGCGATTTCGGCGGTGACTTTTTTATGATTTAAGGTAAATGTGATCTGCATGGTATACCTCCGTCAATTTTCCAACGCGGCCACGGCACGCCGGACCAGCACGTCGGTCAGGTGGGTGCGGTACTCGGCACTGCCGCGCAGGTTGCTGCCGGTCTTGACGGCTGCCTGCACGGCGGCGGGCATCTGCGCCGGGTCGCAGTCCGGCGTGACAAGCACGGCCTTCATCGGGCGCGCGCCGATGGCAAAGCGGTACTGCCCCTGCGCCGTGCGGGCGGCCGCACAGGTCAGGATCGGGAAATCGGTCTGGGTCGCGCGCACCGACTGGTACTGCACCTTCAGCCCCGGCGTCTTGCGCAGGCAGATGTGGGTCAGAATATCGCGGTCATAGGGCATCGCGGCAAACTGCGCCAGCGGCATCCGGCCCGCCCTGTACAGCTCGACCTCGCAGTCCAGCGCCAAAAACAGCGTCAGCACATCGGAAAAGCCGAACCGGCCATAGATGCTGCCGCCCACCGTGGCGCAGTTGCGGAACTGCACGCCGACAATGTGGCGCACAGCCTCCCGCACAGCCCCTGCGGTGTAGGCGTTCAGGGCGGCGTTCGTTTCCAGATCGCGCAGCGTTGCCATAGCGCCGATGATGATCTCGGTGTCAGTCTCCTCGATCGTATCCAGCCCCAAGGCCGACAGGTCGATGGCCGTGCCGACATTGATCTTTTCCATCTTGAGCCAGAGCATACCGCCCAGCACGCGGTTGGGCTTTTTCTGGTTCAGCTGCCATGCCTCCTCCAGCGTGGCGGGGCGGGCATATTCGCGTATCGTCATCATGGGTCAATCTCCGTTTTTTCTGTTTTGGGCGAAAAAATCACACTTTTCGTGGATAGGTACTTTTATTCTACCATAAAATCTGGTATAATGCCGTTGTTGTTTTAAAAATACAACGATATTTTTTATTGTATGAGGGAAAAAGATTCATGAAAATGACCAAAATGACTGCCCTGCTGCTGGCCGCCGCCATGGCGCTGACCGCCTGCGGCAGCACCGCCGCCGTAAGCAGCGAGGCCGCCGCCTCCGCCGCTGCGCCCGAGGTCACCGCCAGCCCCGAGGAGGCTGCCGTTGAACCCGCCGCCGAGACCGCCGTCACCTACCCGCTGACCGTCACCGACCAGCTGGGCCGCGAGGTCACCATCGAGACCGAGCCCAAGACGCTGGCCAGCGGCTACTACATCTCCACCAGCCTGCTCATTGCCCTCGGCGTGCAGGACGAGCTGGTCGGCGTCGAGGCCAAGGCCGACAAGCGCACGATCTACGGCCTCTCCGCCCCCGAGCTGCAGAGCCTGCCCAGCATCGGCACCGCCAAGGAGTTTGATCTTGAGGGCTGCGCCGCGCTGACCCCCGACCTTGTCATCGTGCCCGCCAAGCTGAAGGATTCCATCCCCCAGATGGAGGAGCTGGGCCTGACCGTGCTGGCCGTCAAGCCGGAGGATCAGGACAAGCTGTACGGCGCCATCGACCTGCTGGCTCAGGCCACCAACACCGTTGCCCGCGGTGAGGAGCTGAAGTCCGCGATCGAGGACAATCTGCTCAGCCTGCACGAGGCCATCGGCGATGCCGAGGCCCCCACCGTCTACATGGCCGGCAACAGCTCTGTGCTGCAGACCGCCGGCCCCGCCATGTACCAGAACTATATGATCGAGAACGTCGGCGGTCTCAACGCTGCCGCCAGTGTTGAGGACACCTACTGGGCCGAGGTCTCCTATGAGCAGGTGCTGGACTGGGACCCCGACTACATCATTCTGGCGTCCGATGCCGACTATGATGTCGATTCCGTCCTGAACGATGCCGCACTGGCCGACTGCACCGCCGTCAAGGAGGGCCATGTCTACCAGCTGCCCCACGCCATCGAGGCTGTGGACTCCCCCGTGCCCGGCAGCTTTCTGGGCAGCGTCTATCTGGGCAGCGTGCTGCATCCCGAGCAGGTGAGCGAGCAGTTCTACCACGACTGCGCCGATGCATTCTACACGACCTACTACGGCTTCACCCCTGCCTCCTATGAATAACCGCAAGCGCACGGCGCTGTGCCTTCTGGGCGCAGCGCTCTGCGTTTTTATGACTTTTGGTGCGGCCCTTGCGCTGGGCCGCTACCCCATAACACCGGCGGCGCTGCTGGCCGGCGATGCCATGGCAGTGCGCACCTTCACCGTGCTGCGGCTGCCCCGCGCCGTTATGGCGCTGATCGGCGGCTTTGGGCTGGGGGCGGCCGGCTTTGTCTACCAGACCGTATTCCGCAACCCGCTGGCAAGCCCCGACATCATCGGCGTCTCCTCGGGGGCCAGTGTCGGCGCGGCATTCGCCATCCTGTTCGTTTCGTCAGGGGCGCTGTCCACCACGGTCTGTGCCTTTGCGGGCGGGCTGGCGGCGGTGTTCCTCTCGCTGGGGCTGGCCGCTGCCGCGCCGGGGCGCAGCAAAATGTCGCTGGTGCTGGCGGGCATCGCCGTCCACGCGCTGGCCCAGACGCTGCTGATGCTGCTCAAGCTGACCGCCGACCCCGAGAAGGAGCTGGCCAGCATCGAGTATTGGATCATGGGCAGTCTGGCCGCCGTGACCCGCAGCCGGGTGTGGTTCCCGGTGCCGGTCGTGCTGGTCTGCTGCGCGGCGATCTTTGCGCTGCACCGGCAGGCGCTGCTGCTCTCGATCGAGGAGGGCGAGGCCCGGCTGCTCGGCGTGCGGGTGGGCGCGATGCGCCTGCTGCTGCTGACACTTGCCACCATGACGGTCGCTGCCGTTGTCAGCGTGACAGGGCTTATCAGCTTTGTCGGGCTGCTGGCCCCCCACAGCGCCCGGTTGCTGGCGGGGCACAACCGGCGCTCGGCCTGCCTGCTGAGCGGGCTGCTGGGCAGCGCCCTGCTGCTGGCAGCCGACACGCTGGCCAAGACGGCAGCCTCCACCGAGCTGCCGGTCAGTATCTTTACCTCGCTGCTGGGCGTACCGTTTCTGCTTTATCTGATCCTGCGGCCGGGGAGGGATGCGTCATGATGCCACAAACCACGCCCCCGCCCGTGGGGCTTTGCGTGCAGGACCTCACCGTACGGTACGGCACAGCGGCCGTGCTGCAAGGGGTCAGCTTTTCTGTCCCGGTGTCCGGGCAGCTGATCGGGCTGCTGGGGGTAAACGGCAGCGGCAAGACCACGCTGCTCAAGGCGGCCGCCGGGCTGCTGCCCCACACCGGGCAGTGCCTTCTGGACGGCGTCCCGCTGGAGAGTCTGTCCACCCGCAGGCTTGCGCAGACCGTCAGCTATATCCCGCAGCAGAGCGGCATCTCGGTCTCGCTCTCGGCGCGGGAGGTCGTGCTTATGGGCTTCAACCCGCGGCTGGGGGTCCTGCAAAGCCCCACCGCCGCCATGCGCGCCGCTGCGGACGAGGCCCTGCGCACCGTAGGTCTGGCCGACAAGGCCGGGCAGGACTACCTGACGCTGAGCGGCGGCGAGAAGCAGCTCTGTATTCTGGCGCGTACGATTGCCGAGGATGCGCCGCTGCTTTTGCTGGACGAGCCGGACAGTGCGCTTGACCTTGCGAACCGCCGCCGGATGACCGCGCTGCTGGCGCAGCTGGTCCACACCGGCGGCAAGACCGCGCTGGTCTGCCTGCACGACCCCGCGCTGGCGCTGGACAGCTGTGATATACTGGTGGTATTGCAGGGCGGCGGGGTCGCGGCGGTGCTGCACCCCAGAACCGACCCGCCTGCCGTGCTGCAGGCAGCCCTTGCCGCCGTGTACGGCCCGCTGGAGCTGCTGCCCGTTACCGACTGCCGGGGCCGACGCCGTCTGGCCCTGCTGCCGCTGTGAGGTGATACCATGAAACCTGCTTTGCGCGTGATGCTCTGCGATGACGCAGGCGAGCGCTTTTTTGGCGAGGGGCCCTGCCGCCTGCTCCATCTGATCGAGGAGACCGGCTCGCTGCGCAGCGCAGCGGCGCAGATGGGGCTTTCCTACTCCAAGGCGCTGCGGCTTGTGCAGCACGCCGAAAAAGAACTGGGCTTTGCCCTGACCTGCAAGACCATCGGCGGGCGGGGCGGCGGCGGCAGCACCCTGACCGCCGAGGCCCGCCAATTTTTAGAAAGGTATGAGGCCTACCGTGATGCCTGTGTACAGACCAGCCGCGAGTTCTATTCTGCGTTCTTTCCGGGCCAGCGGTAAGCGCCACTTGCTGCTGACCGGCGGGCGTGGCAGCGGCAAAACAACGCTGCTGCGCGCACTTATGCCATCCCTCTGCCCCGATGCCCCGATGCTTCTCACCGCTGCCGTCCCGGGCAGATGGGTCGAGATGCGCGATACAGCCGCCGGGGCAGCGGCGGTCATCGGCCGGTTTGATGCCGCCCTGCCCCCCGGTGAAAACCGGATGCGCCCCGTGCCGGCCGGCTTTGCCGCCGTGGGGCTACCCGCCCTGCAGCGGATGGCGGCGGCCGGCGGCTGGGCCGTGCTGGACGAGCTTGGCTATCTGGAGAGCGGCTGCGCGGATTTTCAACAAAGCGTGCTGGATCTGTTGAAAGTCTGCCGCGTTCTCGCGGTCGTCCGCAAGCAGGACACCCCGTTCCTGCGCGCGCTCTGCGCCGACCCGGACGCCTTTGTGTACGATCTGGACTGCCCTGTGCCGCCGCTGGGCTGCATCGTCATGGCCTCGGGGCTGGGGCGGCGGTTCGGCGGCAACAAGCTGATGGCCGAGCTGAACGGCCGGCCGCTGGCTGCCCATGCGCTGGCGCTGGCCGCCGCGCCGGTGTTTGCCGGGCGCATTGCCGTGACCCGCTCGGCCGAGGTCGAGGCCCTCTGCCGTGCAGGGGGCTTCCCCGTGCTGCGCCATGCCGAGCCACGCCGCAGCGATACGGTGCGCCTGGGCCTGACCGCGCTGCTGGCGCAGCAGCCCGACCTGCAGGGGTGTGTGTTTCTGCCGGGGGACCAGCCCTACCTGACCCGCCAGACGCTGGAGGCGCTGGCGATCGGTGCCGCGTCGGACACGATCCGGCGGCCGGCCGCACCCGACGGCACACCGGGCAGCCCTGTGCTGTTCGGCCGGGATTATTTTGCTGCCCTCCTTCACCTGCCGCAGGGCTGCGGCGGCAGCGCCGTGCTGCGCGCCCACCCGCAGGCGATCCGCCTGCTGCCCACCCCCACCGCCGAGCTGCGGGACATCGACACCCGCAGCGACCTTGAGGCGCTGCGCGGGGGCAAGGGGTAATGCCGTATTTTTGATTTATCGCCCGCCGTTTTTCCACAAAGGAGCGCCCCGGATGTTGAAACTCTCAGCATCCGGGGCGCTTCTTTATTCTTATTCTTTTTCCGGCAGGGGGATCACTGTGTTGTCCCGCTCGGTATAGCTGCCGCCGCCCATGTGGGGGCGGACAAAGGGGACGCCGTTGCGGACATAGAAGGTGTTCTCCTCTATCCGTGCGTCCGGGTTTTGGGAGGGGCTGATCGTGCCACCGAGGTCGTCATAGCTGACGTTGTCGCGGAACGTGTTGTGGATGGCTTCTTCCAGGCAGAACATCACGCAGCCGCCCTCATTCATGCGGCTGTAATTGTACTCATACACCGTGCCATCGCCGGAGTCGGCATCGTAGGCCATGCCGTCCTGATTGAGCCGCGTGTCAACGGCTTCGTTGCAGCGCAGCAGCGCATCCTTGCACTTCCACGGCCAGATGGCGGCAGCCACCTTGCCCATGCGATTGCCAGGCTCCCGATAAACACGGTCGTTCATCTCGCAGGCGACGGAGTCCGCCGTGTTGTGCTCGACCAGCGGGCGCAGGGCGTACATGACCGTCAGGCCGTCGCCGCCCGCCGCTTTCACGTAGTTATCACGGAGAACGACATTCTCGTGACCGTACTGCAAAAAGGTCTTTTCTGCCAGTTCAGCACCTTGGAACTGCGCATGGGCGTAAGTATACCCCACCGCGATTCCCCAGCGGCTGACGCGGGCCACATAGCAGCCCTCGACCAGCACATCGGCAAAGCGTGCCGCGCCGGTAGCGGTCTCATCTGCGGGCTGCAAGGCGGTCATGTAAATGCCGCCGTTGTTCATGTGCTTGTCGTACACGTTGCCGTGTACATCATGGATCAGCAGGTTTTGCAGTGTGATGCCGCAGCGTGTGCCCCTGTCCTTCGCCACCACAGCCACGCCGGTGCGCTCCAGCTTATCCGGCTGGGAATATTGCTCGCCGATGACAGCGTCGGCACGGTTCGTCAGTTCCAGATCACGCACCGTGACATAGGCTGCATCATACAGCAGCACGGCGGAGGAAACATACCCGCGGTACACATGGGTGGGTGAATCCAGTGCGCAGCCATAGTCCTGATACCAAAGCCCCTGCCCGTCAGCATCAATGCGCGGGGCGCTGCCTTCACCATAGGCAGCGATGGTGATGGGACAATTTTTTTCGCCGCAGCAGCGCAGGTGCAGGAACTGCTTTTCAAACACGCTGCCGCATTTCAGCAGCACCGTGTCACCGGGGGCCAGGGCCAGCCGGTTGACGGCAAACAGTGTGGCCAGTGGTTTTTCCGGCGTCAGGCCGTCGTTGGTGTCACGGCCTGTCTGTGGGTCCACGTAATAGGTCTTGCACAAGGCTGTTGTACACCTCCTCCCGCATCCGCTTTTCGATGATTTGCTTTACTTCCTCATAGGGGAAGCTGTCGCCGGCGTACCGCGTGAACAGATCCGGATTCGCGTCATACCAGGCGCGGGTCTGTGCATCGGTAAAATCCGGGCAGATACCCAGCGCACGGATTTTTTCGCACGGCTCCGCGAAATCCAGCTTGAAGCGGGTCAGCTCATATTGCAGGTAGGCAGGGGCAGAGAAGCGCCGCGTGCCGTACACGGGCTTGCCGTCCTGCTCCGCTCTTTCCGCCTGCGCGTTTTTGGCCGCCCGGCGGCGTTCCAGCGCCTCGGGGCTGTCGTCGTCGATCAGCCCCCAGCGCTTTGCCAGCGTCAGGCAGGCTTTGGCGTGACGCCACTGCTCCGGCGTCAGGCAGTAGGTTCGTTCGTCCATCACTTGACTGCACCCGTGATGCCGTTGGCAAAGCTCTTCTGCAGGCAGAGGAAGATGATCGCGGTGGGCAGTGTGCAGATCAGAACGCCCAGCATCAGCATACCGTAGTCCACACTGTAGCCGCTCTTGAGGTTTGCGACCAGCATCGGCATTGTGATGGATGCGTTGCTTTGGAATACGATCTTCGGCCAGAGGTAGCTGTTCCATGCGTTCATAAACGTGACAGTCATCGCCGCGCCGTAGGTAGAGCGCATGATGGGGACAAACATCCGGAAGAAGATGCCGATCTCGCTCAAACCGTCGAGACGCGCCGCTTCAATAATGTCATTGGGGAAGGAACGCGATGCCTGCCGGAACAGCATGATCATAAACGGCGTCGAGATGGACGGCAGCACAAACGCCGCCCAGCTGTTGACAAGCCCCCAGTGGGACATCATCTTGAACAGGGGGATCATAATGGCCACGAACGGCAGCATCATCGCCAGCAGCAGGACGCTCATCAGGGCGTCCTTCGCCTTATCGTGGTAAATTTCAAAGCCATAGCCCGCGATGGAGCAGACCAGCAGCGTGATGAGTGTCATCAGGATGGCGTTGCGGAAGGAGTTTGCCATTGCCAGCCCCAGATTCTGGTTGGCAACCAGCGACTTGAAGTTTTCTACCAGATAGGTGCCGGGGATCAGCTTGCCGCGCACAACATCAATGCTGGTGTTCGTCGCGCCGCACAGCATATAGTACAGCGGGAACACAGACAAGAAGCTGGCCAAAATCAGCACAGCGTGCGCCAGAATCTTTTTACCCTTAGTCACGCTTATCACCTACTTTCATCTGGATGGCAGACAGCACTGCCACGACCACAAGGATAAACACCGACAGCGCCGCCGCATAGTTGAACTTGGGCGTCTCGACAAACGAGATGTTATAAATATAGTGGGTCAGTGTCATGGTTGCCTTGCCGGGACCGCCCGCCGTCAGGTTGACGGACTCATCAAACAGCTGCAGCGTGCCGGAGGTGGACATGATGGCAGTCAGCAGGATGGTGGGCTTCAGCAGGGGGATTGTCAGGTGAACAAACTGCTGCAGCGGGGAGGCACCGTCGATGCGGGCCGCCTCGTAGATCGAGTAGTCAATGTTCTGCAAACCGGCAAGATAAAAAACCATGTTGTAGCCGGTCCAGCGCCAGACCAGCGCAATAACGATGACCCAGCGTGCCGCCCATGCGTTCTGGAACCAATCCACTGTGGGGATGCCCACGGTGGACAGCACCCGGTTGACCAGACCATCGTTGGCAAACAGGGATTTGAAAATCATCGAGTAGGAGACAAGCGACGTGGCGCAGGGCAGGAAAATCATCGTGCGGTAGATGCCCTTGCCCTTAATGTCCGGGCTGTTGAGCAGCTGCGCCAGGATCAATGCCAGGATCAGCATAATGGGCACCTGGATCACGAAATAGAAAATCGTGTTAAACAGGCACTGCTGGAACGTGGCATCCTTTAAAATGCGCGCGTAGTTGGCAAAGCCCGCAGGCTGTACAGCGCTGCCGGTGCCTTTCTGGAACGAAAGGATCAGCGCCTGCACCATGGGGTAAAAGCAGAATACAAATATCAGGAGTGCTGCCGGCAGCAGGAAGGCCCAACCCGTCAGGCTGCGCTTCTGCTCCATATTCAGTCCTTTTTTCTTCATCGTAGTGTCTCCTATTTTGCCACAAAAGCAAGGGCGCGGCTTGCAGCGGACGTATCAGATGCAAACCGTGCCCTTGGCAAATTCTCAGTTGTAACCGGACACAGTATGTGTCATGTTTTGCTTAGCCAGCGATGTTGAACTCCACGGTATCCTGGGCGTTCTGCATCTCGCTGTCAATGTCGGCGTTGTTCTGGACGACGTTGGTGACGGCATCGGTCAGGGCGCTGCGCACGTCAGAGTAGTAAGCGCCGCAGTCGAATGCGGGGACCTTGCCTGCAAACTCAACGATGTCCTTGTAAACGGTCTGGCCGCCGTAGAACTCGGAGGGCTGGTTGTAGACGTCGCTCTCGGCAGCGGGCAGGTAGCTGGAGATCGCACCGGCGTTGGGCAGCAGATCGTCATACAGCTCGACGCTGGAACCGAAGGTGCTCTTCAGGAAGTCAAAGGCCAGCTCGGTGTTCTTGCAGTTGGAGGAAACGGCCCAGCTTGCGCCGCCGCAGTTTGCGTAGTTGGTGGCACCGTCGATGCCGTCCAGCTTGGGCATATTCACGATAGCCCACTTGCCGGACTGATCCGCGGCAGCCTGCACGCTGGACATGATCCAGCAGCCGTTGATGACGCCGGCAGCCTTGCCGTCATTCATGGAAGCAATGTACTGGTCCCAGTCGGTGTACTCGGCCAGAATGCCCTTGTCGACCATGTCCTTGTAGACGGTCAGGGACTCTTTCAGCGCGGCATTGTCGGCAATCTTGACCTCGCCGTCCACCACGGGGGAGGCACCGGCAGACTGCATCATCTCGATGATCAGTTCGGAGCCGCCGGAGGAGGTCAGCATCGGCACGCCGTTGGCGTCCACGACCTTCTGCGCCTTCTCCTCGAACTCGCTCCAGGTCAGATCCTTGAAGTCGTCGACGGTCAGACCGGCATTCTCGATCATATCGGAACGAACCGCCATGACGGAAGCGCCGTTGTCGAAGGGCAGACCGTAGTGGTGGCCATCGACGGTAGAATCAGCCAGCTTGCCGCCGGAGAACTTGTCCCAATCCAAGCCGGAGTCGGTCAGGTCGGTGTAGATACCGGGGAAGTTGGCGACCATCTTGTGGTAGGAGTAGTCCTGCATCAGGAAAAGATCAGGCAGGGTGCTGTAATCCTCGCTGGTGGCAGCGGTGATGAGCTTGGTCTCGATGTCGCTGTAGACGTTTTCTTCAATGTTCAGCTTGAAGTTGGGGTGGTCCTTCTGGTAGATGGCCTCCGCCTGCTTCAGGGCGTAGATGTTGAAGTTGGGGTCCCATGCCCATACGGTCAGGGTCTCGTCGCCGTCAGCGGTGGTGTCGGCGGCAGTGGATTCTGCGGTGGATTCGGCAGGGGTGCTCTCGGCGGTAGAGGCAGCTGCGCTGCTGGAAGCGGCACCGCCGCCGCAGCCGACCAGCAGGGATGCTGCCATAGCTGCCGCCATAAGGGCTGCTGCATTCTTCTTTTTCATGGGGATTTCCTCCTTAAAAATGTTTCTCCATTCTTTGGCTGTATAACGTATGTCCCACGGCGGGGCATAAATTATCGGGTGTTATTCGGCATCGTCTACCCAGCGCATCTCGCGCGGGGCCAGCGTCAGGCTGTCGATCAGATGCCCCTTGATGTACAGGTCTGTCTTTTCCTCGGCATCTGCATTGTTGATGACCGCGATGCGCTTCGTTTCGGGGAATACCGTGACCTCGGTATCGACGTTGGTCACGTAGTAGTGTTTCATCTCCTCCGGCATACCGGCGGCGTAGTAGATGGCGCGCAGCAAAATGCGGCAGTTCTGCGGGGAGTAGGGCAGCCCGGCAAAGTAGACGCTGTGGCCCTTGCCGTACTCGTTGACGACCAACTGGCTGTACTCGCCGTCCTGCGCCAGGATCTGATAGTGCTTGCCCTGCGCGTAGATGCGGCTCGTGCCCTCGCCGAAATCAACGGCGGTGTCAATATCCTCCAGGATAAAGTGGTGCGGGTCGCAGGTGTTGTATTTGTCGGTGCTTAACGAGAAGCCCATCTCGCGGTCCACGCCCATCACGTCGGACAGCTGGAAGTACCGCCCCTGATGCTGGCAGGCGGTGGGCTCGCCCACGCCGATGAAGCCGCCGCCCTCGTCCACAAATTTGCGGATGGCGGTCACGACCTTTTCGTCGATCCAGTTCTCGGCACCGCTGAAGGCTGTGTACGCATCGCCGACGTTGATGATGACGCCGATGTCCTTGGGGATGCCGTTGCGAATGTCATCGAAGTCGATGAACTCCACGTCAAACGGCATGCCGCTCAGGCATTCGAGAACACCCTCGGCGGAGTAGGTCTCACGGTGATAAATGGAGTGATGCACCTGATTGCTCATCCACTTGCGCAGACCGCCCCAGCAGTTGAGGATGGCCACCTTGAACGGGGCAACGTAGGACTTTGTGCCCTGCATATTTTCGTGGATCTGGCGGAACTCGCCGACCACATTCTGGATTTCGTCGATAAAGCCGGGCCAGTTGCTGGCGAGCTTTAAGTAACCGCCGTAGCCGATACGGTCCAGCGGGCTGCGCAAAATCGCGCGGCGGGCCTTCATCCAGTTGGTGCGGGCCTCACCGATCGGGTCGCCGCCCTCGGTGAACACATCGGGGAAGAAGTAGGGCAGCAGACGGCCTTCGGTGTACTTGACGCCCTTGATGTCGGAGATCATCCGCAGCGTAACGCCGCTGCCGACGGAGCCGACCACGGCGTCCAGCCCGATGGAGGCAAAATACTTGCCGTAGGGCTCGGTGCCGATCCAGTGGTCGCCGAGGAACATCATCGCTTCCTTGCCGTAGGAGTGGACGATGTCGACCATCTCTTTGGCAAGAGCGCAGACTTCCTGCTGCTGGAACTCGATGAAGTCGCGGAACTCCTTGCTCGGCACGCGGAACATCGTGTTGTGGTAGCCCTGATCCACAATGAACTCGGGGCGGAACTTGTACCCTGCCCACTTTTCAAATTTTTCCAGAATGTAGGGGCTGACGCTGGCGCTGTAGCCGAACCACTCGACGAATTTCTCGCGCTTCTGGTCGTCAAAGGTCAGCGTGAACTGGTGAAAGAAGGTCGTGAACCGCACCACATCAATGTGGGGGTTGGCCTCGCACCAGCGGCGCAGCTTTTCTTTTACATACGCCTGCGTTTTGGGTTGACGCACATCGTAGGTCAGCTGGTGGGGCGTGTCCTTCCAGTCGTTGGTCAGGAAGTTGTACATGTGTACGGGGTCCCAGATCAAAAACGCCAGAAAGCTGACGGTGTACTCGTGGTAGGGGACGGTTTCGATCTCAACCTCCCCGGTCGGCTCGTCAAAGAACCACTTGTCGGTGGGTACGACCTCACCGGTCGTGCGGTCGATGACCTCCCACCAGCGCTTGGGGTCATCCAGCGTGTTGACCTTGAGCTGCTGGGTGTGGAAGCCGTCCATCAGATGAATGCGCAGCGTCGTGCCGCGCGCCGTGTGGCGGTCGCTGATGAGGTACTCCTGCTGGATTTCGTCCGGGTTTGCCTCCGCCCAGGCGTTGTCCTTGCGGGTCGTATAATAGGTAGCGTACTTTTTGGCGGGGTCTGTCAGCAATTCCTGCGGCATTTCGGTACCGTCGCAGTCGCGCAGCGCATCCGCGCCCAACAGATTTTTCAGCCGCAGGGTCTCCTCGACCACATCCGCGTCTGTGGGAAGTGTCAATCTTCCGGTCTGCTCCATCTTCATAATCCCTTCTCTGTCCGTTTTGTCTGCCGCAGCAGGCATCGTTTCATTGACATCATCATACTTGTTTCTGCCCTCTTTGAACAGTAGGTATATTGTTGCGCATTTGTACTATCTTGCTTTATTTTCGAATGTCGGCGGCAACATCAGAAAATAAAGAAAAAGCTGCACAAAAAGTAAGACTTTTCTTTGTGCAGCTTGCCAACTTTGGGCCTGTTTGCAGCGAAACGTGCCGTTATTCTGTTTTGCATCGTGATTTTTTATGAAAAGCTCTTGCCATGCGCCCCAAATGCGTATATAATAAGGACGGAACCGGAAACGGCCCGTGACTTTTTACCTTTCCGTTCTTGCTTAATTATGTAACGATATTGCTCTGCATACTTTGGATTTTTTGTAAATATTTTGTCATTCGGAGGCGCACCGCCTATGAACACACGGTATGAATTCAATATGGATGTTCCCCCGCGGGAGGCCATCCGCCTGCTGTACGTGAGCAAGAGCCGCTTCGGCGGGGACTGGAACTCGGTGCCGCATACCCACTCCTGCACCGAAGTGTTCTACTGCGTGGATGGACGCGGTCAGTTCAACGTCGAAGGCAAAATGTTGGACGTCGCACCGGACGATATGGTCATTGTGAATCCCCGCACCCTGCACACCGAGTTGAGTTACCAGGCAAACCCACTGGAATACATTGTGCTGGGCATCGAAGGCATTGAAATTTTGTTTGAGCAGAAGGATCGCGGCTACACCATGCTGAAATGCAGCTCCGTACGGGAGGAGCTGCTGAGCCTGATGAAGATGCTGCTGCGGGAGATTGATGCCCGAGAGGACGGCTGCGAAATGGTCTGCCAGGACCTGACCGAGGTGTTGCTAGTCAAAATCGTGCGCATGGCATCGGTTTCGCTGCGCCTCACTGCGCCGCCCTCCGAGAGCAAGGAATGTGCCGCCGCAAAGCGCTATATCGATGAAAATTACAGTGAAAGCATTACCCTGGACAAGCTTGCGGAGATTGCCCACGTTAACAAATATTATCTGTCCCACTCGTTCAAGAACGAGTATAATTTCTCCCCCATCGACTACCTGATGAAGCGCCGCATCACCGAGGCCAAAGCCTTACTGACCAGCACCGATTTCAGCCTGACCCAGATTGCTGAGCAGATTGGCTTCGGCTCACTGCCCTATTTTTCCAAATGCTTCCGCAAGGTCGAAGGCACCAGCCCCAACGAGTACCGCAAAAGTGCCAAACAGAAACCCGCACAAGGCAGTCAGTGAATTTGTCTGACCGCTCCTATTTTTACCTGCCAACTCCGCAAAATTTATCCACAAAAAGTGCCTGGACGGTTGAAAATCTCAACCGTCCGGGCGCAGTCACTTTGCCGTTTTGGGGTCATTTTGGGGTCAAAGTTACCAGAATGTTACCACTTTTGCCATATTGCAGAAAAAAGCTCGTTGAAACTTATCGTTTCAACGAGCTTTTGTTGGTTGCGGAGACAGGACTTGAACCTGCGACCTCCGGGTTATGAGAAATCTAAAATTTGTGCGTT
>OLFY01000122.1_pt1 | contig 116204 bp, 123 predicted proteins | sample 1605611 | NCBI WGS metagenome assembly OLFY01 (sample SAMEA3888923, study PRJEB22519) | human gut metagenome | biome: human gut; feature: human-associated habitat; material: faeces | place: Denmark | collected 2011 | reverse complement strand
ATATATTTTGAAATAAGTGCCTTGTATTTTAAAATATATGCCTTGTATTTTTCGCAAGATGCCTTATGTTTTTTTGAGCATCAATAAACTACACTTTTCGAAAAGGGAAAAGATCTTTTCAGCGGAAAGTTGCCGTACAAAAATCACGCATATTTGGACATGTAAGAATATTTGTTCATAAATCGATGTTATTTATTTTTGCAAAGAACATCATAGATAAAATCTAACTAATTTCTTTTGCAAGGAGAAGCCTGTCAGTTTATAATTATACTTGTATTACTTTAGAATTTATGATATAATAAAAGATTTTATAATAAATTCACCCCCCCATTTTGGATTTGTAAGTTTCAGTGCCTAAGGATAAATCTAAATTGCGATTCGTCGTTTGGGTAATCATGTAACGAGCAGTTTCATTTACAAGTAACATGCCCGGACTATAAAATCCGTATTTACCATTTATAGATAGGCGTGGCACTATAAAATCTTTTTCTCCATGACTTTTCAATCCGCTCAAAAATGCAGCAAGTTCATTATCTATAAAAAGCATAACACTCATGGCAGAACGCATGTATCGAAGGCTTTTTGTCATAAAGTTCAAATGTTTCATGTACCATATTTTCAATTTGCTTGTATTCTCTCCGTATCGTTCCTTATGTCTTTGATAATACAGGGAAAGCATTTTTGCAAAATCACTATCAGTTAATGAAGAATTCTGTTGTAAATCGCAGAACTCAATTTGTGTACTTTGTATGCTTTCAATTTTTTCGTAATTACACGTTTTCCACATTCCGCCATTAGTGATAACTTTTAAGCAGACATGACGACCGTCGCGTTTCAATCGGTTAAAAGCCGTGCGTAGGTTTTGGCGTGTTGAAGAAGACAATTCTTTGTAATAGTTCTCGTAACTTTCAGGTAGAGCAATATTTGTACAAACCATTTCCCCGCATTCTTTGACTTTTTCTTTGCAGCTAAAAGAAAAATAAAGACTTGATTGCACTTTCACTTTAACAAAAGAAATTGGACATCTCAAATGAGCAGTAAGTGCTCTTACATAAATTTCAATTGGGGTGGTGGCGGCGTATATAAAATCACAATATTCGCATCCGTTTTTATTGCCCATTATTTCGTATATTCCAGTTGCTTTTTTACATAGCGGAGCAATCATGCAAGGTATTCCGTCATTTCTTATCAAATAAAAGATAGGAATTTCTTTATGCGTCAAACAATATATCCACGAGTTATTCCAAAAGTTAAACATAAACTCATAAGACTGAAAGATAGATAAAGAAGAATTTGACTCGTAAAAATTGGTCCAAATTGTTTTCAAACGCGGCAGCCAATATATTTTTTCGATAGTTATAGCCATATTTTTATATTATTCATGTGTCTACGTGGGACATAAAGTTGTAAACCAAGAAGTATATTATTACCTTATAGTAGTGGAAAGTTGTCAGACATCAAATTCTTTTTTGGCGTAATCACAACGTCATCATACATCATCATGATAATATCTTCATCATATTGACCTATGATAGATTTATTCTCAATACCGTGCATGTTGTTAAGAATTAATTTTACAAAATCTACTCCTGCACCATAAGCGTGAAGATATGCTCCGCCAAAGCGTGGGTTTATTTCAGAAAGATAGTATTCACCATTCTTTATGAAGAAATCCATGTCGCATGGACCGTTAAGCTCAAGAACAGAGCAAACTTGCTCTATGAATTCAAACAGTTTGGGATCTTTGAAAGAGATAGTTTTACTTGCACCGCCTATCCTACTTTCTATTTTCTTTTTGCTGAATGCTGCCACGGCTTTATGACTGATGCAATCCACATAAACATCAGCATCACAATCCCCTCCGGTCATCAATTCCTGAATGATATACTTAAACTTTCCATCATTGAATTTTGCTTCCGCTTCTTCCCAATTATAAACCTTACCAATGCCAACGCTTCCGCTACCTGATATCGGTTTCATGAATACAGGAAAAGATATTTCTCCCTTGTCAAGCCCTTTTTTCAGTTCTTCAAGAGAGTTGTATGTAAGCACAGTCCTAACTCCTTTTGATCGGAGGTATTTGAACATTTCGTATTTATCAAAACAGAGGTGGGCTGTCCATTTTGCAGGGCAAAGAGGTAAAATGCCTTTGCTTACAAGTTCTTCACGATGCTTCGCAAGTATTTCGATTTCCGGGTCTATAACGGTAGTTATTGCTTTTACTTCACTTTTATCACATATTTCGAGTACCTTGTCAAAATAATGAGAGTCATCTATTCGTGGAACTAAATAAGTTTCGTCGGCAAAAAACAATGCAGGAGCCACAGGACTTAAATCCGTGGCTATTATCTTACCGCAACCATTCATGGATTTGCGAAAATTCATCAACAGTTTGGCACGACGACCAACACTACAAAATAAAATATTATCCATAGCCTTTATTAGTTATAATTGTACAAACCTTGTGAGGAATAAAGGCTATGAATATAAAATATATCTAAGCTTTTACCCCCCCCTGTTTAAGGGAATTTAACATAGTGATATCGCTTTTAGTTTTTACAGGATTATCAATAGAATTCATTTCATCAATAATGTTTTGATAACAATGGCGCAATATGTTTTGACGATTCCCGACATAAAGTGTACCGTCGGGAATATCTTTAGAGACAATGCTTCCAGCACCGATAACACACCACTTTCCTATATTTATTCCTTGGATAACTGTACTACCTGCTCCAATCCACGAACCTTCCCCTATGTGTACGTTTCCGCAAAGTGTAGTATGAGGAGACAAATGAACATAATCTTCTATGATGCATTCATGGTCTACACTCGCTCCTGTATTAATAATGCAATGTCTGCCAATTGCGGAATCAGATTGAATAATACTTCCGGCCATAACAACAGTACCTTCTTGAATTTTTGCTCTTTTGGAAACTATAGCTTTAGGATGTATTGCAGTTCCATAGATTGATTGTAATTTGCAAGCAAGAATCTTGCGAATCCTATTAGAGCCTATAGATATGATTAAAGGGGCATTGTCATGGAATTCATGTATGACATTATAACCATTGACACATGAAAGTTTTTTGTTGTCATCTATTAATCCTTCTATTTTTATTCCACATTCTTCAAGAAGGTCTATTATTACCTTTGCATGTCCGCTTGCTCCGTAAAGATACATAGTTATTATCTTTTTAATTATGTCCGTTGAATGCTTCCATGGTTGCACATCCCTCATGTGATATTCCGCTTCTTTTCAATACAGTTTTTATTGTTAGCAGAATAACTTTCATGTCTGTTACAAAAGAAATATGATCAACATACCATACATCGTAATCAAATTTTTGCGTCCAGGATATTGCATTTCTTCCGTGGCATTGTGCCCAACCTGTAATTCCCGGACGAACTTCATGTCGGCGCATTTGTTTTTCAGAATACAAAGAGAGGTATTTTACCAATAACGGTCTTGGACCTATAAGTGCCATGTCTCCTTTTAATACGTTGAACAGTTGTGGAAGTTCGTCTATAGATGTTGAACGAATGAATCTTCCTACTTTTGTGAGACGTTGTTCGTCAGAAAGCAAGTTGCCATGCATATCTTTTTCATCTGTCATGGTCTTGAATTTAATGACTTGGAAAATTTTTGAGTGTAATCCCGGGCGTTCTTGAGTAAAAAAAGCCCCTGCGCCTTTGTTGGCAATTTTCAACCATATCGTAACAGTAACAATCAGCGGTGATAGTATTGTAATAGCCGTCAAAGAAATCATGAAGTCAAGTAATCGCTTTATAAAATGTCTGTACATTATTATTCTGTTAGATTTTTGTAAACTTTCAACAGTTCGCCCCATAAATATTTTTGTTCAAAACGTTCTGCTACCATTTTACGTGCATTGTTTGACATTATTCTGCGCAGTTTTTCGTCAGACATTAATTGTTTCATCGCATTCCAAATATCATCAACTCTGTGCGGAGGAATTATAAGTCCATTCCATTTGTCCTTGATTATTTCATTTGCCCCATTTATATCCGTTACTATTTGCGGAAGTTCCATAGCTCCTGCTTCAAGAACGGTATTCGGGAATCCTTCCCTATAAGAGGGGAAAACAAAAATATCGGAAACCGAATAAAATGGACGAACGTCTTCAACAGCTCCAACTGTTATTATATCGGGATTGTTGTCTATTTCCTTTTTTGTTTCAGGTTTCAAAAGATCTAAATTCTCTTCGAATCTACCTACAAGCAATAACTTTATCTTCTTGATGTTTTCCGATTGCAAACGTTTGAATGCTTCAACAAGTTCGTTTATACCTTTGTCTTTTACCAAACATCCTACAAAAAGGAACACAAAACTTCCTTCAATCTTCTCTTGTAGTTCTTTGCTTACATTGCACGAAACATCACGTTTCCAATAGTCAAGATCAATACCGCGTACATTGCCGTGCCCAATTATGTGCATCGGTTTACTGGTTATGGCCGACAAATCATTCTTTACACCGAACCCCTCCGGGTTTATGTATGTGGCACAATGGCATAGAAGTTTATCCATAGCCACAAGTACAGCTTTCTTTATGCCATGAGCCGTAGGGAAAACCAAACCGGTATATGTGTGCATTCTTACCGGCACATGATTTAACCATGCAGCCACCATACTTATAAGTCCAGCCTTGGGTGTAATGGAATGTACAATGTCCGGTTTCTCTTTATGAAAGAGTTTGGTCATGGCAACCAATGACTTGAAATCCTTAATCAAAGAAATATGTCTTTCCATGGGAATGCCAATACACCTAACCCCTTCACGCTTGTGTATTTCGTCAAGTTCTTTCATTGGCGATGAAACAGCAACGACTTCGTAATGTTCTGAAAGCATTTTCAATTGTCCATAGCAAAATGTATTCAGAGATGTCGGTACAGTGGAAACTTTTATCAATTTCTTTTTTTGTGCCTCGGACATAATTTATCGGCGTTATTTTAAGCTGTTCTTATACCAATCGTATAGTTTTTGCACTCCGTCTTCAATTTCTACTTTGTGTTTCCAACCAAGTGAGTGAAGCTTTGAAACATCTATGAGTTTACGCGGTGTTCCATCGGGTTTGGAAGCATCGAAATCTATTTTTCCCGTAAAACCTACGGTTTTTACCACAAGTTCGGAGAGTTCGCGTATTGTCAATTCCTTTCCTGTGCCAACGTTAATATGACAGTTGCGTATTTCGCCCAATTTTGGAATAGCCCCTCCGCGACCTTCACTATTGTTTCGGTTTACTTCGCCGTTTGTTTTGGTTCCGTAGAATACCGAAGAGTATTTTTCTATTCCTATAATGTCGCTGAAATTCACGTTGAGAAGCATGTGGACGGAAGCGTCTGCCATGTCTTCGCTCCATAGAAATTCTCTGAGAGGTTTACCTGTTCCCCAAAGTGTAACGTGGTTATTGCCGATTCCATAAAATGCGAGTGCTTTCAGAATTCGTTCTTCCGTGCAATTTCCGGTAACGTTTCCTTCACCAATTTCCTTGCGTAGTGCTTCGCAAGGATTTATGGGACGTTTGTTCATATCTGTTCGAATATCCGCCCAATTGTTATCGTTTATAAGTTTCGCCAGATAAATTTTCCTCATCATGGCAGGCAGAACGTGAGAATTCTCCAAATGGAAATTGTCGTTCGGTCCGTAAAGATTTGTTGGCATAACGGCAATGTAGTTTGTACCATATTGAAGATTGTAGCTCTCGCACATTTTCAATCCTGCTATTTTTGCAATGGCATATTCCTCGTTTGTGTATTCGAGAGGAGAGGTAAGCAGTGCATCTTCTTTCATTGGTTGCGGCGCGTTCTTGGGATAAATGCAGGTACTACCAAGAAAGAGTAGTTTTTTCACATTGTGCGAGTAAGCATTGCTTATCACGTTGCACTGTATCTTCATGTTCTGCATTATGAAGTCCGCACGATATAGCGAGTTTGCCATTATTCCTCCCACGAAAGCCGCCGCCAATACCACAGCATCGGGCTGTTGTTCATCGAAAAACGCTTTTACTGCATTCTGATCAGTAAGATCAAGTTCTTCGTGGGTTCTTCCAACGAGGTTTTCATATCCCCGCTGTTTCAAATTGTTCCAAATAGCAGAACCAACAAGCCCTTTGTGTCCCGCTATGTATATTTTATCGGTCTTGCAAAGCATTTTTATGGCATTTGTGCTTTTATGTGGTTCTTTACATAGTTCATATCATGATCGGTCATGATTTTCACGAGTTCTTCAAACGAAGTTTTACACGGATTCCAACCAAGTTGTTTTTTAGCTTTTGTAGGATCTCCAAGCAACTGGTCTACTTCGGCTGGACGGAAGAATTTCGGATCTACTTCCACGAGTGTTTTTCCTGTATTCTCGTCAATTCCTTTTTCGTCCACACCTTCGCCTTCCCAACGCAGTGATATACCCACGTTGTTAAAAGCAATTGTGCAAAATTCTCTTACAGTGTGCATCTCTCCTGTGGCTATCACAAAATCATCAGGTGTGTTTTGCTGCAGTATAAGCCACATACATTCCACATAATCTTTTGCATATCCCCAATCGCGGCGTGCATCCAAATTTCCGAGGTATAATTTGTTTTGATAGCCTTGGGCTATACGGCTTGCCGCAAGAGTTATTTTACGTGTAACGAAATTTTCGCCTCTGCGTTCGCTTTCGTGGTTGAACAATATACCGTTACAGCAGAACATGTTGTAGCTTTCGCGATAATTCTTCATAATCCAAAAGCCATAGAGCTTGGCAACGGAGTAGGGGGAACGCGGATAGAAAGGTGTTGTTTCGCGTTGTGGCACTTCGACTACCTTACCGAACAGTTCGGATGTGGAAGCCTGATAAATGCGACATTTGTCAGCGAGACCACATATTCTTACGGCTTCCAAAAGACGCAAAACTCCAATTGCATCTGTGTCGGCGGTATATTCCGGTACGTCAAACGAAACTTTTACATGGCTTTGCGCGGCAAGATTATAGATTTCCGTAGGCTGGGTTTCCGATATAACGCGAATCAGAGAGGACGAATCGGTCATGTCCGCCCAATGAAGGTTCACGAGACGCTTTTGTTTCATATCGCGTACCCATTCGTCTAAATATAAGTGCTCTATACGCCCTGTATTGAAAGACGAAGAACGGCGCAACAGTCCATGAACTTCGTATCCTTTTTCTATTAGGAACTCTGCGAGATAAGAACCGTCTTGTCCCGTGATGCCGGTTATTAAGGCTACTTTATTTTCCATTTATTGTTATTTTGATGTTACAAAGTTATAACTAAAATATTTAATACCCAAACCCGGAAACGGTTTCGGCTACATACTTTCCACAAAAACGCATTTGCCCGTTTCAAACAAATAAAACGGGGAATTTGTTACTTGGAATGATATAGAAAAACAATGTTTTTGCATAACAAAAAAACACACAAGGCATCTTGCAAAAAATACAAGGCACATATTTTAAAATAAGTGCCTTATATTTCAAAATAAATGCCTTGTATTTTCGGACTTTATATAACTGTGATTAACAACAACTTACAAAAGCTGTAAAAATACTCGTTATTGCGAGAACAAATTTGTCGTTGCCTTTGGGCTATATTGTCGTTTCGTTCGGCAAAACAGGTTACATAATGATGTGTCTCTTTGCTTGTGTGGTAATATACCACTTCTTCTGTGCGATTATTTGCGAAATATGTTTGCAGATATAAAAAATGTGCTTACATTTGCACACCAAAACTTGAAATGTGCAAAATGAAAGAGACTCAGATTGGCAGTTTCATAGAATTAGTTGAGAATGCCATAAAAGAATATTGGGATCTTGACGCTTTGACCGATTACGAGGGAGCCACTTTGCAATATAAAGATGTGGCGCGCAAGATTGAGAAACTACATATTATATTTAACGAAGCCGGAATAGAAAAAGGGGACAAGATTGCGGTTTGCGGCAGAAACAGTTCGCAATGGGCTGCTGCTTTTTTGGCAGTTCTCACATACGGAGCTGTAGCCGTGCCTATTCTGCACGAATTTACTCCCGAGCAGATATATAACATTTTGGAACATTCCGAAAGCAAACTGTTTTTTGTAGGCGACCAGGTATGGCCGGATTTGAATGCCGACAAAATGCCGGGTGTGCAAGGAATTTTCGGTCTGCACGATTTTTCTTTAATGGTGAGCCGTTCCGAAACTATTACAAACGCCCGCGAAAGACTGAACGAATTGTTCGGAAAGAAATTCCCCAAAAATTTCAGAAAGGAACACGTAAGCTATCGCAGGGACGAGCACGAAGAACTTGCAATGATAAACTACACATCGGGAACCACAAGCCAGTCAAAAGGTGTCATGATTCCTTATCGTGCAGTTTGGAGCAATATGGATTTTGCTAATGGTGCACTCGGCATGAGCATACACCGTGGAAGCAAAGTGGTATCCATACTTCCCATGGCGCACATGTACGGAATGGCTTTTGAGTTTCTGTACGAATTCATATCGGGAGCTCATGTGTTCTTCCTTACAAAAAATCCCAGTCCAACAATCATATTCAACGCTTTCAGCCGCATTAAGCCGGATTTGATTGTATCGGTTCCTTTGATACTCGAGAAAGCCTTGCGCCGTGCAGTATTGCCGAAACTGCAGACACCGAAAATGAAATTGTTAATGCGCATGCCTTATGTAAAAGACAAGGTTATAACTGCTATAGGAAACCAGTTGACAGAGGCTTTCGGAGGAAAATTCTACGAGATAATCATAGGCGGAGCTGCGCTTAACAGAGATATAGAGGAATTCCTGCATAGAATTCATTTCCGTTTTACGATTGGTTACGGACTTACCGAATGTGCACCGATTATAACCTATGCCGATTGGACAATGATACCAAACGGTTCATGCGGTCGCCCTGTAAAACACATGCAGGTGAAGATTGATTCTCCCGATCCGCAAAATGTTCCCGGCGAAATCCTATGCAAAGGAATTAATGTCATGCTCGGATATTACAAGAACCCGGAAGCCACGGCTGCAACCATAGAAAAAGATGGTTGGATGCATACAGGGGACCTCGGACTTATGGACGAATACGGATATGTATATATAAAAGGTCGTTCCAAAAACATGCTGCTTGGTTCTTCAGGGCAAAACATTTATCCCGAAGAGGTGGAAGGCAAACTGAACATGCTTCCTTATGTGGAAGAAAGCGTGATGATTCAGAAAGGAAACCGTTTCTATGCCTTGGTTTATCCTTCGGAAGAACTCGTAAAGACAAATGGCATAACCAGCTTGCAACTTGCAGAAATTATGGAGCAAAACCGCCGCGAGCTAAACAGCGAATTGCCCAATTATTCGCAATTGTCGGGAATAAAAATAGTGAATCAGGAATTTGCAAAAACGCCTAAGCGCAGCATTAAAAGATTCTTATACGCCGATTATGACATAAGCTGAAAAACGAAAACGGAGCAGAATTAATCCTGCTCCGTTTTGTAATCCACGCAACTGCGTTCGGCGATATAAGGTTTGAGTTGTCCTGCCACTTTTACATGGTTGGGATTTTTTCCGTAATCAATAACGTCTTCCAATGTACGGAATTCGCTGTTCAGACAAATGTTCCATTGTTCGCCGGGGTTTATGTTAAAGCCAACTTCTATATTGCCAATTGTGGGAATTACATCTTTTAATTCCAAAATACCTTTGCGAAAAGAATTGGCAACTTCCTTGCGCGTGTTTTCATCAACATCGTCCTTGAAACGGAACATAACTATATGCTTAACCATGCTATCTGATTTTTTATGTTATGCAAAGTTAGGCATAATGCTTAAAAACAACAAGCTCATAACAGTATAGCGTTCTAAATTTGTATCTTTGCAATAAATAATAATCTCATGAGTAGAAATAAAAAGCCATTGCCTTTATATAAAGATGTAGAAATAGTAGCTGTAGCAGCAGAAGGAAGAGCTATAGCAAGGGTAGACGATTTGGTTGTGTTTGTTCCTTTTGTTGTTCCGGGAGACGTGCTTGACATACAAGTTACACGCAAGAAGAACAAGTATTGTGAAGGTGTGGCGGTTTCCATAAATAAGCGTAGCGAAGACCGTAGCGAACCTTTCTGCAAATATTTTGGAATATGTGGCGGCTGTCGTTGGCAAAATCTTAAATATAGCGAACAATTAAGATGGAAGAGACAAACAGTTGTAGATGCGCTCAGGAGAATAGGGAAAATAGACTTACCGGAAATACTGCCTATAATCGGAAGTGGAAATACAAAAGAATTCAGAAACAAACTTGAGTTCGGCTTTTCAAATAAGCGTTGGTTGACAAAAGAAGAAATTGCCGAAGATAAAGTTTATGACAACATGAACGCCGTAGGCTTTCATGTTCCCGGAGCTTTTGACAAGATTATCGACATTGACTATTGCGGTTTAATGGATGATTGGCAGAATAAAGTTCGCAACGAAGTTAGGAAATATGCTTTCGACAAAAATCTCACTTTTTTCAATATTCGTCAGCACGAAGGCTTGCTAAGAAACATGATGCTCCGCAAGACAACAGTGGGAGAGACCATGATTCTTATGCAATTTCACTATACGGACGATATAGAGCAGAAAAAAGCAATGAAATTGCTTGAACATCTTTCAAAGAAGTTTGAAAACACAACATCGTTGATGTTTGTGAACAATCTGAAACTCAACGATACTTTTGGAGATTTGGATATTCAAACTTATGCAGGAAGAGATTTTATATACGAAGAGATGAATGGGCTGAAATTCAAAATAGGTCCCAAGAGTTTTTTCCAAACAAATACTTTCCAAGCAATACGTCTTTACGACACTGTGGCTAAATATGCAGCATTGACAGGAGAAGAAACCGTTTATGATTTATATACCGGCACTGGAACTATAGCCAATTATGTAGCCCGTCATGCAAAAAAAGTAATAGGTATAGAATATGTTCCAGAAGCAATTGAAGATGCAAAAGAAAATGCCGCCGTAAACGGAATTAAAAACGCGGAGTTTTTTGCTGGAGACACTCGCGAGGTGCTTACTCAAGAGTTTATTGCGAAGAAAGGTAATCCGGATGTTATCATAACCGACCCGCCACGCGCCGGCATGCACAAAGACGTTATAGACACTATTCTTGGGGCAAAGCCCAAACGTATAGTATATGTTAGTTGCAACCCTGCGACACAAGCAAGAGATTTGCAATTGATGGATACGGAATACAAAGTTGTCGCCGTGCAGCCTGTGGATATGTTTCCTCAGACTCATCATGTGGAAAATGTGTGTGTGCTTGAAAGAAGATAGAATATGACTGGTAGTCAATGCACTGTAATGGAGCAGCACATGCTTGCACTATCTTCCCAAGAGGATTTGTCTTTATTGGGTGATTACCTTCAAGGAATGACAAATTCCGAATTCCGTGCGGCAAGTCGTTTGTTATCAGACAGAGTTCTGATAAAACTATACGGCGAAAACTTTTGGCGTGTTTTTTCGTATTTGTCCATATTGAAACCTAAGGCATTTCTCGGAACTTGTCTGAAAGCAGCAGAGACATTGTATAAAGGAAACAATATTTCGTTTGAGGGAATCGCACTTTCTGAATATGCTTCTTATTTAAGAGAACAATCAATGAAAATTGATATAAACAAATTCTTGAGGACCGCAGTGGTTTTAGTAAAGGAAGAAAAAGAATTTGCATTAATATGGAAAATGTTCGGTGTTTATGAAGCCGAAGAACGCATAGATTTTTTAATGCTTGGAACAACGCCTGCACTATATTACGAAGTATTTAAGGAGTGTAAACGTTTACAAGATTCTCACGACTATTTGAGGAAACTATGCTATGTATTAATCAGGAAAGGCGACAACTTGTCTTTTAATCTAGCAAGCATAATATGCACGTATTTTGGAATAAACGGTGTGAGTGCAATGTTTTCATTAAATATAGAACCATACAAACTAAATTACATAGAATCATCACGCCATAATTTCGAAAAAATAATAACAAGCTTGTAATCTCTTTTCAAAAGATGTAATTTGCCACAAACATAGTAAAGGCATTTATAATAATAAACTGCACATAATTTTGAAGAGAAAACATACCATGTACATTATTACATGGATCATGTAGCTTTATATGACCTTTATTTCTTCTCCTGCAATTTTATTTCATTTGCCCACGCACTATCTTCACATCCCTGACAGTCAAGCGCATTGCACTTTAATCGGTACGGACGGAATATCAGCATTTAGCCGAACATCTTCAGAAAATTCAACTCCTTGATATTCAGCCGTTGCACATATCCTGTCGTACCACGCTTCTTCTTTGTGCTATTTTGCGGTAGCTCTGATGAAGCAAAGGTAGCTATAATCAGTGAGAAACGAGCAGAAAATAGCAGAATTGTGATGGCGGAAACTTTATTTAGTCCTTCTTTATAGAGAAATTGGCGTAAAACGCAATAACTTGGATAATTATTTCCATTATCTTTCTTAATTATCCAAGATAATTTTTACCTTTGTAAACCAAGAAACACATGAAAGGATATGGCAAGGAAAGACATCAATCGCATAAAAATAGTATTGGTAGAAAACAAACGAACTGCGAAGTGGTTGGCAGACCAATTGGGTAAAGATCCTGCAACAGTGAGTAAATGGTGTACCAACTATTCGCAACCAAGCCTTGAAACGCTTGTTCAAGTGGCAGAGGCACTTGATGTGGATGTCCGCTCGCTCATCGTGCAGACAAAGAAAAGCCGGATTGAGATAGAGGCGGAGAAACTACTCAACATCTCGTCAAACCAATAAACCAAATGTAATTTAAACGATTATGACAACAAAGGAAATTGACGAAAAATCGTTAGGCAACGCGCTCCGTCTATATAAGTCGGGCGACATAAATAAAATTCCTGTTGGCACGACGGCAGGGCTCCAGCAGATACATCATTATCTGTTTGAGGGTCTGTATCCCTTTGCTGGCGTTGTTCGTGACAAAAATATAGCAAAAGGGGGCTTTCGCTTTGCTAATAGCCTCTATCTTGAAGCAGCCCTTGCTGCCGTAGAGAAAATGCCTGAAGATTCCTTTGAGCATATCATTGAAAAATATGTCGAGATGAATGTGTGTCATCCTTTCATGGAAGGTAACGGTCGCTCCACACGCATCTGGCTCGACATGATGCTCAAACGCTCTATAGGCAAAGTGGTTAATTGGCAGTATGTTGACAAAGACCAATATCTCTCGGCCATGGAACGTTCTCCCATCAACGACCTCGAGCTGCGTTATCTGCTCTCGCAGAATCTAACTTCAGACACGGAGAACCGCGAAGTGATATTCAAGGGAATTGAGCAGAGTTATTATTATGAGGGGTATGAAAAATATGTGGTTCAAAAAAAATAATACTAATATAGAATGGCAGCAATAGACCAATACATAGAGCGAATACCAAATCATGAATTGCAAGAGCAAATCAAGGACGAGGTGGCTCGACTAACAAAGAAAAAACGGTTCGGGCTGGTTTACGAGAATCATTTGCCGGACAATGTAATCATGCCAGAGGTGACGATTCGTCGTGGAATGAAGGTTACTTTGCGTGGTAACACTCCTAATGACGTGTACGAAGTGCAAGAAATTGAGGGCGACAATGCTGTGTGCCGGCATCTTGTTTCTTTTGCGGACAAGATTTTTCCGCTTGGCGACTTGGTGGCTGTGGCACAGCGTGGCGATGTGATATATCCTTATCTGAAGCCCATGGACAGTGTGGAGAATGCACCCGACAGCGACTTGTGGCATACGCTGATAGAGGCGGATAATTATCATGCCTTACAGACTCTTGCTTATCTTTATCCGGGTATGGTGGACTGCATCTATATAGACCCTCCTTACAACAAGCCCGACTCGCACGATTGGAAATACAACTGCGATTATGTTGACGGTACGGATGCGTATCGTCACTCCAAGTGGTTGTCGATGATGGAGGCACGGTTGAAGATAGCAAAGAAGCTGCTCAATCCGAATGGTTCTGTATTATTAGTTACTATTGATGAATTGGAATATAATCATTTAGGATGCTTGCTGGAACAAATGTTCCCAGAGGCACAGATCCAAATGGTCACAACTGTAATAAGTGGAAAGGGTGTTTCAAGAACAGGACAATTTTCACGTGTAGAAGAATACATTTATACTGTAACTCTTGGTAAAATGCCTGTCCTCCTTTTAGAAAAGACTATGTTACTAGATAGTGAAAGAATTAATTCGAAATCAGCTAATGCTATTGATTTTCTAGGATTTAGAAGAAGAAACAAAGGTAATTTTAGAACATCCAGACCTAATCAATTTTATCCTGTTGTTGTAAACAATAATACGGGACAGATCGAATATATTGGTGATGTTGTAACACCTGAAATTAATCGTGAAGATGTTGCTATAAAAGATGGTTGTACTGGTATATGGCCTTTAGACCCGTTTGGTAATGAAAAAATTTGGAGTTTAGTTCCTGATTCTGCAAGGAAGCTACTTTCAAAAGGCTGTCTAAAAGTAGACAATTGGAACAAAGAAACAAAAACAGGTTCTGTCAAATATCTCGCAGCTGGAATGGTTGACGAAATAGAAAAAGGCATCATTTTAGTTGATAAGCGAGATTTATATGGGAATATCGTTTCAGGACATTATGCGAATGTTGAAGATGATACAGCACGTCCGAGAAAAGTTTGGGTGGACAGTACTCATAATGCAAGTACATATGGTACTTTGCTCTTAAAAAAAATTATTGGAGAGAAGCGTTTCGACTTTCCTAAATCTCTCTACGCAGTCCATGACACCATCCGCTTCTTTGTTGCCAACAAACCCAACGCCCTCATTCTCGACTTCTTTGCCGGAAGTGGTACGACCCTCCATGCTGTAAACCTCTTGAACAAGGAAGATGGCGGACACCGCCGTTGCATTATGGTGACCAACAATGAGATAGGCGAACCGAAAGAAAAGGAACTAAGACCGCAAGGTATTCGACCGGGCGATGAAGAATGGGAAAAGTGGGGTATTGCCCGCTATGTGAACTGGCCACGAACGAAGTGTAGCATACTTGGCGAAGATGTGAACGGAAAGCCCATCGTGGGCGACTACATAACATCGCAGACAGAAACGAAACTAACCGATAGAAAGTTCACGCAAATCAACTTCCTGACAGCCGAAGCCACAAAGAAGCAGAAGAAAGCCTTGGTGACGCTTATCAACAAGCAGAAAGATGTGAAGTTGCCAACGATGAGCGATGACGTGCCGTTCCTCATGTCAGAAGATGACAGCTATAATGCCAGCATTTTGTTTGACACAAATGAGGCGGAGGCATGGATGGAAGCATTAGACGGCAACAGCCACATTACCCACTTCTACATCGTGGCAGAAAAGGATGCCGACTTCAAGCGAATAAAGGCTGAGGTGAGCGAAGTGATGGGACAGATAGAGGAAACCATTCCGGTGAAAATGCCAATGAGCGATGGATTCAAGGCTAATGCTGCCTTCTTCAAGCTTGGTTTTTTGGACAAGCGTTCTGTGGCGAGAGGACGCCAGTTGCAAGAATTGTTGCCGTTGCTGTGGATGAAAGCAGGGGCAATAGGCAAATGTCCAGAGAGTATCACAGACGATTATGCCATTTTGCCAGACAACCGCATGGCAATATTGACAGATGAGGCTTTCTTTGTACGTTTCAAGGAAGACATAAGCCAACATCCCGAAATAAAGGTGGTGTATCTGATTACAGACAGCCAGAATGCGTATCTCGCTATGACAAACGAACTGAAAGGGAAGAAAACCTTCCAGCTCTACCGCGACTATTTGGACAATTTCCGTATCAATTATGCAACAAAATAACGACTACACACAATATGAACATATCACTTAAACCCTTTCAGAAAGTCAGAGTCAGCGAACTCCGCCGAACTGCAGCCATGGCGCAGATGAATTGGCAACATTTCGGACAGAAGCAAATCATATCGTTCACAGCTCCTACTGGTGCAGGAAAGACCATCATGATGGCAAACTTTATAGAATCTATGCTGTGTGGAGATGACGAGGGAATGGTGGCTGCCATACCTGACAGCATCTTTATCTGGCTCAGCGACTCACCAGAACTGAACGAGCAAAGCAAGCAGAAATTGGTGAGATATTGCAACAAACTCGTTATAAGCCAGTTCGATACATTGGATGAGTCGTTTCGCGGCGAAAAACTTGAGCCTGGTATGGTCTATTTTCTCAATACGCAGAAGTTAGGCAAAGGCAGCAAGATGGTTGGCATTGGCGATGGCCGTGACTATACGATTTGGGAAACCATAGAAAACACCATAGAGGAATACGGACAGAATCTTGTGCTCATCATTGATGAGGCACACCGTGGAGCAAAAGTCAACCAGACAACCATCATGCAGAAGTTCGTAAACGGAAGCCCTAAAGACGGCCTTTCCGCTTTGCCTTTCATTATCGGCATGAGTGCTACTCCCGAACGTTTCAATACGCTGGCAAATGCAAGTCTTTCAACTTTGAACAAGGTGGTTGTAACTCCAAAAGAGGTGCGTGAGTCGGGACTGTTGAAGGACATTGTTGAGATTCACTATCCAGAAGAAAGCGCTATAAACAAAAACTTGGCAGTGCTTCAAGCTGCTGCCGATGAATGGAGAGACAAATGCCATCATTGGTACGACTACACCGAGAAACAACACTATCAGCATGTGGATCCTATATTCCTGATACAGGTGCAGGCCGGCACGACAGGTAAAGTATCTGCAACCGATTTGGACGAATGTTTGCGTGAAGTGGAAAAACGCACGGGCGAAACGTTTGAGAAAGGCGAGGTGGTTCATGCTTTTGGTGAGCAAGGCACACTGTCTGTCAACGGATTGGAGGTGCCTTATTGTGAGCCGTCGGCCATCAATGACGACCGAAACATAAAGATAGTATTTTTCAAGGAGGCATTGTCTACGGGATGGGATTGTCCACGTGCTGAGGCTATGATGTCATATCGTGTGGCTAAAGATGCCACATACATAGCACAATTGCTTGGCAGGATGATTCGCACACCATTAAGAATGCGTGTTGAGGTGGACGAATCGCTTAACTATGTGCATTTATATCTACCTCATTTTGATGCAGATACAGTGACTGATGTAGTAAGAAAACTGTCAGAGGAAGAAGGAGGCGATTTGCCCACTGACATACAGGCTGTGCAGGAAGGCAAGAAGACCACTGTGGTGATGACCGCAAAAAGACCAGTTGCTGCTACTTCGGTAAATCAACAGCAACCGCATACATCCGCAGCTCAAACAACTTCCGCAGGTACTGTTGACACAAAAGAAATGTCTACAATAAATACATCCGCCTCTTCCTCGACAAATACATCTGATACAACAGAAAAATATGGCACGACACAAAATATACAGAAACCTAAGGTAGAGGTTAGCCAATTGTTACAACATCAAAATACATTGGAAAATGGCAATATGGAAAAATCAGAGATATCTGTGAATTCCAATACTTTCATCGATCCTTATGAAAAAGTGAAAGATGCCATTAATCAGGCAGAGATTCTGACTTATGAGGTAAAAAAGGCTACTGTAACAAAGAACTATCTGAGAGCTTTGTTCGATATGGCACGTCTTGCTGTCATGACTGGAATGGACGCAACTGCTAAAGCAGTGGATGATGTGAAAGACGCTATTGCAGAAAGGATACATACATATATAGAGCAGCTGAAAGCTGCAAACGAATATGATGCATTGGTCGAAAAAGCTTTGACTTTTCAGTTGAACACCCTTAGTGTAGAATTTTACAAGAGTGGAAATACATACGATTTTCAGCAAGGTCCAGACCTCTTTTCAAAAACTGATGCCGGACTATACCACCAATATCAGCAAGCAAATATTTTGTTGTGTGGTGAAGGCATAGGCGACAGATATGCAGATGTGTATGGAGAAGATGACGACTATTCATATATGTATGATGTTATTCTGTATGCAGCCGACCAGCATCAGCGTGATTTACTAATGGGTTATGCCAAAGGTGAGTTTGAACGGTTGACCGACTTGTATCGTCCCAAAACTAAACGTCTTTCTGAAAAATATAGATTACAATATAATAGCCTCGTTGCACAAGGCAGTTCGGTTTCCAAGCATTTATTTCGTTTGCCAGAAACTATCAATGTAGACCTTGATAACGATGGCGACACTTGTACCGATCATCTGTTTGTGAATGCAGAAGGTACAGCCACATTCAAGTTGAAAGGATGGGAGCCACTGACTCTTGATGAAGAACGAAAGCATCCGCAGTATGTGTGCTGGCTTCGCAACCAAGACCGCAAACCTTGGGCTTTATGTATTCCGTATGAGTGCGGCAATGAAATAAAGAGATTTTATCCCGACTTTATTGTCGTCAGAAGTGATGGAAATGGTGGTTATGACTTTTCCATCCTTGAACCACATAGGGATGACAAGGCCGACAATCTGCCAAAAGCAAAAGCCCTTGCCAAGTATGCTCAAGAATGCCCAAGCTTTAGTAGAATCCAAATGCTGAGACTACGCCATACTTCTTTTGGAGACAGAATGCTTCGGTTGGATTTCTGCAAAATAACTGTAAGAAACAAAGTACTCAATTGCTTGACAGATGCTGATTTTGATGCGGTATTTAATGCAGAGGGTGAGTTCGATTGTTGAAACAAATAAATATGCAGGAACCATGATTAAACCGATGTAGAATATTATGGAAGAAGATACGACTAACAAGACCATTTGTATGATACTATCCGAAAAATTCGAATATCTTCGGATAAATGGTCTGACGAGGTGATGATGTATAGTCAATCGCAAAAAATACGACAAGTATCGCATTATTCAAGGCCATAAAATAATGTCTGATTTTGACAAACAAATAGAAAGGTTGTTTAGTGAAGATAAGAATCAAATAAGATGAGCGACAAGAGCAAGCAACAATATATAGACTTTGAGACCTATGCGCGTGTGGCAGAACCACATAAGCGTGAGAGGGCTTCGGCTTGGCGCACGGCTATTGGTCTGCAGGATGTGGACGGACTGAAGGTGTCTGACTATCTGAAAGAGACAGCTGTCAGGCATATTGAGGGTGACATTACTATCGACGATGTTCGTGAACAGTTGAAATCGTATTATGTCAACAAAACCATTCATGATAAGGACGATGCTGAAAAGGAAGAGGCCGACCGTGTGGCTGCCAATATAGCCAAGCTACTGAGTGAGCAGTCTTTCTCGTTCACGGCATTAGAGTTTTTGAATATCCATAGGCACTTGTTTGAGGGTGTATTCAAGCATGCCGGTGAGGTGCGGCCTTATGACATCAGCAAAAAGGAATGGGTGCTGCAAGGAGATACTGTTGTGTATGGACGTGCTGCCGACATTATGATGGCGTTGCGATATGACATTCAGCAAGAAAAGGACTTTAATTATAAAGGACTGTCAACGGATGAAATTATCAGTCACATTGTAGATTTCGTAACCTTGCTATGGCAGAACCATCCGTTTCGTGAGGGTAACACAAGAACAACGGCGGTGTTTGTCATCAAATATCTGCGCTCTATCGGTTTCAAGGTGGACAACGATTTGTTTGCCGACAACTCTTGGTACTTCCGCAATGCCCTTGTTCGTGCGAACTATCGCAATCCGTCAAAGGGTATAGAGCCCAACAAGTCATTCCTCATCAGGTTCTTCCGTAATTTGATGTTGGGCGAACATCATGAACTGAAGAACCGTTATATGCTTATAGGGTATAACGATACTGACGAACCCCATACAAGTACCCATACAAGCACCCATACAAGTTTTGACGAAACGGCATCTACGTTATCTGAAAATATAAAACGTTTACTTGTTGCGATTGGCACAGATGAAAAGAGCGTAAAGGAAATGATGGAGGCGGTCGGTTTGAAGAATCGTCCCAATTTCCTTGAATATTCTCTTACGCCTGCCATTACTGAAGGCTTGGTAAAAATGAAATTTCCGAACTCGCCACATCATCCTCGCCAGAAGTATTTGCTGACGGTGAAAGGGTTAGCGGTGTATGATGAGTGTGTCAAATCAATGTGAAAAATCTGCCAGAGCTTGCTCCCCGAAGGCGATCAGCCGAGGAACTCCGAGGACGCTTGGCTTGTCCAAGAACTCCTTTGGGAGTGGCGGTCTGCTGCGGTTTTCTCAAAACCGGTAATTAGGCTTACCGATTTTTAAAATTGTTGTTTTAGTGGCATCGAAATAGCTCGTTGGAAAAGTAAAAAAACAGTGCTCTTTGTGCATCTTATGTGAGGTGCGCATTGAGCATTGGCTTGACATTTATGAACAACTATTGCTTCTTAGCCTCTGTATGAGCCATTCAAGAAAGGGACAATCTCGGTTGTCTCTTTCAATCGGTCACCGATACGCTTGCCGTACACCTCTGAGATTTGTTGAGGGGTGAGGTTGGAGGTGATGATAGTCGGCAGTTGGTGTTCATAGCGGTAGGAGATGAGGTCGATGATGGGACTGAGCACATTGCCGTATTCGATGATTTCGCGAGGCTCGGTACCAATATTGCCAGGATCTCCTTGTCCATGAGTGACCGCCAATTTTTGGGATGCGTTTTGCAGATGTTGACAATGTCTTTGGCATTGTAGAGGCTGATGCCGAAGTCCTGACCTGTCGCTTGATTCTTGATGCCCAAATGATTGACGAGGTTCTGCATGGCATAGACAAATGTGGTCTTACCATTGCCACAACCGCCAGCAAGCAAGAGACTGTTCTTGCCAGACATGCCACAAAGCCAGTGGGCAACACTTGCAACTTGTTTATGCAACTCACTACCATTCCGAAATGGATGGTTGCGATATTCCACTTCTGCCGAGATGACTGATGTCAGATACTGAGCTGCCGTTTCGCTGTTCATCGGCAACTTAAAATGAGCCTTCATAGGCTTGCTTTTCCGTTACCTTGCTGATGCGGAAGTAGGCGAAGAACTTGTGTATGTATGGAATGAGGTGTGCTGGCTCTGATATACGATGATTGTTCAGTTGGCAGATGATGCTTTTTTGCCATTCCACATCTTCAACCAAAATCTTTTCCAAATCATCAATGCTCATGCGTGTGTGGTGATTAGAGATTTCTTTGTTTATGCTGTAGTCTTTAATATTGCTTGCATAAGTGGTTTCACCATCAGTCTTATGAGTTGTTCTGTCAGCAGTTTCGCCGTCGGTTTCAAATGTGCGGACATGATAGATTGGTGCACGAGAATGTTGAACATCCTCCGTAAACCAAATGAACTCTTTCTTCAGTCCGTTGCGAGCACGGATGTATGCTGGAAACAATGGAATGATATATGCTTCTTGATGCTAGCTGCTGCAATCCATTTGCGGAGTGGATAATTCACCATATACCGGCATCGGCACAGAATTTGCATTCAGGGCTTTCAAGAATAGCCGGTACCATTTCAGAATCTCTGTGTATCGTGGTTCCACACTCATGTCGAGATTCTTCAAGATAGGGTGCGTCTTGATCTTCCTGCGAAATTCTTCTACGTCATCAATTTCTGTAATATCGTAGATCGACTCGTACTTGGTGCCAAAGTAGTCATTGAGCGTATTGGGTATAATACGCTCTGCCGTTTCAACGGTCAGACTTACTTCTTTGGTATCACCATCAAAGCGTTCCTATAGATAACTTCGGAATACCAAAAAGATAATAGCCGTTCCCCATAATACTAATCTAATATATCTTTTCGTTTCTCACTAAAACTTTATTTGTTCTCATTTGTTTCATTATGCCAAGGCACACTTGTCCTCATTGCCAGAGTGATAGCTTCTCCAACTAATGCCATATTTGCTAACAAATAGTGGTTGGTGTTCCATCCACGAACTGTAGAACCGGCAATCTCTCCAGTCTTTAATAAGCTGTTTCGGAAATCAGTATCGCCAAAGTATGTGGCTGCTCCAATCGCAAATGCCGTTCCTGAAGGGCTAAGGTTGAAAATGATAGGACCAGAATCAATGTCCATTCCTAACCAACATTTGCGGTCGTAATATTCTTGAATTCCGGCAAAGGGACTACGTTGCATAAAATGCTTCTTCAGTAGTTCATACTGCTCATGAGCAAAGTCTTTATCCACGAAAGTCAGGTAATAGCAAATTAGGGCAGTGTAGGAGCCTTTTATCGGTTCTGATAGTTCCGTGCCATTGTAATCCAAGAAAGATTTCAAGATACCAGTTTCCTTGTCCGTCCATTTTTTCTTTGCCTTATTCAGCCATTCATTTACAGTGCTCAGGTATCGGTCATCACATTGCCACGTAAAGTTACTCAAAGCGACTAAAGTCACCAACATATCTGGAACATATACTGCTTCATTCGGATAAGTTTGCAGGTTCAAGGTTGGGCTTTCTTTCATCCGCCAGTTCAATGTACTGCATAGCTTATAATATAGATCGTCATATTTGTCATCACCTCCAGCCGTTTTATAACCACTAATCATCCAGGCAAGAATGCTCAAATACGACATGTGGCTCTTTTCGCTATCCCAGCTCTCCAATGGGTCTTCGTCCCATCTTGCAGCATCATATTCCCGTACTTCTGGTGACATCACTATATTTATAAGCCTGTCAATCTGCTCAACAGACTTTTCTCTTTCGTCTGGATATAGAATGCTGATATTCGTTAACGCTGCTGATAACATGGAACAGGAATACATTGCCCATTCACCCTGAAACTGAGAGCCAATACCTCCTGGCATTTCGTTGAGCACTTCCTCTGGTGATACCAAAAGTTTATTCGTAAGATAATTTCTCCTACGCAATATCTCGGTCTTTTCCCCCTCAAACGTTCCGTGTCCCATGGTTGAAATGGTCACCCATAGCCATTTCAGAACAACAAAGACTACTATGACGGTAATTGTTTTCAGTATCATCCTATATGGTTTCTTTAGTCGTCTTGCCATAATTATATTACTCAAAATTTGGGTACCAATCTAAATTCTTACAGTGTTTAGCCCAGATTATATTGAATCCTGTGTAATCGAAAATGTAAGGATTTATATCAGTTTAATTATCTGATATTCAATGCTTTTTAGTTCTACTTTCCTACTTTTTTCAAGTATCTTTTTAAGCCCTTTTCTACGCCTTTCACTTGCCGATGCAGAATGTTTATTTGCCCACGCAAACGATATTTGTATTGCGTAAATCGCTGTATATCAATGGAGAACTTTTTGAATGATATTTTCGGGGGACAAACGGGGGACAAAATTTCGCATATAAAAAGAAAGAAAAACAATAAAACCACTTCCTAAAAGCCGTACTGAAATGTAAAGGACACGGTTTGTCCCTCACGATTATTTTTTCTTTATCCCTCCTTGTCCCTCGGATCTATAGTTAGATTCTGTTTTATTTCAGAAATGTTAAAAGCCGTAATCTTGCACACCAAAAGAAAAAAGCTATAAAAACATTCCTGAAAAACCATGCTGAAATGCAAGGGACATAATTTGTCCCTCGTTGTATTGTTGCTTGTCCCTCGCCTGTCCCTCGGACGAAAGTTAGGTTTGATGCCGTTTCCAATAACGTGAGTAAAGTAATGATGGAATAGGTTTAGTTTGGTTTTTGTATATCTAATCAAGTTCTAAACTAAACTACTTGATTTTCTCAATTTCTAAACTCTTGATTGCTTTTTCTTTTCGTCAGCAAATCCTTCTTTTTATTCGCTATTGCTTGAAATGCGTTTTGCCGTTTATAGTGTTTCTGTTGCACACTTACTATCCTTTCTCGTCTTCACATCATCTTTCGGGTTGGCAGATAAGAATTGTGTCGCAAAGGTATATATCCCGTCTTTCTTCCTTGCAAGGTCAAGCCTATCGGTTCAAGCCAAAATCTCCACACTCGGTTTTCAACTGAGGTCGTATTTTGTCTGTGAAGCCTTGCAGGAAGAGCCGGGACACCTTGCAGAGCGACATAATTTTAATCAAACCCGAAAGTAGCTGATGCTAACAGAGGGAAAAGTAAAAAATCAAATCAATAGCGATTATGGCAAATTACGCGACTAACATCTTCTATGCAAGTACGGAGAACGAGAAAGACCTTGATAAGGTGGAGAACTTTTTGGAAGACACATTTTGCGACTGTTACCTTAACAGGTCGGAAGACTGTATCGAGGGCGAGTTTTCGTCAAAATGGGACTATCCCGAAAAAGAGATAAACAAGATGATTTCTCTTTTGGAGAACAAAGACAAAATCTACATTCGAGTGCTGACGCACGAACTATGTAACGAATATGTGAACTTCCAAGTGTTCTCTAATGGAGAATGGTCATACCGATAACCCTTAAAAACTCACTGACTATGTATTACGAAGACGAACAAGATACGGACATTATCGGGTGCTTATGCACGTTACTGACTCCTTACAAGGGGCATACAGAGGGTGAAGTCGTGGGAGACTACGGCAACGAGATAGTGGTAAGGCTCACCAACGGCAAGGAGGTGGTGGAATACCGGGATGAAGTGTTAATCTATGACTAATGGAGGATTGCTTTATGGTGACACCGATAGCGACAAGGTTTGTGGATTGGGATATTCCCGAACTTTCAACCCTGCAAGACAGCAAGGTCTATCAATTAAGAGTGCAACTCAATGAGGGTACGCCAATGAGCCGACAACAGAAGAATTGGCTTACGGACAACGTAAACAGCAACACCTATTTCAAAAGGGCTGTTCCGCTAATGGGCTACCGTTTTGACTTCTCGGACATACTGAAACGCTACTTTGTCAAGCAATACGGACATATAGCCGAATACTATGCCGTGGACAAGACCGCTTTACGGACATTCCTTTGCGGTCGGATTGATGAAATAATTGAGATAACAGATTAAAAGAAAGATTATGCTGTACGATTACAGAAAAGAAAGCAAATCGCCTATGCTTCTGACTTTGGCGAATGGCAAGACAATTGAGGGCGAATTTATTGATTTGCGGATTGCCACCGAAACCTTACCCAAGGGTAAACTGTGGTATCATATCCGACATACGGACGATGATTGGAGTGAACCGGCCTCTCTGAAAAACGGCTGTGTAGTAGTCAATTTCTGTGGTACATTCATTTGTGACCCTATCATTGATTTCCCTTGTGGCGAGGAACTGGAGATAAAAGAATGGTCATACCTGAACTGACCGACATCTGGCTGGAATGACAATGTGGAGCAATGCTCCACATTGTTGTGTCCACGCCATTTGGAAATACATTTCCAATGGCATCAACTTTTATAATTGGGGCTTGCAAGGCAAGCCGTTCTTCCTCTTATATATTCATCTTTGACAGTCAAGTCTCCTTTTGTATATATGGCATTTCATATTTCGCAATGGTGACCGGGCTGCTTTGTTCAACGAGTACCGGACTTCTTGCCTTTGTTTTCTTTGCCTTGATTTCTCCGGTTCTGTCGGTAAGGTAGAACGCGGCTATTCTGATGCCGGTTTCCGCGATCGTCGTGCCATTCTGTTCTTCGGGTATCCCTCCCATAGCAAAATACCTTTGGCTGTGCAGCGTCATAACGGATTCAGTATTACGGCATCCACATTGAGAGGACATACTGGATTCCTCGCTTCATCGCTCTGCTTCTTTTGGATTTACAGCCGAAGCGTACCTGAAACTTTGTGTCTGCGGACGGATGCTGTCCTTTGTCTGCGAACCTCGCTCACTTGTTTATTCACCAATCCATATCGTTACAGCTTTTGGTCGTGTTATTCCTCATTTTTCCGTTGCAAAGTTAGTATGCAGCCGGGTACGGCTGAAAGCCTTGGTCAATGGTGTAGCTTCACAAATCTTCCTTTATCGGGCCGGAGGTTTTGACGGCTTACGCTGACAAAAATAAAGAGTATTTGATTGCTAACCTTGTCGCAACCCTGTAACTGCACTCACTTATATTGGCAGCGTAAAAATAATTTAATTAACAACTTAAAGCATTGTAACATGAAACAGATTGAGAACAATTTCGCAGTATCAGGATTCGTAGGTAAGGACGCAGAAATCCGTCAGTTCGCAAACGCAAGCGTGGCACGCTTCTCATTGGCAGTAAGCCGTCAGGAGAAGAGTGGCGAGGAAACAAAACGTGTGTCCGCTTTCATCAACGTGGAAGCCTGGCGCAACAACGCCAACACCGATTCGCTTGTCCAAATCACCAAGGGTACCCTGCTCACAGTGGAGGGCTACTTCAAACCTGAAGAATGGATTGACAAGGACGGCGTGAAACACAACCGCATCGTCATGGTCGCTAACAAGTTCTACCAGACACCCGACAAGGAGGAAACTCCTGCGGAGCCGGAAAAGAAAACGAAAAAAGGCAAGAAATAACTCCTGCCTCGTTCCGACAAACAAAGCGGCTTCGGTCGCTTTTGTTTTTGCTCGTATGTTTACCTGTTATACATCTATGGGTTGCCCATTATAAGTTTTCACCCATCCCGTAAACGGCTTCTTCTATTTTTCTTCGAGAGACTTGCTCGGCTGCGCAATGTTGCACGTTGCTCCTCTTTCGCAAGACACTCTGCCGAAATCGCCCGATACAAAAAGATTTGCCAACCGCTCCAAGACTTCGTTTTCTCCCGGCAGGCAAAACATTTTGTTATTTATCGGGCTTGCAGAAGAAACTCGTTTACTGCCCGCCCTTTGCTTGGGTTGATATTTTCGACAAGAGGGAGAATTAAATACTGACTTTTACGACCCTCGCTATGCCAGACCGGAACGACTGTCATAGGCTGCATTCTGTTGGTTGGATCTTACCTGTCTCGCTGGTAGTTGCTTTTGCTCCAACCTCCGAATATCACTTTCAAGGTTTTGATGAACACCCACAATCCCAATACTGTAATGATTACGTCTCCCATATCACTGATTTATTTCTGATTACTACTTGTAAAGATACGAAAAAAAACGCGACATGAACGAATGTATAATGTTAAATATCAATAGGATGAAGCATTTTTTTGAGTGGATATGTAGTCGTTCTTGATTTATGCAATTCCGAAAAGTTCTATCTCGAAGATGAGTGTTGAACCACCGGGTATGCCGGGTTGCGAGAACTTGCCATATCCCATTTCGGCAGGGATGTAAATCTCCCATTTGTCCCCGATACACATCTGTTGCATTGCGATAATCCAACCCTCTATCAGTTCGTTCAAACGGAACGCTATTGGTGTTCCACCACGACTGGTGTCGAACTTCTTTCCGTTTATAGTCCACCCCGTGTAGTGTGCAGTAACGATACTGCGGGGCGAGGGATGTTTGCCGTCGTCCTTTCCCTCATTGATGACCTTGTAATAGATTCCTTTCGGGAGAGGTTTTACGCCCTCTTCCTTTGCCTTTGTCTCCAGCCATTCCTTATTGGTCTGTATGTATTCTTTTTTGCTCATTCTATTTCGGATTTTCTAATTTGTATATGATATGGGGCATTTCTTTACCTCGATAAACAACGGTATGGTTGCCACAAGATTCCATGCCAAGTCGTTTTGCTACTCGGATGGAAGCCTTGTTTTCCGGACGGATGCTACAATATACAGCCGGTAATTCCAAGCAGTCAAAAGCATAGGCTATGAGAGATTCGGCGGCTTCTGTCGCGTAACCGTTGTGCCAATATGTGTTGTCAAATATGTAGCCGATCTCAACGACTTCATTCCCGTTAATTGTTGTTTTCATAAGTCCGGCCTGGTCTATCAGTTGTCCGCTCTCCTTTAACTCTACGGCAAAATATCCGATGCCGTCTTTTGTATATCGTGTAAGCTGTCGCTCTATCCAGGATCGTACATCATCTTCACTGAAGCCATGTTCCCAAGCGTACATAACTTCCGGCTTGCCCATTATTGCTATCAAAGTCTCAAAGTCGTCATGGGTGAGTTTGCGGATAGCCAGCCGTTCGGTTTCTTGTATGTTTTCTCGTTTGTTCATCGGATAAAAGTTGTTGCAATTACAATTCTCTCAACAGATGTTTGACGGCTGAGACAGGATGATAAAAAAGCATTCTCGGACCGGACCATCGCATAACCATTTTTATCCGCTTTTTCATATCCGGGCGATAACAATGTACAGGACACTTTTTACAAGTTGGCTTGTCGTTTCCGAATTTGCAATGGTTAAGTCTGTCCCTTGCGTATGTCAACAACTCGTGGCAAGCCGGACATAGGCTTGCATTGCCTTCCTTTTTTAGGCAGTATAAAAAAATCATTTGTTTTACTACCTTCTTCTCCTCTTCAATACGGTTTTTTACCATATCGTTACTCATCTTTTGGTTTACGTTTCCCAAGCGGCCCGCTGAACTTGCCTCGATTGAGTGAAACGCCGTATTTATTGAGGATGCGGAACACGGAGCTGCGGCTGCTGAATCCGCTTACTTTCCAGATGTCATCGATTGAATGCCCGTTGTTGTACATCGCCACGATGGTTTTCTCCCTTTCCGCCTTGCTGATGTTTTTCTCTTTGGACGGCTGGTTTATGTTCTGCTTTAGTTGGATGATATGCGCTGAAGCCTTTCGCAATGCGGCACACTCCTCCGGAAGCGCACCGAATATCTCCAACACATCCGCAGCCTTGGTTTCGGGGAACAAGTCGCCACGACTGTCAACCTTGTCGTGAATGGAGACAATCCGCACCACCTTTACACGGCAGAACTCGATGAATGCCGCCAGTTCACGAGAACCACGCAGGGCGTTGCTGAATTTAGCGAGTACGATTTCGTCTCCCCGTTCCATACTTGCCATAAGCTGTTTCCATTGGGGACGCAGTTTCTCGTGTCCGTTTTCCTCCTCAATCACTTGTACACAACCGTATTGCTTCATCCACTCCACATCAGTGTCGAAGCCGTCATAGCCGGCTGCCTTGAATATGTAACCTACTTTTGCCATACTGATGTTCAATGCTAAATGATACCAACTGCAAAGGTACAAAGTTTAATCTGAATAAAATCATACTTACGAAAATAATTTGCAATAATTATACTCTGTATTTTCATTTGTTTTGCTCTTGTTTGTTTTGCCCGTCATACTCGTAAGTATGAAAAAGAAAGTATATTAAAGTTTGATTATTAAGTATTATTATACAAACTTTTATACTTACCTTTGCAGCCATAAATCAATAATAATCGTATGTGCAAAGGCTTATTCAAAGTGAAATCAGAGAGAAAAATCAAGGGCGTTGATGTAATATCATACTTTAAACAGCAATCCGTTCTTGCCAAAGGTGTTGCCGTATGTTTTGCCATCTTTATATTGGCATCGTGCGGAAAAAACACGGATGACAGTATGTTTCAGACAAGTGAAAGTGCTGTCAATGCTTACAGAACCTATTTGTCCGATATGCGTAGTATGGAAACCCTTTCGACCGAACATTTGATAGAGGCTATCAATGGTTGGCAGGCACTTCGGGATTCTGTCTTTGTCCGTATCGCCAAAGACACGGCAAACTGTATCCACGCCAATTACGAAAGCGAAATTCGTGGATTGCACGATTCGTTGCGCATTGAATTTACCCGTCTGGCTCTGGAGAAGTCGAGAACTTTCGCTGATGTGTTGCTCATCAAAGAAAAGACTTCCCAATATCGACAAGACACAGAACTGGCACAAGCGGTAACAGATGCAGAATCTTTCTTCAGGTCGTTGGATTCAGTAGCACCGTGTCACGGAAACGCAAAACAAACAGTGTCAGCCTACCAATCCTTTCTTGCCAATACTCTGAAATCCGGAATAGACTCCAAGGACAAGATGTTAGCCTTTATACAAGAGGAAGACAGGCTGTTCCGTTCTTTCCTGAGCCATCTTCCGAAGCTTGCCGATGCCGACCTTTCTGCCATTACGCGCGACACGGAGAAATGCTGCCTGTCTGTGTTCCAATCGGCAGAAGACGGCAAAATCTCTTATCGTGATGCCTTGATATATACAGCCAGGCGAACCAACCGGAGAATCATACTCAACGCTTTGGCTTGCCGTAATGACATCAACCAAGGAAATGTAAAAACCGAAGCGCAGGCAAGGGCTTACGTTTGGATGTTGTTGCAGCCGTATGTTGCCTTGGATGGTTTCAGCGTGGCTGTTCTGTCCGATATGGAAAGGACAACACTTCATGCAGTCGCTGACCGGACACCTCAGATGATAGCCAAACTCAACAAGACCGCCGGGACGGACAATGACCAATGGCGGGTATTGCCCGGAGTACTGATCAAGATAATGCTCACATCCATTTGACGAACCAGAAACAAATAAACACAACAGTTATGCTACAACTTTTTTACGATGACTTTCTCTCCTTTGTGCCGCTCCAGCTTCCGCAGTTGCTGGATGTAACCACAATGGAACAGCCGCAGTTCTATGACGATTACGTCCTCCTTTCGTTTCCGCTTGCCGACCCATACGATCTGGAAGAAGTGATGGACATCTTCGAGGACGACATGGAGCTGATAACCCTTTATCATCATATTCCTTCAAGCGCAACGACATTCGGAAGCAGCACCTGTGCCTATTCCAATCCGGCTTTCGGACAGATGTTCAAGATGAACGCGAGAGTTTCTGATACCGGCAAGGTTGACCGCATTGATGTGACCATCTATGAATCCCTGGAGTTCATGTGTTCTGACATCTGTCTTGACTTGAAACTTCACGAAAAGACCGGTCATTTCAAGTACCGCAAGACCAAGGAGGAGTTGCTTGCCGAATTTATATGAGACGGACGATTTACCTGCAAATGCTATACATTATTAATATGTACAGGAGTTGGATAGTCGTTGATGACGGATATGGATACAGGCAAAGTGTCGTGTTCAGACGGGGCAGACCGGTTTCCTGCGTGTGCCGTATGCTCCGGCTCCGTTCCACTTATAAGCACAATGGCTATGAGCGTGGCACGAAATGGAGCATATCCGAATACGAGTTGGACAAGGCATTGGCAAGGTATCGTCAAAAGAATCACGAGCTAAAGGCACGGCTTAAAAAAGGAGCGTCATATCTCGAAGCCAAGGATGTGGAAGCCATTATAGAGATTGCCACCTATGGGCTGGTCAAACTGGAACTGACCGAACTGCCATTATTCAAACAATACTGATTACACAAAGGATTACGATTATGATTTGGATTGTCATCGAAATGTTATTTCCGGCATTGCTCATTATACTGCCCATGTCATTGTACAGGAGCAACCTGTTTTTTATGGCAAAGTTTTACCTCAGAATGGCGGGTAGCGAGAGTGCAAGGAAACTCTATGTGCAGTGTATGCTTATCTTCCTCCTGCTATATCACTATGTCTATGCAGGCGGACACTTCGGAGAGTGGGGAGTTCTGATATCCACCATACCCTGTGCCGTTCTGTTCTCGTTCAGACGTGCCGACAGGTGGATGCACAGACTCCACGAGGATAAGAAAAGGATCGTTATGGCAGCCTTGATTACATTGGTCATCTGCGCTGTACCACATCTGCACACCACGGCGTTCACGCTTGCCTTTCTTCTTTTGGCTGCCATGTTCTATCCCTCTTGCCGTGTGTTAGCCGAATGGCAGGATGAAGACACGCGCAAGCATTTGAAAGAAAATCCAAAAACAATGTCCGAACATTACTACTGACATCATCACGCGAGACTGCCACGAATAAGTGGATAGTGGCAGGTTGATAGAATCCACATATAGTCAAATAAAAATCAAATGAAATGATGAAAGACAAGAATAGAGCCGCCAATCAGGTATTGGCAGATATGATGTTTTTCGACTACCTCAAAGAGAAAGTCGGTGAACGGAAGACAAAGACCGGTGCTTACTACGACCTGTTGGAGAAAGCAACGGCAGGTTTTATCGCTCCCTTTTTGAAGAACCACGAGTATGTGTTGCAGGCTGACCAGTGTCATGTGACCATTTCAGACCTTGCGGTGGAATGGCATTGGCACAGGGCTACCGTCAGGGCGTTCCTTGACAAACTGGAGGAGATGGGATATATTCGTCGGACAAGGTTCGCAAAGAGTGTGGTCATTACCGTGACTTTTGCGCCATTCTCCAGTGGCGAAACTACTGCCTCTTATACCGGTCATACTGGGTCCGGACTTGCCGATGATTTGGACAAGGCTTTGTCCGAATGGATAAATGGCAATCTGTCTGACGAAGATATGGGAGAGATTTGTGGACAGTATCATGAAGCCGGGCGGAAACGGCTTGCCGATGAATCCGGCAAAGTTCATTCGGGCGACAAGCCGGCAATAAAGGCAGGTGCAGAAACGGAGTTAGCCCAAGAGATTGTCGAACGTGTAGCCGTAGCCGGACTGAAACGCGCCATACGAAATTCGCGCTTCGATGACCCGACCGATTTCCTGGAATTCTTTCACAAAGAACTGGAAGGTGACTGGACTTCACTTTTGGAGGCATCCAAGATAATCGCCAAGATGATTCTGGACGCTGGAAACGACGGCGCGGCCAATAGTTCGAGCGAAACGGATATGCTTGCCACGCTCCGACAGCCGTTCAGGGCGTTGTGGGCAAAGTATCAGGAGCGTGATTCCACCCTTTTATAGACTTCACAACCGGTGTTGTAAGTCAAAAGACTATTGTATAACCACGGACGAGCCGTGATGCCCTACACTTGTAGGCTTGCCATTTTAAGCGTGCAGCAGTGCTTGCACGTTGACCAAACAGAGGGAAGTATGGGTAACTCAATACCCCACACGACTACGGTCGGTGGGAGTGGTTGCCGGACAAGCAGCAAGCTGGGGCAAATCGGTTGTCCGATAAAAACGGATAATATGGCTGAAAAATCATGGCAGGTGATGCACATGAACGTGATGAAAGGCATAACCACCGCGCAAAGCAACGAACACCAGCGTAACTGGACGGAAAGCGGCTGGAAACACGCCATAGACAAGGGAACTTATGACCGCCAAAGGGAACGGTTGAATTTCGAGATTGTAAAGGGCGGTAAGGTGCGACCTATAAACAAGGACAAGTCCATTCCTGAACGCATGACTGAAAACCTTGCCTTACGTGGAATAAAAGATCCGAATGAGGGTTTGGCAGAGCCAAAATTCCGCACAGTTGTGGATTTCATATTGGGTGGCTCGAAAGAACAAATGCGGCAGCTTGCTTTTGGAGACCAGGCTGTTGTGTATGGTTCCGGTAACAATACCGCCAATGCTTCGCTTCAACGAAAGCCGGAAATAGAAGAATGGGCAAAGGATATGTACCGGTTCATGAGTGAAAGATTCGGTGAGGAGAACATTGTCGGGTGTTATGTACATCTTGATGAAACGACCCCGCATATGCACCTTACCTTATTGCCAATCCAAGACGGTAAGTTTGCGTTCAAAAAGATGTTCGCAGGAAAGGACAAATATGAGTTTTCTGCAAGAATGAAAATGTTACACGATGAACTCTCGCTAGTGAACGAAAAATGGAATTTGGAACGGGGACGAAATGTATCCGAGACCGGGGCAAGACATCGCACCACCGAAGAATACCGCCGACACCTTTCGGAAGAATGTACCAATATAGAGGAACAGGTTGTCCAACACAAAAAAGCACTGTCCGACCTTAAAGTGGAAATAAGTCTGGCAGAGCGCAGGGTGAAAGGCTTGACCTCAATGGTGGACAACCTCAGAAAGGCGAAAGCGGAAAAGGAATCCCAGTTGTCGGCATTGGAACACACCCTTCAATCCCATCAAGGAGACACGGCTGCCATTATAGCCGAAAGGGAGCGGCTGGAAAAAGAACTGGCTTCTATCCAAACGAAACTGGAAGACAAGCAGGATAAGCTACGGACGGCTGACCAACAGCTTGAAGCCCTTAAAAGGGACATGGATGCCATTGGCGAGCGCACGGAGGAGTTGAAAGGCGAAGCCTATAAGTACAGCCGTGAAATCCATTCCAACGTGGATGTGCTGCTCAAAGATGTAATGCTGGAAACATTGGTTGGAGAGCATTCGGAAAGAGTGGCTGAAATGGGAGCTGCGGAACAATCCGTCTTTGACGGTTCTTTGTTGCAGAGCCTGACCGAGCAAGGGGCGGAAGTGATGCACTGCGCCACGCTCCTCTTCCTTGGTATGGTCAACGATGCCACTACATTTGCAGAAACGCATGGCGGTGGAGGAAGCAAAAGCAACCTTAAATGGGGAAAGGATGATGACGAGGACAACCGTGCGTGGGCAAGGCGTTGCATGATGATGGCAAGCAGAATGATGCGACCGACTTCCGGCAAGAAGCAAAAGAGGTAATCGGCAGAATATGTTTTTCTGCAATGGATAACAAAACAAAATAGTGTGTTGAATATGATAAAGAAAATATATTTAATTCTGGCAGTGGCAGGTATGGGTTGTTCACTGCACATGAAAGCGGCTGTACCACCTGTGACAAAGGACACTGTACAGCTGGAGTCGTACACGGATGTCGAACAGATGCTCCGGCCTTTGGAGCCGACTTACCACAAGGGTGTATTCGTGACATCGCCTTGGAACGGTAACTGGTTTGTCAGTCTTCAAGGTGGTGCAAGTGCGTTCATTGGCAAACCTGTTGGTTGTGCCGACTTATTTGATAGGATAAAGCCTACTATTTCCGCATCGCTCGGCAAGTGGTTCACTCCGCAGATCGGAGCAAGAATCGGTTATGGAGGTTGGCAGTTCAAAGACTGCGAACTGGTCACAAATGACTACCATCACTTTCATGCTGACTTGATGTGGAATGTGCTTGGATGTCGGTATGGCAAGGTGGAGAATCCTCGTTGGGGAATCATTCCATACATAGGATTGGGACTATTGCACAATCCGCAGAACGGACATAATCCGTTTGCCGTTTCATACGGAGTACAGGGACAATACCGTATCTGTAAACGGCTGTCTGCATTATTGGAAATTGGCAATATTTCCACATTCCAGGACTTTGACGGCTATGGCAAATCCAATCGTTTCGGAGATAATATACTCTCCGTGTCAGTCGGCTTGTCGTTTACTATTGGAAAGGCCGGCTGGAAACGTGCCGTTGATGCGAGTCCTTACATCCGGCAGAACGAGTGGCTGATTGGTTACGCCACACAGCTATCGGAGAGTAATCGCAGATACACCGGGCAACATGACAGGGCGATGAGAACGATAAACGAATTGAAGAAGATTTTGGAAATTGAGGGTTTGCTTGATAAATATAGCAGGATGTTTGATGACCGGGAGAGTTTGGGCAATGTCTATCCGAGAAACGATTACAGCGGACTGAACTCGCTCCGGGCAAGATTGAAAAACAGGCATTGGGATGGCAAGTCTCCATTGTCCAATGACAGTTTGTTCAGTAAGTCTGAATTTGTCAATGCCATACCCAATAATGACGGTAGCGTTGTAAACGGCTTCTATGTCACAGGTGCCGATTCCCTGCTGTCTCCGGATATGAATAATGACAGCATTTCCATTTATAGCCATTCGGATTATCTCTCCTTTATAGGTTCCGGTAACGAGTGCATCGGTTCACCTGTCTATTTCTTCTTTGAACTCGGCACGGTTCAACTGACCGATAAATCCCAGTTGATCAATCTGGATGAACTGGCGCGTGTGACAAAGAAATACGGATTATCCGTGACTGTTGCAGGTGCGGCTGACGCTGCCACTGGAACTGCCGATATAAACAATAAGTTGAGCGCATCGAGAGCCGATTATATTGCCACGGAGTTGCGCAGGCGCGGAGTGGCCGTTGAAAATATAACAAAGGTCAGTCAAGGAGGTATTTCCAATTATGTACCCACTGAAGCTAACAGACATACCAAAGTCATGCTATATATGAAATAGTAAAGTGTAAGATTCTTTTTGTTCAAATTGATTAGTTAAATGTCAATTCTTTTGAAGGGAGAGCCTGTCCGTGATGGATCGGCTCTCTTGTTTTTGATATAGTACAAATTTATCGCCCCTTATACAAAGGCTGTGCTTTACAAATCATGAACTCCTCCAGCTCATCTTGCCGGCTCTATTTTCCTTTGCAAAGGTACTGCGGTGAGGGAACGCCAAGTACCGCTATGCAGGTCTGCTCGCTAATGGCTTGGTGGACTTGACAACAACTTTCCGCAATTTCCGTCAAGCGTAAATTGGGTATTTCATCAACTCCTCTGCCATTTACTTGTCTTATCCCTCTGTTTCCACAGTCTCCTGGTTGCACGTAAAATTCAGATCCCGACAAGAAAGCCGATAAAGGCTTCAAAATAAGGGAAAAGAAAAAGACAAAAGTTCAACGATTAAAACAGACTGATTATGCACAGCAAGATTTTTCAAATCACGGAAACAAGAGTTGACAGGGACAACTACTTGAACGAGGACACCCTTGAACAAGGGGACGGACACTATTACGACTATTGTTCGGAGATAGACGAGGAAGAACGCAAATTCCATATTGCCAATCTGATAGAAAAGGCATTGCCAAAAGGGATGTTCACTCTTGTGGGAGAAAACACAATCCGATACAATGGCGGTGCGGACAAGTGGAAAAAGGAATTTGTTACAGCCATCCAAGAAAAGGCACAAGCCGTTACCGTTGAAAACTGCATGATGTGGATTGGAGCGGTGTACCAACTTGAAAAATTTCTCAAAAATCCGCTTGACCTCGGTTATCAGTTCTATATGGACGAGCATGGCGTTAATGGCTATGCCGAACAATCGTACTCGTTTTTACAGACGGTCAGCCAGTTCGAGCCGGGAAAACTACTTTACATCGGTGGAGTTATTGACTATCATTTCTAAACGCTATGAGGACAAGACGAATGACAAAGGAACAAGGAAAGCGGTGCAATATCAGCCGATTTCCCAATTTCCACCACACAGGCAGTATTAAAGGAATGAAACGGATGTACTACGGAAACCAAGCACTTTTGGTAAGGTGCGGAGCGTACATATACAATGTTTCAAGTGAACCAAGTATCTATTATCAAGCAAAATAACAGACATTATGAAAGGAACAGAACATTTTAAGCAGGCAATTAAGGCATATCTGGACGAAAGAGCCAAGACCGATGAACTCTTTGCTGTATCGTATGCCAAAGAGAACAAGAATTTGGACGATTGCGTGACATTCATACTCAACCAGGCAATGGCAATCTGTAAAGAGGGCGGTTGCGGTATGACCGATGACGAGGTTTATTCGCTTGGAGTACATTACTATGATGAAGATGATATAGAAGTGGGAAAGGCGGTCAACTGCGGAGTGATAGTCAACCATAGAGTAGAACTATCTCCCGAAGAACAAGCCGAAGCGAGGGAGAATGCACTCAAAGCCTACCAAAACGAGGAACTGCGTAAAATCCAACAGCGAAACAGCAAACCGAAGCCGACCCCGAAAGCGGTCAGACAAGAACCCGAACAACCGACATTATTTGATTTAGGACTATGAGAGCGAAAACGAGATTACAGCATAAGGTAGTAACCGCCAACGGACGGTTACTGCCACAGACAAAGAAGCAGGAGTTATGGGCATTCCGTCAATGTATCAGCCATTACGCATACCGCACCAAAAACGGAGGAACGACCTGTATGGATTGCGGTTATCAATGGAACGAGAGCAACGAAAAGGTGTGCCGTTGCCCACATTGCGGTGCAAGACTGGAGATACTGGACACCAAGTGCAGGACATTCAAGGACAAAGCGTATTATTCCACACTTGCCACACAGGACGGTTTACAGGTACAGCGTGTATTTCTTATGAACGCAAACTTCCGTAAAGGCAAGAAAGCGGAGTATTATTCTATGGAGATTGCACGCTATTGGGTGGATGATAACGGCAAGACGGAGATAACGGCATTGAAACGCACACTCGGACATTACGCAGATACTTTTGTTTTGGACGGCTGTCTGGAGTTACGGAGAGACAACTATGTGTACAGACGGATTGCCGATTGCAAGGTCTATCCATATTATTCTGCCACTCCAAAGTTAAGACGCAACGGATTGCAAGGCTCATTGGCTGACATCGAACCGACACGGCTTATCGAAGCCTTGTTGACAGACAGCAGAGCCGAAACGATGTTCAAGGCAGGCAGGAAAACTGATTTGAACTACTTCCTGCAACATTCAATGTACTTTGATTTGTATTGGAACACTTACAAGATAGTCTTACGCAATGGCTATCATATAGCAGATATTTCTCTTTGGATAGATTACATCCGCTTACTTGAAAGGTGTGGCAAGGACATTCACAATGCCCACTATGTCTGCCCATTAGACTTGAAAGCCGAACACGACCGCTATCAGGAACGGGCAAGGATTATCCAAGAACGGGAGGAGCGTGAGGAACAAAGGAAAAAGGCAAAGGAGAACGAGGAGCGTTTCAGAGAATTGAAAAGCAAATTCTTCGGATTGTCATTCACGGACGGACTGATTGTAGTCAGTGTGTTGGAGAGCGTGGATGATTATTACAAGGAGGGAAACGCCCTGCATCATTGTGTCGGACAATGCGAATATTATCTCAAACCGCAGTCGTTGGTATTTTCTGCACGGATTGACAACCAGCGTGTTGAAACCATTGAATTGAGCCTTGAAACATTCAAGGTATTGCAGTCAAGAGGGCTTTGCAATAAGGCTACGGAATACCACGACCGAATTATCCGGCTTGTTCAGAAGAACGCCCGGCAAATCCGTAAGCGAATGACCGCTTAATCTGTTCTGTTCTTTCTTTTCGTCAGCCACTTGTTACGACACACATTGTAGCAGGTGGCTTTATGCGTGGCTACGGTAACTTGCTGATTACCGTAGCGATTTCTGTTATATAGGACTTAAATGCGCTTTTATAATGTACTGCATATATATCCTTTTGTATAATGTCGGCAACAAATAAAAACTATTGCCGAATTTATATCCTAAAACCTTTATAGGATAATCTCCCATTATAGTCATCGGAGGATTCTCCTTAGAGCCGGCCATCACGCCACACGGCATTGTTTTATCGTGCAAAGGTACTATGGAGGTAGAATGCCAAGTACCGCCTACGCTAACAATTCAGTGGACTTAACGACAGCTTTCCACGAATGTGCCATTAGTGGTATTTCATTAACTCCCTGTTTGTTTACTTGTCTTATCTCCCTTACACCATAGTCTTTAACGCACATAAAACATATCCTGGTGGCGAAGTTTGACAGCTTCAAGCAAAGGGAAAAGAAAAAAATGTTTAACATCAAAATTCTTTAGAAATGGAGTACAACAATCAATTATCGGAGAATGACAAACGCTTTGCGGACGAGTTCTCAAACTATGTGAACGGGAAAATGGCTTCACCCCGAAAAGTGGGCAAGGCATTGGCGGACGACCACCGCTATTTGGTAAACGAGAAAGCCAAACTGATGTTCTACTTTATGGAGCAGTTGGCGGAGAACTGGCACAAGGGAAGATATGACCAGCGTAACGAATGGGCGTGCCGTCTGGCAGCGGAAGCCATAGACCATTTGGCAGAGAACGACCTCTATCATTTGCCCGAAGAGTATTACGAAAACCATAAACAATAATGAGTATGCAAGCAATTCAAATCGCCATCCCAAGATGGAACATAACAGAGTTGAACGGTTACGAGCCGATAACCACCTTTTGGCAGGATTTCTCCATTGCCGATAAATTCGGAGACAAAGCCATAGCCGACACATACAGGCGAGCCAAGTCTGAATGGAAAGACAACTACAAGTATTGGACGGAACTTTGCCTTGTCCTCAATCACAAGATATGGCAGTGGCACGAGAGAGACAATCAAAGAGCCATTCTCTATGACAAACTGTGGAGGGAAGCGGATGCAATGACCGCTGAATGGTCGGACGAGGAACAGGAATATTATTTTGAGATAACGGATTAAATCAACCAGTGGGGAGATTGGAGAGGTCTCCTCACAAAAACAAAGAGTATGACTACCCAAGAACAGATACGGAAAGTAACGGACATTGCCCAAGAAAAAGGCTGGAGCATAAACGTTGAAGACGAAAACAAGACAAGCATACAATTTGAGTTTCAACGCTACACCAAATACGGGCAGGATTTCAATTTCAATGCCGATATGCAGGATGAAGACATCGACACGCTTATTGCCGGTATGAAGCGATATTACGAGGACTTTGACCCGGATTATGAAGCCTATTTATGGATTGGCGATGACGGACACGGCAGAAATGGCGCACCTTATCATATCAAGGATATTGTGTCGGATATGGAAGAAACCGAAGAACAGATATACGAGTTGCTGCAAGCACTTGAAGTTGAATTTATCTAATGGCTACAACTATGACTTTATCGGACAAATCATATTACAGAAGACTTTGCAGGAACATCCTTGCAGACCGCTTTAACTGGCGAAAATACTGCACACCGAACCTTTATTTTGGCAGGGAAATATGTGTTACACCGCTCCATTGTTCCTACGGACAAATCGGCTACACCATCAATTTCCCCTATACCAATGCACCGGAAGTGGAGTATGATTGGGAAATGAACAAACTTACGATTGATGATGAAAATTGGAATTTGGTATGTTAGACGAAATCAGACAAAACGGCAAAACAGTGTTGTCGGGAGAGGACGGGTTTTCAATACCCATGTTTTTCAACAACTTGTGCGGCAAAAACTTTTCAGGCGAGAAGTACCGGGATTATATCAGATACATAGCCTTCGGAGAAATGGGCTTCAAGCCCGGAGAAATCACACTCTACCGTAACGGAGTACAGGTAAGGACGGGTAAAATAAATATTGAAAAATAGGTACGGATATGGAAACGACAACTATTCATCCTGCGGAGAGCTATCTTCGCAACGAAACCAATCCTTCGTCTCTATATGTGAGGATTGCAGGAAAACGCAGACGCTTGTTCATCAATCGGGACAGGGGTATTATTGGCATTATCGCGCCCGGCAAAAGGACAAAAGGTTATGTTTTCACAGATTGGTCAAGCATCGAGCAGATATACTATCCCTCGCAAGAGCAGGAGGCGAATACGGACAGGAAACTCATTCTGAAATATCAGAAACTTGCCCGACTTGCCACACATACAAACGCTTGGCTTCGTGACATCGCAAATGCGGATTTGGATAAATCCCTTTACGAGAACCACATCACGACCGGAACACGCATTGACGGCAAGTGTATAGGGCTTGCCACTATCGAAAAATATTGTGGGACGGCATCTATGCAGCGTTTCAGAGAGGCGATGAAGAACAAAGAGAGTTTTTCCACTTGTCGCTTTGATTTTTGCGGTTATGACGGAACGCTTTGGTGTGAGCTACGGGACAATGGCGATATGTCGGCAGGCTTCAGCAAAGAATACCGGAATTGTGGCAACGGCTATTACTATCTGCTTATCAACGATGAATACGTGATAGGCTATGATATTGACTGACTATATAGCTACAACAATCCAACCGCAAAGAAAGAGACTAATTTGATTTGGAAAAGCGGGTAATATAGTCACCCCACACCTCCAATTTGACAATCAGCGGATGCGGCAAAGTGATAGTCTTGCCATAGAAAATGGCAGCCACCACCTTGCCACCGCACCGTTCTATCTCCTCCTTGTAGTCGGTCATACTTTGCCCGGTAGTCAGTACATCGTCAACAATAATAACATCTTTCCCTTTTATATCTCCTGTGATTCGGTAATTCCGTTCAAGTATTCGATTCTCATAACCTTTGGCTTCATGCAAACATTCACGAGGCTCGAACACATCAACATCGTATAATCCTGATGTCAGATCCGGACAATGGGTACAGACATACCAGTTCAAACGCTTGAATCGCTGGATATATTTGAACTCATCGCTACAAGGCATGAACATGATATGAAAATGGTGGTCATCCATTTGTAAGGCGTTCATGCAAGATTTGAAAAACTCAATGCCGTGTATTTTTCCCTCCTTGAACTCATAGACTGAATGGCAGAACGCCTGCTGATCATCGTTGAGAAACGGTTTGTACCGGGACGGATAATATTGCCCATAGAATACTACTTTTGTACCGTGCAATTTGAATGGTTTGAGTGGTGGCTGTTCTTTGAATAAATCCGGATGTAAACAACAGAACATACGACAAGCATCCCGATGACCGGCTCTTACCGCCAAACGGCATAAACGGTCACGTTCATCCTCCTTCTCGGTCTTTTGCGCAGCTAAAAACGCCGTTTCTCCGGCTTTCCGCCGCCAATATCCAACGATATACCATAGGATACTGATAACACCGAGCAGGATTACAAATACCAGCCTTTCGTTCATATTGACCGTGAATTATGTGGGGAATAGCCTTCGTGCTGTTTACAAAAAATCATACTTCCAACAGTTCACTCGTCTTTGCCCAATAATAGAAGGCTTCTGGTAGATTGCTTTTCAACTTGTTCAGTTTGTTGGTCAGCGAAGGTCGAATAACCAAATCCTTGATGTCAACCGGATTGTTTGAATAGCGTTCCACTTCTGTGACTCCCTTTTCAATCAGCGTGGCTAAATAAGCCGCCCGTGCCGCATCAATAATAGCATTGTCTATCAGATACCGTTGTTTGTACATAAATGACTTTACACGGATGATTCCGTCTTGTATCAAGTTGAAATCACCTTCTCCGGATTTACCTCGTGTGGAGATACAGAGTGCCGTCTGACGGATGTCGTTGAAGACCTGTCCGATATCCGTTCCCAAAGACCGGTACGAGAGTTCGACTACCGCAATCTTGCGGAAAGCCTCTGCGGTAATCTGCAATCCTGAAACATTTTCAAACAACCGCCCCACGTCATAAAGTTGCTTGGCTATCTCCATCGAACAGGACCTGCCGTTCTTGTAATAAGGTATTCCGGTAGTGTTGGGAGCGAAAGCTGTCAGTTTATCCCCTAAAATATCTTCTGCGGACGGAACAGTCACCATTAACGGTTCTCCCTCCAGCCGTATGAACGGGCAATCAATGGCTATTTGCCGGGTTTGGAAATAATGAATCTCCTCGTACAATACGTCCAGCAGGATATAGGATTGGGCGTCCGTGTCGTTCCGGTAAGCTATCTGATAGAAAAACTTGGAATGGCTTTTAGGTATGTCCGCGTCGTCCCTTTGCTTGCGCTCCACGAGTTCCAGATTGATAAAGCCAAAATCGGCAAACGATTTCAGATAGTCCTCTATATTGGTTCCGGGAGGACAGATGACATCAATGTCGATTGATAGACGATGGGCAGATTTCCCAAGAATGAGCATAAGTGCCGTGCCACCCTTGAAGACGAGAGGACATCCGGCTTTAACCAACATTTCAAGCAGGGACAAGGCACGGATTACTTTCTCTATGAGGTTCTTGTCATTGTAGTGCAGTTCGGATGCAACCTGTTCAATCCATTCTGTCGTAAAACACTCTTTCTTTATCATTGTATGTTCAAGTTTTCTAAAATTGACGATAATTCTTTCTTCACTTTACGCCTATCGGCATACCTGAAAAGCCTGTTCCTGTTGATTGTGTACAGGTTAAAGGCGTTTTCTATGATACGGTCACTCTCACTGCCTTGCAGGTAGAAAAAGTCCGTATCTCTCAATATATCCACTAACAGTTTTTCCAACGTGGGCATAGGCACGCCGGATACTTCTTGCAAGGGAGCTTCCGAAACAAGATTTTTTACGAAAATGACACGGCTGTCCATATCCACGTATCGGTATATCATATTTTTGTCCGGTCGTAGGTAAACATCATGGTTTCTGTCTTTCAGAAAATTGAAAACGGTTTCTGCCGAATCCCTGTCCGTTTCCACGTAGATGATGCGGTTGGATGAAAGGTGATGTTGCAAAGGGGCTATGATGTCCCCTTGATAAACAGAGAATTTCGCAAACGGAAAATCCGATTGCAACAAACCGTAAACCTCCTTCACTTCCTCTATCGGTTGGGGTGAAAAGACCTGCTTCATCACTTTGGCATACGTTCCCCGCCCGGTTCTGACCAGTACATTTTCATTCACGAGCTTGAACAGATACCAGGACAAAGAAGACTTTTTGATGCCTGTCTTCTCTTGTAGATAAGCAAACAAATCTCCTAAACTAAAGTCATGATGAACTTCAGCATAGTCAAGTATGAATGTTGTCGTCTCGTTGCTCATGTGATTATTATTCCTTTCTTCGACTGCAAAGGTAACAAATTTTCGGCACTAATTCAGAATAGTGCCGATATTTTGCGACTAATTAAGGTGAAAAATCTCTCTTTTTTGTGTAAGTAGGACTTATCAGTGGGACTAAACCAATTCAGCCGCAGAGAGGACGACTCTCTACGGCTGAACAGAACAGATAGCAGACTTTATACTCAGCGGTGCATCCCGCCACTGTATTCCACCTCCTCTTTTTGATATTGCTCCATTTCATTCAGCTTTTCATTGACGGATTGGAGATTGGAATCAAGCGAATTGTCGTGGTCGTATGGGAAACTATGGCTGACGGCAAGTCCGGCATTGGTCGCCGTGCCGACATCAAGGGTGTCGGCATCCCTGTTATACCCGATATGGAGAATATCTCCGTTTGGCATTTCAAGGACAGGAGTACGCTGCCTTGTCATCGCAGAGAACTGCTCGGCCGCCATGTCTTTGGCAACCTCTTTTATGTCACTGCTTGCCAGCCGGACACCATACCGTGTAATATGGTCACGGATTTCCTGCTCAGAGTATTTCAGCATCACCTCGTAAGTTCCTCCCACGCTGTTGTTATAGATCACGGCAAAATCCTTGTCTTCTATCAGCAGATCATCACCCTTGTTCTGGCGAGGAGAGACAAAGGTATATTGCTCGTTGATTCCATCGCCATCATAATACTCCTTGGCAAGCCGGAGTAATCCCTCATAATCGCCTTTCTCCCGAAGCGCATCCAGTCGTGAGGTGTCATCGGTGGATTGCAGATAGGCTACGGAAGAGTAGAACACCTTTCCTTCGGGTACGGACTGTTTGACCTTATTCCGCTGTCCGTTATCCTGCTGCACCTTGCTTTTCTGTTCCAATTCCTGCACTATTTTATCCACATTCTGCGTAACGAGCGAGGTAGCCCTTTTTACATCCAGAAGTGTGGTCTTGATAAACTGGGGCGATTCCTTCAAGTGGTCCAGCCAGGATTTCAGATAAGCGCAGCTCTCTTCTTTCAATGCCTTGCTCATACCGTAACGCTGTGCCACCAATGCGCTGCCTAATTCTGCCACCAGTTCCTCACGGGCGTATTCGTCCGAACCGAAACCGGACGGTTTGATACGGTCGAGTTGCCCCTCAATGCCCGTGCTGTGGGTCATCTCATGCCAAAGAGTACCATAATAGGATTCGCCGTCCTTGAACTGGGATTTTTCGGGAACCACAATCTCGTTCTTGGAAATGGAAAAGTATGCCTTGTCCTGGTGCATCGGCTTGATCGGGCAAATCCAGCGGTTATCTCGAATCATCACATCCATCGGTTCAAAAGACATCTTCTCGCTTTCATCCAACTTTACGGCATCCCCATTCGCCAGCTTGTTCCAAAGTTCCGGACGGGCTTCCTGAAGATTGGTTTGGGCTACATTGAATACCCGGAAGACCTGCATCTTCGGATATACATTGTACATCTTCTTCTCTTCATCGGAGAGTTTCTTAAAATCGTCATACTTGATCTTCTCCTTGGTCTCCTTGTGGATGCAGGTAAAGGTAGTGAGCATCACGGGGAAGGATTTTTCGCCCTTGTTCACTGAAACTCTTGGCAGTTCTACACCCTCCTTTGCCTGCTTTTCGGACGGTTTGTTCATCCGTTGCACGCAGTCAAAGGTACAGAAACGCGGTATCTTGTAGCCCTTGTTCTCGCAATGGAGAAGCAACATGAGCGCGTTCATCCCATTGTACTCACGTCCGGACAGATTCTTCGGCCACCCTAAGCTGCCTTCGGTAATCCATGGTTTCGTCCAGTCCTTGCTGATGGTCTCGATGCGCTCAATCATCATTTCCGCAAAGAGGTCAAGAGCCTTGTCCTCCGCGGACGGACCGTCATTGCTGTTTTTCCTGTAACCGGCCATGACTGTCAGTTGTTAGGGTTATACGGCTGTTTCACATATTCCGACATTTCCGATACCTTGCAGGCTATGTTCAGCTTGTCGTTATAGACGGACAGTTCCAGTTCACCTTTGGCCTCGATGCCGGTCTGCGGTTGCAGCCACTCCTCACGTTCACGGTCAAAGCCTAAGAAGCGTACCCACAGGTATTCGAAGCCGTCATTGACCTTTTCCGCGGAAAATGCGGAGAACTGCAAGAAATTCTTGCCTTTCTTGTCTGTCTTCTCCTCGATGTTCTTGCCTGTCTTTCCACGGAAGAGCATTTCGCCCTTGATGGAATCCTCGTTTGAAGCCACGGTAAGGTTGACCGATGAAGCCGACATATTGAAATAGAGGTTGTCTCCACGCTTCTTGAAAGTCAACACACCGGAAATTTCCACTCTCTTGCCTACGGTATAGTCAGCCCGATTGTGCTCCTCTCCATCCTTAGCGACAGAGATTTCCACTGTTTTGTCGATACCGTTTCTTGCCGGAATCACGCAATTTACGGCAAATGCCGTGAAAGCCTTGTTCTCATTGTTGGTGCGCACTACAGCCGCCTTGCTGATGGTTCCGCACACTGTTACGTTACACTTAATCATATTGCTTGTAGTTTTATTTTAACCAAGACCATTTGACCGGAATATCCTATTAAATGTGAAATACTCGCATATACGTTCCGTCTTTAATCGGGCGCACGGATTTTAATCCAGACTATCCCTGACGCAATGACAACCTGCACACCCACAATCACGAGTGTCACCACCAAGCCGAACAGCCGGTAGCATACGAGGGTGTGCAGTCCTGCAAGGGACAGCCCGACGACTAACAATCCTATTTCCATCATCACGCGTTTCATTATCTTCTGATTTGTTCGTTCTGGCTCTGCTGTTCCGACATTCCCTGCTCGAAGTTTTGTGAAGCCTGTTGTGAAAGGACAATGGCATTGACCATTCCTGCTACTCGCATACGCTTGCTTTCCTCCGAGAGTCCAGGATTATTCAAAGTGGCAGACAGCCGACTCAACTCAACGGTACTGAGTTCCCGTGAGACTTGCACGGTACCGTTGTCTGCCTGCAATACGGCTTTGTTGTTCTCTCCGATGACAAGGGCACAGCTTTTCATGTGGGGCAACAATGAAGTCAGTTCCACTTTCCGGCTACCTGCCATTTCAGAAATGGCTTCTTTCTGTTCCTCTTCATCCTTGCTGTCAATGACTACCGCCAGCATCATCAGCGAAGAAAAGGCTTTGACCACCATATCCATAATCGGGTCATTCGTTCCTGAAAGTCCGACACCGCTGTCTTCCGAAGAGAGCAACTTTTTCATCCAGTCTTCAGGACTTTGTGATTTTGTTTCCTGGGGAGTGGCAGTAACCTCCGTTTTGTATTTAGCCAACAGGTCGTTGCCATTATGTAAGGCTTGCAACTTGATGTTTCCCTTTTGGGCAATGTCTGCCAGATAAATTGCGGGATCAATGTCTCGTTTTTGTCCGTCAGCGGTAATCTGTGCCACTCCGAAATGCAGGTGTTCGCCGGTAGCCCGTGTGCCGGTGTTGCCTGACATACCAAGTCTCTGTCCGGCTTGCACCTTATCACCCACCTTGACATCAACAGAGGACAGGTGCATATAAGTGTTCTGTATCTTGCTTCCGTCAGCCCTCTCGTATTCAATGGTTACGGACTTGCCTCCGGCAGTTTTGGCATTTTGGTTTACTGCCACCACTTTGCCGTTATTCTCGGTAGCCAACACCGCATCGCCCTTACAGCGGATGTCCATACCCTTGTGCATTTGCAGCTTGTCAGCATTCATGGGGTCGGTACGCATTCCGAACGGTGAAGTGACAAACAGGAACTCTTCGCGCTCGACCGGGAATGAATAGGCGTTTGTCGTAACCGCTTGTCCGGTTCCTGTTTCCAATCCTTTTGCCTTCATTTCTGCCATGACCATCCGGTCATACTTCTGCAGCCCGTTTGCTTCAATGATTTTTTGCAGACTTTGGGCATAATTGCCACCACTTGCATACCCGGCCTTGGCAAGTCCTTCCGTCCAACCCTTGTAATCGTCAGGAGACAGGTCAAAACATTCCGCGTACCGTTTGTTCTCTACAAGGAATTTGGAGTGATGCTCGTAAGAATCGCCCACGCTGTCGTAGCTGCAAAACTTCTCGTTGGGCTTGTCATCGGTGTAAATGCCGTATTTGCCACCCTGCGCAATCCATCCCGGAGTGGCTTTGACACCAAAATGGTTGTTCTCGTTCAGGGCCAGACGGCTTTGTCCGTTGCTGCTCTCCAGTATGCCCTGTGCCAAGGTCACGGAAGCCGGGATGCCGTATTTGCGCATCTGTTCCATCGCAAACTCGGCATATTTCTCCGCATATTCTTTATTCTTGCTCATTGCTTTGTCTGTTTATCGGTGCATTCCTTTTGATACCTCTTCCTCTTCTTCAACTTCCTCTTTAGGCTGGTCGTGCTTGATTTCCTCGTCACGGCTGATTTTCGTTTCCACTTCCGACTCCTGTTTTTCGGAAGAGGTCTGTTCCTGTGCCTGGCTCTTGTTCAGCACGTCCGCGAAAAGCGTTGCCGCCAGATGTTGTTTGAAACTGTTCCTGTCCTCGGCGACCCACATCCGTTGCCATTGCTGTGGTGTGACGCTTCGGGGCTGTGGTTTCTGGTTGTCAATGGTGGGAGCGCAGAGTATCGCCCCGTTCTTTGTCTTGAACACGGCCACTCGTTGTATGCGGTTCAAGTCAATGCTTTCATCTGCCGTGTGGAACAGGTCCACTTTTAGATCCGGCTTGCTCTCGGCAAGGGCATAGTATTTTCTGGCCAGTTCTCCACGCACCTTGTCTATATTATCCAATGACTGTTTCAGCGTGGTGAAGAAACGGTTCAGGTCATCCTTTTCAGGATAGACGCTGTAACCGGCTTTTCCTTCCGGCTTGATGAACAAAGCCCAGCGGTTCTTGTCATCCTGTACCATCTGTATCTTCTCAAACCAGGGTTTGTCAGCTTGCTTCACCGCAGAGTGCGCATCGATGGTGGAGAGTGTTTCCAATGCCCAGTTTTTCAAACGCGCCACCTCTATCTGCTTTTCGGCGAAGTAACGGTCATCGGGACGGTAGCCCAACGCACCGTCCGGATTATAGAAACGCACTTTTTCAATGCCGCTTTTCTCCAATGCGCTTTGTATGCGCTGTTTGCTCATTCCCTTGATTTCGTTGTTCACCTCCAAGGATGCACCGGCAGGAAGTATCACATCGGCACTCTTGCCTTGTTTGTCGATGACCAGGACAATGGTCTTGTTTTCCTTGTCGGGATGCTTCTTGATTTCGTCAGCCACGAAGAAATGCTTGGGCATTTGCTCCCGCATCTGTTCTGTCTGGCGGTAGTTACGATAGGTGGCATACTCGATTTTCTCGCCACGTTCCGCCTTGCGTATCACTTCCAGCGCATTGTTCACATCGCTCTCGATGGCATCTATCAGACAAGGGTTCTCTTTCAGTTCACGGTTCCAATAATCCACCAGTTTGACACTCTCGTCCGACAACCGGGCCGGAAGTCCCATTTCCAGCATCTTGATACCCGAAGCGATTTCGGCAATCAGCCGTTCCTGCTTGACGGCATCCTCTGTTGGGGGAATCCCGTTTTTCATCACCATTCCCTCACGGGCAAGGCGTTGCTGGTGTCCGGTGGCTGCTATGATTTGCCGAAGGGTTTCCTGTGCGTAATCGGTGTAATGTGCGAAATCCTTTTGCCGTGGAATATATATCGCGTCTTTCTGGCTGTCATAATGCGCCACACCGCTGCCATCCGTGCGAACCGGTGCCAGATTTCTCGAAATAGACTGTACGAAGGCATTGAATTTCGGCCTGAGCTCACGCAATTCCTTTTCTCCGAATCCTTGCTCGACACTGTTGCCGTATTTTGCCAATGCGTCATCGTATGCTTTCCTGTCAACGTGGGGCAGCAAAGTCTGGTCGATATTGAACAATGTGCGTATCTCCCTGTTGTGTACGCCTTTGTATCGGTTCTTCTCTTCGGGAGAAAGTTTTTGGTAGTCATCCCTTGATATGACCTCGTTGGGATTGTTCCTGTTCACGTACTTGTTCCAGTTATAGAACAGGAACGGTACTCCTTTTTCGTGTTCCTTGACGGATTCGCCTCTTGCCTTTGCTTCGCTATATAAGGTGAAGAGGTTGCTCTTGCATCCGTGCTTGTCCGAGTGCAGAGCCATGAACAGGGCGTTGAACGGACTGACCGCCACGCCTGCCGGATAAAACTTGGGATATCCCTTTCCTGTGGCATTGAGCCAGTGGCCGCCCGCGCTGACCGCTCCGCTTAACGCTCCGGAGAGCAGTTCCACTTGTTTGTCGGCGGCATTTTTCTCAAACTGTGATTTCTCTTTCATATCTGTTGCTGTTTTATTGTATTCCTCTGGTACGCACAATCGTTTCCCGGTCGTTCTCTTCGTAATTCTGCGACATCAGTTGCTGGGTACGGTCGCTCTTGGCAAGGATGGCATTGGCAAGGGTATTAAGCGACAATGCCCCGGCATTGTAAGCTGACACCACTTTTTCAGGCAACTGGATGGTGCAAGGTACATGGTCTATGGTTGCGATAAGCTTGTTCCCTTGCAGTATCGGACCGGAAATCCGTGGATTCAGCGGTTCGTCCGCATAGACCCGGTATCGGACGGAACGGTTTCCCGTATTCAAACCGTTATCTTCATTCCGTTCCCATCCTAATGCCTCGTGTCCTGCCTTGTTCAACAAATTGGCACCGCCCAGTCCGATCATCATCATTTTGAGAATAGGATTCTTAATGAATATACCGGCGACGATGCTGGCGATAGGCAGTACATTGTCTCCCAAATCCAATGATTTTGTCCTGCCCGTAAACATACCCACCAGAATATCCGGCAACATGGCAAGCACATAACCCAAATTTTTGCTTATGTCTCCCATACCACTCAATCCCAAGGTTGAGAAAAAATCGCCCCAGCCGTTTTCGTTGGCATTGGCGGTTTGCTGTCCTGCCTGTCGGTTCTGTTCTGGTTCAATGGCTGTATCTTTCCTTGATTCTTCTGCCGTTTCCGTTTCATTGGCTTGTTGGACGGATTGTGCGGTATGGATGTTTCCCGATTGTCCCGGATTGCTTGCAAGCGCGGATTGACCTTTAACCTCTTCTTTCTTCTCCATATCCTGCAAATAAGTTTCCATGTATTCCGGAGCGATGACCATCGGAATATCCTTGTATCGCTCATCTTTTATCTTTTGGCCGGCAATAAAATCAAACGGCATTTTCGCTTGGGCGTTATGGCTCATCCAGTCCCTGAAATCAAAACTCTGTACGGGAATCTTCTTGGTCAGCCGTTCATTGGTGGCGATGATATAAGGATTGTCATTGACTCTAATTTCATTGGCTTCTTTACGGAATCTGTCAAAGACATTCCTCTCACTTCCGAATACGCCCTTGCTGATGCATTCTTCAACGGATGCTGTGTTTCCTGTTTTGTCCTTGGAGGAAGTCAGTGCTGAAAATGCCAGGTCAGCCCCGACAAATTTGGCGAAGCTCGCCCAACTTCCCGCACCGCCGAGTGATATGGCATCGATGCTTGCACCGATGACTTTGCCTGTCCCTTTTTCCAGTTTGGACGGTTTGTAGGCTGCTTCCCCACGTCGCTCGATTTCTGCGGCAAGCGGTGACTGGTTCAATGTGTATGACAGCCCGAAAAGCGTGTTCTGTGCCGCCTTGCGCATGATGTATTCAGCGGAAGACTTGGGCATATTGTCTTTGACCATCTTGCCCGTCATCAACTCTCCGATACGGTATTCCGTATATGCGTAAGCGAGGTCGCACCCTAATTGCCCGGACAGCTCATCATATCTTTCCCTGCCGATTTCATCCACCACGGCGGACCGCCACTCGTTTGCCATTATCGTGAGGTCTGCCTGTATCTCCTTATTGTTTGCAATCTTCTCCCTGCACATTTCCAGATAGTCCTCCGTGGTCTTGGAGTTCCATTCCCCGGTCACTCTCAGTGTCTGGTACGGATCCATCATCGGATTACCGGCTGCCGCCATAGAACCGAGGATGCCGGCTGCACTGGTGGAATATGCAGCCATTTCCTCCGCTTGTTTGCGGTTGAGATAGTTCTGCGTGTCTCGCATGACAGGGGCAAGGTGACTATTGAAGTAGTCACCGAATATCCTTTCTATCTCCGCAAAGCGTGCTGTATGCTTGATTTCGCCCATGTTCTAATAATTCAATTGGTTCAACAGTTGTTCCTTGGTTTGTTCTATGGCGTTGTGGTATATCTCCATCTGCTTGGGGAAGAACTCTTCCAGCCATTCATCCTTTTCTATCCGGTCCTGAATGAAACGGATGGCGGCCATCCGGTCGATTTCTACGGAATGTTCGCCTTCCTCCCGGTTATTGAACCATGCTTTCGTCCACCATCGGACTCCGGCACGGTCGGGATAGACGGACACCATTCTCGGAATATCGAAGCTCTGTACGTCTATCTCCAGTTCCGACAACGGGTCGATAATGCCACTGCTGGCTACTGCCTCGGATTGAAGTTTTTTTTTACTTCCTCGCTCATGGTAGAGAGATAGACATTGTGCCTGAGAGCGAGATAATTGAGAAAGTCCGCTATCAGGAGATTCTGTACCTTGCCGGCCAAAGGCAAGGCACGGCTGCCTATGCCCAAAGGGTTTGCCATGCTCGGCATCGACTCAAAGAAGTAGTTCTTGGCCGCTCCCACGGTGAACACATTACGCAGGGACTGTTCTGTATATTCGGGTACGATGTACTCGCCACGGAACAGGTCTTCCATATAGACGGGAAGGAAGCGGAGCATCAGTTCCTCGATTTCCTCCTTGTCACGGTCGTACCTGGTTTTAATCTCACCGTCAAACGGAGTGAACTCGTGTGCCGCACTGTGTCCCGATTTGCCGAGTGCCTGGATATTGCCGTAAAGCATGGTCAGGAACTCTATCGGATTCAGTTCCTCGCCGTCAAACGCCACTTCCATGTGAAGATCATTTCCACTGATGGCTACCGTCTGACCTGCTTTTACCTTTTGTCCGAAACGGATGAATATATTAGCAAGATGCGCATAGGTCACTTCGTATTTGCCGTAGCGTATGACAATATATACACCATGCTCTTTGTCCGTACCGATACTTGACACGACACCGCTGGCCACTGCCGTCAAAGGACGGTGACTGGCATGGAAGTTTATGCCGTGATGAAAGGATGTCTCTCCGGTGACGGCATCTTTCTGTTCCCCGTAGCCTTTTGACAAGGTTACTTCTTTATTCTTTTCTTCCTCAAAGGGCATACAATAGCCGCTTGGGGACTGTAAAATCATTTCTTCCGTGTATTTCATTTGTAGAATATTATTGTGTTATGACTGTCTTATCTTCTCATTCCTCCGCTATGGGTCTGTTCCTCCTGTTCCTGCTGTGGACGGGCTTGACGCTGATTGCCGGTAACGGACGCTTCTTGCTGGCGTTGGGTGTTGTTGCCAATCATCATCATGGTCAAGAAGATACCGGCTATCTTGCCGAGCCAGCCTGTACGTCCGAACACGAGGAATGCCCCGGCAATCAATCCGACTATGCTTAATCCCGATACTCTGCCATGCGCGAGGTTGCTGAAAAAGTTGCCTAACATATTCCCGGCATTCCCGTTGGAAACACCGCTTAAAAAATTGGACGCTCCATCGAGCGTGGAAGAGAGCGAACTTGACGCCTGGCTCACGCTGTCAAAAGTCTGTTCGGCTTTGCCGGTAAGTTTGTTTACCGTTTCGGTAGCCGCTTTCGCCGTGCCGCTGATGGCGTTGGTGGTGTCTTCTCCTATGACGGCATCGCTCACGATGCGCACCACGCTCTTGTCGGTGGTCAGTTTCTCCCAGCCGACATATCCGGCCGCGGCTCCTACGGTTGCCGTCTTCAATGCGCTTCCTGCCCCTCGCAAGGTCTGTGATGGGTGCAATACGGCTCCACCAACGGCTTTGCCTGTCGCTCCTGCGGCTTTACCGCCTGTCTTTAATAATGAACTCCAGAATCCCATATCTTTTTGTTTTTATATTCCCGTTATGTTAAAAAGCACCGGCCTTTCCGCTTCGTTTCCACCGTTTCATGGCAGACCTGGCTATCTCTGCTTTGTTGGCTTTGGGTTGTTCCCGTTCCGTGATTTCTGCCCACACGTCACCCATCGAGGAGTATTTCACCGCTATGGTCAGCCGTCGCAGCTTTTTGTTCATCAGTTGCAGCTTGGGACGGATTCCGAACACGATTTCCATCCGCTGTTTCTCCGTCATCTTGTTGTCTGACAGGCAGACCGTGCGTATGTCATTGACAATTTCCATGGAGTTGTATATCAGTTCCCGGTATATCTTGTTCCGGTTCGTGGAGAGTGCTACTGCCACGGCATTGGCAGGACTTTTCCTGAGTTGCCCGGTGAACTCTCCCATGTTTTCCGTGAGATGGGTTATCTCGTGATAGAAGCCGTATATCTGTGCGGCGTAACTGATGACCGAACGGAATGAATCCAGATAATCATTGAACTCCCGTTGCAGGTCGGTGACGGCTTCCACCTCCTCTTTCGTCCAGATGTGTCCGGTGGTTTGCAGGAGCATGATTTTCTCTTGGTTCTTCAAGGTCTTCTTGGACTTTTCGGTATAGATGAGAACCATTCCGGCAAGGGTGGGGTCTATCTGCGCGTGGACTTTCACGCCTATGCACAGCAGTGTGATTATGATAAAGATTGCCCGTCTCATTTTCTCTTTCCTCCATCTTTTTATCTTGCCGTTGCTGCCCTGCGCCACCTGCTCATTGCCATTCGTGCCACTTCACCATTGTTCCTGTCCAGCATACCTGCCGTCACGTTGTTCCACACGTCAGTCATCGTGTAAGTCCTGATGCTCAGGTAAAGCAGGTTGAGTTTCTTTTGGAATGCGGACAGTTGGTCGTTCAATGCCCATAGGGTCTGGCTCCGTTCCGCTCCCGTAAGCATATTCTCCTTACCTCCTTTTGCCACGGCATCACGGAGCAGGGAGAATACCGTCACCAGTTCGGTTGCGGTCTCGATATACAGGTTGTTCATGCTCATTGCGGCGACAATGCCCTGTGGATTGTCGCTGATGGCTTTCTTCAGCTTGCATAGCGAGATAAAAATCCTCACACCGTCATTGTACAGGTGGGTACAGGCTTTCAGCGAGGATGCGAAACCGCTTGCCGTTTTAAGGTAGCTGTTGTATTTCTTCTCCCACTGGCGCATCTGCTCGAACTCTGCGGCAATGGTATTCTGTAAAAGGGCGGTTTTCTTCTGCCCGTCCATCTGGTCTTTTACTTTGCCGAGAATCAGTTCGTTGCCTTCTGCCAATGCCACATATTCCAACGGATTGGTCGTGACAATCTGCGCCTTCGCCGTGACAGACAAGATGATGCCGAATAGGAGCATCGTTATTTCAGTGATTGGTGATCTCATAGATTCCTTTTCGTTGTTTGTTAAACTCTACACGCTCTCTGATAATATCCACGATATTGATTCGTTTGGGCAGACCTGTCAATTCCAGCTTGGGCGTGGTCCTGTCCATAGACAACACTGTGACAGTCTTTAGTCCGAGAATCTGCTGCAACAAGCTCTGCTGTTCGTGGAAGTCCACCACACGGTACAATTCGATGTAACCGATACTGCGCTGGAACACGCCATGCTCGGCAGTCAGCTGTTCGCTACCGACGTGATAGCGTATGCGTTTCAGGTATATAAGCCGGTAAATCAAAATGAGGGAAAGGAGAACGGCAAAGAGGGCGGCGATAGATGCAAGAGGGGCGTTCTCCATTCCTCCATAGACCAGTCCCATGGGACAAAGCAACAGCAAGGGCAGTTCGTCAATGAAGAACTGTGCCGTTTGCGGTCGTAGCGAAATCTCTCTGTATATCGGTTGTTGCATGGCTCTTATCTGTGTATATTTGGTTGTCGGTGTTCTTCTTCCTTGTCGGTTGCATACCCTGTGGTACCGAGTGGTGCTCCCAATGGGAGAATCGCGTCCTTGATGCTGTCAAGGTATTCCTCGCTTGTTTTGCCAAGCAGGGTATCGTTCCAGTCCTTGTAACAGGGCATCAAGGGAAATACTTTTATACGGTCGGAATTGATGTGCATGGATTCCGCTATGGCTTGGAACTTTTTCACGAACTCACGCCCGGCACTGTCGTTGTCGAAACACAAGTAGTGGTTTATATCCGGAGTGACGGAAAGCATACCGCGAATCTGCATATCGGTGGGAGTGCCGCCCGTGGAGACGAACACGCTTTTCTTGGAAAGGTCAGGGTTGTCCCGAAAGCCATTCCTGTGTATCTGGTAGAAAGCCATTGCATCGTAGGCACTTTCAAACCACGCAACGCCGCCTGCCTTTTGCAAAGGCTCACCGCTGAAATTGGCTATCCATAAGCCCTCGCTGCTGTTGCTGCCCTCGGCTTTGCCCTTGTAACTTCCGCTACCGTCCATCTTGGGACGGCCTCGTTCCTCCAGTCCTGCAATCTTGTCCGGCTCTTTGGGAAGTACCAGTGGAAAGGCAAGGTTGGCATACGCCAAACCGTCTGAACGGTGTCTGGTAGCCAGAAAGAAATGGTCGGCAAAAGCCCGTTGTGTGAAGATGTCGATGCCACGGTTCTTGAAGTAGGGGTAAAAACGTTTGTGGGTCTCCCGGTCATTTACGTCAAAACGGTGGATGTCGTAATCATCCAGCCTGAACGGAGTGTTCTCCCGTCTGGGTTGGATGATGCGCAAAGGTCTGTCATTGATGGGTTGGTTCAACAGCCTGTTGCAGACAAGGTTGACCAACCTGTCGGGAGAGACGCCGTTCCGGTGTTCCGCAAATTTCTCAGGGAATGCCTTGATAAAGGATATGATATTATAGAGCTTTTGCTGTGGTGGCTGGAAACAGCATTTGCCGTTCGGCGTGACGATGAACTTGTCACCACGGATGCGTGTGCCGTTGCTGTCCGTGCGGATATAGGACGGATAACGCAAGCCGTCACGCTTGTTCAGGTGATAGCCTGCGTCCATCAGTATATCCTGAATGTCCAGCCGTTGCAGGAAGTCATCGTATGTCAGTTCTCCGTTTGCCATCTGTGTGTTCCTTTTATTCCTTAAAATCCTCTGCGCATCTCTGCCACCTCCTTGTTCATCTGCGCTTCAAAGTTCCTTGCTGCCACATCCATCGGCGAGTCCACTCCCGGCTTGAAATAAGGACGGGGTGCGGAACTGAAACGCTCTCCGTAAAATTCCGGACAGGGATGGTGAAGCCCGTGGGCGACATCCGACAGCACTACCGCACCTGCGGCAAGTGCGGCGAATATCTTCGTACCCAATCCGCTGCTCATTTCAGGACGGGTCTTCATATCCACTTCGTTGAATATCTTGGAAAAGAGCTTCATGCGGTGGTAGTCATCGACTGCCAGGAACTTGTCGTACTGTTTCTGGCTGATTTCATGGGTGATGGGTTCTCCGTTGATAATGGCGGTCATCTTGTATTTGCCCTCCGTTTCTGCCGGTTGTACGGCGATGGCTTCCACTTCCACCTCACGTCCGTGTTCTCCTTCCCGGTACCAGCCTTTGTTTTCGTTGATGTATGACAAGTCCCGTCCGTCAATCAAGGCTCCTTCTTGTGGCTCTCTGATGATATGTTCGTCTTCTTGCAGTACTGTCTGTTCGGTAGAGTGCGGTGCAAGGCTGTTATCGGATTCCAATGGCAGGAGCAAGTCCTGTTCCTGCCGGTTCCGCATAGCCAGATCCTGCTCCACTTCGGGGTGCAGGGCAATGCTGATGCGCTCCTTGCTGTTCAGCGATTCCAATGTGATTTTATCGGAATAGTCATTTTGAATGACATTGTTCAGAATCTCCAGGCGTTTCTCAACCGGATGCTCTTCAATGGAATTAGATACCAGTGCGGATAATTCCTCTTCTGTCAGGTCATAGACCATATCGGCACTGACTTTTTCTGACTGGACGGTCAGTGTTCCGGCTTCCGTATCCACGATGATGCCGTGTGACGAAAGGCATTCCTGCCACTTCTCATTGGAGAAATAGACGGGTGAGGTAATCAACTCCTTGTAAGGCTTTGCCGGTTCTTCGCTTCTTGGCTTGTTTACCATCGGGGTGATGACTGCCTGCAAATCCTGCAAGACATCCTGCCGGACTGGCTGTACCTGCTCTTGTGGTTGCCGATGCCCTTTGTAGTAGAATCCGTAACCGCCGGATTGCATTTCACCGGGTTTCATCCGTTCGTCCGGGCGTTCTGCCACCATAGGCGTACCTGCATAGAAAAGCCGGCCGCCGACCCTGCGCAAGTGATAGCCTTCCTGCTGTCTGGGAGTCCATCCGAGGAAAGGGGGTGGCATACCGTACCTGCCGACCCTGCCATACTCACCGATGCCGATACGGTAGCCGTGAAGTCCCATTGCCACACGACCGTTGGCGTTGCGAGCGTGGACGAAGTTGCGGGGCATATCAAAATCGTCCTTTACGATGTCCGTGAAGGTCTCGTAGGCTTTCTTGTTGGCATGGTTCGTTCCCCAGTCGCTCAGGGCCTGCATCTGCTGCCTGCTGATGGGGTATCGTAACAGTGGGGAATCGTGCCCCTGTACTACCAGCTGGTAGCTGTCACCCACAGGTACGATATGGGCTTGCATACCGTTGCGCATCAAAAGAGCACGCATTTCGGGTTGCAAGTCCGGTCTCATCGGGTTTGTGTTGGTTCGTATTGCCATAGTCCGTGTTTATGCTTCACCGCTTTCCATGGCGGCTTCTAATTGTTCACTCTTGTAGTGGACGAATTGCTCGGCTGCCGTATCGTCAATCGTGAGCGAGTGCGCCTTGCAGTATTCCACCAGTTCTTCCTGCCATTCGGCAGAAAAGTGGTTGACGTAATCCAGCCAGCCGTATTCTCCGCGCTCCATCTTCTCGATGAGCACTTCTTCGGGATAATAGGTGTTTTGTGCCATAATTACAATGTTTGAAAGGTTTTACTTGTGAAGTCCCGCACCCATATTGCGTTGGGCACTCTTTTTCTGCTCGTTCCAGAGTTCTTCCGTGTATTGCTCTTCCGGGATATAGTCGAGATTGCCGTCATCGTCCATCATCCAGCAACCGTAACAGCCGAATGTGTATTTGTCCCATTCTCTTTTGGTCTGCTCGCTCCATTTCTTGGTGTCTCCCTGGCAGAAGCGGATACCGTCCTTCTCGTGCAGGCTGATGCCGACTGTTACAGGCTCGTCTTGCATCACAAAGGTCAGCGGTTCGCCCTGCTGCATCACCTTGATTTCGGCATTGCTGAGTTTCAGTTCTTCTGCCATCACCTGGAGGTTCCGGGCGATGACCTGCGTGGGGACGGACATGACCTGATTGGTTTCGGTATCGATCTGTACGAAGGCTTTTGTCTTTCGCCCGTCAGCCGTTACCGTGTCGGCAAGAATGACTTTGCCGGAACGGAGCTGCTTCTGTTGTTCCTCGCTGTACTTCTCCAAGGAGGATTTCTTCAGCACCGGGTAGAACACGACATCGGCTTCTCCGTTTTCCTTGCGCACGAAAGCGAATCGGCTACGGTCGGTGACCGTGTTTCCGTTATCATCGTTTACCTTGATGGGAAGTACAGGCGAGTGCCTGCCGTGGCTGAGTTCTTCCAAGATGTGCATAGGAAGGTCTTCAATCATTTCCTGTGTGAGTCCGAACTGCGAGAGAGTTTCGTAAGGCAGTTCTTTAAATTCAAATCGTACTTGTTTCATACTTTAATATAATATTTTGATTATACTTTGGCAAAGGTATATACTATTGTCCATACTTCAATTCGCGTAGTTCTAAATAGTCTGATTATTTGTGTTTATTTATGCTTTAAGTATGATTATGATGCAGTATTCATACTCTAAACTTATTTAATGTTATATTTTGGAGGTAAATCAAGACATCTTTTGGCACGGTCGGAGAACTGTTCCTACATTTGCATCTATGAGTAATACACGAATCGTTATAGCCCTTCTTTTGTTATTATCCGGAAACCATGTGAAAGCGCAGTTCAACACGGTTTCCTGTTCGGGCTATCGCTATAAAGTCACTGTTGAAAATTCCACCCGGACGACAAACAAAGCAGAGGCGACACCCGAAAGCATCACCTCTGAAAACGAGAAGTCCGTACCCGACAAGGTTTCATTGTCAAGTACGGGCACAAAAAAGAAAGAGCAGGTAGCTCGCTATCTCAGCGTATGCTATCCGCTCTCACATATCAAGATAAATTCGCCTTACGGTTATCGCAAAGACCCGTTTACGGGAAAAAGAAAGTTTCATAACGGCATTGACCTTCATGCCCGGAGTGCCAAGGTATTTGCCATGATGCAGGGGAGAGTCATTGCTGTTGGGCAGGATAAGGTGTCTGGGAAATATGTCACTCTCCAGCACGGAAACTTCACCGTCAGTTATTGCCACCTTTCACGGGTTTCCGCATCAAAGGGGCAGATTGTCAAGGTAGGTGAAGTGGTAGGCATCACCGGCAATACAGGCCGCAGTACTGGTGAACATTTACATATTACCATACGTCAAAAAGGAAAATATATCAATCCAAAGATATTCATTGACTACATTCATTCCGTTCAAGAATCTTGTGTGATGACATTGGCTCATATGTTATGACCTAATAATGTGGGTGAATACCACGAGCGATAACATGTATGCGAAACACCGACAGCCCTTTGATGAAATCAAACATCGCCATACACTCAACGAGGTTGGCGATGTCGCGGAAGGTCGGTATGATTGGAAAGATTGAGAAAGGGCGAGGAGGAATCAGTCTGTAATCCCTTTATAACTCTCACATAGCCAAAATCGGTTATCCGTCAACTTCGATCTATGATGTAGGCTTCGGATGTTAAAATATCTACGATGTGTTCGGTTGTCTTTATTGCATAGTGCTTTACGTTTAGAGAAGATCCATACAACGCACTCATCCCAGTTGCCATGATTTCTCCCAGATAAGAGGAATTTTCCACTTCGTATAAGAGGCCGGAAGTCAATCCCACCATAACCTCGGTCATTCTAAAGTGTTCCAGAGTTACACGATAGGCAAATACATTCCTAAATCGAATGGCAATCGTTCCTCTGTTGTCAAAACGATCAAGTATAATTTTAAGGTCGGTAGCGTCATAATCTATTGAATTGATTGAACATTCGCAATCAATTACATTTATCTGATGGTATATCTCACTTTCCATATCCAGAATCGTTTATCGGTCATACGCATGACGTAATCGCATTTTCTTTTTCAGATATTCATCTTTGCCTACAAAATTCTGAGAACCGATGGCTCCACCTCCATATTCAAACACCACGAAAGGAGAATAAACAATAGAGGCATCAGATTCATTGATTTTCTTTTGTTCTTCAGAAGAGAGAGGTCTATGATATATCTGATAATCATACTTTCCCATACCTATCCGGCGGAATCCGATACAATAAGGTGCATCCGGTATAGACTGCAAGGAAATAGATATGCAGCCTATTTCTTCCAACTCTTTTTTTAGCCAAGTTAAAGAATTTCTGTCTAGCCCGCTTTGAATGAGCAACGAATCAATCTTTTCCTCGCTCGGATCCCAGTTGGAGCCCATCTCGCCATTCCCGTTTAATAAATGGAAGATTGAAACATTGCCATGCTCAAATTCAATCTCTACGGAACATCCGGGAGCCATTTTATTGTAAAGATTACGATAGATCCGCTCCATGCGTCCGCCATATTCGATATAATGGCTTTCCATTATATCGGCATCACATCTGTTTGACGGATTGAAAAACAAGAATGAAAATAAGAGAATGTTGACCACATTCAATATCAACAGTATCTTCTTATGCTTGTCGTTGCATCTTAGCGAACAAATAAAAGATATGCAGGCAACGATAACTGCCGGAATGAACAGCCAAAAGAATATAGCAATAAACCACACGAATAAATCGCTCACAAGAAGTCCAGTAAAGCATACTGTAAGGAATAACACACAAATGTATTGTATCGTTATCCAAAATCGTTTATCGGTCAGTTTCATGTCAAGATTTATTTGGCGATTAATACTATAATCACTGCGAGAACGAGAAAACCGAGAAATCCGTTGGCAAGGTTGTTGTCGGCATGGTCTATGTTATTGAAATCCTCCGAACCATAGCGGATTTGCCGATATGACACTTTCTTCCCACGACGGAACAGCCGCAGACACCCATACCGAAGCCCGGCTCCGATATGAAGAACCGCTGACCCGAACCATGAACGGATAAATATTTCAGCAATCAATTCCATTAAAGTTTTCATTATTTTACACCATATTATTTGGATTTGATATCAATTTGCGATTATTTAAGAATCTTCCGTTTAAAAACGGAATTACTGTCAACGCCCATACTGACTACATTATAATCCGAAGGTATATATATTGTGTCGCCAATCGTTACAATCGGTCTCGGGACATTCAGATTTCCAGAAAATTTCCACTCCTTCCCATCTGTATTGCGCTTTAGTTTGCGCGATGTAATCCAAGGACCAAATTTGGTGTATAGGAAAGAATAATCAGAGTTATAGCAGATTACATCAGGCAATTCAACAATTACAGTATCATCTATTGAGATTATTGTATGCTTTCCCCACCAAGATAGTGTGTCCTGAACTTCTTTTGGTAAATCGGAATACACAACCCTTTCGCCATCAGTGTAATCTATGGGACGAGTGCATCCAATACAAAAGCCAATCGCTCCAAAGGCTATTATGCCTACTATTTTTTGCCACGGTTTCATATTACATCTATTTTTTCTTTTTATCAAAGGGATATTCCTCTTTCCAAGCGTTCTCTTTTATGGTATAGATATAGTCTTTATCCTCAAATGTATCGTCATCTATCTGTCGGAATGTCGAGGCATCAATATCATCAAGTAGTTTATGAACATAGTAGACATTCCCATTGTCGGCTGCTATATGACCATGAAAATAAAATCTTGCATTCTCTACATCCAAGGAGTCTTTAAGGAAAGGTTTACCCCAGAGAAACAACATGTCATTGACCCTGTATTTGCCTACACCAATCTCCTCAAAATGCTGCACATCTATGTCTTTAAGAATTATTGAGTCGCCATATATAATATTTCTGCCATTACGGAAATATTGATAACCGGCCTCAATGGGTTGTTGCAAGGAGTCAATACGGTGTAAATCCCACTTTCGGGTCAAATCATTATATAGTGTTTTATAAAGAAAGTCTTTATCTACAAACCAGTCTTCGCCATAAATTTCAAAACTGTTTCTGTCCACATCAATTCTCCGGTCGTTGTGATAGACAAAGTCCTTGTCGCGCATCCATTCATCTTGAAGTGCGCCAAGCCTGTAGACAAAATATTCGGCAGTCTCGACATCTATGCCACTGTATGATGGTCTTATATAATCCTCATCGTTTGAAGAATCATGTATATAGACTCTGTTTTTATCCATAGCAACGCCATGCTCATTTATATGGAATGATTTTACATCCGTGTTTTTAACAATCTCATCGTCATGCCATACGTGATTGGCATCCTTTGCCCAACCCTCGCCTAACACCATGAATGTCTGCATATCCGCATCGTCCAGATACCCCCAACTGCCATGATTAATCAGTGCGGGTGCATGTTCGACCGAGATATAGTAAATTCCAAAGATGTTTTTGTAGTAGGTATAGTAATTACTGTCAATCTTGCTTCCGCGCGGTATCGGAAATCCAAAGAATAAAAGCATACAGAAGTACAAGAATATCAATGTGGCTATGACAATTACTATTTTCGACAGTGTATTTGTACCTTGTCTTTTCATCGCTTGCCTCCTTTCCTCCATAGATAAATGAACAGGGCAAGTGCTATGAAATAATTGATCCAAAGGGATGCCGACAATGCATCAGCCCTCAAATACATCCTATCGATTATATCAGGAATATCGTATGGCTCTATTATATATTTCAAATCCACATAGGTATTGGCACATAAGAGCAATTCGTAAATACCAATCACTCCAAAGGCTATAACGCCGACTATTTTCTGACACTTATTCATAATCGTAACGCTAAAAACTAAAATGGATATATCAAAGTGTCTTGTTCCCACTGTTCAAGTGTCGCTTTTGCGGTAAGGGAATGGATATCCTCTCTTTGTGAAATCTCTTTAAGAACTGGAACAGCGATTTTGGGAAGTGTCGGCAGCAAGCCATAAGCGGCAAACATTCTTACGCCTACATTAGAATCAGACAACAATGCTTCCAATTCATTCAATTTTCCTAATTCCTTGAGATGTTTGAGAATATGAATAACCCGGTCAAAGGCATTGTTGCCCTTTTTATAATCGCCATTCTCCGTTGCTGCAACTTGAGCAGCCGCAGCCATACGAAAGGCAGTCAATGCTTTGCTGATGTTGTCAATCTGTTTCATTATTCAATGTGCAAGAGATTAAATCAGTTGGTTCGATTGACAAACCGGTATAATTGGATTTGATTAACTCATCCGCTAATCGTTCAGATATAACGATTGTACTGTCGAATGGAAACGGAAAGAACAAATCCCAAATTATGCTATCTTTTAATGTGAGCGAATCAAATGTTACGCCAAAAGCCCCGGTCTTATCCTGTGATTTTAATTGCTGATATTGGCTGAAAGACTCTAGAGCAATAGAATCTTGTGGAATAGTCCACTCTGTCCTAATGAATGATGATTTGTTGTAGTCTATTAAATCCACGAAAGGAAGTCCGTATAGATGTAACCACAAGTATTCCCTAATATCTTTATTGGTGTCAATTAAAGCTGGAAAAACCTGATACGGCATGACATTGAAAAGCCTGATACAGTCATATAATTCAGGAGATATAAGCATATCACATCCAGGTCCGGCTGTCGTGGAGATATAGTCTGACATAATAGCCCCCTTTTTTAATTTGAATTTCAAATCGGGATTACATAATAGTTTATTCCACGGACTTATTTGAGATGCCGTGAAAGGACAAAGACAATCTACTTGTGGGTATTTCTTGCCCATCCTCAGGTCATGTGATAGCTTATAATATTTCATTGATGTATCGTTTTTCATATTTATACTATTTGGCTATTAGAATAAGAATCACTGCGAGAACGAGGAAGCCAAGAAAGCCGTTGGCGAGGTTGTTGTCGGCATGGTCTATGTTATTGAAATCTTCCGAACCATAGCGTATTTGCCGATACGATACTTTCTGTCCGCGACGGAACAGTCGCAGACATCCATACCGAAGCCCGGCTCCGATATGTCTAATCGCCGAGCCGAACCATGACCGTATGAATATTTCGGCTATCAATTCCATAATCATGAATTATCGTAATCTATGCTAATCCAATAAACGTAATTACAGTTAATCGTGCTATTTTGAGAGTCAGCAACAAAGGAATTGCCGATTTTATCTGCCGGAGTCCATTTACAGGCAATGCGTTTACGCAGAATGTCAAAGGGAATGACAGTGGAAATCAAAGCTGTAATTTCTCCTTGATTGTCAGATTTACAATACTGCACATAGTCTGAAAATTCCACATCAGCAGACATATCATCTTCAATAACACGATATATAAAGTCCTTAATATCATCAATCGGTTGTTGATAATCTTTAGTGATTATTCTCACCCAATATGATTTTCGATAATCAGTCCATAAGTCAAACAACTGTCTGAGTTCTCTGTTGCCGCCATAGTCATACATGACCTGTTGACTGGTTTTCAAAGAAACTAAAGATGCGATTCTAATAAAGTCCTCTGTGTGATGTTGATAATATGTTGTCGGCACCGAAAGAACAGCTTCTAGCAAATCTCCCGGATAAAATTCGCAATCAATAAGCAAATCATCGCTTAATATGGCGACGGCCATTGGCAGAGTGTATTGTAAACCCTTTTCTTGACTGACTGCGAGGTATATATCTGATGGAGTATATTGGCATAGTTTCTTTTTGCTGATTCTATCCAGTTCAATCGTAAGGCGGTCCATCTCCGACAGCTCACGGAGCCAGCTCCACGCACTAAGTTCACGTAATGACTTATTAAGGTATTCATCAGTTCGTTTCATCGCTTGCCTCCTTTCAGATGGCACAAAGATAACCGACTTTGCGCCCACAGATTACAGGAGAGAGCAAAGCCAACACACAGAATCAATATCTTATAGAGTGTTGCCATACGCAAAGTTACAAATAATAATCGACATTCGATGTGACAAATGTCCCATAGTACATGAAAGTTAAAACGAGATTATTGTCTGTGCCGCAAAAATAATACAATTCTCGCTAAAACCATTACGTTACTATGCGTAAAGTGCTTGAACTGAACGGAAAAACTGAAATATTATCCCTTTATAGCGTGATTCTGCTCTTCCAGCACATTTCCCTGCTTTTCCCTTCTGTTTTGGCTACTAATTAACGTAGGTTGTACCTCGCTTGTTTCTTGAATCGGATATAGCGTTGATTTTCAGCAGTGGTGAGCAATTCCTTGACAAGTCCATAGGTTCACTTTTTATGGATGCCTCCCTGTGGCGGTCATCCATGTCATCACATCATCTAAGGTGTCTCTTACATTGTGCGAATATCATTATCAAGCTCTTTTCTCCAGATTAGAGTTCCTATAACTGGAAAGAGGATTGTGAACAGTAAAGCAGCCTTGGCATAACCCATAGGCAAGTAATCTCCTTCAAAAAATAGATAGTCCGCTTTTGAAAAATAGTATAAGTTAGGGATATTTCCCGACTTTATTTTGTCTAAAATCCGGTCTCCTGTATGTAGTGTGTATTGTCTTGATTTATAAGTTATAAAAATCACATTTGAATTTTTATAGCTACTCTTTTCCTGATACCCATTATACGTGTAATCAGTAATAGGTTGCTGTGTCTGTTCTATATAATTGCCATATATATGTAATAGATACAGACAAAGAGCAATAACTAATCCTATGCAAAAAATTGTCTTAAATAATGTTTTAATTTTCATATCTTACTATCTGTATAACGCGAGTTTGACGAATTATATACTATTCATGCTCATAAGCATAAAATGTATCAAAAACGCAGCTATTACTTATGCTTGCAGAATTATATATGTCCATATAGTGCTTCGTTTCACTTGCACTGTTCCATTTTGTGCTTTTATCGTATTGGGTTAAAAACTCAATTACAGATATTGATAACTTCAAATTCTGAAATTCACTGGTTATTCTCTCATACGCATCTGTTTCAGAATTAGCCTTAACAAACACATATACAAATCCCCCTTTCATGGGATTTCCATTATACTTGTATTCTATGCTTGCCCAAAATACCTTCATGTTTATTCCTGTTTTGGTCAACACTTTTATATTCCCCATAGCGTTCATCTGTCAAACTCATGGTTTCTTTTTTCGCACTTCGGGATATAACCAAAGTAGCAGCGAACATAAAAACAGGATGAAATAAAACACGACATATCTTCGGTTAAGTTCACTTTCCTCGAATATGGCATCGTTCTTCGCGTCGTAGTAATACGCCAATTTTTCAACATCTTCGGTTTTACATCGAGTAATGGGTATGCCTGTATAATATTCTTTGCTGTTATATGCTATTTTAACGGATGAACCACCCTTGAATCCACCGCTACGATTTACTTCCAATATATGAAAATCAGTAATTGGATGTTGGGATGATACAATATCTGTTCTATGTTCATACTCTTTCAACACATATATTGCCAGTCCTGCCAGAACAATGTTTATTACCGAAACTATAAAACTCCATTTGTTGATTTTCATCGCTTGCCTCCTTTCCGCCAAAGGCAAATGAACAAGAATACTATAATGAGATAATTAGCCAATACGAGATACCCAATATTCAATAAGGCATCATGAGAATCGGACAGGACTCTTTCGACAGAAGGGTGTCCTTTATATATAGTTTGCATATCTGACAACCCATATATTACGAAATTTATTATCGCCAAGATTGCAAGCGACACTATGCCTACTATTTTCTGCCGCTTATTCATAATTCCTATGCTCCATCTGTTTGATACTGATTTTTTCGGCATGTATGATGCTGTCCTTTCGCTGCTCTGAAAGAGGACCAACATATCTATCTCCATAACTCAACCGGCTATCAGAGGCTGTGATTATCCACCAATAATTATTATTTTGCTCAATGATTATTGCAGAATCATTCCACCATACATTTAGGACATTTGCGATGAATGACGGTTCATCCTTATATCCGAGTTTTGAAACAAATATAGGATAATCCCTTTCACTCTCGCCATATAATCCATCGCCATAAGTAAATACCGAGTAATTATCCGTCAGGTCATGTCGATTGCTACAAGAACAAAATACAAACAAAAGAGTTAACACGCCACAAAGTAGCATCATTGCCTCAAATTTCCAAAATCGTTTATCGGTCAGTTTCATTGCTTTCAAGGATCTTGGAATTGAATTTCACTATCATTATTGACGAGAACACCAGCACAAGCAATGTTCCGGCTACCGCATACAAGGAAGCGATATCCACAGTTTCTGGGTCGTTTGATCTATTATTATACCAGAGAAAACCGCACATCTGATTTGCCCATATCGTTGAAAACAGAAGATTTGAGCAACATATCATTAACGACTCAATGTCGTGGGATAACTTAAAAATTGCATATACGAATATAACTTGAAGTATCGGCAAAGTAAGACATACTATGCTCCAGTTATAAAATATTGAACAATAAACTATTTGAAGATATGTAGCAGCACATATTAAAAACAGTTGTGCAATAGATTTACGTTTACCGCGATTCTCTTTTATTAAAATAGCCAAACTTATCAGTAAGAAAAAAAACAACCCAATTACCAACCACATTTGCATATTGATTTCGTCTTCATTGGCTTTAGGCACAGCATAGAGCATTATTATTGCCTCTATAAGAAGTAATCCTATCATTACTGATGTCTGTTTCCACTGTTTCATATCTTCTCAATAATTATGCTTTGTGAGCCGTCCTCTAATGAATTATTTTCATCCAAATGGATATGTGTGCCACAGGGCACATCAGTTTGGGCTAAATTGAGCAGATGGTTTGCCAACGAGATGAGTCCTTCACGGTTTGCAGAAATAACGACTTCGTCATTTTCGCTTGTGACTTTTATCGTAAAGTCGTCGCTCCAGCAAAGCTGAAGTCCTGAGCCTCGGCCGTATTTTGGTATATCAATTTTCATAATTGCCGTTTTATTTCTTGAAAATCGGAGTTCCTGTATTCTTCAATGCGATAATGATTTCGGGTTCGTTGTCGCAATTCTGAGTGTATCTGATTTCATAGCCTGACGTTCCTTTTGCTTTGAGATAATCAATCCACTCTTTACGATTTAGTGTCGGTGTTTCTGACACATCGGTAAATGTCCTTGGAAAATCATCGAAGTCATTATTGGGAGTATGAACATACATTGCAATCTGACATCCGTAGTTTCGTTGAAGGCATATATATCCCCATACTTGAAATGGTGAACTGATTGTTTCTGCATTAAGCCTGAATGTATCAAGCTGGCTAAACAGGACATCAAGGTGTTGTTTGATTTCAGCCCATTTTGTCAGCGGATATCCGTCCAAATGGATATGCTCATAGTCGTATTCCGCATTTCCGCTTTTTAGCTCTGCAATTATCTTCTCGGCAAAATTCTTTTTGAAAAGATTGCGGTAATATCTTTTTAATCCTCGCTTTTTCATTTCTTACCTCCTTTTCGCCAAAGATAAATAAACATACAAAGAGCTATGAAATAATTGAGCCAAAGAGCTACGCTCAAATTATTTATACAATTATACAATGGTGTATCTTCCCAATCGGTAATTGCAAAAGCCCATAGCAGCAGTTCATAAATGCCAATCACTGCAAAGACTATAATACCGACTATCTTATGCCACTTATTCATTGGGAACTCGGTTTAATGTAATTTGTTTCTTGTTTTGCCAAACTTCTTTAGACAGTGTAAGCTTTTTTGTAGTGTTGACTTTGGTCTGTATAGTGTCTAAAAAATTATAACCACCTGCAAGAAGATTGTCCGGGGCACTGCTGGAAATGAGGATGACATTCCCTTTGGATATCTTCCATATTCCACAATTCCAGATTTTGGGTACAGGGCATCTCTTATCATTTCGGGTTTGATTAAATGTATAAGTAGAATCTGCATTAAGGCTCAGTTCATAAATAAGCTTGCCTTGCTTTCCGCGATAATTGCCAACAAGATATTCATTGCGATAGTATGGTAATTTTGTTGTTATTATTAGCAACGGCGTTTGAGGATTACCGCAACCTATCTGAATATTTTTCAAGATTTTGCAATCCGTTATTTCGTATTCTTTCAAATCAGCAAATTCTTCATTTATAATCTGCTGAATCCGTCCGTTTTCGTCTAATGTATCCGCAGGTATTTTATCCTCAATTTCGCAAAGTAATCCGTTAATTACAACCTTTAAAGTGGTGCGGGATAAGGAGTCGTTTTTTGCTTCGTTGTTATTACAAAATTGCATACCATTGACAGTTTGTGCAGAAAGATTAACTGTACAAATAATCATTATCCAACCAATAATAAATCTAAACTTTTTCATAAGAGGGAATGTTTATTGTTTGGTTTTGTCTTTTATGACGGGAATGTTGAAGAAGCCGTTTTGGAGGGTGAAGATGACAGTATCGCCTATTTGGACTTGGTTATAGAGTTCGTAGTCGTTAATGAGTTGAGTTCCTATTTGTTCTTTCTTAAATTGACATTCAACATCATAGTGCTCTGATGTTTTATACCCACTGAAATAGTTCTTGCTAAGAACGATTGCCGATTCTTCATAATAAGGACGGCTTGAGGGTATATAGTAGTTTGCAAGTACGATTATTGACTTTAATAGCAAAGAGACTATGACTCCACCGACTGAATATATTAAAGAATAGAAGATTCCGCCCAGGTATTCTTTCCAGTTCCAAACAATCTCTTTATCTTTAATCAACCGTATAATACCAACGGCAAAGCCGATTATTGCAAAGACTATTAACCACCACCATTCGGGTTCAAATAAAGTTTTGTTATCTATATGCCAAAACCACAAGATATATGCACAAGCAGGCACGATAAACAACCAAGACAAGTATTTCGATTTGTCTTTGGCGGACTTTTCCGCTGGTTTGTTATGTCGTTTCTGCTGTTTCATTTAATGGGGAGTTTTACGGGCTGTAAAATTAGTGATTTTTCTGATTGGGTGGTGCTAATTGGGTGATAATATTTGTGTCTGCGGATTCAGAAGCTTTCGTCGTCCTTGATGGCGAGTTGGTAGCAGTGGTAGAGGGCTTTGCCGAGTTTGTCTTTTTTGAATTGCTTTTCGTGGTTGGACGGGATCATTGTGAGGCGGATTTTGGCTATGCCGTGCTGGAGGAGTTCGAGCTGGTCGGGGGTTATCCAGAACTGGGCGATGGAGCGGATGTCTGTGTCGGCAAGGATGACGTTGTCCACTATTACCTCGTAATCGCTGTCTTCGTTGGCGTTGCAGATGACGGTGCCTTTGAGTTCGATGAGTTCGTCGGAGAAGGTGCGGATTTTCATTATGGGGTCTTTGAGGAAGACCATACAGTTGGATTTGACGGTGGCGACTATGGAGTAGAGGCTGTCTTGTTTGGCTACGCCGTAGGTGAAGGTGTAGCCGTCTACGAAGTATTCCTGTGCCTGGGTAGTGAGGCCGATTGTGCAGAGAAGAAGGAGGAGGATTCGTTTCATTGCTGTTCTTTGGTGAGATTAACGATTTTTCTGCGTCTGGAGATACCCCAGCCTGATATACCGAGTATGAGTGCTGCACCGAGGGCAATCCACCAGAGCCTAGTCTTTGAGTGAGGTTCTTTGTCGGAGTCTGCAAACGGGTCTTCGCCTTCGAGGTATTTTCCTTCTGCTATGAGGTTAAGGGCGTATGTGAGAATTGAGTCTGGCGCTTCGAAGATTTCACGCCTTGTTATTTCTACAGGATAGTCCGGAATGACTCCACGGCCGTAAGGAATGCGTTCGTTTTGTGTGGTGTCGTAGATGATACGCACAAGCGGGATTTGGAATTGGAATCCTGAGTTCGGCAGACGTATGTCGGCGAATTTCAATGCGGTCATATAGTGGTAGGCGGTTGCCGTTTCACGACCTACGACTACTCCCCGTCTGTTGCGTAATATCTCCGCAGGGAATATCGTTGCCGCTGAGCAGGAGCCGGCATTTGTAAGGACATATATTTTTCCGTGGTATTGCACGGTTGAGTCCGGTTCTACTTGTTTGCAGTCTTCGTCGATGCTATAGTATCCGTTACCGTCAGGCATTGGTTCGTATTCAGGGAAGATTTCCATATCATCGGTGTAATTGAGGCAGCAGTCTTTGAAAGAGGTGTAGTTTCCCCGTTTCGGAACCCAGTTCATTGCGCCTTTGTTCCGGCTCGCTTCGTTCAGCAAAGTTGAGAGTATGCGGTTCAGGACTTTGACATCCCCGCCACGGTTGTTGCGGACATCGACTATGAGATTTGGAACGGATGCTTTGGAGATGGAGTCTATGTAGTTTACGATTTCATCTGTCGCAGTCTCGTTAAGTACGAATGTGTTGAGTCCCAGATATGCGGTGGAATCGTTAAGCATTCTTCTCGTCTGCTGCATATTTTGCATTAGATAGCCGAGATATGTATGCTCCGAGAAGCCAGACAGTCGTCCTGTTGATGGAGAACCCTTGAAGCTGCGCTTTTCTCCGTCTGCAAATTCTATGGTGTGATCCCAATAACCGTTGCTGTTGTAGTTGCACTGGTATGCCAACACTTCTTCTTTTACGCTTTCAACGGCGGCATCGTAATTCCCGATCAGAGGTAAATGATAGTTGCGTATTGAATCCGCAGCAATACCAGATATTCTGGCTATGCGCCTGCCGACATATTCGGAGTATTCTTTTCTTGTCATAGTCACGACACAACTGTCACCATACCATCCGAAGAAAATCTGTGGCATATATCCGTTATTCTTGGCGTGCCTGTCAGGATAAAGGCTGATGTGCGAGTCGTGGACAAAGCCTTCGAGGCGACGCATTATCTTGTACAGCGATGGTCTGTCTATGCCGTCAGCTAATTCCGAGTTGATTTCCTGCTCGAATTGGGAGAGCTGGTCGGGAGTCACGACATCATAGAGGGATGGGTATGCTTCTTTCAGTACAGCCATTATTTTAGAGAAGTCTTCTTTGGCTTCGTCAGCTGTAAAGGTTTCTTTTACGATTTCCTCCTTTGGCTGGATAAAGGTTGTATGCAGTCCGAAAGATGTCATCGGGTCAGATGGTTTGTTGTCTCGGGTGGAGACACTTACCATAATGGATGGTTTTCTTATTTTGCAGTAGCTGCGGTGCAGTGTTCCGAGTGTCTGCCCTCGTTGTATTTGTTCTCCTGTTTTGAAGTATCGTTCAGGGATGAAGCCGGTGAGGTGTATTTTTCTACCGTCGTCCAGACGAAGGCTTATGCTACCTGTGAGGTAGTCGGGGTCGAAGCGTTTGGTGTCAAGTTCAGCCTTTACATTTTTGAGGTTGTCTTCAATGGAGAATTTACCGTCTATTGAGAAGGTGGTCAGATAGGAAAGGCTTTGAAGATAGGTCAGGGAGAAACTTGAAACTGTGGCGTTCTCCGGAGAGAGTATCTGTGCGTCTTCTTCGCCGCCGATGAATAGTTCGTCGAGATTGAGTTCTCCGTTTATGTGTTGCTGTGGTACATAGAGTACATTATCATTTGCTTTGTGTCCGTCTATTGGCCATAGCCAAGTTTGCGCCTGGGCGGTGAGGCCGATTGCCAAGAGAAGCAGGAGGAGTTTTATTTTCATATTACTGTGAGTTTTCTGTTTATGGATATAACTCACAAAGTTAGTGATTTTTCTGATTGGCTGGCAACATTAGCGGTGTTTTGTTGGAGCAACTGATGATTTCGGCTATGTTCCATATATAAGGGGAAAGTTTGATTTTTTGGACTGTTGGATTTGATTGCAAACAATGAGCAATAGCGTATAAAACGAAATTAAGCAGGAGAAATTATCCCTCCTGCTTAATTTTCGTCAATCCAGTCACATTCACTTGACCTTATATTTCAGAATCTCTTGGATCATTTCCTTGACATCCTCTCCGACCTGTACGAAGTTCTTATAAAGGATGCGCTCCCGTTCATCCCTTGATTTGAAGGTGTAGAACTTGGGCAATGGCACATAGCCGGCTTCCTCCTTCTTTATCTCTTTCATGTCGAAGTCCGTCTTGCAATAGAACTTTGAGGTCTTGAACTCCTCGCTTTCCTGAATGTTCATGCTTCCACCGCTTCCTGTTTTTGTCTGCACAAAGTCACGGGCTGTCTGGCCGCATATCCATCCGGTCGGCATATCGGAGATTTTGGATGCAGGAACGAGACTGTCCATGTTCTCATTCAGGTTAATGGAGGTTTTGTCCCGGTCAATGGTAACACCTTTTTTGAGCTGTACCACCTTGCCGAAGATGTCGGAAGACAGCCATTCCAAGGTCTCTTTGGAACGGGCAGAACCGCTGACCACATTGCCGACAGTGGTGATAATCTTCTGCATACCCACCTTGCCATAATCCGCTTCAAGCTGCGGCAATTCCTGAAACCCCAACGCTACCGATACCTTGTTGCTTCGAGCCGTACCAATAAGGCGGTCTATCTTATGGAAATATAGGGTAGGCAACTCATCCACGATGATGCTTACCGGGATATTCTTGCCTTGTCCAGTGTTCACTCGTGTAACCAGACGATTGAGAATAAGGGCGTTGAGTGCCCCGATAATGCTTTCCATTTCCGGATCATTGGCAATCAAGAGATAAGAAGGACTTTTCGGGTCAGAAACTTTCAAGTCGAAGTCATCACCGTCCTTGTGGAATATCCAGTAACTTTCCTTGGTGGCAAGGCGCGAAGTATAGACACGGAGCGTACCTATCATGCCCTCCAATTGCTCCATTGCCTTGTTCTTCAGAGCGGTTTGAAACGGACCGAGCAACGGTGCCACCTCGTTGTCGGTCTCCAACACCTCGAAAATGGTCTGGTAACTCTCATTGAGGAATGACAGGATATGTGGCATATCGGAATACTTTCCGAGCCAATAAGCCGGTTCCACTTCCTCGCCTGCGGAATTGAACACCCGTCCGGTGGGTATCATCCGCTTGGTCTGTTTGTCCTGTACCTTCTCTGCCGTGAGCATATTTCCGTCCTTGTCGTATGGCTCTTTGCCCCAGTTGCAGAAGAAATAGATGCAGGCTGCAAGGAAGTTGACAGCGGATGTCTGAAAGAACTGGTCGCTGCCACCGCCTCCTTCTTTCTTGCCTTTTTGTAAGGACTCAAGCAGGGTTTCTGCGGTTTCAGATGCGGCAGCAAGGTTGTTGATGTATTTCAACTGGATAGGATTTACCCTGCGACTGTATTCCACATCAACGAAATTGATGATGTTGAACTTGCACCCCTTGGGCAGATTTCCGAGCTTCTGGTTTTTCTTATAATGATAGTATAATTTGGTAGCCAAAGTCGGGAACTTATAATCGTAAACAACTAAGGCAAAGCCTTTTGCCGAGTGCTGGCGGATAAACGGTTCGATAATGGAAAAAGTCTTGCCGGAACCCGGTGTGCCGACTACCCATGTGCCTCGGAACGGATTGCTGATGTTCACCCAACCTTTGCGGAACTTCCCCTTGTAATAGTAGCGCATAGGGATATTGACCGAATACTTGTTCTCCTGCAACTCCCGACACTGCTCAAAACTCTCGTTTTCAAAATTGAAACGGTCTTTCAGCAATCCCTCTTTGAGGAACTTGGAAATGTTGTCAAGGGCGATGTGAACCAGTACCACGCCGATTATTGAGGCAAGCATATAAAGCCAGATGTTCAACTGTAAAGTGTAAAGCCTTGTTTCCATCGGATATCCGAACAACCAAACAGACAATACAACCAGCCCCATACCTATTATGATAGGATAAAGAACTTGTTTCCGTGCATTGAACTCCAGTTTCTTCTTGTTCCTTGTCCCTATGCAGGTGATGCATATAAGCAGGAACGTGGCTAACTTGCTATACGCGAGATTCCCGTCATTGTAGATTACCCACCGCTTGATACGCCCGTGTATGTCGCAAAGTATGCCGCCCCAATGGTCAAGCATGGCCGGGTCAATGGCATACTCGAAGAACTCCAGCAGAATGGAGACATAGATGACCGAACGGAATATCTTGTAAAATCCTTGTAACTCTTTGCTTTCTTCCATTTCGTTTCCCGTTATTCGCTAATTCTTGTGTGTTCTGATTCTTAATCTCTCAAAGTAATGATTGCACGTACCTTGTGCGCCTGTGTCTTGGGTGTTTCCTGCATCGAGCCGCTTCCCATGGAATAGAGCCACGCTTTCGCCTTTTCCTGCCCGGCCACTTCCGTACTCGTCCAGTACCAGCAGTCATCGGCTGCATCGGGCAGTTCGTCGCCACCGCACATCCTGATGATGGGGTTTATCTGGCTCTTGGCATTATAGAGCATCCGCATCTGCGCCACGGATGGAATATAGGACGATTGTCCGTACCGCCACAGGGCGAAGACCGCTTCTGCCATAGGCGAGGTGGTTTCTCTGGTGTCGTAGATTGCAAAGGTGTTCTCGTTGCCGTCCAGTGCCGTGATGTCAGCAGATGTGCGTTGGTTTACCCCTATGCTATCTGCAAAAGCCTCCGGTGCCAAGTCCCACAGGTAAACCGCATAGCCGTTGCCTTCAATGGCTTCGTCGTGATTGACATGGAACACCACGGCAATAGGCTGTTTTTCGGATTGCTTGAAGTCTGATACCGACAACACTTTGCCGTCCGTACACAGGATATGACAGGGTTTCATTGCCGTGTCCGGGAAATCCCGGTGTGCGTCACAGGCCACGAATAACGTGACGATAGCCGACAGGCTGAATAGCCTGCAAGCGTTTATGTATAATTTCTTTTTCATTTTCCCTTAGTTTAGAGGTAATTTTACACCTAAGACAATGCCCGTGCGGAACAGGTCTTCTCCTTTTATCATCAAATCGGTTTTCACCTGGCAGAACAGCCTCCAGCCACCTCGAAGTACATAATTGTGTTCATAGCCGAGGTGGATGCCGCCCAAGAACCGTTTTGTGTCACTCCCGGCCGATGCCCCGATACGGACATTGCCATAATGGTTGCGACCACGCGCCACACAAGGCTTGTAGGCTACTCCGAATCCGTAACTCCTGTAATTCCTCCAGAATGATTCCGGACAGATATGACCGCAGGATTTGCATTCGTCCCATTTGAGATAACCGTTGGCAAAAAACTCCCACGTGTGGTGGTATTTGCCCTCATGTTCGTATGAGAGGGTGATGTCCAGCCCGTTTTGATACAGGCAACCGACACCCAACGAAAGACGGTCGCTGTTGCTTTGCGCTTTGCCGTTCATGGCAAATGTTATGACCGTGACCAATACCAATAATATCTTTTTCATCATTCCTCCTCCAATAATACACGGTTAAACGAATCGGCTGAAAGCACATCCTCGTAGTCTATGTTCAGATGTATGTTCCTGCCGCTTATCTGTTTCTCGGTCATTTCAATGGTCAGTACCTTGTCGTTGGGGAAGGTCATCTTCTTCAACACGATGACGTTACGGTAGCCATGACGGAATGACTTTGCCTGTTCAAGTACCAATGCGGGGGTCAGCTCTATGATTTGGGCGTTGGTCGCCTTGGACAACTTCTTGTCCGCGAGTTTTACCCGTATCTGATCGATATCGAAACGGATATTGGTCTTGTTCTCGATGGAGAAGTCAATGAAAAAATAATCACCGACAGCATAGATGTTGTTCAATCTCATCGTCATGCGGTGTTCCCGGCTTCTCACGTTGCGGTATTTGGCAGGAGAGTTCCATATACGCCTCGCAAACTGTGTCATATCAGCCTGTGACATACTCACGGCAGGATTGTTATAGGCGTTACGTTCCCGGAACTCGATTTCCTTGTCCGTCACGGCTTCCTGCATCCTTGTGGTATAGAGCAACGCATACTGGGTACGATAGCGTTCCGTGACAATGGTGACGACGGCCAGTATCTCACCATCCTCATGTCCAGTCTCCTTTGGTTTCAGACGGATTGTGTTGTTTATCGGTTGGTCACCGACCACTTTGTCCGTGGAAATATCCACGAAGCGTATAGGTTCGGAAGCGGTAATGACCGTAGTCACTTGCTCGTTGACGGTCAGTTGCTCCAGTTCCTCGTAAGTCTGCTGGGCGAATGTAGGCAGGCTCGACAATGCCGCCGTTACTCCGATACAGATAGTCTTGATAATCTTCATATCTATGATTCTTTGAATGGTTATTTACTTTGCGTTTCTTTTTTCCTTGCTGTTGATGATATAGACAAACGTACCGTATTTCAGGTTGACCTTGTTCTTCTTGATGTTCTTGCTGATGGCGTTGCTCGTCTTCTGGTAGGCATCCTGAATAGCCTGCATTCCCCATTGGGTAAGGCTGTTGCCATTACCGCCGGTATTCATGTTCATGTTGCTGTTGAATGCTCCGCTTGCCACATCCTTGGCGGTTTTCCTGAATGAACTTGACGGCACATACAGCCCCTCCAGTCCGTCGGTATCATAGAGCGAAAGGCTGACCTTGATGATTTCATCATTCACCAGTACGCTGTTAATGGTTCCCTTGACCCGCTGCGAGGAAAAACCGCTCATGATGGCATAGAGATAAGAACCGCTTTTGACCACCGTCTCATTGATTTCCACATCATCCAAAAGCCGAAGCCTGACACGGCTTCCGTCCACGGCCTTGACATCCTCGTCGATAATCGCCTTGATCAGATTAGGCTCATGCTCGTTTTGGGCAATGGTGTTGAAATAGTCGGAGGTCACTTTTACTTTCTTGACCATTTCACCCGGTTCTTCGTTTTCGGAAGGAGCGTTTACCGCCCGGCTGTCTTCGTGGATTGTTCCGCTTGCGGACACTCCGGTTTCCGTGTGTTGTTCAAGACTGTCTTCTGCAAGCGGTTCAACAGGTTCCATCTGTGCCTGCGCCTTTAGTCGTGCTTCCGCGAGGGCACGCTCCAGTTCTTTGAAGGCTTCCTGCTCTCTCGCTTTGGCATCGGCAGCTTCTTCTGCCTGTAATTTTTGCTGTTCCAGTTCACCCAAGAAGGCAACTTCGTCCTGGCTGTACTGCGATTCGTATTTTTCCTTGTCATCATCGGGTTCGTCTCGTTCTATGTTATCCACAGCCGTGTAGTCGGCAATCTTGCCCCACGACTTTGCCATGTTCTCGTATTTGCTTCCTATGCCGTCGCCGCCCTTGATGGTGGCGTCGGGCAGGTCGGGATTCAGGAACTCCGTGGTCTGGAGTGTCTTGTCGGCTATCTCTGCCTTTTCTGCATTGAAGAGGTCAAAGATGAAATAGGACGCACCCAACAGCGGAATATACAATATGGCAGGAAGCATATATTTGGGCTGCCTGAAATTGATTTTCTCGAATATCCTTTTCATCGTTGTCTGGTTTGGGTGGGTTCAACAATGGGAGCAACCGGCTCCTTGTGGCGTTCTCTGAGCAGGCTGTCCTGCATTTCTGTAGCACTTCTTATCTCCTGACCATGCCGATAAGCCTTGGTCAGCCGATAAATGTTGAAGGTGAATGTGCCGATTACGAAACCGAATACCATGACAAGGAACAGTATCTTGTTCCTGTTGGCAAAGCCCTGTATCTTGGCGGCCAGTTTGTCAAGACGTGTCGCCTGGGCGAATTTGCGACCGGCATTCACATCACGCTCGTATTTTTCTTTGTATTGTGGATCGTTCTTGTCCGGCATCTTTTCGCCGAACAGCATCCTGCGGAATCCTTTGGTGTTCATATCTGTAAATTTTAATAGGTTGCTTTCGTTTTCTGTTCGATGTCTTTATTGAGGAGGGTACGCCAATTTACGATAAGCAGTCCGTGCGGATTGTTCTCGGTTCTCGGTACTCGTTTAAGTTGCCCTGCCGTCACCAGTTCACGCATCAGGATGTTGCTTCTGCGCTCGATACGCTGCCGTCCGTAATAAGTGAACTCCATATTGCTTTTGTCAAACCGCACACTGTCGCAGTAAATGGAGAATACAGCACTCGTTCCCAAGATGTTGGAGTAAAAGCCTTTCTCTTTGAGCGTGTTGTACTGTGCAAGTCCGGTCTCGTCCACCAGGTACATCGCCTTTTCCATCGTGTATTTGATGTACTTGTCATCGGGAGGAAGCGTGAAAAAGAAGTGGTGGAACATTTCCACATGGCTCTTGGCTTCCACATCGAGGGTTTCGTCCATTGTAGTACGGTTGACCAATATTGGCACGTTGCCGTCCAGCACATAGACTTTCTTCTGCGCATCTGTCACCATTGTCCGTGCCGTCCAAATGCTGCTCACGCTGATGATGATGCAGCCGACAAGGAAGAACGAGCAGATGATTCCCACTAACTTGATTTTGTTTTCTAAATTTCTGATTACCATTGTATATTCTTGATTATGAGTTTACGGTTATCGCATCATAGTGCCGATTGCACCGGTCGCTGTCATCTTCGCCTGTTGAGCCACACCTTCACCGAAGTTTCGGGTTGAGAATGCGGTATCGCCCTCCGGTATCATCCAAGCGGCCAAGTCCGGAACAAGGTTCAGGCATTTCAATGCCACGATACTTGCAGCCATAAGGTAGCCTGCCGAGAAAAAGGAGTTTTGCAGATAAGCAGCCATCGTCTGCTCACTTACCGTGATTGCCGTCAGGTTTTCCACCTGTATGCAAAGCACAATGTCGAACAGAAGCAGGACATAAAATCCGACGAAGTAGAGCATCGCACCATAAAAATGTACCGTCAGATACCTTGTCAGCCATTTGGCCCAAGCTCCTTCCCATTTGGGCAAGAGGCTGAAAGCCCATTGTATCGGTCCGAAAATCGTGAGCATTCCGAGCAGGATTTGCTGGCAGTAAATCGTTGCCCACCAGCCTATGCGAAATACAATTAAGGCTATGAGCATCACGATTTTATCTATTCCTACAACAATCCCGGAAGTAAGTGAAGTGAACCAAAGTTTGGCTGCATCCTTTTCCATATTGGTCACTTCGTCCACCCCGGTCTGTTCCATAGTGGCTTCTATCAGATTAGGGTCGGAAGTTCCGCTGTGTGCCACATCCGCTTGTGCTTGCAGGCTGGTGTACATTGTATCTCTTGCATAGATGAGTTGCTGCACCTCCTGAAATTTATCCTCTATCTGTGTGGCTTCTGCCTGATACAGGTCATGAGTATAAGAGCCGATACAATTCGGGATATAGGATAGGAAATCCAACACGCACCAGTTGCTCCCACTGTTTACCATACCCGTGTCTGCCGGAGGATACCACCAGCATAGGATAATTGAAATCGCCAATGGCTTGAACAACTTCATGATATCCAGCGGTTCGTTCTTGACCATCATCTTATACGCCATGCCTGCTGCCATGACGATTGCAAACAAGGCCGCGAGTGCCATACACATTTGGAGGATCCACCAAAACGGGCCTTGTGAACCTGTGAAGGTGGCATCCGTCAGGAACTCGTTGGTCTGAAAAATCACATCATCAATCTCTTCTTCAAGCAGATTGATGCCGAAATCTGAAAGTATATCTCCGCTTGCCATCTATTTTTCCATTTAATTTTATCTGTTCACACTCTCATTACCGTCTTCGTTTCCGTCATCATTCTGCGACCCTCGCACTGCTGACCGGGATTCATTCCAGCGACTCATGGCATTGCTGATAATGCTTCTTTTGTCTATCGGGCGGTTCTCCGTTGCCGAAAGGAGATTCTTCGTGGCATTGCGGTTGCTCAACTGGACGAGATATTTCACCAGTACATCGTTTTGCCGGGAGACATCGGCATAGATTTGCAGATACTCTTTCTTACGCTGCGCGTTGGGCATATAGGCATCCCTTGTTGCCTTGATTGCGCATTGATAGACACGGTAATAGTCGTTCCACCGTTCTTTTTCTTTTGGCGAGCCGCCTGTCATCATTATGCGGTCAATGTTCTTCTGAAACTGCCGCATCTGTGATTCCACCTTTTCCTTTTCCGCAAGCCAGGCCAAATCCACTTGTCGGTCTGCCACATTCAAGGCTTCAATCTTGGCTCTGCTTGTGAGTGCGGAATCTATGGCTTCCGCTTCATCTACCTGCTGATAGGAAGCCACGCCTGCCGCCGTGCGGAATGTGAGTTTGTTCTTGACAGCTGCCGTTTTCTTGTACTTGTTGTGCAGCAACGTGTAATAAAGTTCCGGTTTGAGCGCACCGGCTCCGGTTTCTTCCACCGTGATTTGGTTCATCTTGGGCGAATCGTGGTTGTAGGTGACATATTGGGCGTTTGCCGCAATGGTTGCCACTAACAGCATCGTTGTAAAAATCCATTTCATAATTTCTCTATTTTTAGTTATCAATAATCCAGTTTACCTGATTGTCTCCACCGTCCGAAAGCATCGTCAATAAGTTCCCGTTTGGTCTTGGTACGATAGACTTTCTCTTTCCAATAGCCGATACGAACCTGTATGTACCGCCAGGTCTCGAAATAAGCACGGTTCAAATGCTTCTCGATATTGTCAAGAGAATAGTTGATGCTGTTCAGCACCATCAGCAAGTCCGAAGTGGAACAAGCCGCCGCACCTGTGGCGTACAGAACCAAATCGCTCACGGATTTATATAGGTATTCTCCTTCCTGGGCTATCATCCGTATGGCTCCGGCATTGATGGATAATATCAGAGTGTCTGCCAACTCTATGTGTTTCCGCTTGATGACCTTCTCATTGAAATCTTCAAGCATCGCCTTGTAGTCGGATATTCTTTCGCTGACCCCTTTGTAGGTGGAATGTACATTCAATGCCGTGCGCAGGGACTGGTACATCACGTCAATCACATCGAAAGCTCTGGTGTACTTGTCCAGATCCACGTTCAACTCCTTATAACCCACCGTTTCCTTACGGCTGTATTCATGCAGGAGTTTGTTGCTGTGTTCCAATGTGGAGCGAGCCAGCAAGAGGCTTCGCTGTTGCTTGTGGTCATTGATATAGGCTTCAACCGTCCCCACATCAAAACTCCATTGCGCATTTGCGGACAGGGGTGCCAGCAGCATTATCAACAATCCGAGTATATATGTCCTGCCTCTTTTCATCGCTTGCCCTCCTCAATCTTTCTGTTTCGTGCGTTTTCCATCCAACGGTCGTGACATTCCTCCACAAGGGAAAGTCTGCGCCCCTGATCATCGTCAACGGGTGGCAGAACATCTTTCAGCACGTCAATGATACTGCGCCTGTAGTGCATCATCTTTTCCAATGATACCAAGTCGGCGTAAATCTTCGTGAGCCGGGAATCCACTTCACGGGCTATTTCCAGCCGGTCGCTTGACCAAAGCAGGTGATACATATCGTTTGTTTTCGTGTCCTCCTGCGGTGCAGTACGGGCATATTCAGTCGTTATCTTGCACTTCGGATATTCTTTCGCGATTTCCGCTATGCGGTCATTGACCAGTTTTGTCTTTTCCTTGTCGCTCATATCGGGGTCAAGCGTAATCACTTCCACCACATGGGTATCCGAATACTCCGTTGTCAAGTCCCAGGAGATTTGCAGGATAGCCCTGTGTATCTTGATGCCAAGGAAGTATTTGGGCTTTCGGGCGATTTTCAGTGTCGCCTTGAATGTGATGATGCCGTTGATATTCGGGATTGTGCCTTTTCGGACATAGGTGTAGCCGTTCCAGGAACCGTTGTCCTGCCAGGTGATATTGTAAGCCGTCTTGCAGTCTTGCATGATAGCCGGTATCCGGTAATAGTCATCGGTCTGAACATCGTTGTCGCTTTGGGCTTCTTCTTTTGCTTGTGCGATTTCCTCTTGCTTCTGCTGCCAGGCGGCAAGTTCAGGTTTCAACCTGTCTATCTCCGCTTTGTTCTCATTGTATTTCTGACGGAGAGGAACGGCATCCTCCACACTGGCATTGGCAATCTGTTTGATAAGCGATTCGTTTTCCGTTTCCAATGCGGATATTTGTGACTGGAGCGCGTAAACCTTGTTGTCCGCTTCCCGCTGCATGGCATCGAGTTCAGACAAATCCAGTTCCTCGCTTTCAGCTGTAGTCTTCATCGCGCACTCTTTGGAATGTGCGTTGAGCGTACTTCCGCATTTCCGGCACTTGTACTGGGTTGTTCCCTGCCCAAGTGTCGCACCGTCCGAACAGGTGACACTGATTGTTACCGTCTCGCATCCTTTCAGTTTCTCTTCATTGGTTGCCTGGTAATAGTTCCGGCTGTCGGAAGCGATATAATAGACATAGCCGTCTTCGTTGTCGTTAAACTCAGACAGGTGTGCATTAAGTTGTGCCTTGAATGTGTTCAAATCCATCGAATAGGAATCGAACACGTCTTCATAGACTATTTCCTCGTTGTTCCAGCTTTTCGTGACGTGGATTTCGTAGGCGTATGCCTTCTTGGTTTGCTTCTTTCCTTTTTTAATGATATAACTGTTCTGATAATAATTGATAGTGTAACTGAACCCGTCATTGGCGTTGTTAAGCTGCTGCACTCTGTTCCTTGACCATCCGGCGTAGCGTTCCGAATTGGAAAGAGCCTGTTCCTTTTGCGATGCGTTGGGATAGAAGTTCGGATCGCTTGTCTTGAAGCGGGTCCATTCACCACCTTCAAGGATGCTCTTGTCATCTGTCGGGGGATAATAGTCGCAGAGAGAGACACTGCCACGGTCACGCCTCGCGATGTACCATCGCTGGGTGTAGTAATTCCCGGCTGTTTCGTCCAGATAATCGGTAATCCACGAAGTGAGGTTGTAGTCGCTGAACTTGAACAATCCTGCCACATTTTCTTCACCACCCACGATGCCCAGTATGGTCTGTCTGGCATTGTTCTCCAGTTGCTCGAAAAGTCCGTTGTAATGCTCGTAGATGTCAATGACCTTGCTGACTTTCCCGTTCATCAGCTCGTGAAACGAGTTCTGTTGCAGCAAGGCGTTCCCGATATTGGTGATTCCCGAAGTGGCAAGACCGGCTCCCATCCGGTAAAGTTTGTCCAAATCGCCTTTCAGGTTTTCCTTGGTGAAGTTGCCCGGCACTTTGGATATGTCATCAAAGAGCCGTTGCCAGTCCACGTTGCCAATCTCGGAGAGTTTTAAGATGGAGGCGATTTCTTCATTGATTTCCAGAAAGGCGATATCGGAGAAAGACAGAGTGCTGTTGGTGACAACGCTCTCGAACTGCATACAGAGGGATTTGGTGTCATCGCACACTTTCATCAGATAACTGCACCAATGGAGTGCGGCCTGTGGAGAACGGAGCATCAGCTTGGCGACAATCCATGTCTTCGGGATAATCTTGTGCGCCACCAAGTGATAAATCCTGCGGTAGTAGTAATTTTCGGTGGCACTGCTCCAGATGCCCAAATCAGTGAGTGCCTTCCTCTCCAGGAACTTGCTGGCAAATATTCCGGCAGTGGCCACTTCCGAAGCCTTGTAGTGTTTCAGTATATTCTGCACCTGCTCGTCATAATACGCTTCTGCAACGGTTCCAGTACCGTAGGCGGCAACCATAGCGGCAACGGTTTTCGCATCGAAGTTCACGCTGTAATACTGGGCATGAACTTGTTGGGCGAAAATCGTGGCTATTGTCATTATTATGAGAGCGAATCGTTTCATTGTTGTTTTGTCTTTGGTTGATGAAGATTCAATACCTTCCCGGCAGCATTCACTTTTTGGGCAAACGGCAGGGACTTGCTTATTCCGGAAGCATCCCAGTCAGCGCAATAACGCTCGATGGCTTCCTTGTGGCTGCATTGCAGTTCAGCCTTGTAGAGTTTCAAGGCTTCTTTCTCGGCCCGTTCCGTGGTATAGGTCATGTAACACTCATGCGGTTCCTCCACACCATACACACCGCTGGTAGTGCCACGGCGGATAAAGACCTCACGAAAGAACGAACGCCCCTCTTTATTCTCCAGTCGGTTGATGGTAAAGATTTTCTTGCAGTCCACGTCTGTCAGACCGAGAATAGCCTTGATGGTATCAAAGCGTTCACGGAACTTGCTTTGGTCAAGCAGCATTACCACATCGGAGTTGTTGATGATAGCCTCCTTTACAATCTCAGACCCGATGATGTCCTGAATCTCTTGTGTGACCACGCCCACTGAAGCCCAGAACTTTCGGGCGGTCTTATACATGAATTTGATGTATTCTGCCATAAGAGGGCTGGCTATGGCTTTCCATGCCTCCTCAATGACCAGGACTTTGCGGTTCTTCTTGATACGCATCTTTTGCAGGAACACGTCCATGATGATGAGTGTCACCAAGGGGAACAGGAGCGGGTCATCTTTTATGGAATCGATTTCAAAGACAATGAAGGTCTCATCAAACAGCGAACTGTCCATGTTTTCGTTCAGCGTCTTGTCGTGGTTGCCACCTCGATAGAAATCTTTCATCATATACCGGTAGGTGGAAATGTCTATCCCGGTTATACTGTTTTCATTGCAGATGTCGGGAATGCGTTGTACGGAGAACTCATAGAATGTGTTGAATGACAGTGATTCCACTTTCAGTTCCTTTCTCCTGCGTTCTATCTCGTCTATGACAGTTTCTATCCGTGCGTTCAGTTCCGTTTCATTTTCAGCGCGGTTGCCGTTTTTGTTTCGCTCGTCAATCAAAAGGCTTTTGCGCAAGTCCTCACGTTGGGGTGGAGTGAAACCATCGAAACCGTTGAAGTAGGTATCGTAATATTCGGTGATGACCTGCTCGATCAGCCTGTCTTCCGTTTTGGTGACCGTCCCTTGGCTGCCTTTCCAAATCAGCAGCACGAGATTTTTCAGGAAGCCTGTCTTTTCCACGTTCAATTCCTGCCTGTTGATGCGGAAAGGATTCATCGTAATCGGGTATTCCTCCGTGTAGGAGATATATTTTCCACCCAAATACTCGCACAGTCCCTCGTATGAGTTACCGGTATCTACCATTACCACGTCCGTCCCTTGCTCGTGAAGCTGGCGCACAACGCTGTTCATGTGGAACGACTTGCCGCTGCCGGAAGGACCCAGACAGAAAAAATTACTGTTGTCGGTCAATTTCTCCGCGCCCTCTTTTCCTGTGATGTCGATAGCCACAGGCACGCCTTGCCTGTCCGTGTAATATATCTTCAAAGGAGTTTTCTCGCTATGCAGGATGCGTTCCTTGTACATCAGACAGGCTGCCGCATCACCCAAGGTAAGGAAACGGTCATAGTCAGGATTCATACCGTAACAGTTGCCCGGAAAGGAGTTGACGAACAGCTCCAACTGGTTGTAGGCTCTTTTGGAAATATGGATGCCCATCCTTGAAAACTGGTTTTCCAGATGGTTGGTGCATTTGTGAAGGTCGGTGTCCGCGGACATGGCTACTACAAGATTGTAGTGCGTATAGACCAGTTGCTTGCTTTCCCTTGCCACCACCTCCTGCACACGCTTGATGTCTTCTACCGCCATTTGATTACCGGGATTGGGCATACTCGCATGGCGGTTCTTCTTTTTGTCAAGCAAGGCCAGTTCTCTCTTTTGGTTGGGAATGAATATCATCTGGTTATACACCACCGCTTCGGTATTGGGAATGCCGGACACAACAGACACCAGATCCATCGGCATACTGCTGTTGTTGACTTCCACGTTGGTATAGGGACGAATGACAGACGGCAGGCTTACGTTATCCACATCCACAAGGCTATACACCTTGCACCGTTTGTCTCCCATGGAGATACATTCATCATTCACCTTGAAGTTAGTCATCGAGACTACCTTGTCACGGAAGTTCATGGCGAAATAGCGGTCAACATATTCATTGACTTCCTGCCTGTTCAGGAATCTCACCTGTACGCCGGCATCACGCAGCTGGTCGTGAACCTTGCGTATCTTTACAAGGAAGTCTCGCCACTTCTTGCCGTCAAAAGAAAACAGACGGCTTTTCTTGACTTCCTGAGTGATAGTCAGGTAACATTCGCTGTCGGTATAAGGTCTTCCGTTGAAGTAACGGAAATAGGATGTGGAGAGAAATTCACGGTTCTCGTCGCTCTCTTCCGTGAACTTTTTCCGGATAAAAATATCCTGCTTGTGTATGGCATAGCCTTCTCCCAAAGTCTGGGCAATGGCGGTGAAAAGTTGCGTGAACTCATAGTAAGAGTCGATATTGGCGCAATACTTCTGTACCGGGTTCTCCAGTTTCAGCACGGCGGAATACTCTCCGGTCTTGGTATATATCACACCAATCCCGTCCGCTTCTTCCACGGAGAAATAGATGTCTTGAAAGATGCGTTTCCGCTTGCCGCCCGTTCCAAAGGCATAGACCGACACGGCCATGCCCACGCAAAGGGCAATGAAGACTATGAAAACATATATAATCATTCGGCTGTTTACAATTAAGGGCAGGCTGACCTATTGAAAGGCCAAGCCCACCCACGTTCAACATTCAATATATCCATTCATGGTCAAATGGTTTTCTGTTACATTTTCTTTGAGTAGGCATAGATGAACACCCCACGTTCCTGCCGTTTGCTGTGCAGTCCCTTGCGCTGCTTGAACAGAATCAGTCCCACACCGCTTGTCACGGTGACGGACAGGACAATCAGGGCAAGGACGAATCCTGCCATACAGTAGGCTATGATGAAGCCGACAATGGCGATGCCTATCGTGGCTGCCGCCCAATAGATGTAGCGACCCTGAATACCCATAAATTCAAGGGGACGTTGCAGCCCCTTGAACAATGGATAATCCGGATAGTGTTCCTCTTTCCCGTTCATGATACCTGCGGTTTAGGAGAGTCCGAAGAACAGAGGAAGTGCCTGGGCTGCCGCGATAAGGAAGATGCAGGCTCCGACCACCATCATGATCTTTTTCTTGACGTCCTGCTCCTCGTTGTTCATGCTGATGTACACCGAGATAGCACCCACTACAGCTACTACACCTGCGATGGCATAGCACAATTTCACCACGATAGGAACATACTTGGCGATTTCCTCGCTCACTTGGGTCAGTGCCGCTGTTCCGGCCGAGTAGTCTCCTGCGGTAGTCTGTGCCATCAAAGCGGTCACACCGCACACCATCATCAGGCAGGTCATCTGCGTTTTCTTTGAAGTCGCGATTTTCTTTGCGAATCGTTTTACTTTTTCAAACATACTTGTCTTGTTTTAATTGAACTTTATTGATTGTTTTACACTCGTGATTTTCTAAATTCGATAGCCGAAAAATGCCGGAAAGACTATTGTCGCACCGATGATGAAAAGGCAGGCTCCGACCAGCGTGAGTATATGCTTGGTGATTCCGTCCTCGCCTGTGTTCATCTTGATATATATCTGGAATGCGGCTATGACCGCAAAACCTCCTGCAACCGCGTAAATGATGTACTGGACATAGAGCATCATCGTCACCACATAGTCGTGCATGGAAGCCAGCGCGTCCGCTCCCCACGAGTAGTTCACGCCGCCGCTTTTAGCGAAGACGGAACAAGGGAGCAGCGTACACAGTGCGCTTAGTATTCTTTTGCCATTGTGTCGGGTCATAGTTCATCAATTACGTTCTTGGTGGTTACACCTCCGTCCGGATGCAATTCTCCAATGCCATTTTGAATCATCAGCTTGTACAGCTCTGCGGAGTTATAAGGATTGGAGAAGGTAACCTGTGTCTCTTCCATGTTAGCCTTGACCTTGTTGTTCAGAGCCTCGATGACATCCTGTCTCGGCTTTTCGTCTGTGGGATTTGTTTCCTCCGACACATTCTGTGTCTCATCGATGTAGTGTGTCTCATACTCGTTATCTCCGATATTGAATCCCTTGTCGTTCTCCACCACGCTGACGCTTTCTTCCTCGTCAAAATCGCTCACGTCAAATTCTTCTTCTCCGGATTTTATCTTTTCCCCGTTTTTACCATAAAGGTCTCTTGCTATCATCACAGCGTAGTAGATGATGTATGCCACGGTCAGCGCAATGGCGAAGATGAAATATGCTTTCATATCTTATAGTCTGATTTTAGAATATGATTAAAATATGAACGCAAAGGAAGTACAATAATTTCATACTACGAAATATCCTTGCGAAAAGCGGCTGAATATTAAACATTATTCTGAGAAAATCTAAAATCATACTCAATTATCATACTTTAAGCGCAATTTTGAACCGAAAAACGAGCCGGATTGAGACGAGGATGAAAGATGAACAGGTTGTCCGGTTTGCCCGGCTTAATGTCTTTACTTGTATTTTCCAAAGAAGATCAGATGAAAGTCTCTTATTCATCAATGACTATTAAACCAATCACCCGTTTCTTTGCTCAACTCGTGCAAAATCATTAACTTTGCAACAGATTTTCAAGGTGTTTGTGGTAATAAAAGACGAAAACGCAAAACTGCCATGTATATTTTGAAAGACGAACAGAGAACAATTACCATTAAGCGGATGAATAATTATGGCACTTGCTATCAACATAGACGACCTGCTGAACAAACAGAGGATAGAATCCAATCGGATTGAATTTAAGAAAGGTTGGAATCCGGTGAGCATATACCACAGCGTATGCGCTTTCGCAAATGATTTTGACGACCTTGGTGGCGGTTATATCGTGGTAGGCGTTGACACTGACGACAAGACCGGAGTTGCCATTCGGCCTGTTGAAGGAATACCCATTGAAGAGATTGATGACATCCTTCAGGATATGGTCGGCTATAATAACAAGATAGCCCCGTACTATATGCCTCGGACAAGCACGGAGGAAGTGGACGGCAAGACTGTACTCGTAATATGGTGCCCTGCCGGGATTAACCGTCCGTATTCTGTTCCGGAGAATGTAACGGCAAAGAACGGTTCCAAGGAATACTTCTATATCCGCAGTGGAACAAGCAGCATTATCGCCAAAGGTGAGGTGCTGGATGAGCTTCGCGAACTTGCCAGTCGTGTGCCATTTGATGAAAGGGGCAACCCTGACATTCGTTTGGAAGACATATCCACTTTGCTTTTGCGTGAATACCTGGTGAAAGTCGGAAGCAAACTGGCAAGCGAGATTAACATCAGACCACTGCAAGAGATTCTGGAGCAGATGGACTTGTTTGTCGGCCCGAAGGAAAACCGTATGCTGAGAAATGTGGCTGCCATGATGTTCTGTGAGAATCCAAGCAAATTTTTCAAGCGGACACAGGTGGAGATTGTCTATTTCCCTGAAGGAAGGCTGAATAATCCGAGTAACCTTTACGAAGGAGCAGTCATCACAGGTTCTGTTCCGCAGATTATAGACCGCACCTTGGAATACTTGAAGCGTATGCTCGTGATGCAGAGTATCATCAAACCGGAGAATGACTATCGCAGTAGGAAATTCTATACTTATCCTTATCAGGCATTAGAAGAAAGTGTCACGAACTCGCTTTATCATCGTGACTATCGGGAATGGGAACCTGTCGTAATAACAGTAGAGCCGGATAGTATTACCATTCAAAATGTGGGTGGCCCGGATCGAAGTATATCTGCCGCTGACATTTCCCGTTGTGAGATTCTTGTCTCAAAACGTTACCGCAACCGTCGCTTGGGTGAATATCTTAAAGAACTGGACATGACCGAAGGGCGTTCTACAGGTATTCCGACCATACAAAATGTGTTGGAGAATAATGGCTCTCCACGTGCAACCGTTGTCACGGATGAAGACCGCACATTCTTCCGCATCACGATTCCTTGCCACGAAGCTGCCGGAAATATAATAGCCGACATAGCCAACAAAGATGCTTCCGTGAAGGCATCAAGGCGAGGTGCACTCAAAACTGCACTACAAACTGCACTACAAACTGCACCAGAAACTGCACTACAAATTTTGGAACAAATACAAATCAATCCCAAAGTAACCATGACAGACCTTGCTAATCTGACAGGTTATTCAAGAAGGTGGGTAGCCCAAACAATGAAGCAGCTTCAGGAATTGAATGTTATTAAGAGGGTAGGTTCTACTAAGACCGGCTATTGGGAGATTATAGCCAAATAGATAGTAGGAAAAATCCATAACCAGGTTTACTTACACACATATCCACGAAAATCCCTCCTGTGCGGAGAGCCTTTCGTGGATACTATATTTCTATCAAAGGGAATACAAAGACTAACGCCTTTTGCCTCTCAGATAGTCATTGAGGTCTTTGTAGTTATAATAACATTCCGAATGGTCAGTTACACGGTTGCCACAAAGTCCGGCAATGGTTTCGACTGTTTTTCGCCCGGCAAGGTCGTTATCCAGATAGCAATGGATGGCGATGTACCGTTCCAGTTCCACAAGACACTTTTTCAGATTACTGACTGAGTTCATCACAAGAAAATCGGTAGGACTGTCGATGCAGACATGATAGTCTCCTTTTCTATGAAGTTCTTGGTAAGACAAGAAGTCCATAAAGCCCTCGAACACGCAGACATGATTTTGGATTATATCCTTGTTATACCTGATGACGGATATGTCTTTCCCCTTTATACATCCTTTATAATAAGGATTGCGCACCTCGTAACCGCCGGTCTTGTTTTCAAAGGCTATGGCGAAATAGTGTCTTTTGCGTAGCTCATAATGAATTTCCTTGCAATAAAGCCTGCCGATATTCTCACTGATATACCTGGAACGGAGGTAAGACAACAGGGCATGGTGGCTCAGTTCTTTTACTTCCACGTTTTCCATTTCTTCCTCGATAGGACAGGGACGGACACTCCGGCTTTGTAATTGTTGAAAAGGTACGCCAATGGCATTCTCGCTGATGCGGAGCAATACCATACTTACATTGCCAGTACGATAAAGGTGTTTTCCCAGTTCTATGATGTCACCTCCGGCAGAAAGCCCAAAGTCGTACCATTCGTTCAAATTATCGTTGACCTTGAACGAGGGGGTACGTTCCTCTCGCAATGGGGAGAGGTACCAATACTGGCAGCCACGCGCATTGACCGGAGAATGTCCTATTATCCGCAGATATTCCACGAGCCGTATCTGTTTCGCTTCTTTTATATTCATTTTAGTATGGTTTACTTATATATACCCACAAACTAAACCATACTGCTTAGAGATGGAAAGAACTATTATAGGAGTAGGTACGACCGTTTTTTGTAATGGCATGATTTTCCAACAGGAACTTACACAAGTTTACCAATGTGTTTCTTCCTCTTGAATACCCAATGCTCTCATATCCCTTTTTAAGAGCTTCAAGCAAAGATTGATAGCCATATTCCGCGCATTCTTCAAAGGTTACTTCCAAGGCGGTTCGGTGTTGCTGCTCGGTCATATCTATATAAGAAGCCAGTCTGTCCATTTTGTTCTTTTTGAATTGATGTTCTTTTACCAGGTGTGGGAGAGAGTCTTCTCCGATTTCAAATGCGAAAGGCGTAAATTCCCTGTCCCTTATGTGCATGGCTCTTACTTCGCTGATTTTTCCATTTTCATTGTTTTTTGATATTTGCAGGATAGTCTCGGCCTTATTGTTCAGTTCTGTTCCGATATGCCCTCTGGTATTGTCATCCCCTTTGTTTAGATGTAAGACGGTGTGGATATGCAGTTCGTAATAGCTTGACCATCTCATCAGTTCATTGATTATGTCAAGAGATTCACTGGGACTGTTTATGTCATGGATTAAATCACGGATGCCGTCAATGATTACGAGCCCGATGTTTTGCTCTTCGTGGAGTGCCCATCGTATAATATCTCTCCTTTGGTCGGGAGTGTATTCTCGCAGAACCAAGAATTGGATGTTGTCATTTTCCTGGTCAGTAGGCAATCCTGCCAGTTTGAGGATTCGATGAAGCACTTTGTGGCAATGGCACTTGCTTTGTTCTGTGTCGATGTATAGGATTCGATTCTTGCAAGATGGCAGTTCTGCTTTGTACTTTAGAATCTCCTTTCCGGAAAGAGCCGATGCGACAATAGCACTGACATTGAATGTCTTTTTGCTTTTGGGTTTGCCGGTGGAAGCACTGAAATTTCCGATTGTGGCAATGGTAACACCGTCTATTTGTACGATTTCCTGTGGAAACTCATATTTTTCGGTAACACTCAGCCGTATATATTTCAATAAAGACTTATATTTGGCTTCGTCTATCCGATAATTGTTGGGTTGTATCATATCAGGTTGCATTATTTTTTCCCTCCTTTTGTTGGTTTGTTCTTACTTTTTTGTCCCAATGTGTAAGCGATGATATTGGCTTGCCTTTCTATTTCTGTATTGGAGAAACAGGGGTTGCGCTTTATCCATCGGTTCAGGTCATCCCTGAGAATGAATATGTTTTTTCCATTCGGCTTATACACGGTAAGTTCTTTCTGCATGGTTAACTTATAGACATAGCCTTTGGACACTTGTAGATAGGCGGCTACCTCGTCTATATTGAGAAACTCTTTTGCGGCATAAGCTATCTTTTCCACATTTTCAAGATGGGATAGCAGTTCGGCCAAAGAACCGAATCGTTTCAGGTAATTTTCAACATTCAGGATTTCCTGCTGAAAATTTTCCAAGGAGTTGTTTTCGAGGAATGATTTCAATCCTTCGATACGGGAGAGTAGTAAGTCTATTTCTTTTCTATTCATAATTCTTCTCTTGTTATAGCAGCAGGTTGCCCTATTGTTTGTACTTGATTTCTCATTGCCCATTCGCAAAGTTCCTTTCTGTTGAAATACACCAATTTGCCGTTTGGCTTGTAGTGTGGTATTTGCTTGAGAGAAGTGAGTTTGTAGATATAACTCTCGGACAAACCGAGATAAGCAGAAGCTTCAGCGGTAGTCAGCACTTCCTTGACTGCCCAAATACGCTCTTTCAACTGTGCAATGTAATTCTCGATGGTCTGGATTTTATCCACTTCGTTGATCTTTTGTTCTAACGATTGGAGCCGTTCAAAAGGTTTCTCCGTTGCCATCATCGAAATCATGTTCTCCATTTTGGAGAGCATCTTATTTTCATTTGTCGTTCTTCGGTGTCTCATTGATTGATGCTGTTAAATTTGACAATGGGAGGTATGCCCTCCGTGAGTAATCGATTACGGAGGGCAAAGGTAGATGAGTATATTCGCTTGATTATGTTGAGATTGTTGAGTATCAACACAATTCTCAATACAACTCTCAACAATTTGTTATTCCTTTGTTATACTTCTCTGTTTTTGATTAGAGTGATATACTTGTCTATGATTGCCAAAAACTGCTTATCTATGGCGTTGGGAGTGGTGTCTTTTATCCGATTGAGGGTTGATGACATATCGTGTTGGGTCAGTAATTTCTTCCTTGAAGAACTGATGACAAGATGTTTTTGGGCAATTACCGATTGCCAGTTATAGGTTATCACATCGTGTGAAGCCAGTTTGTCCAACAATAAAACCAATTTGCTGTTGTTTCTTGAAGTCACAGTCTGCAATGTGTCTGCCGCATAACAAATGGCAACATTGTCTGCATCCAAAACTTCCTTAAACAAACAGACCTCATTGGCAAGCTGCACAATGAGGTCCAGAGTATGTCTGTCAAGTAAAGGTTTGATGTTGGTATTCTGATTGGTCTGAATAGGATTCCCCGGACTGCTGTTGTCGGACTCGGTAGTGGATTCCGACAGATCAATGGCGTAAAATTCGTTCAGAAGTTTTATGATCCCATTTTCGTCCAATAGGTTATGGTCGAAATGTTTGCGAATCAAAATTTCATGCTTCCCCAGAAGCTCTATTACCGTGTGGTAATTCTTTAGATGTTCATTCTTGCTCCAGGCATCATTCGCATCGTGAAACCGATGTGAATGGGTAAAGTCAAGCACGTATCGCCTGTAACTTTTTTGCCGTGTGGTGACTTCGTCTTTGTAAGACCTTTGGGCTTGCTCAACCAACCGGAATAGCCCTTCTTTACCGGTCTGCGCAGGAGTCCATTGGAAACCTCGCATCGCTCTTTTCAAAAAGAGAGAGGTGCAAAGATAATTTCTTTGACATAAAACATTATTTTAAGTATTGTTGTTTGCCACCTTTGCGTTGATGGCGTTTTTGTTTTGAGTGCTAAGATAGTTATCTGCAATGGTTTTTAGTTGAATATCGTATGTGTCAATCAATCCTTTTTTGACTATAAAACGAAAATTACTATCCATACTTTCTCTGTTAGGTACTTTATCACGTTGCAAGCGGAAACAGTTTACGCACTTTACCCATACATCATAGGGATTGTGTTGCTTAAAGGCCAAATGTACAAAGTACATAAGTGAAGTCTGTGTTTTCATCCATACTATAGGATGTTCAAATACCGTTTCATCGAAAATACCTTTGAATGCGGCAAATGTGGTGTCGGAGGAGATATATCCACCGTCAAGTAGGGCGGAGAACATGGAATGTATCTCATCTTCGCTATTCGGACTGTAAAATACAACTTTGCTCGTATGAATAAGCCGTTCATCAGAAGTTTCTTCATTGAACGTATTTTCAATGTGTTTGAACTTATCACAGATAGCCTTTAATCTAACATCATACCTATCCAACCATCCGGCTCGCTTAATCCAACTGTAACCTGATACAAAACAAGCTTTGTGCGGAGTGTGTCCGTTTATGCTGAAACAACATTCTCCTTTTACCCACAAATCCTTCTTGTTGAATTTGTAAAATGCCTGATATACGAAAAAGGACAACTGCCGTTGCGTTTTAATCCATTCTACCGGCTTGCTGAATGTCTTTTTATTGAAAATGCCGACAAATGTTTTCAAGCCAGTGTCAGGTGCGATGTATCCGTATTTCACTAAATCTCGATACAGCACTGCTATATCTTTTTCACTCTGTGGTGTGTAGAATGTCTCTGTCTGATGCGTTGGCTCAAATTCAGTAAAGTCAACTTCCGGGTAGAGGGCTTTGGTCGTTTCGTAAAGTCCCGTATTGTATCTCGGAACACGCCAAGTGCTGAATCGCTTTCCATTTTCCCTTTTCCATTGCTTTTCAAAAAGGATGTAGGTGCTGGGAAGTTTGCAGATGGTAGATACAGCATAGGCTATCACTTTCAGTTGCAGCGGCTTCGTTTGCGGCATCGGCTGATAGTGTTCATCCAAAAGACCTGCGCGTATGGCTCTTTGTAATAATGTAGTCACCTGTTCATTGGCTAAAGGCTCAATCAAATCTTTATATTCGCCTTTCACCTCTTCTTCTTGCCTTTCGCAAAGTGACAGCAACGCTTGCATATTGTTCGCATAACAGTCAATTATCTTGACGTATGCAGAATCAATTTCCTGTCTGTGACTTTGTACATAGTTTACGACCGGGACGGTAAATTCGTTATTTGTTATAAGGTTTGCCAAAAGAGGAGAGGGGGCTTGTTCCATATATAGACAAATCTCTTTCGCCCATTTCCCGATATTCATCCACGAAGAGTCAAGTGCTTCAAATTCGATTTCATCATCCAAATCCAATTGACCTTTCATTTCACCGACGATTCGGGTAATCTTCGTTATCTTTATAACGGTTTCTTGCCTTGTCATAAACACGGGATTTAATCAATGTCTGGAATCAATGATACGGCATTCTGCTTATTTTTGTCAAGCACCTTTGCATAAATTTGTGTGGTCGCCAGTTCTTTATGCCCTAATAGTTTTGATACAGTGTAGATGTCCGCTCCCAAGTCAAGCATAAGCACAGCGAAGGTATGACGTCCGCAGTGGAAGGTCAGATTCTTATTGATATTGGCAGCCATGCTCCAACGCTGTAATTCCAATGAAGTCCAAGCTCCGTATGTAAATCCTGTAAATACGGGATCTTCCGGGTTGCCTCTTTCACCGAGGTATTTTTCTGCCTGTGAGGAAATGTCAAGATACTCTTGTCCGCCAGTCTTCTTTTGTTTGAAGACGATTCTCGTGTAATCTCCAAATTTTTGAACTTCGCTCCATGTGAGTTTCTGAATATCGCTTTTACGAAGTCCGGTCAGGCATGAAAAGAGGAAAGCTCTTTTTAGAATAGGATAGCGGCAAGGAGTAGCAGCCAACTGTTTTACCTCTTCCAAGGTCAGATAGTCACGCTTTACTTCTGCGGCTTTGAATCCCTCGATTCCACGCAAAGGATTTACAGGTATGATTCTTTCATCGTAAGCCTGGTTGATACAGGCGCGGAGCTTATTGAAATAAGAGACTTTTGAGTTTTGGGACAATCCTTGAAACACATCCCTTTCCCTACGTGGACCGGTACGCTTGTGAGTGTCTTTTTCCACATTGTTCAAGAAATCCTTGAAGCCGTTTATAAACTCTGGAGTAATATCTTTGAATGTGGTTTTCTCATCACAATAGATTTCGAGATAACGCAAGCAGCTTCTCCAGTTACCCCAGTTTCCGTCAGATTCAGGATTCTTGTGTCTTTCTTCAACCATCTTCCGATAGTATTCCAAAAAAGGAGTATCTTCTTTGAATTGGCGAGTGAAAGAATACTCTCCGTTCTGCATTTCAATGAGGCGTTTGGATTTTATAGCCTGAGCGGTTGCCAATGTCTGTCTGTTCTGCTCACGCTCCAGTGGAGTAGTGGCATCGATCAGATAAAGTTTCAAATACTCTTTCTGACGTTTCCCATTTCTGTAGATGTCGAGATACAAGCTCACGTTACCGTTTGCCAACTTCTTTTCCCGTAGTTTTACGGGTTCTTTCTGGATTGTTGTTTTCTTAGTCATAGCCTGTTCCTATTTTAATGAGAGATGTGATTCATTGTCTTCGGGGGACAGATTTTTGTCCCTCGCATCCCTTTCGGGGGACAATCTGGGGACAAAAATACAAAAAAAATATGAAAACAGGCAGAAAATACGGAGAGAAAGAGAAAATATAAATTCTCATAAAATCATTGATTTTTCGCACTTTACGGATTTATATTTTCTCTTTTTATGCTTTTCTTTTCTTTGTATCATTTGCCGATGCAAAAGTGAGAAAATATTTTATTTAAGACCTCTTGTGGGGTTGTTGCTCCGCTTATTTCCATCAAGTCAAAATCTACTTGTCTTAAATCAAGACTCACAAGTTCTGCTGATATATTATTTTTTATGTCTTCGAGAACATTTTGCATATCCGAGGATGCTTTTCTTAATGCTTCATAATGACGTTTGTTTACAACAATGGCGTTCGAGGATGCAGACACATTATCTTTTTGTGTATCAGTCAAAGATTTTTTTAATTCTTCTATTCCTGTTCCATTTATTGCAGATGTATAGACAAGAGTAGGGGATATCCCCAATGTTTTTATGGTTTGTTTTTTTATCCTATCACCGATTTCTATCAGTTTTTGTTTATCAGAAATCAAATCTATTTTATTTATTGCAATTATAAGATAAACGTCAGAGGGTATTTCTATTTTTGAGAAAGGCAAGTTTAAGACTTCTTCATCGGCATTTACTATAAGTACTATGGTTTGTACATTTTTGATAGCTTCTATAGTCCTGCTTATACCAAGATTTTCTACCTTGTCATTTGTTTTTCTTAAGCCCGCTGTATCAATAAGCCTAAATTCTATTCCCGAAATATAGAAGCTTTCTTCTATTGTGTCTCTCGTCGTACCTGGAATATCGCTCACTATAGCTCTGTCTTCTTTAAGCAAAGCGTTCATCAATGTAGATTTTCCAACATTAGGACGCCCAACAATCGCTACAGGGATGCCGTTTTTTATTGTATTTCCCGTGGTAAACGTTGAAGCGAGATTTTCCATTTCGTCTTTTAGTTCACTTGTCATCTCTAACAATTGAGGACGTTGTGCAAATTCCAAATCCTCATGGTCGGAGAAATCTAATTCCAACTCTAACATAGAACGGAGAGTTGTTATTTTATTATGCATCGAATTAAGCATTTCCTTAATTCCGCCTCTTAATTGATTTATGGCAATTCTGTTGTAAGCTTCAGAATTTGCAGCTATTACATCTGCAACAGCTTCGGCTTGACTCAAATCCATTTTCCCGTTCAAAAAAGCCCGCTTTGTATATTCTCCAGGCTGAGCAATTCTACATCCGTTTGATATTAGTATTTGTACTATCTTAGACAATATATATTGAGAACCATGACAAGAAAATTCCACGGAATTTTCTCCTGTATAAGAATGAGGAGCATAAAAAGGCAATCCTACTACTTCGTCTATCACTTGACCTTCGTATTCTATAGTACCCAAAGTGGCGTGATTAGCTTGTACCGTATCAAAAGCTTTCCCATTTATGGGAAAAAATACTTTAGTGGCAATGCTTATGGCTTCACAGCCGGAAACTCTTACTATTCCCAATGCACCACCTGGGGCTGTGGCAACAGCACATATTGTATCATTCATTTCTTTTAAATTCTTTCCAATACTTTTTGGACCAAATCGTTCATTGATTGTTTATAGTTGGTAAAAGCTTCCTTTTGTCTTCTATTTGCCACTACCATACATATACAAGCTGCTTTATGCCCGAGGATAGAAGCAAGACCTGCGAGAGCAGAACTTTCCATTTCGTAGTTTGTTATATTCATACCATTGAAAGAGAAGTTCTCAATTTTCTCATTTTGACAAACATCCGCCGGTTCTGCTCTTAAAAATCTACCTTGAGGTGCAAAGAATCCACCTGCAGAAACCGTTATACCTTTAATTGCATACGTACCGGCAATCCTTTCTGTCAATTCTGTATCTTCTACAGAAACGTAAGGATAAGGAGTACAACGCCAATCGTTCCATTGCATGTGGTTTACAAAAGCATTCTCAAGTTCTATATCACAAACATCTTTGCGCTTAGCATAAAAGTTTAATAGTCCGTCAAGTCCTATAGAGCGGACAGAACAAATATACGTCCCGAGTTTTGTATTTTCTTGAAGCCCACCACATGTGCCTATTCTTACAATTTCAAGGCTTTTCCTTAAACCTTTGTCTTTTCTTGATTCGAAGTCAATATTGCATAAAGCGTCAAGTTCGTTCATTACTATATCGATGTTCCCGCAGCCTATTCCTGTTGATATAACACTAATGCGCTTGTTTTTATAGAATCCTGTGATAGTATGAAATTCTCTGTTTTGTATTTCTGATTCTATTTTTGAAAAATGGCGGGCAATAAGCGTAACTCTTCCAGGGTCGCCTACAAGAATTATTTTGTCTGCTATTTGGGCAGGCTTAACATGTAAATGAAAGACAGATCCGTCTTCATTAATTATAAGTTCCGAATCAGCGTAATATCTATCCATAGAAATTTTAGAAAGCTATTTGTTTACTGTTTCTTGAGTTCTTCTTCGCGTATCAGTTTCTCAAGATTCTTAATACTTGCTTTGAGCTTTTCAACTTCTTTCTCCTTAGCAAGAATTTGAGGCTTCAACGAATTTCTTTTTTCTGTATCAGCCGTAGAATAAACTTCGCGTTCTGAATCCAATTGCGCTTTTTGCGAGTCATAAATCTTTAAGGCTTCTGCCCATTGTGAAGCATATCCCTTGGCTTTCGCATCTTTGAAATCTTGCAGGGAAGTGTATGTCTTTGAATCGTTTATAACAAACAAAAAGTCAGAAGATGCACCACTGCGGGATTCTTCAGAAAAAATATTTTTCAAACGTTCAAGAGCAGATTTAACTCTGTCGTTTTCTCCTGCCCATGTTGCTTTTATGGAATTAATCTTAGCAAAATTCGGAATGGCATCTTCAAAATTTTCAAGATCATAGCTTTTTCTTGTTTCATTGGGAATGAATACATAAACACAAACTTTTCCTTCGGGTTGACGACGATCAGATGCAAACCAACCTAAATTATTTGCCTCATCAACTACATATAAATAATCATTTGACGGAGAGTTAAACGGCATTCCGATGTTTTCCGGTTTCAAGAAAGTTCCTTGGTCTTGCGAATACCTTGACATGAAAATATCATATCCGCCAAGACTTTCTTCTCCTTTAGCAGCGAAGTAGAGTGTTGCGCCATCTGTAAGAACAAACGGAGTAATTTGGTCGTAACCGAAGTCTTCCAAACCTTGCACTTGCTTCGCTTCTCCCCATTGATCGTCCAATCTATCCCTTGTAAACATATAAAGCGCGCTATCTTTTATGCTGCTATAATATATTTTGTCAAGTAATTGCGGAGTATAAGCTATACCATTTGCTTCTTTCAAAGAAAGTTTGCTTCCTTTCATCAAATTCTTCAAATAATCAATCTTACCGCTCTCACTGCTAATTCTATAAACTTCGAGAATTTTTTCTTTATCAACAACAACAGAGTCGATAAAAACCACGTCTTCTGTGCTTGATAGCATGTTTTGACCATTGTTTGCCGTAACGAGTAATTCTTCTAATTTTTCCGTACTCCGTTGTTTTCGTTGTGCTGCTTGTATTTCCTTGTTTATAAGTGTGGCAGCTTCTTTGAACTTATATGACTCAATAAGTTCTTCGGGGCTTACCTTTGAAACAGAAGCATTTGCTTTTCCTTTTTTTATCTGTGCATTTGTTCCTGTGATTATCAAGGATAGAATTAATGCCAATATTATTTTTTGCATGGTGTCGTATATTTCATGCTAAGTTATGTAATATTTGTATTGTGGCAAAGTTCATCGGAACAAATTTCTATTTGATTCAGTAATCATACGTTGTATTTGTTCTTTGAAATGTATGTTCTTTTCCAAATCTTCAATAGACAGATGAGTTTTATATCGCCAATATTGTTTACTGTCAGCAGGATTATTAATTTGTTCCGCTTCAAGATTTTTCGATCGTGTTTCTTCACAAATCGAAGTCCAGTCTTGAAAAGACAAAAGACAAAGCATTGAGGGAGATTTCAGATGCGACTCCACAACACGTGTGCATATTTCCACGTTTGCATCTTGGGGAATTTCGTTTTCCTGCATTCCCAAAATGTCGCGAGCGTAGCGTTTTGCGAAATCAGGGAATTTTCTCCACCACAATCTGAAAGAAGGCATATCATGAGTGGATATTGTTGCAACGGAATTGTACGGATATTTCGAAACATCTGCATATTCCACGCCTGACTGCTTGGGCATATTTTGAATTTCAAGAGAGAGAATATTTAGCCTGTCAAGTACTTCTGTAATGCACGAGGGCAACATTCCCAAATCTTCTGCACAAGATAACATTGTTGTTGCATGTGTTATCTCGCGTAACTTTTCTGTTCCTTCTTTCTCCCACAATCTTTCGTTTCTGTTTCCAAAATAGTCTTTGTAAATTGCATTGAAAGCTTGTTTTTGTCCGTCATCAAGATTTCGATACACGGTTTCGTTATACGCACTTATGGCAGGGCAATATTTGCAAGGGTATAAATTGTCTTCAAAAAACAATGCACCGATATGCTCATTCTTCAAAACGAATCCCATAGACTGTAATTCTTCCACAGAATACGATAAGGCAGGAGAAAAATGTCCGAACTTTGCGCTTGTTTGGCTTCTTGGAATTTCCCATATTCTGAAAAAGCCCAAAACATGATCTATTCTGTATGCGTCAAAAAACTCTGCCATTACTTTCAGTCTCGACTTCCACCACGAATAACCGTCTCTTTTCATTTCCTGCCAATTATACGTAGGAAATCCCCAATTTTGTCCGTCTTCGGAAAAGTAATCGGGTGGTGCGCCGGTGGACATGTCTTTGGCAAAGAACTTCGAATTTTCCCACACATCACACGAATGCAAGTTTACCCCTATGGGAATATCTCCTTTTAGTATTACTTTCTTTTTGCGGGCATAACTTTTTACAGATTTCATCTGCGAGAACGCCAGGAACTGTACAAACTTGTAAAATTCTGCTTTACCAAGCAATTTTTTGTCGACCTTTACTTTTTGTGCGTCATAGGTTTCATAGCCCTTCCATTTCTCAAAATCAAGAGTTTTATACATGTCTCTCAACGCGCAATAAGCAGAATATGGTGTAAGCCATGAATCATTGTCTTTCTTAAACTTATCAAATTCCACATCATTCTTTAATTCAACCTTTTTTGATTTGTAAGTTTCGGAAAGAATCCTCATTTTGAATTTGAAAGTTCCTTCGTAATCCACAGACTCCTGTTCTTTGTTTTTTTGTTTTCCCTGCAATCTACATCCGGCATCTTTAAGACTTATGTATATTGGGTTTAATGCAAAAACCGACGTGGTATTATATGGATATGAATCTCTCCAAGAACCGAATGTGGTTGTATCGTTTATAGGCAGGAGTTGAATTGTTGAAAAACCGACCTCTGAAGCCCATTTAATCAAACGTTTCAAATCTGAAAAATCTCCTATACCATTACTGTTTTTCGAGTGTAAAGAAAATAGCGGAACCACAATACCTGCACATTTCCAATCGGTAAACGCAGGAATCCGAAGCCAACCGTCATTTATTACACCGAAGCTTTTCGAAGAATTTATATTTACAGTTCTGTTATTGCCGTCTTCCCATAGAATGGCGTTTTTGTATCTTATCACATATTTATATTGCGTACCGAGTGGCAAATTTTCGATTCTCGCTGCGTAACCGTATGTGCCTTGACGCTCCATTTTCAAGCCTTTTTCTACATTCCAATTACCCAATGCAGCACATCCGCCGGTAAGTATTACTTCAAAGTCTTTTTCTTTTGGAGTCAGCAAAAAACTTTCGAACATCAAGCAGTATTGTATGTTGATATGCTTTTTATTATGAAATTTTGGAGAAGAAAAAATACAATCTTTTAAAGCCGAGCAAGAGCAGTTTATTTGATTCTTGTCGTATCTCCAAATATCTTGCAGAGCAACATTGTGGTTTTCAACAGTTACAACCCGTTGGGGAAATATCTTCTCTTCCGCAACGATCTTTCCATTTTCTTTTACAACGTACCCATAAGTAAAGGTTTCACCCTTTTTCGAATCCACTTCAAAGTTTCCGCTCCACAAGTCGTTTCCCATGAACGACAAATCAAATTGGAAGTTTTCTTTTTCCTTTTTTAATTTTACAGAAACGCTTTGACCGAATTTTGTATGATAGTTGATATTGAAAATTAATGAGATTGCCATGACGGAATATGTTATTATGCAAACACAAAGATACTTCTTTTTGACAAAAATCAAAACAGCGAAGAAATTTCGAGAAAACATACTGCCTAACATTAATCATAAAAATCCAAAATCTTTGAATCTAAATTCATTTTCCAGACATCTGAATTTCAATAATATATAATCTTCAAAAATACAAGGCACATATTTTAAAATAAGTGCCTTGTATTTCAAAATATATGGCTTGTATTTTTTGCCTTTTCAAGTCTCTGACACACAGCAACTTACAAAACAAGCACAAAAACCCGTAATCTTCTGATTTTTAGCAGGTTGACAAAAACCGGAAAGTAATGGTGTGCCGGAGTAGCCGTTTACTCTGCCGCAAGTTTATGCAACTTATCCTCCGTAAGGCGATAAGTATTCCAGTCATCCATTGACACGGCTCCCATGGAGTGATAAAAATCTATGCTCGGCTGATTCCAGTTGAGGCAAACCCACTCCATCCTGCCACATCCGCGTTTAACGGCTGTTTTCACGAGTTCCAGGAACAAAGCCTTGCCGTAACCCTTGCCGCGATGCTCGGGATAAACGTAAAGATCTTCGAGATACAATCCCGCCTTGCCCACAAAAGTGGAAAAGTTATGGAAATAGAGCGCGAAACCAACCTCCCTGCCGTTATCCATTGCGAAAATCACTTCGCCTATACCCTTTTCAAACAACCATTCGTCAAGAAGTTCTTCTGTGGCAAGCACTTCATTTTCCATTTTCTCGTATTTGGCAATGCCCCTGATAAACGCAAGAATCAAAGGCACGTCTTTTCTTTCGGCTTTTCTTATTGTCATAATTCTCTTTATATATCCGTGAAACCCAATTAACGGTTTTATAACAAAAACGCCCGCTGATATTTCAGCAGGCGTCTGTTTGTTGGGATACCCGGACTCGAACCAGGAAAGGCAGGACCAGAATCTGCAGTGTTACCATTACACCATATCCCAAACATTATCGGACTCATCCCGAATCCGCATGCAAAGGTAAGGAGTTTATTTGAAACCGCAAAATTTTACGTACATTTTCTCGAAAATATTTTTCGGCGTTCTTGTTTTCAAACATTATTTAAGGGCTTTCAAGATGGTATATCCGCAAAAACATATACCTTTGCAGCCAATACATATAAATAATAGATGGACAATACTAAAGAATTACTCAAAAACATCATTGAAGGTATTCAAGACAAGAAAGGAAGCAATTTGGTAGTGGTGGATCTCACCGGAATAGAAACGAGTATCTGCCAATACTTTGTAATATGTCAGGGAAATTCAGCCAATCAAACCACCGCCATAGCCAAATCGGTGGGCGACAAATTGCGTGAAAACTGCGCCACCAAGCCGTTTGCCGTTTCGGGAGTGGAAAACGGTCAGTGGATAGCCATGGATTACAACGACATCTTCGTTCATATTTTCCAACCCGAAGAACGCGAGTTCTACGACCTCGAACACCTTTGGGCGGATGCCTCGCTTACACAAATTCCCGACATTGAATAAACAAGACATGAATCCACAAAACCCAAGACAAAAGCAGAATATGCCCAAATTCAATTTGAATTGGGTGTATTTCTTAATATTAGGCGCGCTCGCCTTTCTGTATTTCAGCGGAGTTGGAGGCGGAAGCAGCGTAGACCGCGAAGTAGATTACACCACTTTCAAAAGCTATGTTTCGAAAGGCTACGCAAAGCGCATGGAAGTGAACAAAGGCGACGGCACATTAAAGATGTTTGTTGACGGTAAACACATTCGCGATGTTTTCGGTCAGGACTCCAAGTCAACCGGCAAGGCTCCTACCGTTACCACCAAGTATCCTTCGGTTGACAAAGTGGAAGAATTTGTTGACAGCGAAACGAAAGCCGGACACTTCAAGGGACATGTTTCCTACATTCAAGACTCCAACATGTTTTGGAACATAATAATAAACCTCCTGCCCATATTGCTGTTAGTGGCTTTATGGATGTTTTTCATGCGCCGAATGGGAAGCGGCGGAGGAAACGGCGGAGTGTTCAGCGTAGGCAAGAGCAAAGCGCAACTGTTTGAGAAAAAACAAGGAAAACACATAACTTTCAAAGATGTGGCAGGGCAGGAAGGAGCAAAAAGAGAAGTTCAGGAAATTGTGGACTTCCTTAAAAATCCGAAGAAATATACTGATCTCGGCGGCAAGATACCAAGAGGCGCACTTCTTGTGGGACCTCCGGGAACCGGTAAGACTCTTCTTGCAAAAGCTGTGGCAGGCGAAGCCGATGTTCCGTTCTTTTCGATTTCGGGAAGCGACTTTGTGGAAATGTTTGTGGGCGTTGGCGCAAGCCGCGTAAGAGACTTGTTCCGTCAGGCAAAGGAAAAAGCTCCGTCGATAATCTTTATAGACGAAATCGATGCCGTTGGTCGCGCAAGAGGAAAGAACCCGTCAATGGGCGGAAACGATGAGCGCGAAAACACATTGAACCAATTGCTCACCGAAATGGACGGCTTCAGCCCCAACTCGGGTGTAATAGTCATGGCAGCAACTAACCGCGTGGACATACTTGACAAAGCATTGCTTAGAGCCGGTAGGTTTGACCGCCAAATCCATGTGGATCTTCCTGACTTGAATGAAAGGAAAGCCATATTCCTTGTGCACATGAAACCATTGAAGATGGACCAAAGCGTTGACGTTGATTTAATGGCAAGACAGACTCCCGGATTTTCAGGAGCAGACATAGCCAACGTTTGTAACGAGGCAGCACTAATTGCAGCGCGTAATAACAAACATGCAATAGAAATGCAGGATTTCCTTGACGCTGTTGACAGAATAATCGGCGGTTTGGAAAAGAAAACAAAGGTAATGACACAGGAAGAAAAGCATTCCATTGCTCTCCACGAGGCAGGTCATGCCACCATTTCCTGGTTTCTGCAATACGCAAGCCCGCTTGTCAAAGTTACAATCGTTCCTCGCGGACAAGCTCTCGGAGCGGCCTGGTATCTTCCCGAAGAACGTAACATTACAACCAAAGAACAAATGGAAGACGAGATATGTGCCACGCTCGGAGGACGCGCTGCCGAAGAACTTTTCACGGGACATATTTCGACAGGTGCACTCAACGATTTGGAAACTGTTACCAAACGCGCGTACGGAATGGTTGCCTATCTCGGCATGAGCGAAAAGCTCTACAACCTGTGCTACTACAACAATCAGGAATACCAATTCGAAAAACCTTATTCCGAGAAAACCGCAGAAACAATAGACAGCGAGGTTTCCGCTCTCATTTCCCGCCAATACGAAAGGGCGAAACAATTGCTCGAAGAACATAAAGAGGGACACGCAAAGCTGGCTGCCCTACTCGAAGAGCGTGAAGTGATTTTCGCCAAAGACGTCGAAGGAATTTTCGGTAAACGTCCGTGGATAAGTCGTGCTGACGAAATTTTGCAGGACGAGCAGGAGCAGATGTCAAAGGGTTCTTCAAATGCGGACGACAAAGATTCTTCAAACGAAGAGTCAAGCGAAAGTAAACAAGACAAAGAAGATAAGCAATGAGTAACCTTGCCACACGCACAATATCGGGAGTGCTGTTTGTAATAATAATCGTTGCAGCCATTTATTGCGGCGCAGTATCGTTCGTAGTGCTTTTCGCCGCCATTTCGGCGGTATGCGTGTGGGAATTCTGCACTCTTGTCAACTCGCGAAAAGGTTTGCAGGTGAACCGCATGATTTGCACCGTGGCAGCAGTCTATCTGTTTCTTGCAGTCATGGCTTTCAACACAGCCGCCGTGGGAGCAATGATTTTCGTACCCTATGTTTTGACCACCGTATATCTGCTTATAAGCGAACTGTATCTCAAACGCCCCAATCCGTTCGAGAATTGGGCAATGGCTTTTGCCTCGCAATTATACATAGCTCTACCGGTGGCATTAATCAATGTCGTTGCTTTCCGCACAAATCCATACTACGCAAGCGTAAGCTATATATACGAACTGCCGCTTGCGCTCATGGTTTTTCTTTGGATGAACGACATGGGAGCGTATTGCTGTGGTTCTTTATTGCAAAAGTACATACCGTTAAAACTGTTCCCCTCCATAAGTCCGCACAAATCGTGGATAGGCAGCATAGGCGGCGCAATAATAACACTTGCTTCCTCGCTTGCATTCGCACACTTCTTTCCCATAATGTCCCTGCCCAAATGGTTGGGAATGGCAGCCGTTGTGGTGGTATTCGGAACGTGGGGCGATTTGGTGGAAAGCCAGTTGAAACGCACACTCGGCGTTAAGGACAGCGGTAAATTCCTACCCGGGCACGGAGGAGCACTCGACCGTTTCGACAGTTCATTGCTCGCCATACCGTGTGTGGTTATATACTTCTACAGTCTCGAACTAATGTAACAACAAAAGTCGGAGGAGACATGAAAAAGGTTTTTGCTTTACTTTTTACAGTTATTTCCACAATTTCATTGAATGCACAAGTAGTGGAAAGCGTTGAGGTCGAATGGCCCCGCAAGATAGAGTCCAACAAAAACATCGTAAGCAAAAACAAACTCGGGAAAAACCAAATAAGAACAGCCACATACAGCATTCTGCCCGAAACCACACCGCCCCCAAACCGATTGGAACGCTGGGAAAGCCGGAAAACGCAGATTCTGCACCTCATAAAAGACTGCAACATAGACATAATAGGTACGCAAAGAGCTTATTCCCGGCAAATATCCCAACTTGCCAAACTCAGCGGCTATTCCGTAGTTACCAACTCCGACAGCATACCCCACGCAATATTATATAACAGTTCCAGACTCAAACAAGAAGCCTGCGGCTTCCTGTCTCTGACCTCCGAAAACCGATACGACCAAACGCCGCATACCTGCACGTGGGCAAAGTTCAAGGAAACGGACGGCGGAAAAACGTTCTACGTGTTCAACACATACCTTCGCACTGCAGAAGAAGCCGAAACTCTCCTGCAACAAACAAAAAAAATAGCAGGAAAAAAGCCTGTAATAATAACTGCAGACCTTTTTGCGCTGCAATACAAGCCCGCCCCGATGGTTTTTAGAGGCAAGATGAAAGATTCATACGACATAGCCCTCCACAAAACAGGCAAAGTGGGCACCTATCACAACTTCAGAATACTCAAACCCATTCGCAGGATGGACTATATATTTCTATCGCCCCACTTCATCGTTAACGAATACGACACAATAGACGAAGAATTGCAGACAATCCGTCCCGGTTCAGACCACCTGCCCGTTGTCGTGGATTTAACCATAAAATAAAACCCGCTTCTCAAGCCCTGCGAAAGAAACAACGGCAAGAACATTATCCTTCCCAACGTTAAAAACTATCGCATTCCTCACCTTTTTCATCAACAGACAGAAACACAGGTGTTTACGCAAAATTTTACGGTTTTTGCAAGTTTCTAATTATCAAGTATTTGAAACCGCCAAAAATACAAGGCACTTATTTTAAAATATGTGCCTTATATTTCAAAATATATGGCTTGTATTTTTTGCGACAAGCCATGTATTTTTTCACACATCCCGCACATAAAAAAAACACAGCCGCAGAAAACGGATTTTATATTTTGAAAAGCAATGCAGACACCGCGATTTGTCCCGCACAACCCGCCAGACAAAACGCGACTGTTATTTTTCACAAAACACGGCTCATTAAAGAGAAAGAAAGATTGCTGCATTTGATTTTAATAACTACCTTTGCAAGCAAAGGCAAGTCTTAGTCATGCCCGGGAAGCTGCTGGAATTCAGTGCTAACATACTATGAATAAGACACCGGATAAATATATCTCAACACACGCTGCGTTGCAAGATGCAGTGTCCCCCAAACGTGCCGCATACTGACCATATCATGCCCGATAAAGACACAATTTGTTGGTTCCCGATGCGCGTAACCTATGGAAGACAACTGAAAATCAAAGAATTTCTTGACATCGAGAACATCGAGAACTTCCTTCCTATGACCACACTCACGGTCAGGGAAAACAACAGAATACACCATAAGCACGTTCCGGCAATCAGCAATCTGATTTTCGTGCGAAGCACAATGAACAACCTGAACTTTCTAAAACAGACAAAAGTCTCCGCCTACCCCATGCGCTACATGACACGCAAGACATTGAACCAGAAAAACTCAGGTTGGGAAATAATCACCGTGCCCGACAGACAAATGGAAAACTTCATCAAGATTGCCGGTGGTCCAGAAGAAGAATTTACTTATCTGAAACCCGAAGAACTCATAGGAAAAATAAACGGCAAAGTAAAATTAACCTCCGGTCCCTTCAAAGACGTGGAAGGAATCATAAAACGAATCCACGGCAACAAACGCGTTGTGGTGGAAATAGAATCAGTAGGCGGCATCTGCATAAACTTCGTGCCCAAATCCTGCATGATGCAAATTGATTAGCAGATAAAAGAACAAGAATATAAATCCTTAAATCACTTTTATTTATCATGTTAATTACTGATATAAACGAAGAAAAAGCCCAAGCATACATACTTGGAGTTATTATGGCACTGCTTGGGATAAACATATTTCCGGATACCAAAGTTTCGGAAGCACAATTGGACTGCGCCAAAGAACTTGCCCGACATTATGTAGAATCTGAAATTGACAAAGCGATATTCGACACCTCCCAAAGGGAAATACTGAAACAACAATGGCGGGAATGGGCAGACAAAGCAGGCAACGGCTTCAAACAAACACTTAAAGCCAATCATCGTTTATATTAAAAGAACCCGACACAACACACCGTGTCATAACACCCAACATCATCACGCCCCCACAAAACACATCTTCAAACAACAAGCGAATAGCCAAGAACACACTGATGCTCTATATTCGCATGTTTATATCCGTAATTATAAGTCTTTACACAAGCCGGGTAGTTCTGCAAACATTAGGAGTTGAAGACTATGGTATATACGGTGTAGTTGGTGGTATAGTTGCAATGATGGGATTTATTAATGCTTCGATGTCCGGAGCAACATCCCGTTTTCTTACATTCGAATTAGGAAGGGGAGATTTTTCTCGGCTTTCAAAAACATTTTCAAGTGCACTCCTTGTACATATTATTATAGCTGTCATTGTTTTAGTTTTAGCCGAAACCGTTGGTTTATGGTTCTTATGTAATAAACTTGTAATACCAGAAGGACGCATGACGGCAGCGCATTGGGTATATCAGCTAAGCATACTCTCTGCAATGCTTACAATAACACAAGTACCTTACAATTCAAGTATCATCGCACATGAAAAGATGGATATTTACGCTTATGTTGAAATTCTGAACGTTTCGCTAAAACTTCTTATAGTATATTTATTACAGATTGGAGATTTCGACAAGTTGATCCTTTATGCAATACTTATGTTTGCTGTATCCTTAATAATTATAATGGTGTATAGAATCTATTGCTTGCAAAAATTTAAAGAATGCAAGTTTCATTGGATATGGGAAAAGGAATACATGAAGCCTCTATTGACATTTTCCGGGTGGAATCTATTTGGTAATTTAGGCGGTGTAATGAGTATACAAGGTACTAACTTTATTATTAATTCTTTCTTTGGAGTTGTTATGAATGCAGCAAGCGGGGTCGCATTTACCGCATCTGGAGTCATCTCCCAGTTTGCCAATAATGCTATGACAGCTTTTCGTCCACCGATAATAAAGTTATATGCTAAAGGAGACGTAATAAAAATGCAAGATCTAACATTGTTGGCAATTAAAGTAATAATGCTACTTTATACTTTAATAGCGATTCCCTTTTTTGTTGAGTGCGACAATTTGCTATGTTTATGGCTTGTTGAAGTTCCGACAATGACTTCTGTTTTTTGTCGTATAATACTATTAAGTATTTTTTTCGAGACAATCCGATATATAATTATTATAAATGTTCATGCTTCAGGCAACGTAAAATTAGTTAGTGCCTTTTCTGGAACTTTATTTTGCTTATCTCCTGTACTCATATATTTGACATACAGAAATGATGTTCCTGTACAAAGTGCATTCGTTATTCTAACATTAACAAACGCGATTCTAACCATAATTAATATTTTCATTCTAAAACATTATACCCCCAAGATTGAAGCAAAAAAATATTTTAAAACAATTCTAAAAATAGTATTTTCAACCTTTATTGTTCTTGTCATTACTTCATATGTAACTTCTTTCTTCAAAGAATCTATTTTGCGCTTACTTTTTACAAGTTCTTTTTCTCTAATATTACAGACCTTTGTTTTTTATTTTTTCAGTTTGACAATGTCGCAGCGTTACGTTGTACTATGCTTTATAAAAACTAAATTACATTTATAATTAGTGGACAATATATTATTACTCGACACAAGTATTGCGACCGACAATATAGGGGACGAGATTATCATGGAATGCACACGTAAGGAACTTATGCCTATTTTACGCAATAACTTTGTACGTACTCTTCCTACTCACGTCTCACCTTTTCATTGGTATCAAGTATGGCGAAAATCTAATGCTTTAATGTCATTTGCAAATAGCAAATATAAATTTGTTGGAGGCTCCAACATTCTTGTACCCAACTTGCTGACACATTATCCCCAGTGGAATATTAATTTGTTTAACTACCAGCCCCTTAAAGGTTGCATATTGGTAGGTGTAGGAGCTGGTGCCGGTGCAGAAAATGGCAGTAATTGGTATACACGATATGTTTATAAACATTTACTCAATTCCGAGTATTTCCATAGCGCACGTGATGAACGAAGCAAGAGATACATGGAATATTTAGGTGTTAAGGCAATCAATACAGGTTGTGTTACGATGTGGATGTTTACTCCAGAGTTTTGTAAGACAATACCTACTGAGAAATCAGATAAAGTTGTTTTTACTCTTACTGCAGGCTATGGTGTTGCTAAGGAACACGACCAATGTATGATTGATATATTGTTGAGAAACTATAAAGAAGTTTATTTTTTCCCTCAATGTATAGGGGACTTTGAGTATTTGCATAAGTTCAAGAATATTGAACGTATAAAAATCCTTGAAGCGTCTAAGGCTGCATACGATACGTTCCTGACAAACAACGATACGGATTATGTTGGTACTCGTTTGCATGGAGGTGTATACGCTATGCGTCATGCTCGTAGAGCTATCATTATCGCAATAGATGAGCGTGCACGTGCTATTAATGCAAAAAATAACCTCAACTGTGTTGAGCGTAATAATATAACCGAACTTGAACAAATGATTAACAGCGATTTTGAAACTAAAATTGTAATGAATTTCGATAGTATTAATCGCTGGAAGTCACAATTTATATTTTAATATATGAACACAATCTACGTAAATAATATAAAAAAACGGAAGAATTCTGTTGAAATATCATTTTCCGTTTCCAATGAGTTGAAAAAATTCTTCAACGATACTACCTTTTTTACAGAATACACATTTGATGTTTCTAAGATACCAGATTCTATACTTGTTGTTCCTCTTCTGACAAATTTACTTCCTTTTTCTTGGTTGACTGATACAATCATTTGGGTAAATGAAATAGATTCTGATTTTTATAATTGTATACAAGTTCTTAAAACTGCTTTCAGAGAATTACATCCTCAAAAAAGAATATTGGGTACGCTCATTGCTGCAAAATGTGTACATAATATAAAAGAAAAGAATTATAAGTCAATCCAACTTTTTACTGGAGGTATAGATGCTACTGCATCTCTTATTAGAAATATAAACCTAAATCCTATTCTTTTTAACACAAACGGATGGTATAAGCATTCATCTTATGAGGAGAATCGAGTTTATGACGCAGATTATACTGCAATAAATGATATAGCAAAGGAACAAGATCTTAGAGCTGAATTTGTAAAATCAAATTTTGGAACATTTATCTCCGCAAAACAATTCCAAAAAGAAACGGGAGTGAATTGGTGGTTTGGGTGTCAGCATTCCCTTGCATTTTTGGGATGTGCTATGGTAGCAGGTTACAAATATGGAGTTGATACTGTATATATAGCGAGTAGTTATACTTTTGGTCAATATATTGTTTGTATTTCAGATCCTCGTATTGATAATTGTGTAAAGTGTGCAGGTGTAGAAACTATACATGATGGTTATGAACTTTCAAGGCAAGATAAAGTATCATTGATTGTAAAATACCAAGCTGAACATGATAAACCTGTCAAATTGCGTGTTTGTTCTTTTAATACTCATAATTGTTGTATTTGTGAAAAATGTTTCCGCTCAATGCTTGCTCTTGTTGCAGAAGGCGCAGATGATGTATCAAAATTTGGATTTGAACTTGATGATACCCTCTTAAATAAACTTAAGTTTTTTATTGAGACGAAAGCAATGGAGTTAGATCGTGATCATATAGTTTTTTGGAATGACATTATAAAACTTATGAAAAAAAACTATGATAATATAAAATGTAAAGATGTGGTTGATTTTCTTGTATCTATTGACTTGGATAAGGCTCGTAAGCATGCTGTATGGAATCACTACAGAAGGGATTTCTTCTCTATTCTTAAACGTAAATTACATTTAAGTAAATAATGAAACCTCATATCCTTATTAACATGCACTACCTTGAAATAGGTGGTGCAGAGACAGCTCTCATAGGCTTGCTCAATGCTTTGGATCCTAAACGTGTGGATGTAGACTTGTTTCTGCATGACCATAGGGGTGAGATGATGCAGTTTGTTCCCGAATGGGTGAACGTGTTGCCGGCAATAAAGGAATATACAATGCTGGAGCGTCCGATAACAGAACTCATTAAGCGTGGACATTGGCTGATAGCGGCTGCCAGACTATGGGCTAAGTATGTCAGCAAAAAGGCTCATAAGAAGAGCCATAGTTGTTTACCCAACGCAAGCGTGTTTCACTATATGGCTAAATACACGACGCCTTTGCTGCCAAGGATAAATCCTAACGTAACTTACGATTTGGCAATCAGTTTTCTTACGCCACATCAGATTACACTTCAGAAAATCGATGCTCGTAAGCGTATAGCTTGGATACATACCGATTATACCAAGATATGGGTGGATGCAAACGATGAATTGCCCGTATGGAGTAAGTACGATTTCATTGCAAGTATATCACCAGATGTAACCAAGACTTTCCTTCAGACATTCCCCTCACTTTCCAATACCAACAAAATAGTGGAGATTGAAAATATTCTGTCTCCAGCTTTTGTACGTAGACGTGCAGATATAGAGGATGTTGAGACTGAACTAAATAAATACGGGGGGGGGGGAAAAA
>OLFY01000121.1_pt1 | contig 117504 bp, 98 predicted proteins | sample 1605611 | NCBI WGS metagenome assembly OLFY01 (sample SAMEA3888923, study PRJEB22519) | human gut metagenome | biome: human gut; feature: human-associated habitat; material: faeces | place: Denmark | collected 2011 | reverse complement strand
CAATCAAACTTTCCAGCAAATCATAGTGTAATCTCCGCCACTTCCTCCAGCCTGTTTGTTCCCTACGGGAAGACCTCGCAGTATCCACTGTAGGAACTAGAGTTTCTATTTATCCTTCACCTCTGGCTGGGGAGAAGGAGCCTGCATGTTCTCATAAAACCTTTTTTTCTCCTCGTTACTTTTTTGGACAAGGCTTGTCACATATACCGTAAATATTGGAAACATCATCATGCCCAAAGCAGCCAATACGACCGAAAGGACTCGCCCCGTAACCGTAATAGCGGATATGTTAGAGCCAACCGTTGTCACATCCATAAACGCCCACCATAGAGCGTCCCCATAATTAGCCACCAACGGGTTCACCTTGTGCTCCAAGACAAAAAATATAAGACTTGAGAAATAAACCGTGGCCAGCAACATCGTCAAGTAAGAGACAAACAAGCCCGACGCCTTATTGTACGACAACCATCCCACCACGATCGCCAACGCATACCCACCCCGTACCAAAGGAACGAAACGTAAGAAATAACTAAGCTCGGGTGAGGTGATAATATGATAATATTCTATTATATTTTGGTAAGGGATCGCTACGAGCAAGAAAATAAAGTGCGTTCGCAAATAACGTAATTTATCTTTCGACAGGAAAAATTCCAAAACAAAATCGAAAAGAAAAAACAAACAGATCCATAATTGAATCTTCTTATAAGAAGTTTGCGTGTAAAAGGGAATATTCTTAAATGTATCGATGGAGATACTGATAACCAAGAACAGCGACAACAATAGTATAATGATATGTAACACACCATATACTCCCTTCTTTCTCAATGCGAAATCAAATACGGCCATTTTCATAAGCGTTACTATTTATTTAATTATAATCCTTTTCATTTTGGTTTATAACAACAAACCTCATATACCATTTGTTTAAACAGCGAAATGTGTTAATTAACCAAGTTTTACGTAGCAAAAACAAAACATCTTCTTTGATTCGCTGTTATAAACTCAGACTTAAACGAGAGAAGTAATTCTCATTTTTAAAACATAAATCTATGGCAAATATCAACAAGACAGTAAAGCTAGGTGTGTTTACCCTAGCAATCATGAACGTGACGGCAGTAGTATCTTTACGCGGACTGCCAGCAGAAGCCGTATACGGACTAAGTTCGGCTTTCTATTACTTATTCGCGGCAATCGTATTCTTAATCCCGACCTCTTTGGTGGCAGCGGAATTAGCGGCAATGTTCCAAGACAAACAAGGTGGTGTATTCCGTTGGGTAGGTGAGGCCTATGGAAAACGTCTAGGCTTTCTGGCTATCTGGGTTCAATGGATTGAAAGTACGATCTGGTATCCGACAGTATTAACTTTTGGAGCCGTATCCATCGCCTTCATCGGTATGGATCATCCCGAAGATATGCTGCTGGCGAATAACAAATACTACACATTAGCGATCGTGTTAATTATTTATTGGCTGGCTACATTTATCTCACTAAAGGGATTGAGTTGGGTTGGAAAAGTAGCGAAAATCGGAGGTATGGTAGGTACTATCATACCAGCGGCGTTACTCATCATTTTAGGTATCGTATACCTAGCGACTGGCGGGCATTCCAATATGGATTTCCACAGTAACTTCTTCCCCGACTTCAGTAAATTCGACAACTTAGTCTTAGCCGCAAGTATCTTCCTTTTTTACGCAGGTATGGAAATGGGCGGTATTCACGTGAAAGACGTTGACAATCCTTCTAAAAACTATCCGAAAGCTGTATTTATCGGTGCCTTGATCACCGTTGTAATCTTCGTACTAGGAACTTTTGCGTTGGGTATTATTATCCCAGAGAAAGACATCAATCTTACGCAAAGTTTATTAGTGGGATTCGACAATTACTTCAAGTACATTCATGCCTCATGGTTATCCCCAATTATCGCTATCGCTTTGGCATTTGGCGTATTAGCAGGAGTATTGACATGGGTCGCTGGTCCTTCCAAAGGTATATTCGCAGTTGGTAAAGCAGGTTATCTGCCCCCGTTCTTCCAGAAGACCAATAAGATCGGCGTACAGAAAAACATCCTTTATATCCAAGGAGCGGCAGTTACACTTCTTAGCTTATTATTCGTGGTAATGCCATCCGTACAAAGCTTTTATCAGATCTTATCACAGCTTACGGTGATCTTATATTTAATAATGTATATGTTGATGTTCTCCGGAGCGATCGCATTACGTTATAAGATGAAAAAGGCAGGTCGTCCTTTCCGTATCGGAAAAGGTGGCAATGGCTTGATGTGGTTGATCGGAGGTTTAGGATTCTGTGGTTCCTTATTAGCGTTCGTATTAAGTTTCATTCCTCCTAGCCAGATTTCTACAGGAAATAATACGGTTTGGTTCGCCGTTCTCTTCATCGGTGTAATTGTTGTCGTTGCGGCACCGTTTATTATCTATGCGTCTAAGAAAGCATCTTGGGTAGATCCGAACACTGAATTCGAACCGTTCCATTGGGAAGTAAAAAATGACGTATCCGAGACGAATACGACAAAAGCATAACACACATTCATCTCGATAATTACCTAGTCCGGGTTGCGAAAATATTGCAGCTCGGACTTTTTCGTAAAAATAGCACAGAATATTTACGTTTTATTATGTGTATTATAAAAATGTAATTATCTTTGCGATAGTATTCATAAAATAAAATATCAAAAGAACTATGGCACGTACAGTAGATTATTCAAAAAAGGCAGAGAAAATCAAAGAGCAAGTAGATGAATTAGTACAAGAATTAATGGCTGCTAAATCGGCTCCGGTAGTCTCCAAAAGAAGTTTAAAAGTAGCTGACATCAATTTCGAGAACGAGGATGTTAATACATTAATGCAAATACAAGCTCGCCTCGCTCGAGTTATCTTGGAGAAGAGCAAATAAGAAAAAACTCTGCTAAGGTTTTAATAAAAGCGCCTTTCCCGTCTTTAAGGATGTTTCGGGAAAGGCACTTTATTTTTCAGGTCTCGTGCGAACTTTCAAAGAAAAAGCTTATCTTTGAAAACCTAATCAATAACATGTATGGAACTAACACTCCCAACGAAAGTTAATGTGACACATCCCATCATGCTAGACACGAAGATATTAGTCGTGATCGGAGCGAACGGTGCGGGGAAAAGCTCTTTTGGCAGAGATTTATTGGAGAGATATGCGGGTCAAGCGAAAAGAATATCCGGTATACATGCCTTATTCATCAGCGATGACGAATCTAAATTATCGGCCTCCAATGAATTCGCACGTTTACAGTCTATGATCAAGGAACGACTGTTCATGCCACGTATTTCTGAATACGAGAAACTGATTTTGCAACTCCAGAGCGAGGAGTTCGAGGCGGCAGTCAATTTCAAGGAAGCCAGCAAAACTAATAACGAAGTAGATCCTCCGATCACCAAGATAGATATTATACAAGCGATCTGGGAAAAGATGTTTCCGCATAATCGCCTGATACGAAAGTCGGGATTTATCGAGCTTGTATCCACGGGGCGTGATTCAAATTCCTACACCGCCGGACGCATGAGCGATAGCGAGAAACTGGTGTTCTACTTGATTGGGGCCGCATTATGCGCATGCCCGAACGCCTTGCTCGTGATCGAAGAGCCGGAAACCCTTCTCCACAACTCCATAAAGAACCAGCTTTGGGACGAGATTGAGGCGATACGCCCGGACTGTACGTTTGTTTATCTCACACATGACATTGATTTCGCCACCTCCCGCTCCGACAGCAAACGGATCTGGATTCGTTCTTACGACGCGGATCATTCCGTATGGGATTACGAGTTGATCGAGAGTAATGAAAGTTTCCCGGAAGAAGTATATATGGAAATACTTGGCAGCCGGAAACCGATCTTGTTTATCGAAGGGACCGACACGAACAGTATCGACAGCAAGCTTTACCCCTTCATATTCCCCGATTATTTGGTGAAACCGATGGGTGGTTGCCAAAAAGTAATCGAGACAACCAAAGCGTTCGGCCAACTGAAAGACTTCCATACATTAGATAGCAAAGGTATCGTAGATCGTGACAGGCGTACGCAAGGAGAAATAGACTATCTGCGGGAACAACATATTTATGTACCGGACGTAGCGGAAGTGGAGAACCTATTGATGATAGAGGATGTGATCAAGACGGTCGCCAAACGGTTGATGAAAGATCCGGACGATGTTTTCAAGCAAGTGAAAGAAAACGTAGTACGTCTTTTCCAAAAAGAACTGGACTCGCAAGTAATCCTTCATGCCAAACATCAAGTCCGTAAAAAACTGGAGACTACCGTTGATCGCAAGATAACGACGGTGGAGCAATTAACCGAACATGTAGAGAGTATCCGTCTGAACATCCATGCGGAAGAAATATACAAAAACATAAAAGAAGAGTTCGAGTCTTATATAGAAACGGAGAACTACAAAAGCATCCTCCGTGTTTATAATCAAAAAGGGATGTTACCACAGAGCCGCCTATGCGCGATCTGCGGTATCAGTAACAAAGAGAGTTATTTAAACCTGATTCTCTCCATATTAAAGGAAAACAAGGAGGATGCGGAAGCGATACGAAAGGCTATCAAACATTCATTGGGCACATAAAAAGTTTCTAAAAATGCGGGGAAAGTCCATAAAAAATTGTTCTTTTGCAAACTGTTTTATAACATTAATGGGCCAAAGCCCTATATATTAATTGTCATATGCGTACACCTACACTTCAATATCTTTACTTGCAAAAGCCGGTAACCATGATGGTAGTAATCTGTATTATATCTGTGTTACCTTGGATCGGCCTCGGCGACTTTTCCACCAAAGGGGAACCTCGGGAAGCGGCCGTAGCGATCTCCATGCTTGAGACAGGTAATTGGGTCTTGCCACAATCTTATGCGAACGAGTTCGCTTTTAAGCCACCGATGGCGCATTGGTTAATGGCTGCTTTCTCCTATCCACAGGGATATGTTTCCGAGTTCACTTCCCGCTTGCCATCGGCTTTAGCCTTTATTACCTTGATCGGGTTCGTATTGGTCTTTTTCGGTAAACGAATCGTAAAGTTTCAGGAGGCATTCATAGCGACCCTCCTATTGGTCACCTGCGTAGAGATACATCGGGCGGCCATGACGACTCGGGTGGATATGTTGCTCACTACTTTCATCGTCATAGGGCTTTTCCAGCTATATCGATGGGAAGATAAATTAGAGCTGAAAGGACTTCCCATATTCATACCTTTATTATTAGGATGCGCCGTTCTGACCAAAGGACCGGTAGGCGTAGTATTGCCCCTATTCGTATTCGGCATTTATCTATTAATGTTAGGTCAATACAGTTATCTCACCATATTCAAGACTTTATTATATGCGGGAATTTCCTCTTTATTCCTACCGATGTTGTGGTATACCGCTGCATGGAAGCAGGGTGGAGATGAGTTCCTTAATGTCGTATTAGCGGAGAATTTCGCTCGTTTCTTACACCTAAACACTCCTGAAATTTCCTATGATCTGGGGCATGAGAATGGTGTTTGGTACAATTTCATGACGTTGGCGGCAGGCTTTATACCTTGGACTATTTTCTTTTTCTTCTCTTTATTCGGGCTGAAACTTAGCAAGCCTGAGCAACCTATTAAAGAGATCTTAAAGAATACGTGGAAACGTATCCGCTCCATGGAAAAAGTTCGTTTATTTAGTTTGGTTGCTTTAGTCGGCATCCTTTTCTTCTATTCGATCCCTTCCAGTAAACGAAGCGTATATTTAATGCCGGCTTATCCGTTCATTGCCTTGTTCTTGGCTCAGTATGCCTTATATATTACAGAATACCGTACGAAAGTAACTCGGGTATTCGCTGCCTTTTTAGCTTCCGTAGTAAGTGTCGTCATGATAGCGATCTTGCTTACGGTATTCAGTATTATTGATCCTGTTGGTATCGTCGGTCAATATACACAAAACGCATCGACCTTGGACATGGTACGAATGGTATCAAAAGTATTGGTTCATCCCAGCACGCTTACGATCTGTATTATCTTCATAAATCTATTGATATTAGGAACGGTCTATTACCAGATGTTCAAGAAAATAAATATCAAGATTCTCTACGCTACGATAGCCTTAACATTCTCGATTAATTTATTAATCGACGGTGTCATTATGAGAGGTATTCGTGAAGGGGATTCTTGCCGCATTTTCGCTGAACGTATCCTGAAAGAATATCCATTGAATAAAAAGAATGTATATGTCGTAAATAACCTTCGGATTTATCGGAATCTGTACGGGTTAAACTTCTATATGGGAAATATCTTCCATGACTTCGATAAAGAAACACCCGCCAAAGGTTATTTCCTGATCGGAGAAAATGAGATGGAAAAGGTACTTTCCACATACGGGGATAAATATACCTTCCGTACACTGACTAAGTCAGATCAAACGTTCAGCGAGCTAAAACAAAAAATCGTGCTTAGCGAGTTCGAGTTGAAATAGAAATGTAATATCTAATAGTATACCATGAATAGTTCCTATATTTCCCCTTTCGCCAAGCCGGTCTACATCATGTTGAAACCAGTTGGTTCTGTTTGTAATTTGGCATGCGAGTATTGTTATTACCTTGAGAAAAGTAAGTTCTATCCGGACGTGAAGAATCACATCATGACGGATCAGATACTCGAGAAGTTCATCAAGGAATACATGGAATGCCAAACCATGCAAGAAGTCTTGTTTACATGGCATGGAGGCGAGACGTTGATGCGGCCGATCAGCTTCTATAAAAAAGCCTTGGAGTTGCAGCGTAAATATGCGGGAGGACGGCAAATAGACAACTGTATCCAAACCAATGGTACCCTATTGAATGACGAATGGTGCCAATTTTTCAAGGAAAATAATTTCTTGGTGGGTGTATCTATCGATGGCCCGCAAGAGTTCCACGACGAATACCGTAGGAACCGGCAGGGACTCCCCTCTTTCTATAAGGTGATGAAGGGAATCGAGTTGCTGAAAAAACATGGGGTAGAGTATAACGCCATGGCCGTCGTGAATGATTATAACGTGGATTATCCGCTGGAATTCTATAATTTCTTCAAGGAACTGGATTGCCGTTTCATCCAATTCGCCCCGATCGTGGAGCGTATCGGCCGGCACAAGGAAGGCACCAAGCTATCTTCTCCCGAGGAGCAAGACGCAGCGATCGAGCTAGCTCCGTTCTCGGTAGATAGCGAGAAATGGGGGGATTTCCTTTGCGCCTTGTTCGACGAGTGGCTAAAAGAGGATGTCGGCAAGTTCTACATCCAATTATTCGATTCCACCTTGGCGAACTGGGTAGGCGAACAACCCGGGGTCTGCTCCTTGGCCCGCCATTGCGGTCACGCCGGGGTAATGGAGTTCAATGGCGACGTATATGCTTGCGACCATTTCGTATTCCCGGAATACAAACTCGGGAATATCCAAACAAAGACATTAACGGAGATGATGTACAGTCCGGTACAACAAAAGTTTGGAACGGATAAAGAAGATAAGCTCCCTACGCAATGCAAGGAATGCGAATATCTTTTCGCTTGCCATGGAGAGTGCCCGAAAAACCGGTTTCTCCATACGCCGAATGGAGAGCCGGGACTAAATTATCTATGTAAGGGATACAAGAAATTCTTCAAGCATGTAGCTCCTTACATGGACTTTATGAAAAAAGAATTATTGAATCAACGTCCACCCGCAAACGTGATGGATTGGGCTAAACAACAACAACATGAATATTAACAGACGTGATTTCATTAAAACAGGAGGTATGGTTATGCTTGGAACATTAGCGGCTCCTTCCTTACTAGGAAGTTGCACCGGTAGTGAGGGGGATAAAGCAGCCGGTATTTCATTCGCTATGAATTATTTCAAGGTGAGTGAGGGGGATTTGAGGAAGGTATTGGCGGCAGCCTTGGAGAAAGGCGGGGATTATGCCGATTTGTTTTTTGAGCATTCATACAGGAACAACGTAGGGTTGCAGGATGGTGCCGTAAACCGTGCCTCATCTAACATCGATTTTGGGATGGGCGTACGAGTCTTGGCTGGTGACCAAACGGGATACGCCTACGTAGAGAACGTTACCTTAGACGAGATGCTGAAGGCGGCTCGCACGGCCGCACGGATCGCCACCGGATCGGCGAACACCACCGCAATAAACCTGACGGAAAAAGCGTGTACGAACAATTTCTATAACGTACAAACACCTTGGGACGAGATAGCCATTAATGACAAGATGCCTTTCTTGCAGAAACTGAACGATCAGATATTCGCAAAGGACAAGCGGGTCACCAAAGTGATGGCCTCTTTGGGAGACACGACCTCTCATATCTTATTCTGTAACTCGGAAGGGCAGATTTATTACGATTATCGCCCGATGAGCGCCTTGAGCGCCGTCTGCATCATGGAGGATAACGGGAAGATCGAGAACTCGTACGCCGCACGGGCTTTTCGTATGGGAGCGGAATTCCTGACGGACGACCTGATCGACGAGCTTGCCCAAGAGGCAGTGGATAAGACCTCTATCTTATTTCAGGCGATCAAGCCAAAAGGCGGGGAAATGCCTGTTGTCATGGGTGCCGGTGGCTCTGGCATCTTATTGCACGAGGCGATCGGCCATGCTTTCGAGGCGGATTTCAACCGTAAGAACACCTCTATTTTCTCCGATCAGCTGAACAAGAAAGTTTGCAACGAGCATATCAACGTGGTGGACGACGGCACGATTCCTTTCAACCGGGGCTCGGTCAATATCGATGACGAGGGTGTGGACGGACAAAAAACCTATATCGTACGGGAGGGAGTCTTGACCAGTTATCTGCACGATCGTATCAGCGCAAAACATTACGGCATCCCCTCTACGGGCAATGGCCGCCGGGAGTCTTTCCGTCAGATGCCTATCCCCCGTATGCGTGCCACTTATATGGAAGCGGGCAACGTGACGGAAGAGGAGATCATCTCTACCGTAAAGAAAGGTATCTATGCCGCCAACTTCACGAACGGGCAGGTACAGATTGGCGCAGGCGATTTTACCTTCTTCGTGAAGGATGGTTACTTGATCGAGAACGGCAAGCTCACCCAACCTATCAAGGATATCAATATCATCGGTAACGGCCCGAAAGCGTTGGCGGATATCACGATGGTGGGTAATAATTATAAAATGGATAACGGCACATGGACCTGCGGTAAGGATGGACAGTCTTGCCCGGTAACCTGCGGTATGCCGTCGGCCTTAGTCAGCAAACTTACAGTAGGAGGAGAAAACTAATATGATAACAAACGAAAATAAGAAATTGGCTCAATGGGCCATGGAATATGCCTTGAAGAATGGTTGTCAGTCTTCACGTGTCACGCTTTACAATGGTTCCAGCAGTTCGTTTGAGATACGGGATATGAAAATAGACCGTCTGCAACAGGCGTCCGAGAACAGCATGGTGGTTCATTTGTTCGTGGACGGCCGTTACGGCTCCTACTCTACCAATCGCTTGGATAAGAAAGAGCTGGAGAAGTTCATCAAGGATGGTATCTCCGCCACTCGTTTCCTCGCCGAGGACAAGGCTCGCACGCTGCCGGACGCTTCCTTGTATTATAAAGGTGGGGCGGCGGACTTGCGATTGGTCGACCCGAATTTCGACTCCGTGCAACCGGACGACAAGGTAGCGTTGGCCATGAGCGTCTGTGAGGAAATCATGGGCAAAGACGACCGGATCATCTCCGCCAACGCTTCCTACAGCGACGAGAAGGACTTTAAGTACATGGTAGCCAGCAACGGTTTCGAAGGCGAGGCTTCTGGTTCCTCTTATGGCTTGGTGGGGAGTGTCAGCATCCGTGGGGAGGGTGACGCCCGTCCCGAGTCTTATTGGTACGACTCTTCCTTGTATTATGACGAGCTGGTGAAGACCGGTATCGGTACGAAAGCGCTGGAACGGGTGCTTCGAAAACTGGGACAGCGGAAAGTGGCGTCCGGTAAATATACCATGATCGTGGATAACATGAACTCCAGTCGTCTGCTTTCTCCAGTAATCGGAGCCATTTATGGTTCCTCCATCCAGCAAAAGAACTCTTTCTTGTTGGATAAGATCGACCAAAAGGTAGCGAGCGACAAGATGACCTTGATAGATGAGCCTCATTTGGTAAAGGCTTCCGGCGCACGTTATTTCGATAGCGAAGGTGTTGCCACGAAACGTCTTCCGGTATTCGAGCAGGGTATATTGAAAACGTATTATATCGATACGTATTCCGCCAACAAGATGGGCATGGAACAAACGATCGGCTCTCCCTCGATTCTTACCATGCGGAATGGTGATAAGGATCTGGACGGATTGATCGCCTCTATTGACAAAGGTATATTGGTGACCGGCTTCAACGGTGGAAACTGCAATAGCACGACCGGCGATTTCTCGTATGGTGTGGAAGGTTTCTTGATCGAGAGAGGCAAGCTATCCCAACCGATCTCCGAGATGAACGCCACGGGTAATATGCTCTCCCTATGGAGTAACCTAGCGGAAGTCGGAAACGACCCCCGCCTATCCTCCAGCTGGCGAATCCCTTCCTTGCTTTTCAATGGGGTTGATTTTAGCGGATTATAAATACAAGAAACAACATCCGGAAGAACAAGAATAAAAGAAGCCGGAACCGCTAAACACAGTTCCGGCTTCTTTATTTTTCCTTACACCAAATTATAGATCGCTATAAAATGGCAAACCGTTCCCCCGAGAACGAATAAATGCCATGCGGAATGCATATATTTATATTTATCCAGAAAGAAAAAAATCGTTCCTAAGGAATAGAACAAGCCTCCTCCGATCAACCAATATAAGACATATATCGAATCCGTACGCTGGAAAACATCGATCAATGGTTTGAAAGCGATAATCACCACCCAGCTCATCAGCAGATAACAAACCGTTTTCAGATTATCCTTTTTCTTCATCCGACGGAAGCTAAACCATACGCCGATAACCGCTGCCAGCCAAACCGTAATAAATAATCCCCAGCCCCAGAAACCCTCGTCGCGGAGAGCCACCAAGGTAAATGGCGTATAAGTACCCGCAATATGCAAATAAATAGCGCTATGATCCCAACGGCGCAACTGGCATTTCCGCTTGGGATCGGAAGCGGCGTGGTAAAAGGTAGAGGTCACATACGAGGAAGTCATGCACAACGCATAAACGGCGAAACTACCGATCACCCACGGATCACCTGTACGAATCCCGGCGATCATCAAGACGACAATCGCCGTTAAGCCGAACAACATGCCCGCACCATGCGTAAGCACATTCGCTACTTCCTCACCATGAGTCTGTCTTTGTTTTCTCATCCATCCGATCGCTACGACTACAAGGCGCTAGCCTTGAAACCGGCCTCCGATACGGCGGAAAGAATTGTCTCCGCCGGAAGATCGGTTGTTATAGTCAATGTTTTATCCGGGGATTTCAAGTCGATCGACCATGCGTCCTCTTTTACTAATTTATTCAATTTAGCGCCGATAGCCGCCACGCATCCGCCACATTTAGCGTTTGTCTTAAATTTTAATGTTGCCATATCTCTACTTATTATTTAAAGTTTACTCCATTTCAACCGTAAGCTATTTAATACCACCGACACGGAACTGAAAGCCATCGCGGCACTCGCCAACATCGGGTTCAGTAACAATCCGTTCACCGGGAATAAGACCCCCGCCGCCAATGGGATTCCGATCAAGTTATAGATAAATGCCCAGAATAAATTCTGGTGGATCGAGCGAACCGTACGTTTCGACAAGCGGATCGCATCCGGCAATAACATCAAATCCGAAGTAATCAACGTGACCATCGCCACATCCATGGCGATATCCGTTCCCTTACCCATCGCAATGCTCACATCCGCACGGGCCAAGGCTTGCGAGTCGTTGATACCATCCCCCACCATAGCCACTTTCCTTCCGGCGGCTTGCAAGGAACGGATATACTCCTCCTTATCGCTCGGCAAGACATCCGCCTTATAATGACGGATATCCAGCATGGCCGCAACGGTCTCGGCGGTCCGTTTCCCATCGCCGGTCAATAAATGAACCTCGATACCCATTTCTTTCAAGGCCTCTACCGCCTCTCCCGACGTAGGTTTCAACCGATCCGAAATAGCCATGACCGCAAGCAATTCCGCTTCCCAACCGTAATAAACGATACTCTTGCCATCCTCTTCCCACCGGATGATTTCCCGCCCAGCCTCGGGCGGAACCATCGCCTTGAAGGTTTCCAAAAAGCCTTTGCTTCCTACCCAATACGTCACGCCATGTACCTGCATTTGGATACCACGCCCCGTTACGCTCTCGAAACTATCAGCGTCGATCTCCGCGGCCTCCGTTCCTTTCAACCATGAGAGGATAGCGGACGCCAAAGGATGCTCAGACTTCATCTCGGCGGTATAAAGGATATCCAGCATATCCCGGCTTGCCTCCGATATCCAGAAAGAGTCTGTCACCTCGGGCACGCCCTCGGTCAAGGTCCCGGTCTTATCCAGCACGACGGTATCCACCTTACAAAGGTTTTCCAAGGCAAAAGCGTCTTTGATCAATATATGATGCTCGGCGCCTTTACCCATACCGACCATCAAGGCAGTTGGCGTAGCAAGTCCCAACGCGCAAGGGCAAGCGATCACCAATACCGATACCGCCGATAAGAGAGCGTACGAGAAGTACCCGCTTCCTCCTACTACCAGCCAGACGATAAAAGTGAGTATCGCCAATCCGACAACGATCGGTACAAATATACCACTTATTTTATCAACGATACGCTGCACGGGTGCCTTACTTCCTTGAGCGGCTTGTACCATCTGTACGATTTGCGATAATACGGTAGCGCTCCCCACCCCGGTCGCCTCCATCAAGAAAGCGCCCTTTTGGTTGATCGTCCCGGCCAAGACCCGGTCACCTTGTGATTTCACGACAGGGATCGGCTCGCCACTCAACATGCTCTCATCCACGGAAGAGGAACCTTGAGACACCGTGCCGTCCACCGGGATCTTCTCACCGGGACGGACACTGACAAGATCTCCCACCCGCAAGAACGAGATAGAGACCTCTTCCTCCTGACCATCTCGCACACGACGGGCAGTTTTAGGCTGCAATCCCATCAAGCTCTTGATAGCGGAAGAAGTGCTGTTCTTCGCCCGCTCCTCCAGAAGTTTGCCCAACAGGACGAACGCTATGATCACGCCGGATGCCTCATAATAAACATGCGGCTCCAATCCTTTCTCATACCAGAACCGCGGATATACGGTATTGAAGAAACTGAACAGGAAAGCGATCGAGGTACTCAACGCCACCAACGTATCCATATTGGCGCTACCGTGCAACGCATGGCGCACGCCGTTCACGTAGAACGACCGCCCGAACACGATCATAATCACCAAGGCCAGCGCCATCATGATCCAGTTACCGCCGGGCGTATGCATAAACACCATTCCCAGCAGGGCCAGCGGAATGGAAAGTACCCACGCCCCGATCGTATTCCGGCGTAGCTTCCGGTAATGCTCTCGTGCCATCTCTTCCTGTACCGCCGTCGGATCCTCTACCTCCACGACCAAATCGTATCCGGCCTCCTGCACGGCCTCTCTCATTTTCTGAGGAGTAATCAAGGATGGATGGTATTTGACGGAAAGCGTATTCGCCGCGAAATTCACCGATGCCTCTTCCACGCCGGGAAGTCCCTTCACCGTATTCTCTACGTTATTGGCACATACAGCGCAACTCATCTCGAGAACCGGTAATATAATTGTCTCCAAATCTTTCATAGATCGTATCACCTGTTTAATTATAGATTATAATGAATAACAAAGATACGACAAATATGATTGCAACAAGATTGCAAACTTCGCTAAACAGCATTTACGTACGTTAAGAAAGATGGGGGCTTAATAGATTTATTTGAGAAATATGACTATTATTTAACAGGTAAATGCCCGACATTTGTAACAATATTCAAACCAATCACTAAAACGGAATAACAATATGATTCTAGACTCACTTGAGAACTCTAAGCGGATCGAATGTATCCATCCGCTGTTCAAGCAGGCTTTTGACTATGTTAAGTCTACTGATTTTTCAAAAATGGAAGATGGTAAATACGAGATAGCGGACGCTGGTTTCACGGTTAGCATCGCCAGCCTCTTCGGAAAGGAGAAGTCGGAAGCGGCCATCGAGACCCACAAGAAATTTATCGATATCCAATTCCCCTTATTGGGCGTAGAGAAAATCGGGTGGAAACCGGGAGATCAATTACTAGAGGAGTCCGTTCCATACAACGAGGAGCAAGATATCGCCTTTTATATCGACAAACCTACCGCCTATACGAAAATCTATCCCGGACAATTCGCCATTTATTTCCCGGAAGACGGGCACGCCCCGGGTATCGGCCAAGGGAATATCCGGAAGGTGGTTATCAAGATCCCGGTCCAATAGTATCGAATACCCTATCTGTTCCGCAAGAATAATCAGCTGAATACTTATATATTCTATATCGGATCTACTTCTATTCTACAAACCACGGCGTGGTCTTTGTAAACCACGCCATGATCTGTAAAGACCACGCCGTGGTTTATAGGATTCACGACGAGAATCAAGGAATAGATACAGATACGATTATCTTTATTCATAAGAAGATTTCCCTATTCAACCGTATATTCGCATATATGCGTTTGTAATACTTTATTCACCTCAAATCCACTTAAATCTCGTAAATTCTTGTTACCTTTGATGCCCGGTACAAAATAAAAGTAATACAAAGGAAGATGATTTCAGAAGAATTGAAGAACGACCTAAAGATAAAATGGGATCGGATGAGAGATGGTATGGCAAAGATGGGTATGGATGCCTGTTTGCTTACCGTAGATGTAAATCTTTATTATACGACAGGACAAATCTATAGTGGTTATTTTTATTTGCCGGTAGACGGTGAGCCGTGGTTCCTGATCAAGCGACCGAACGGGCTTTCAGGACATCAAGTGGAATACATCCGTAAGCCGGAAGACATCCCAACCTTATTTGCGGAACGAGGAATTAAGATGCCGAAAAGACTCTTATTAGAGGCAGATGAGTTAACTTATAATGAATATATCCGTTTACAAAAGGTATTCCAACCGGAGGAGGCCGGTAACGCCACCGCTTTCATGCGAAACCTTCGCCGGGTAAAAAACCCTTGGGAGATCGGGCAATTCCGTATCGCCGCCCGCAAGCATGAGGCTACTTATAGCGAGATCCCGGAATGTTTCCGTCCCGGTATGACAGACTTGGAGTTTCAGTACGAGATCGAGAAACGTATGCGCAAGAACGGCTCGATCGGTCTTTTCCGTGCTTTCGGAGCCAATATGGATATCTATATGGGCAGTATTCTCGCCGGGGAAAACGCCGAGACCCCATCCCCTTTTGATTTCGCTTTGGGTGGAGGCGGCATAGACGCTTCTTGTCCGCTGGGCGCTAACGGTACTTTATTAAAAGAAGGTACCGCTATCATGGTGGATATGGCCGGCAATTATACGGCTTATATGACGGACATGACCCGTGTCTTCTCCGTAGGCCGCCTGACGGAGGAAGCTTATCGGGCGCATCAAGTGGCCCTTACGATACAGCAGGAGGTGGAAAACGCTACCCGCCCGGGAACCGCTTGTTCGGATTTATATAATATAGCGGCGAATATCGCTAAGAAAGAAGGTCTTTCGGCTAACTTTATGGGAACCGAGCAACAGGCTAAATTCGTAGGACATGGCATCGGTATACAGATCAATGAGCTACCTGTGCTTACCCCTCGCTCGAAAGAGGAGCTTTTACCGAATATGGTGTTCGCCTTGGAGCCCAAATTCGTGATCCCGGGTGTCGGTGCCGTGGGTATCGAGAACAGTTTCCTTGTAACGGAGACGGGCGTGGAGAAGTTGACACGGTTCAACGAGGAGATCATCCCACTTGGAAATTAGGATTTAATAGAAGAATTTGTTATACATTATTAAATTAAAGCACATGAAAAAAACATTAGCTTTTCTGCTTTTGCTGGCTATTATCATCATGCCGGCCAATGCCGTGGAAAAGGAGAACGTGAAGCCTGTCAAGAACGTGATTCTCTTAATCCCGGACGGAACCTCATTGGCGACTATCTCTATCGCCCGTTGGTTGCAATGGTACCAAGATCCCAGCAAACCGAAATTGAACATCGACCCGTATTTGTGCGGAACGGTGCGTACGCATTCTTCTAACGCCCCTATCGGCGACTCCGCTCCTACTACATCATGCTACATGACCGGACAACCGAGCCGTACGGGTTATGTATCCACTTACCCGGAGAACGACGGTGATAACGATATCTATCCGACCGACCCGGCCCGTGCCTTCCAACCGCTTACCACCGTATTGGAGGCTGGAAAGATGTTGCAGGGCAAAGCCACGGGATTGGTTTTCACTTGCGAATTCCCGCACGCTACCCCGGCGGACTGCTCCGCTCATAGCTACAACCGTGGTAAATACGACTGGATCGCTCCGCAGATGGTTCATAATGATATCGATGTCGTTATCGGTGGTGGAGTTTCTATCCTTACAAAGGATATGGAAGATTATCTATTGGCGAACGGATACGGCGTATATAGAAACGACCTGAAAGGTATGCGTGCCGATAATAATCAGAAGATGTGGGCTTTATATGGCAACAAGGAAATGGCTTACGATATCGACCGCAATCCGGAAGAGCAACCTTCTATCGAGGAAATGACTCGTAAGGCGATCGACAAATTATCCAAGAACCCGAATGGCTTCTTCTTAATGGTAGAAGGCAGTAAGGTAGACTGGGCCGCTCATGGAAATGACCCGGTAGGTATGGCTACCGATTTCTTGGCATTCGATCGTGCCTGCGGTGCCGCATTGGAGTTCGCACGCAATAATGGCGAGACTGCCGTTGTCATCGTACCCGACCACGGAAACAGCGGTATCAGCTTAGGTAGAAAAGATTGTAAAGGTTACGATAAATTGACGAAAGACCAATTGTTCCACCAATTCTCCCTGTATAAATTGACAGCCGAGGGTTTCGCCAACAAGGTAAACAGCGTTCCTAACTCAGAAGTGCAAAACGTATTCCGCACCTACGCCGGCTTCGAGCTGACTCCGGAAGAGATGAACGCGTTGAACAATTGCAAGGACTACAAGAACAGCCCGATACCAGAAGACCAACGCAAACCGGAAGATAATTCCTCCATGTACAGTGGCTCGTTAACCGGATTGATGGCGCATATCATCACTTCCCGCACTTGCTTCGGTTTCACGACCGGCGGTCATACGGGCGAGGAAGTATTCCTAGCCGCTTACCATCCGCAAGGAACCTTACCCCTAGGTATGAATACGAACATCGAGCTGAATGAGTACTTATGCAATTTGTTCGGATTGACACACGGAAACTTGGAAGATCTTACAAGCAAGAACTTCGCACGCCACACGGACGTATTCGAGGATTACACTTGCGAGATCGTCCCTGCCGCCGACGAGAAAGGTTCTCCAACCTTGATCGTTAAGAACAAGAAAGATAAGAAAAAACAGCTAACGATCACCCCGTTCTCCAACATCGTGAAGTCCGGGAAGAAAGGCCAAGATGAGATACGGTTAAACTCTGTCGTCGTTTATGTCGATAAAAATAACACATTCTATCTTCCGGCAAGTCTAGTTGATTTCTTAAAATAAAATATAAAGCGGAGGCCCTTCGGTCTCCGCTTTTTTTATACATTCGCGTACATAAGACAGAATATACACAACCTATGAAAAGTAAAAGTTTAGTTTCTATCGATCAATGTTCCAAAGAGGACATTCTTCGTATTCTGGATAACGCAAGGAAGTTTGAGGAAAATCCGAACCGGAAATTACTGGAAGGCAAAGTCGCCGCCACCCTGTTCTTCGAGCCCTCTACACGTACGAGACTGAGTTTCGAGACAGCCGTAAACCGTTTAGGTGGACGGGTGATCGGTTTCTCGGACGCTTCCACGACTAGTTCCTCCAAGGGCGAGACCTTGAAAGATACGATCTTGATGGTAAGCAATTACGTGGACTTGATCATTATGAGACATCATCTGGAAGGAGCCGCCCGCTATGCTTCTGAGGTGACGGATGTCCCTATCATCAACGCTGGTGACGGGGCGAACCAACATCCCTCGCAAACCATGCTGGACCTGTATTCCATCCGCAAGACACAAGGCAAACTGGATAACCTCACCATCACGATGGTCGGCGATTTGAAGTATGGCCGTACGGTTCACTCCTTGATCGTGGGAATGTCTCACTTCCATCCGACCTTCCACTTCGTCGCGCCGAACGAGCTGCGCATGCCGGACGAGCAAAAGAACTTCTGCGACAAGCACGGGCTCAAATACGAGGAGCATACCGATTTCACGGAAGATATCATCAACCAGACGGATATCCTTTATATGACCCGTGTACAACGTGAGCGTTTCACAGACTTGGAAGAGTACGAGCGGGTAAAGAACGTGTATATCCTGCGTAATGACATGCTGAGAAACAGCCGTGAGAACCTGCGTATCTTACATCCGCTACCCCGTGTGAACGAGATCGCTTACGATGTAGATGACAATCCAAAGGCTTATTACATCCAGCAGGCACGCAACGGGCTGTTCGCACGCCAAGCTATCATTTGCGAAGTTTTAGGTATATCTATCGACGAATAAAAACGAAGTTTTATGTCAGCAGAAAAGAAAAAAGAGTTGCAGGTAGCCGCTTTAGAGAACGGTACCGCCATAGACCATATTCCTCCCAGCCAATTATTCAAGGTAGCCTCTTTACTGGGACTGGAGAAAATGAACAATACGATCACGATCGGCAATAATTTCCATAGCAACAAGATGGGATGCAAGGGTATGATCAAGATCGCCGACAAATTTTTCGAGGAGGACGAGATCAACCGTATCGCCATGATCGCCCCGAATATTATATTGAACATTATCCGTGATTATGAGGTTGTAGAGAAGAAGACGGTTACTTTACCCGACGAGCTGATTGGCTTGGTCAAATGTAACAATCCGAAATGTATCACCAATAATGAGCCGATGCTTTCCCGCTTCCACGTGATCGACAAGGAGAAGGGAACCATTAAATGTCATTATTGCGAACGTAAGATTAATAAAGAAGACATTATCATTAAATAATTGAAAGTTGAGAATTGAGAATTGAAAGTCAAAGACCTTTGTGGAGCTAATTCTCAATTCTCAACTCGCAATTGTAAAAACTGCATTTTATATGAAGCACGATTGGAAACCGGGAACCATGATCTATCCATTGCCAGCCGTAATGGTGAGTTGTGGGAATGAGCCTTCCGAGTACAATATAATAACAGTCGCATGGGTCGGTACGATTTGTACGAATCCGGCGATGTGCTATATATCCGTACGTCCGGAACGATTCTCTTATCCGATCTTGAAGAAGAATATGGAATTCGTCATCAACTTGACGAATCGTGAGCTGGCCTACGCCACGGATTGGTGCGGGGTAAACTCAGGGAAAGACCATCATAAATTCGAAGAGATGAAGCTCACTCCCGGAAAAGCGACCGTCGTTAACGCCCCTACGATAGACGAGTCTCCGCTTTGTATCGAATGCCGGGTAAAAGAGGTAATCGCTCTCGGAAGTCATGATATGTTTATCGCTGATGTCGTAAACGTACAGGCCGACGACCGATATCTAGACCCAGAGACAGGGGCTTTTGATATGCAGAAAGCGGATCTTTTGGCTTACTCGCATGGTAAGTATTACGGGTTAGGTGAATTTGTCGGTAAATTCGGCTGGTCCGTGAAAAAGAAAAAATAACGGTATGAAAAAAGTCTACCTTATAGGAGCGTTGCTATCTTTCGGTCTGTTAGCAGAAGCCCAGAGCTTCATGCGTTTCGAGGACAAGGCATTCAACTTTGGAGCCAAAGTGGGATTCAACGCCACTTTCCCAGTCATAAACTCCCTTTCCATCAATGGGAAGGAAGCGGAGAATATAGACATCGAATATAAGGTAGGTTATCTGGCCGCGGTCTTTTGCCGGGTCAATATCGAACGGTTCTTCCTCCAGCCTAGTTTCTCATGGCATCGCTCCGAGGGAAATATCCGTTTTTCCATACCTCAAAGTTTGCCGGAAAATAATATGCTGTCCAATACATCGGCAACTACCGACCTCTTGATGATGAAAACCAGTTCCTTAGAGGTTCCCATAATGGTAGGCTATAACCTAGTGAAGAAAGGGCCTTACGGACTTAGCCTTATGGTCGGCCCCAAATTAAAATACAACTATAAGATCGCCTATACGGTAGAATCTTCCACCACGCATGTAGAATACGTGAATGACAACACCCCGTTCGGAGTCAATATCGCTACGGGCGTAGGGGTTAGCATCGGACGGCTATTCTTCGACTTTGTCTATGAGTTCGGATTGAATCAAGTGGAATCCGATTTCGAGAAAGTCAACAATCCAGTTCCCGAGATTAATTATGATATCAATATTGACAAGCGAACGAACGTGATGAGTATCTCACTCGGCGTACTCTTCTAAAAAGACATTTTACCCATTTTTCAAGTACTTAACCAAAACCTTATCGATCCGGGCGCCATCCATATCTACGATCTCGAACTCAAAGTCCAGCCACTTTAATTTCTCACCCGTCTTCGGTACACGTTCCAATATCTCTAGGATCAAGCCACTCAAGGTATTATAATCATGCTCGGCATACAAATCCTCCATGTCGAAATATTCCAAGAAATCATAGAAAGAATATTGGCCGTCCACCAACCAAGTACCATCCTCACGTTGTATGATCTCGGACTCCTCTCCGACTTCCGGTACTTGTCCGATTAAGCCTTCCATAATATCCTTCAAGGTTACGATACCTTGGATACCTCCGAACTCATCCGTAACGAGTCCATATTTCACGTGTGTCTGCTTGAAAGATTCCAAGGCGTTATATACGCTCTGGTTCTCGGGAACGAACTGTGCCGGGCGAAGTACTTGATTGATCGAGAAATCCGGTTGATCGATCCTTCCGAACAAATCTTTCAGATAAACGACCCCTACTATATTATCGAACTTCTCCGAGGCCACGGGATATATATTAAATAAGTTCTCCTCCACTTTCTCCCGAATCTTCTCCGTACTATCCGTCACATCCAGCCAAACCAGCTCGCTACGATGCGTCATGATAGAACCCACGTTACGGTCTCCCAGATTAAAGACTCGCTCTACGATGTCCTGCTCTACCTCTTGCACCTCGCCACCGTCGAAGCCCTCTTTCACGATCGCCTTGATTTCTTCCTCTGTTACCCTATTTTCCTCTTTCGTATCCACGCCCGTCATCTTCACAGCCAACGCCGTACTCTTTGAAAGTAGCCAAACAAAAGGAGAGGATATCAAGGAAAGAAAATTCATGGGTTTAGCAACTAACATAGAGACCTTCTCGGCACACCCCATGCCGATCCGCTTCGGTACCAACTCTCCGAATATAAGTGTAAGATACGTCACGATAATAACGATCGTCGTTTTAGCGATCCCCAACGCATACGGTTCTAGGGCCGGTATTTGCGCTATTATAACAGCGAAATTATGAGCTAACGCCTCGCCAGAGTACAAACCGGTCAAGATACCGATCAAGGTAATTCCGATCTGGATGGTTGAGAGAAACTTATCCGGCTCATTTGCCAGCTTCAAAGCAGTGCCCGCAGATTTATTACCACGTTTCGCTTCGGTTTCCAACCTAGCCTTCCGGGCTGAGACCAAGGCGATTTCCGACATCGCAAGAATTCCATTCAGTAAGATAAGGCCAATAATAATGACTATTTCCATTAATTAATTTATAGTTTGATTATGCTGCGAAGATATATAAATACTTTAATATATAAAACAAGACACCTAAGTGTCTGCGCTTACATTTAACTAAAAAACCTTACGAATCCCTTGCGGTTTCAAAAGAAAGGCGTACTTTTGCATGACAAATACAAAGTGTGATTAGAAATGCTCGATAAAATTAAGGCTCTGCTTCAAGAAGTAGAGAATATGAAAGCGGCAAATGCCGAGGAACTAGAAGCTTTACGTATAAAGTATCTCAGCAAAAAAGGCGAGATATCGGCGTTGATGAATGATTTCCGTAATGTAGCGGCTGATCAAAAACGTGAGGTTGGCAAATACTTGAACGAACTAAAGGAAACAACCCAGAGCAAGATCAACGAATTAAAAGAAAGCTTTGAGAATGTACAGACCGCAAACGATGATATCGATTTGACTCGTACGGCTTACCCGATCGAACTAGGCACTCGTCATCCTCTATCACTTGTAAAGAAAGAAATTTGCGATATATTCGGACGGTTAGGATTCAGCATCGCTGAGGGACCGGAAATCGAGGACGACTGGCATGTCTTCTCTTCCTTGAATTTCGCCGAGGACCATCCTGCCCGCGATATGCAAGATACGTTCTTTATCCAGCATAACCCGGATGTATTGCTTCGCACACATACTTCTTCCGTACAGACCCGAGTAATGGAAAAGCAAGAACCGCCTATCCGTATCATCTGTCCGGGACGTGTATATCGTAATGAGGCTATCTCCTATCGTGCTCACTGTTTCTTCCATCAAGTAGAAGCGTTATATGTAGATAAGAACGTCTCATTCGCCGACTTGAAACAAGCCTTGTTGTTCTTCGCCAAGGAAATGTTCAGTCCGGATACAAAAATTCGCTTGCGTCCTTCTTACTTCCCGTTCACGGAGCCATCCGCCGAGATGGACATCTCCTGCAACATTTGTGGAGGTAAGGGTTGCCCCTTCTGTAAAGGAACCGGTTGGGTAGAGATCCTCGGTTGCGGTATGGTAGACCCGAACGTGCTTGAGAACTGTGGTATCGATAGCAAGGTTTATTCAGGCTACGCATTGGGAATGGGTATCGAGCGTATTACCAATTTGAAATACCAAGTAAAAGACTTACGCATGTTCTCGGAAAACGATGTTCGTTTCTTGAGACAGTTTGAGTCGGCCAATTAAATTGAAAACCTAAATCATTTACCATCTCCCCGGGCCTTAACCTAGCCCGGGGGAAACACACTAGGTTGATATGATAAAGGTTTTTCTTTTAATAATAGGAGGAGCTATCGGATCTGCGCTACGGTTCGGAGTTTCCACGTGGGTGCAACGATCGATGCTTTACTCCTTTCCTTTTGGTATCTTGTCGGTCAATGTGATCGGCTCCTTTTTAATCGGCTTCTGCTGGAGTATAGCGGAAGCCTATAATTTTTCTATCAATACAAGAGCTTTCCTATTCACTGGTCTTTTCGGTGGTTTCACGACTTTCTCTTCTTTTGCTCTCGACACGATGGTACTTATGCGTACCGGAGAATACAAGATGGCACTACTCAATGTACTTGCCAGTAATATCCTTGGTTTGATAGCGGTCTTCCTTGGGATCATACTTGGGAAGAATATCATTACAATGATCAAGTAAATAAATAAAAAAACACGGCACAAGTCAGTCATGACAAGGCCGTGTTATATCGAATAAAGCTGTTTCCAAATTATCTATTTACTAACCTCAAGAATACTTTCTTAGAAAAATAAGAAGCTCTATTTTTCCGATATAATTGCCATCCAGATTATAGCTAATCAAATCATGTCCCCATCCATTAAACAGCAAACGCCCGTTCAACTCGTCCACCAAGCAGTCTACGTTTCTATAGCCACCCGGATCCTTCCCTACATGCCCTATCTGACATTTAAACTTTCCTGTAGCCTTATCAAACAAAAGACATTGCCGGTTAGCGGAAGTGATCAGAATATATTTATCCAATAACTTGATATCAGGAGAACTTCCGACTAGACAATCATCCCTCGTCTCTAAAGGGACATACCGGATCTCATCAAAATAATCAGAGGCTTTCAGCTCGGCAGGCGATGAGATAGCTTTACCTACCTCAATCACCCGCTTGCTCGCTTCTTCGTTTTCACGCTCCATACAGGAGGTTAGAAACATTCCCGCACAGAGGGAGCCGAACAAGCCTACCTTGCATATATACGCGAAAATCATTTCTTCAATTTTATCTCGATAACGCCATTACGACCTTTCTCTCCGAATTTAGCGATCGCCTCGTTTCCTTTGTACACATTCATAGACGCAATACGATCGGGATTCAAATTGTCCATCCTCTCTTTAGAAGATTCCATCCCATCGATGTAGACAATACCGGAGAAAGAGGACTTTTCCTTTGATGCCTCCTTAGCAGCCTTCTCATTGATGTCTATGGCTTTCATGGCCTCCTCTATGGCTCGGTTGATCTCCGGTTGAATCTTCTCCATCTCGGCGGCGATAGTCTCATTTATCTTGGCGGCCTCTATCGCCGCTTGCACAGCCTTGTCGATCTCAGCCTGGTGTTTCGCCATTTCCGCAGAAACGATCTCGTCGATATTCGCCGCTTTCACTGCCTCTTCAACCGCCTTGTCAATCTCCGGCTGGTATTTCTCCATCACGGCCGAGACCTTTTCCTGTATCGCTTGCATATCTTTTTCAGAAACGACCGAATCCCTTGCGAGGGTCTCAACTTCTACATTTCTTTTAGGCTCTTTTTTTTCCTGAACCGGAATAATTTCGCTAATTTTGACACTCGAAATCTTCTCCAATTCGTGAGAGATTTCCGGACGGGCAAAGGCTACCACCGTTAAGGCTGCCAACGGGAGTACATACAGATACTTCAACCGTGCCCATGGACTTGATTTTTGTTTTAACATCATAGCTATTCGCTTTTTAAGTGAACTGTGATTAAAGCTGTTGGCCATAGAAGTGAAGCGCTGTGCACCAACAGCTTTTTTAATTAATAATAATTGATATCTTTTTGCGTCGACGCCTTGATTTAATACGCTCTCGTCGGCCTCGTATTCATGGATATTTTGCAATTCCTGTCTCAACAACCAGACAGATGGGTTGAACCAATGGAACAGGATACAAATCTCGGAGATCAGCAGATCAATGGAATGACGGGCTTTTATATGCGCCATCTCATGCGTCATGATCTCTATCCCACTTTCCTCAAAATCCTTCCGGCTTATTACGATCGTTTGCATCCAACTGAACGGGGCGACTGGTTGGTCCGTAAGAATCAGATGGATTCCGTCCACCAGCTTCGGTGTACCTTGTCTCATCAACCGAAACAAGGCATAAAATGAATATGCGAATTGACAAAGCGTTAATATCCCTCCGATTATATAGGCTATCACCATAACTCGTAACCATACAGGTTGGCTAGCGGATTCTGCCGACGTTCTCATGGAAACCGCCGCTAGCAAATTCTCCAAATCCATGACCGGACGCTGAATGGCCGTCGCTTTCTCCAAAGTAATCTCACAAAATGGGATGATAACCGAAAGCATGATCAAGCTTAATAAAGCGATCCGGTTGAAACGATGGAAGGTATCACGGCTCAACAATAGCTTATAAAACAGATAAAATATCGTCAAGCACACGGATGATTTAAGGATATATACAAAGAAGATTCCCATATTCGCTCTTATTTACGATTCCCTTGTTCTACATCATCTATTAGTTTTCGCAGATCATCCACAGAGATATCCTCTTCCTTGATCAGCGTAGAGACAACCCCCAGATAAGAATTATTGAAATACTTAGCGATCACATTTTTCAAAGTACCGTTACTATACTCCTTTTCTGTTAAGACCGCATAATATTGATAGCTATTCCCGAAATTCTTATGGGCGAGGAAACCTTTCTCCTCCAAGCCTCGGACAATCGTAGAAAGGGTATTGAAATGAGGTTTAGGCTCCTCGTAATATTCAAGTAACTCTTTCACGAACAGTGGGCCTTTCTGCCAGAACCAGCCCATGATTTCTTCTTCTTTCACCGTAAGTCGTTTCATAACCTTATCTTGTTTGCGACAAAGTAACTAAAACTTTTAGTTACCAAACTAATTTGTATAGTTAATAAACTAAAAGAGATAGTTTATTCATTGATCCAATCAAAAAAACCGCCCCGGGAATGTCCGGGACGGCCTCTATTATATCCAGATGTTTGAATGATTAGGCGACAGGAATCGTTCCGCCAATCAAGATCACAACCAATAAGGCCAAGATAGCGTACAACTCTGGGAATACGGCCATTACCATCGTAGCACCGAATACGTTGTGTCCGGCACCAACACCAGCGATACCATTCGCGCAAACTTGAGCTTGGCGGATTGAAGAGTAAAAACCAGCGAAACCTAACACTAAACCAGCGCCGAAAACAGCCGTAGCAGCCAACATGGAAATATCAGCGACCAAGAACTTCTGCATCATAAAGTAGCCCACGAATCCATACAAGCCCTGTGAAGAAGGCAACGCACTTAAAGCGATGTACGTACCCAGAGCATCCGGATTTTTCTTCATCGCACCTACCACCGCATTACCTGCGATCGTAACACCATAACTACTGCCGATAAAAGTTAAACCTGTCATCAACGCAATACCTACATAAGCTAATAAAATTGGTTCCATAATAAAATGTGTTTTTAAATTATTCTTTTATTGTTTTATTTTCTCGTTTAATTGTTATGCTTTTCTGAATGGCTCATAGGCCTTACCTCCACCTTCGAACTCCGCGTTCTTGTAATATTCCACGAAGATCAAACGAAGCGGGTGTACCAAGGAGCTGATCGTACAAAGAGCGATATTGATGGAGTGACCCACTAACAAGATCAACAACATACAGATCGCACGTGCCACGATATTCATACCGTCTGTCATCGTAACCGCCAACGTATTAAATACGCCACCCAAGATGGAACCGGTCAGACCGATAGCGAACAAACGAATGTATGATAACGTATCCCCCAGCAATCCGGAGGCCATATTGTACGTGTTCCAAAGTCCGGTACCAAAGTTCAAGAATACGTTCTTGCCCGGTGTATTGTACAAATAAGCGATAACCAGACCCAAGATGGCGATTCCGTAACATACCATAACGACAGCGTTCGGCAAGTGAACGTTCAACATCGGAAGTCCGAACGCCAATGCCAAGGATATGATCACGAACACCCAAGCGAACGGAGCGATACTGTGTTTCGTTCCTTTCTGTATCTTGATCTTGTAAGCAGCGACACATTTACCGAATATGATCTGTACCAAACCGATGACAATAGAGAATGTCATCAAGTTGTCGCTATTCACAAAGTAGTTCTTGATCTTTGACAAAGCCGGGATATCCGCCAAGGCCACTCCGAAGAAAGATCCCGTACAAGTACCCACCAATAAGGCGGCAAAGCCTAAATACTGGAACAAGGTCAAATAAGGCTTGAAATCCGGGTTCACCTTCTTCTTCAAGATCGTACAAGCGATCATGACCAGCAAGCCATATCCGCCATCGCCGAAACAAAGTCCGAAGAACAGCATAAAGAACGGGGCGAACAACGGGGTCGGATCAAGTTCACCGTAATTAGGCAAGGAGAACATCTTCGTGATAGGCTCGTACAGCTTACTGAATTTATTATTCCGTAGCTTGATAGGCACCTTATCCCCATCCTCGATCTCTAATTGCTGGAAGAAATAACCTTGCTTATCCAGCTCGTGCTCCAAGGCCGGAGCGTTTTCCGTCGGCACCCAACCTTCCAACAACATGAGCTTATCACCCGCTTGCCGATCTGTCTGCACTAACGCATTAGAAAGATTAAACTCGTCCTGCAGGTTCTTATCGAATTCCTCCAACGTTTTATAATCCCCCACGGCACGATGTTTCAGCTCATCCTCCACATTCTGGATATCCTTGGTACGTTGATCCAGACGGGCACGCAACTTCGCCAATCCTTGAACCGGCATCTTCGGACGTTCAGCGTCTATATCGATCAAGGTACCTTCCTTGGTAATCGTGATAAAATACGTTACCGATTGGAAGTTATTGATCAGAATGGCGTTATACAGCACGCCCCATTCCGGCTCGTACTTAGCAGTAGGACAGGTAAAGAACGTAACATCGTATCCCGCTCTTTTCAGACGGTTGATATTCTGATAACTGAACTCACCCCATATTTCCATATAAGCCAGATCCTTCTCGATCGATTGCTTGGAAGCGATCAATTGCGCTTTCTTATCTTGCAATTCCTCTATCTTACGCACCAACTTCAAGCCTTCCTCTTTCGTCAACTCACGGGCCGGGGCAAACTTAACGTCTTTCTCCGCCGCATGGAGGTTCTTAAAGTAACGCATCAGCGTATTGATCTGTTTACGCTCAGCCAGAAGCTCTTGCAACCTCTCGTTATCCATCACGGAGTTTGTCTCCTTGATATGGACGACACCTAAGTCACGAAGCGTAGAAAGGAACGTATCATACTCCTTATGGTACACCATAAAGGCATATTTACTCATCTTTACTATCATACCTCGGCCTCCTCTTTTTCTTCTTTTGCCTTACGTTTCTCCTGATTGGCTCTCATGATCTTCTGTGAGGACTTAGAAAGACTCTCCTCGTCTTCCATAAACCGTTTCACCTTACGGATCGCATCCTTATAACCCGGAATCTGTACCTTCTCAAACAGGTTCACCTTCTGAGTGGTCTTTTTCCTAGCATGCTCCAACAACTCCAGCTTCATGCCCGAGAACTCCGCCTCGATACCGGTACGAGCCAGCTTTTTCAGCAACTCGATACCATCCGTATACCATGCGGGGGCATTAAAGAGACTATAGTGTCCGATCTCGAACTTGATCTCGTCCAATAACGGGACGATCACGCCGGCGATCTTCTTCGTGGAGAGCGTAACGTCCTTCACGGAGATCAGCTCCGGATTGAACTCGTTCCACAAAGCCACCATATTCTCGTAACTCTGAATCTCTCGTTCTAGCTGAAGTTCCAATTTATTCACTTCGTCCTTGGTCCGCTTCACCTCGATACGCAGGGCGCTCTCCTTGCTCTTGATCGTAGGCAGGGAGCGTTCACGCATCTTCAGTTGCTTTTCCAATTGCTGAAGAGAGGTTTTATTATATTGAAACTTTATTGCCATGTTTATTTAATTTACTTCCAGTACTTATCAACCAATCCTTGTTTGATATTTACCTCCTCCGGGCTGAAATATCTAGCGAACAATCCCCAAGCTACGTCCAGCATCTCCGTCGTATCCAAGTTTACGTCGATAGCCAACAGCTTAGAAGAATAATCCTTGGCGAAAGACAAGGTACGGTTGTCGTAGTCGGTCAAGTCGAAACCATTCTCCAGCTTGGTCTTAGCGTTGGCGGCATCGGCATACAAACGTACGGCGGCGTTCATTACCTGTGGATGATCCTCACGGGTCTTCTTTCCGGTTACCAGCTGTTTCAAACGAGACAAGCTTCGGAACGGATCGACGATGACCTTACCCACATCGCTATCACGACGCAAATACAACTGACCTTCCGTGATATAACCCGTATTATCAGGTACGGCATGCGTGATATCACCACCGGATAAGGTCGTTACGGCGATAATCGTGATGGAACCTCCCGCCGGGAATTGAACGGCTTTCTCGTAAATCTTCGCCAAATCCGAATACAAGGAACCCGGCATAGAGTCCTTAGACGGGATCTGGTCCATACGGTTTGATACGATCGCCAAGGCATCGGCGTAGTTGGTCATATCGGTAAGCAATACCAAGACCTTCTCGTTCTTCTCCACGGCGAAATACTCAGCGGCGCTCAACGCCATATCCGGGATCAAGATACGCTCTACGGACGGGTCCTCGGTCGTGTTGATAAAACTAACGATACGGTCTAGGGCTCCGGCGTTACTAAATGTATTCTTAAAGAACAGGTAGTCGTCGTTCGTCATACCCATACCTCCCAAGATAATCTTATCGGACTTCGCACGCAAGGCTACCATCGCCATAACTTGGTTGAAAGGCTGGTCGGGGTCGGCGAAGAACGGGATCTTCTGACCGGTTACCAAGGTATTATTCAAGTCGATACCGGCGATACCCGTAGCGATTAATTCAGAGGGTTGTTTACGACGTACCGGGTTCACGGACGGACCACCGATCTCGACCTCACGTCCCTCGGGGATCGGGCCGCCATCGATAGGCTCGCCATAAGCGTTGAAGAAACGTCCGGCTAACTGGTCACCTACTTTCAAGGAAGGGGCCTTCCCCATGAATACCACCTCGGCATTCGTACGGATACCTTCCGTTCCGGAGAATACCTGCAACGTCACCTCGTCACCGATAATCTTTACCACCTGAGCCAGCTTTCCGTCTACAGAGGCCAACTCATCATACCCAACTCCCGTTGCTTTCAGCGAACAGGTAGCTTTTGTAATCTGGGTAATCTTCGTATATATTTTTTGAAATGCTTTTGTTGCCATAACTCTTTTAATTTTCGATTCTCTCCTTCAAAAGTTCATCCAGTTCCGTATTAAACTTCTTGAATTGGTCACTCTCATATTCCGAATAGTTCATCTGCTTAAAGATGTTGATCATCTTCTTAAAGTAGTCCATAACCTCAAGGAAGTTATCAAACTTAAACTCTGAACGGCAAACGTTCACGACTCTATCCAGCATGAATTCCTGACGTTGCAACGGAGTAACCGCATCAATGGCATCGAAAGCATCCTGTTGCAAGATCACGAAGTCGATCAACTCGGACTTCCAGAATGTAACGTGATACTCGACAGGCACACCATCATCACCCAAGATATTGATTTGCTCGGAGATCTCCTTACCACGCAACATACGGGTCTTGATCTCGTTTACTTTCTCGATCCATTCCGGGGAGATATGTTTAGCGATGTATTCCTGAAACTCTGGATACTCGATATACTTGGAATAACTCTCGATCGGGTTTACGGCCGGATAACGTTTACGGTCGGCACGCTCCTGCTCCAAGGCATAGAAACAACGGGCCACCTTCTTCGTATTCTCGGTCACTGGCTCCTTCAAGTTTCCACCGGCCGGCGATACCGTACCGATGAAAGTGACGGAGCCTGTAGCGTTGTTATTCAAATGAACGAATCCCGCACGAGCGTAGAAGTTCGCCACGATAGCGGACAAGTCCATCGGGAAAGCATCCGGTCCCGGCAACTCCTCCAAACGGTTGGACATCTCACGCAAAGCCTGTGCCCAGCGGGAAGTAGAGTCGGCCATCAACAGAACCTTCAAACCCATGCTGCGATAATACTCGGCGATGGTCATCGCCGTATATACGGATGCCTCACGAGCGGCTACCGGCATGTTGGATGTATTGGCGATAATGATCGTACGTTCCATCAATTTACGTCCCGTATGCGGGTCTACCAATTCCGGGAACTCCGTAAATACCTCTACGACCTCATTCGCACGCTCACCGCAGGCGGCGATAATCACGATATCCGCTTCCGCTTGTTTAGAGATAGCGTGCTGAAGCACCGTCTTACCCGTACCGAACGGACCGGGGATAAATCCGGTACCACCCTCAACGATCGGGTTCACGGTGTCGATCGTACGAACGCCCGTCTCCAGCAATTTGAATGGACGGGGCTTTTCCTTATAACAAGTGATGGCTTTCTTTACCGGCCATTTCTGGATCATCGTCACGTTTACGTCCGTGCCATTTTCGTCCGTAAGGACAGCCATCGTATCATTGATGGTGTATTGTCCGGCTGGAACCACCGATTTCACAGTATAAGATCCCTCGAACTTAAAGGGGACCATAATCTTATGAGGTTGGAAATTCTCGTCCACCTCTCCCAGCCAATCACCGGCGCTCACGGTATCGCCCGCTTTAGCCAGAGGCTTGAAGTCCCACTTCTTATCATTGTCCAACGCAAACGTATAATCGCCACGTTTCAAGAATACACCTTCCATCTTGTCCAAGTCATTCTGCAAACCGTCATAGTTGCGGGACAACATACCCGGACCCAGCGTAACTTCCAACATATGCCCTTGGAATTCAGCCTCGTCGCCGACACGCATACCACGTGTGCTCTCAAATACTTGTACAAAGGCATTCTTTCCTATCACCTTGATTACTTCCGACATCAGCTTCACGCCTCCGACAGAAATGTAACAGATCTCATTCTGAGAAACCGGACCATCCACCTCTACGGTTACTAGGTTGGATACGATTCCTTTTACAATTCCTTTCGTAGCCATAATTTATTTTATATTGTTTCTTTTAAATTCTTCCAACGCATTCTCACTACCCATCTTCATGGCGCCTACCAATTCACGGAAAGTCTTCTCGCCTCTCGCCTTATCCAAGGTTACCCAGCGCTCTATCATCTCCAATTTCAATAAATAAGCGAATACACTCTCTATGTCGAACGTCTTGAAGAAGGTATTATCGTCCAGCCATTTCCATTTCAAAAGATCGATTTTCTTCTCACGAACGATCAGATCGGTCTCTTCGGCGATGCGTTGTAACTCGGGCAAATATTCCACGGAATCGCCCAAGCCGAAATCACGGGCGTTCGACGTACGGATATTTTCTGCTATCTCATTATGCCCCACGATATAATTGGCCTTATCAAATCCATATTTACGGCAAGTGATCGCAGTAAGAACATTGTTGATATTCAGGTTAAGCTCGAACCAATCGGCCACGAACTTATTCCCACATTTCATGGCATATTCATAATATAACGCAGCCAAGCGGTCTTCCCATGATATATATTCTTTCTCATTTTTGGTGTCCTTAGCCTCTTCGGCTAGATACAGTTTAAAAAAGTCCACGAAATAAGGCGGGAGATTATCATTTTTGGGAATTTTTTCCTCATCCTTCAACGCTTTATATAAAGTATTGAACTCATCATACGTTATTCTTCCTCTTTGATCCGGATCGGAGTCCGGTCTTTTAGCGTGAGCCAGCAGATTTATATTATCATATTTCAAATAAAATAAATCAATCAGCCTTTTATCCTTAGAAGATAGCATATCCTCTATTTCTGTCCGGAACTCACAGACTGAATAGGCTAGTTTACTATCATCCAACGCTATGTTAGGAAGTCCGGAGATTAAGTAGTAATACTTACTCATATCAGAACAGCATTTCTACTAATTGCGGACGCAAGAACTCTTTAAAGAACTCGATGAACTCGTCTTCGCCAAACGTCACTTTATAAGAGCCATCTGCCGGGATAATAGAGAAAGACGCTTTCTTTCCGCTTACCTTCTCGATCTTATACCCTTTCTCCAACAAACCTTTGGCATTGGCCTCAAAATACGCCTTCAAGCCCTCGGCATCAGAAGCTTGGATGGTCAAGAACTCATTAGCGGGCCAGCTTTTCACAAGCTCGAGGATCACTTTCTGCATATAGGCGGGATCCATCAACGCCGCTTTCACATTCGAACTAGCGATATCACCAGTGATAAGGTTTGTCACCTCGCTCTTTAATGCCTCGACAGACTGGGTGGCGAACAATTTCAATTCGGCTTCCGTATTCTTCTTCAACTCGGCAGCTTGTTTCTCAGCAGCCGCTACGATACGTTTCGCTTCCGCTTCCGCATCTTTAAGAATCGTATCCTTTTGAGCATTGGCCTCGGCGATTATACGCCCCGCTTCTTCGTTCCCCTTCTCTACACCTTCCTTGTAGATCTTGTCTGTTAGTTCCTGAATCTTTGTATCCATTTCCTATTATGTATTTGAATTGTATTTTTCAATAGTAAACGCCCACAAAGTTATTATTTTTCGCGGATTAACATGAAAATAAGTGTGAAATCAAGCTAAAAAATAACACTAGTCAAGTAAAATTCTATTTACATTCGTCTATATTGTATTTTTGTTCGTCTATTTGTATCTTTGTGAGTCAAAATACAAAATTAACATGTTTACGATTAGAAAAGCGACTATTGATGATCGTTCTCTTATTCATGACCTTGCCTCACGCATTTGGGAGAACACGTATGGAAAGATACTTTCTAAAGAGCAATTGGATTATATGTTCGATATGATGTACGCTCCGGATAACATTCTTAAACAAATGGAAGAGTTACATCATCAATATTTTATTATATTGGCGGACGATATGCCGGCAGGCTATTTATCCATAGAGAAAACAGGTGAAAACACGTACAATTTTCAAAAGATCTATTCCCTACCGGAAATGCATGGCACGGGAATCGGGCGTTTTATCATCGAACAAGGTATTAATTATTTGAAGGAGGTACATACCGGGCCTTTCACTATAGAATTATACGTAAACCGTTACAATCCCGCCATAGGCTTCTACAGACATATGGGATTACGGGAAATAGGCACACGGGACCATCATATAGGAAACGGCTATTTCATGAACGATTATATCATGAGCATGGAAGTGGAGAATAAATAGACAGTCATCCCCTATTCATATATTTATATATAGAATAGGGGATGATGATTGTCAACGGGTCTTCCCTCTTTTCGGATTACGAGGTTTCTCTAGGATTCGTACACTACTAACTTTTACAGAGTAAATAACAGCGATCCTATCATTCTTCGGATTCTCAATCGCAAGTTGAGAGTTCCAGATTTTCTTTTCTTGTTTTTTATCCATAACGCTACAATTTAATAGTTCATATTTAATAAGTCAAACCTTGACTGTCTTTTTCTCTTTTCCTTCCGCTATCTCAACCAGATAAACCCCGGCGCAAATACAGATAATGGCGAACGTCTGTGTCCAACTGAAACGGTCTTGCCCGATCAATAGGGATGTAATCGTTGCCACGATCAAGATCAGATAGCCATAAATAGCCACCAACGTAGTTTTCAAATACTTCAATCCGATAGGAATCAACAGATAACTAATTACCGTAGGGAAAATAAGCACAAACATCAATACGGCAAAAGGCCACCAATGAAATGGCTCCGAGAATAAAGGAGCATGAAAGCCTTCTATCGGCAAAATCAATAGACTGGAGAAAGCGGCGCCCGTGAATGTATATCGAAGCATCGTCATCGTCCCTACTTTTTGTAAGATCCGCTGGCTTAAGACCAAATACACGGCATAAAACACGGAGCTAGCCAGGCATAGCATATTTCCATTAAAAGCGTCCGCCGCTAAATCGTCGCTTTGCTGGGTCAAGATGCAAACCAAGGCCCCGGATAAACCAATCAAGATACCGAGTATTTTCATCCAAGTAGCCTTTTCCTTATAAAAGAATACCATAATCAAAAATACCCAGATCGGTTGCAAGCTCGTGAAAATAGAACTTGAGACCGGCGTTGTCTTACTAAGCCCCACTAAATAAAGAAACATAAAACCATAGATACCGATAGCGCCTAGTAAAAATAGCCACACCTTATCTTTCGTCGTAGAAACCTCCGGTTTCATAAACCAGCCGATCACCCAAAACGCCACGGCCGCAAACACGCATCGGAAAGAAGCGCCCGTCAACGGGCTCATCCATAAGGGAAGCAAGTATTTCAAGGCGTTCATATTCAATCCACTGAAAGTTTTTGAGACCACCATGCTAATATTAGCTTCTGTTTTCTTATTTTTCACTGTCTATCGTTTTTTAGTATTATATTCGTAAATCATATTTTATCGTTGAAAAGGAACGAGTCTCGTTTTACATAAGCCCAGATCGTAGCGACCAGCGCAATACAGAGGTTAAAAATAAACGCGAATTGCTGGCTCTTGACATGGAGTATAGACTGGAAGAAATCGATAATAAACGGACAAAGTAATATCGCCAAATAATTCATCGCCATCACGAAAGCTAATGCCAATGTAACTTTCTCAGGAATGGCCGTACGAGTCGTTTTATCATAAGCGATTGGCTGGATAACACCATATCCGAAACCGATAAAAATACATCCCAATCCAATTAGCCATTCCGTACGAGATATCAAAATCAAGGCCATCCCTAAAGCGATCGCCAATAGACTGACAAATTTTGTCTTTTGCTTAAATAAATCAACGATCTGATTCAAGATAAAACCGGGAGCCATAATAGCCAAGAAAAACAATGATATCATTAATCCGGAATTACCGCTTGTAAACTTATATTCCTTCATTAAAAACGGTAAGTTAAAGCTGACTATAATCACTAAATACGTAGCCAATCCATAAAAACACATGATTTGTACCAGATGCTTTATATCCACACCATATTTACCCGGAACCGTGACGGGATCTGCCGCAACAGGGGCTTTCACTTCTGATTTCGATACGATCGCCGGCTCATTCTCCATACTCCTTTTCAAGTATACGGAAAGTACGATGGAAATCAAGGGTAATAGATAAACGGCAAACGGTAAATGCCAATTCACCTCCGCCAGATATCCCGTTAAGATCGTGGCTAATACCAACGTTACATTTGTAATAGCAGAACTTAAACCAAATTGCTTCGTCCGGTATTTCCCGATAAAGAAACGAGATATCAAACCGGTCGATAAGGGTACGATCAAGCCAGATCCGATTCCCATTAAGGCGCTCACCGCTATCAACTGCCACATCTTATTAGAGAGTAAGTATAGAATACCACTTAGGGCAAAGATCACCAAGCCTAATTGCAATAGACGTATCTCATTTACTTTCTCCGTTAATTTACCCGACAATATAATAAATGGAATTATCAATAACGATGGCAAAGAGGAAAGCATCTGAATATCCAGTTCCGTAGAATGAGGAAAAATAACGGAAAGTTTCCCTAATATCGGAGAAACCGCTAAACCCGGTAATGCATTTAAAGCGGAGATAGACCATATCCCTACCAGAGTTATAAGGGGAATTGTGCCCCGGCCTGTCTGTATTCTCATAAAGATTTAGTTTTACGTTTTTATCTAATCAAAACAAACATTTTATGTGAAAGTTCATCATTTTCGCTCTTTCCAAGAGGACTGGACTTGTATCGCTAATAAACCCCAAATAATGTAAATCCAAAAAACATTCCAATCCATAATCTGTTTTGGCATAAACGCTCAGTGGAAGCAGTATTCCATTGACTCAAATCATTTTATTAACAAAAAAACTAAAGAAAAATGAAAGACTCAAATTTCAGAAATGGCGATGCCAAAACAGCGATTTTTGGCTCAGAAGTGATGTTGACACCCTCTCCTGTAGATAAGATTCCAGATGGCCCTACAACCCCGGAGATCGCTTATCAAATGGTTAAAGACGAGACTTTCGCACAAACACAGCCTCGCTTGAACCTAGCTACATTCGTTACTACGTATATGGACGAGTACGCGACAAAATTGATGAACGAAGCTATCAACATCAACTATATTGACGAAACAGAGTATCCGAGAATCGCTGTTATGAACGCCAAATGTATTAATATCATGGCGAGTCTTTGGAATTCTCCCGAGCAAGAAAAATGGAAAACCGGAGCCTTGGCTATCGGTTCTTCAGAGGCTTGTATGCTAGGTGGTGTAGCCGCTTGGTTACGTTGGCGCAAAAAGAGACAAGCACAAGGTAAACCTACTGACAAGCCTAATTTCGTGATCTCTACTGGCTTCCAAGTCGTATGGGAGAAATTCGCCCAGCTATGGCAAATCGAAATGCGTGAAGTTCCCTTGACTTTAGACAAGACGACACTTGATCCGGAAGAAGCGCTTAAGATGTGTGACGAGAACACGATTTGTATCGTTCCTATCCAAGGTGTAACATGGACAGGACTGAACGATGACGTAGAAGCCTTGGACAAAGCGCTCGACGCATACAATGCCAAGACCGGTTATGATATACCTATCCACGTAGATGCCGCCAGCGGTGGTTTTATCCTTCCGTTCTTAAGCCCGGAGACAAAATGGGACTTCCGTTTGAAATGGGTTCTTTCTATCAGCACATCCGGACATAAATTCGGATTGGTTTACCCGGGATTGGGTTGGGTTGTTTGGAAAGACAAGAAATATTTGCCGGAAGAAATGGCATTCAGCGTAAACTATCTTGGAGCGAATATCACTCAGGTTGGTTTGAACTTCTCTCGTCCTGCCGCACAAATCCTCGGACAATACTATCAGTTTATTCGTCTCGGATTCGAGGGCTACAAACAAATCCAATATAACAGTATGGAAATCACGAAATACATCCACCAAGAAATCGGTAAGATGGCCCCATTCGTTAATTACAGCAACGAGGTTGTGAATCCATTGTTTATTTGGTACATGAAACCGGATTACGCTAAGAACGCCAAATGGACACTTTACGATTTGCAAGATAAATTGCAACAAAGCGGTTGGATGGTTCCAGCGTATACACTACCGAAGAAGCTGGATAACTACGTGGTTATGCGTGTCGTAGTTCGTCAAGGTTTCAGCCGTGATATGGCCGATATGTTATTAGGTGATATCAAGAACGCTGTAGCTGCATTGGAGAAACTTGAATATCCGACTCCTACTCGCATCGCTCAAGACAAGAACGTTCCGGTTAAGGGTAAGGTATTTACTCACACCGCAATGAGCAACGCTAAGAAATAAAAACAAAATTCATCAAGGCGTGCATGAAAGGGCTATCAGTGTTTTCATACACGCCTTCTTTAATCCAATTCATATATGGACAAAAAAATAACGACCGCCCAAATTAAGGAAGTAGCTCAACAGGCTTACGATCTTTACAAGACAAATACGGATGGTAAGAATGCCGATTACATTCCTTATCTGGCGAATATCAATAAAAATCTATTCGGAATCAGTATTTGCCTTTTAAACGGACAAACCATCGAGGTGGGAGATTCCGAATATCGTTTCGGTATCGAATCCGTATCGAAAGTACACACCGCTATCTTGGTACTGCGTCAATACGGAGCGAAAGAATTATTGGAGAAGATTGGTGCCGACGCTACAGGATTGCCATTTAACTCCATCATCGCTATCTTATTGGAAAACGACCATCCTTCTACCCCATTGGTAAATGCCGGCGCTATCACGGCTTGTAGTATGGTGAAGCCTGTCGGTGATTCCAAACAGAAGTGGGATGCTATCGTAGCCAATATCACGGATTTATGCGGAAGCGCACCGCAGTTGATCGACGAACTCTACAAATCCGAGTCCGCAACGAACTTCAATAACCGCTCCATCGCTTGGTTGCTAAAGAATTACAATCGCATTTATGACGATCCGGATATGTCTTTGGATCTGTATACCCGTCAATGTTCTTTGGGTATCACGGCTAAGCAACTATCTGTCGCTGCCGCTACGGTCGCAAATTTAGGTCTTAATCCTGTGACAAAGAAACAAGTATTCGATGCGGAGTTATCTCCGAAGATCACTTCCATGATCTCTACCGTAGGTTTTTATGAACACACCGGTGATTGGTTGTACACTTCCGGCATTCCCGCAAAAACTGGCGTAGGCGGTGGTGTCATGGGTGTACTTCCCGGACAATTCGGTATTTCCGCATTCGCTCCTCCTATTGACCAAGCTGGTAACTCTGTAAAGGCACAGCTTGCTATTAAGTATGTAATGAATAAACTCGGATTGAACGTGTTCAACGGTCACCGTGTGACGATCGTTGACTAATAGACTGAATCAGTCTAAACGAGAAGTAGTATAGAAAAAGTGTTTCATTACGATGGGCAGTTATACCATCCAAATGAAACACTTTATTTTTTGTATCAATAAAAATCGGATCAATTCTCCGACACGACCCAAGCCGAATCGTATACTTCCGTATTCGGGGTCTTATAATACATATCCTTTTCTTGAGGAATGCTTAATTTATAGGTCTTCCCACCTGTCACCAACTTACGATCACGGAGCCAAGGATTAAAACGTTTCAAGTCCGCATAAGTGATCCCATGCTCTTTAGCGAAAGCCGACAGATTCTGTATATCTTGGCTTACAGCCACGTCTACGGTAGGGATCGGCTTATACAGGTCACGGGCACGAAGCACAAAACCGTACTTCGACGGATTCTCGAAAATTTGCTTGATCGCCATGATTCGATAAATATAACGGGTAGTCTCCTCCACCAGCCAGAGATCAAAGGAGGAATCCGCATCTTGTTTGACCAGCTCACCGGATATACGTCCCATGCCGCCATTATAAGAAGCGGCTACCGCCGCCCAATCTCCATATTTCTTATAGGCGGCCTTCAAATAGCGGCAAGCCGCCCCGGTCGCTTTCTCCACATGGCAACGCTCATCGACCGTCGGGGTGATTGTCAAACCATACTCCCTTGCCGTGCCCTCCAGTAATTGCCACATCCCGACAGCACGAGCCGGAGAGGATACACGGGGGTCCAAATGGCTTTCTATCACCGCTAGATATTTGAAATCATCGGGAATGCCGTTCGCCTTCAAGATCGGCTCGATCACCGGGAAATAACGGTTCGCCCGCTTGATCAGAAGCATCGTCGTAGAATGGAAATAAGTAAAGCTACTCAATTCACGGTCATAGGCTTCCCGCATATCATAGCGGGTAATATCGATTAGTTTCCCACAAAAAGGAACCGAGGACGGAACATCCGGCGACAGGGTCATGGATGAGACAACCGGACGGCTCTCTATCACTTTTTCCACGTCATTCGAACCCATCGAGATACATGCGGTCAAGCAAACGACGCCTCCACATAAAAAACTAGCTAAATTATTCTTGGATATTCTCATTTTCATCTTGAATTGTTTTAGGTCTAAGAATGTTTATATCGCCTTTTTCCTTGTACTTAATACCATCGGAACCTTCGGCTTCTATCACATAAAAATACACACCCGGCTGAACGTATTTACCACCTTTCTTACCATCCCATCCTTGGGCCGGATCTGTCCAGTAATACATCTGTAGGCCCCAGCGATTAAATATCCATGCCTTAAATTTCACCAACGACTTATAGGCAACCCGGAACTCATCATTAATTCCGGGCGTGGTACCCGGGGAGAATGCGTTCGGTATCATCAGATAAGACTCCGAGATATCAATCTGAACCTCATCTTCCGTGCTGCAAGTAGTGCTTTGGTCGCTTACTTCCAACTTGATGATAAAAGTCCCGGATTGGTTGAACGTATAATCCACTTCCTCACCCGTAAAACGAACGACCGGATTATCTTCTTCCCCTTGCCGATAGATTTTCCAATTAAACAGGGCGGCTGTCGGCGTATTCGCGATAGCCGAGAATTGAACAGTGGCGGGAGCGCAATAACCGCTCTTCGTCGTATTCATATTCGGGGCCTCTTGCTCAATCAGCAACGTGTCTATATGAGCATCTACCGCAGCGGCCTGATATTCATCGATACAAAGCGTGACCTCCTTTCCAAAATGACGAGCGAAATAATCGCCTTTCACACAGATCTCCGTATCACACCAAGGAGCGGGAATGGATTTACCGAACAAATTGCCCTCGATGACCGCCGTCTCTTGTTTAGAGGTATATTCTTTTTTATCCGAATTATATTCCAATGTATTATAAATAACATCAAATTGGCGAGACAGTTCACGTCTTGTTCCCGTATTCGGCCAATAATAATAAATAGGTTGGATCGTACCTGTCCCAGCCAAGACCAATCCGCTACATGGATCGCTATTATCAGAGACATGCAGGTTGGATATGTTTAAGGTGTATTTGCTGTAATCAACGATCCAGACGTAACGAGATACGGCTCCTTCCTCGACAAAATAGCCATATCCCTCCTCTACATTCCGAATGGTGGAAGTAGTTCCATTTTGGGTGGAAGCCACCTTCTCGGCCTCCAATCGCTTGGTTTTATAACGATACCATTGATGCGAAGAAGAAGATGATGAGGTATAACTAATCGTCACGTTATCCATTCCATACACCAAGTAGACCTCAAGTCGCTCGGCGGAATCGCCGGAACTCTGCGTGGCTTTCATCGGGCTACCACTTCCTCCCGTCACCACATACTGGGCACACGAGACAGCCGCTACAAACACAAAACTTAGCGATAACAGTATCTTTCTTAATTCCTTCTTTAGCATATATAGTCTAAAAATTACGGTTCCAAAATTAGGGAAATAAAAGGACATACGTAGCATGATAAGCAAAATTCACTATCTTTGTCACAAAATACTCCGAACAGCAAATGAACAAGATTAGTATATACGCATTGACGTTCTTTTTAAGTTTATCGAGCGTAACCGTTTATTCCCAAAAGAATAATAAGCAAGTTATTTTTACTAACGAACAAGGGAGCGATATATTTTATCATACCATCGAACGCGGACAAACCGTATACGCCATAGCGACCATGTATGGCGTAAGCGTAGAGGATATTTATCGGTTGAATCCGGAAAGTAAAGAAGGGATCAAGGCCGGTTCTACGTTAAGAATCCCGCAGAAGGACTCCGCTATCGCACCTTCCGGCAAAGCAGATAACTATACATACCATACGATCCAGCCGAAAGAGACCTTGTACTCTTTATCCATTAAATATTCAGTGCCCGCCACGGATATTATCGCCGCCAATCCGGGTCTCTCCACATCGACCTTTACGATTGGCAAGAATATCCGGATCCCGCCGACACGACTGGAAACCTTGCCTACTACGGAAAAAAAGACCGTACAGAAGGAAATGGAATATACCATACAGAAAAAAGAGACCATGTACCGTATCTGCCGGAAGTTCGATATTTCCAGCGCGGAGCTTTTAAGACTCAACCCCGAGCTGAAAAACGGAGTGAAAGCGGGCATGGTTATCAAGATACCGGTAGCCAGTGAAGAAGTGATCACCCAAAACATAAGACAGCCGGAAGAGCGTGAGGTGAACGCCCTCCTCTCTACTCCTAAAGATATAAAGAAGGTGAACCGTATCCAAGTCGCCTTATTGTTGCCGTTCATGACGAACGAGACAACGCAATCATCCGCGACCTCCCGTTTCGTGGAATATTACGAGGGATTGCTATTGGCGGTCGACAGCTTGCGAAATATGGGAACCTCTATCGAGCTATCGGTATATGATACTGGAAACGGTACGAAGAAAGTCAAGGAGATATTGAAAGAAGATGCGTTATCAAACGCTAATTTGATCATTGGCGCCGTACAGAACGACCAAATCGGATTGATCGCTGATTTTGCCCAAAAGCATAATATCAAATACGTGATCCCTTTCACCTCCAAGAATGATGATGTCTTGTCAAACGCGAATGTTTATCAAGTAAACACACCTCATTCCTATTTATACTCCAAGGCGGCACAAGCCGGATGCGATTTATTCTCGGATTACAATATCATACTTGTCAATATAAAGGATAAAGAAGAAAAGCCGGAATTTATCAAAGCCTTCAAGACGGAGATGCAGCAACGCGATATCCCGTTCAAGGAAGTAACTTATAAAGGGGATACTTTCGCCACGGATATAGAGGCAGCCATGGTAAGGGACAAGCGGAATGTGGTATTGCCAACCTCCGCCTCCTTAGATGCGGTGAATAAGATCAAGGCACCGCTCCGTATGCTTTCCGAGTTAAAAGAGGAGGAGAAAGAGCCTTATATGGTCAACCTATTCGGTTATCCGGAATGGCAGACCTATACAAGAGAGTGTCTGGAGGACTTCTACGCATTGAACACCTATATCTATAGTAATTTCTATGCGGACAACTTATCTCCGGAAGTCCATAGCTTTTATTCCGATTATAAAAACTGGTATAGCAAGAATTTAATCAACACATTCCCGAAATATGGAATCCTAGGCTTTGACACGGGTATGTATTTCCTAGGCGCCATCAATAAATATGGCTCGAACTTCGAGAATAATTTAGACAAGATCCATTATAAGAGCATCCAGACCGGATTCGATTTCCATAGAGTGAATAATTGGGGCGGTTTTATCAATACGAACTTGTTTATTGTACATTACAAGAATGATTATACGGTAACCCGCAGTGAGGTAAGATAATTGATATGATGACGAAAAAGATATTTGTAGCGATATTTCTGTGCATGGCAAGCTTATCGATTTGCTATGCGCAGAAAAGTACTTTTAAGCAAGAGCTTGCGGTTGGAGCGTCCTTCGGATTAAATTTCTCTAGCGTAAGTTTTGCCCCAAAAGTCCCTACGAAGATGAAACTTGGGTTTAACGGGGGAGCGACGATACGTTGGAATACGGAACCCAATTTAGGCATACAGGCGGAATTGAACTTTACCCAACATGGATGGGAAGAGAAGTTTGAGGAGAAACCTCAATATAAATATAGCCGTACGGTAAACTATATGGAGCTTCCGTTCTTGACGCACATCCATTTCGGAAGCAAGCGAGTGCGTGTATTCGTCAATCTAGGGCCTAAAATCGGTTATGCGCTGAGCGAAAGTACGGAGTCGAACCTTAATGGCGAGAACCCGAACGCGAACCGTCCGGACGAACAACATACAATGGAAGTCCAAAAGAAGTTCGATTGGGGGCTTTGCGGCGGACCGGGAATCGAGCTCCGCACCGGAATAGGCTCTTTCCTGTTGGAAGGTCGTTATTACTATGCGCTGGGCGATATGTTCAATAGCCGTAAAGGAGACACTTTCTCTAAATCTTCCAGCCAAATAATATCCGCGAAACTAACCTATCTGATTCCCATCTTTAGTAAATAAAGGGGATGGACTCGTGATATCGTAACAATCAATTGAAGATCTGTGCCGCAAGTAATCCCACTCACGGGATAAGAACGGTGGATAATATAGCCAAGCTCCGGACGATCTGATCTTTTCACGGATGTGAAGAGATCTTTTCACGCTCGTGATACGATCGTTTCACCCTTGTGAAAAGATCATTTCACATCCGTGAAAAGATCTTTGGATACAGGCGTACAAGCTACTTCCGATAATACCTTTATCCAACAGGAAGGTTCTACAGTAATAAATCATGAATACAATGGGGAACGCATCTAACGATCATTATTGTTGAGGTGACCTACTATAAAAGAAAAGGCCATCCGTCACGGACAGCCAATCTCATTGTTAACCTTAAATCTAATACCATGAAAAACACAGTGCAAATATAGAGACTTTATGTTATGCAGCATAATTTTCCAACAAGAAAAGCTTACTCATTAACTTTATTTAAGACAAACATGCTATACAACATAGAATTCAGCTCTTTTTATCTCGTTTTTTCTATTAATAGCGAAATACTACCACTATAAATATTTCTTACCTTTGCATTTATAAACATAAATATGGATTAATATAAGAAATCATGCTAATTATAGGTATAGCGGGCGGGACTGGTTCCGGGAAAACTACAGTGGTAAAAAAGATCATAGAGAGTTTACCTCCCGGCGAGGTCGTATTACTCCCTCAAGATTCTTATTACAAAGATAACAGCCATGTGCCGGTAGAGAAACGTCAATATATTAATTTCGACCATCCCGACGCATTTGATTGGCCGCTCCTCTCAGAGCAAGTCACCTTGCTGAAAGAGGGGAAATGCATCGAGCAGCCGACTTATTCTTATCTTACCTGCTGCCGATTGCCCGAGACCATTCATATCGAGCCTCGTGATGTTGTCATCATCGAAGGGATCCTCGCTTTATGCGACCCTCAATTACGAGACTTGATGGACTTGAAAGTATTTGTCGATACAGATTCGGACGAACGTCTTATCCGTGTGATCCAACGGGATATGATCGAGAGAGGACGCACGGCGGAAGCGGTAATGGAACGCTATACCCGGGTACTAAAGCCTATGCACCTGCAATTTATAGAGCCTAGCAAACGATATGCCGACCTAATTATACCCGAAGGAGGAAGCAACCAGATCGCCATCAATATATTGAAAATGTTTATCGAGAACAATCTGGGGCTTCCCCATACAGAAAATCAATAAACCAATCGTTCCGACAGGGATCTCCCCAATATAAATGCGTGTACCCCGCCAATACGTTCTTGTAGCGATATAGCGGGGTATCCGTTTGACCTCCTTTCGCCGTAAAGGCTTTCGCTACCGAAGGCAGCGGGCTTTCCATAGGCACGATCCGGGAATAATGGAACTCATGCCCTCGTAGGACATCATTCTTATAGCATAAAGTCCGATACCCTAAACGTAACTTCATGTTCTCCATCGTGGTGGATTGCGGTAATACACCGGCCATTGGATAGGCATTCCCATCCGTACCGATAATCTCTTTACAGAGATACATCATCCCCCCACATTCCGCCAGCAACTTGCCCCCCATTTCCACAAAGGAATGAATCGATTCACGCATCCCGGAATTCATGCTCAACTCCGATAAATATAACTCGGGATATCCACCCGGCAAATAGACAAAATCGGCCTCCGGTAAACAATCATCCCTCAATGGACTGAAATAGGTAATCTTGCCTAGAGTAGATAAGAAATGTATATTTTCCTCATATGAGAAATTAAAAGCGGGATCACGGGCGATGGCTATATTTAAGTTTGCCTTTGAAACAGTCCTCATGACTTCCTTAACCCGAGGAACTGGCTGTCGCTCTGGCAAAGCCGTGATTGCCAACAGGCGGTCTATATCCACATGCTCCTCCACCAAGCAAGCAATCCGGTCCGCAAACTCCTCAAAGCAAAAGTCCTCATCCAACGACAACCCCAAATGCCGGCTCGGGATCTCTACATCCGCACACTTCGGTAGATAGCCTAACGCTTCCACACCCGCATCCTCACACGCTTGTCTCAAGAAAGAATAATGGCTCTCCGACGCCACGAAATTAAATACCGCCCCCACGACATTCAGATCTTTCCGAAAATTCCGGAAGCCATAAAGCAAGGGAGCCACCGAATAAGCCGTACTTTTAGCGTTCACCACCAATACGATCGGTATCCGCAATAAACCGGAGATCTCCGCACTACTCCCTCGCATGGCATCGTAGCCATCGAACAGTCCCATCACCCCTTCGGTCACGGCTACATCCGCATTCGAGGTATACCGGGCATATAAATCCTTGATATGCCCTTCCGACATCATGAAACCATCCAAATTCACGGAAGCGCAACCAGCCGCCATTTTATGATGACGAGTATCTATATAATCCGGCCCACACTTAAAAGGCTGCACCCGTAAAGAACGATTTCTCAAGGCACGAAGCAATCCTAAGGTAAAAGTAGTCTTCCCGCTTCCCGACGAAGCGGCACCTATTAGCAAATGAGATCTCATGTATTCTGTTTCTAATATTGCTCCTTCTCGTTCGGGAAGTCTTGAGATTTCACGTCCTCGATGTACGCTTGTACGGCACGGGTAATCTCCTCCCCTAAATTAGCGTAGCGACGTAAGAAACGAGGAGAAAAGCCTTGATTGATACCGAGCATATCATGCATAACCAACACTTGACCATCTACGCCTCCACCGGCGCCAATGCCGATAACCGGGATCGTAAGCTCCGAAGCGACACGAGCCGCCAACTCCGCCGGGATCTTTTCCAACACCAAGGCGAAACAACCTATCTCCTCTAGCAAATGGGCATCCTCAATCAGTTTCTTAGCCTCGGCCTCTTCACGGGCACGTACCGTATACGTACCGAATTTATTGATCGATTGCGGCGTCAATCCTAAATGTCCCATAATTGGAATACCGGCACACAAGATACGTTCGATAGATTCCCGAACCTCAGCCCCGCCTTCCAACTTGATACAATCGGCATGCGTCTCTTTCATCACCCGGATAGCGGAGGCCAAGGCTTCTTTAGAGTTTCCTTGGTACGTACCGAAAGGCAGGTCTACCACCACCAGCGCACGATTCACCGCTTTCATGACCGATTTACCATGGTAAATCATCTGGTCGAGCGTAATCGGCAAAGTGGTCACGTTTCCAGCCATTACGTTAGAAGCGGAGTCTCCCACCAAGATCACATCCATTCCTGCTTGATCGATCAATTTCGCCATCGAATAATCATAGGCGGTAAGCATGGATATTTTCTCGCCACGCTGCTTCATCTCTATCAGGCGATGTGTGGTCACCTTTCTATTATCATCTACTTTTGCGACAGACATATTATATTTTTATTAATTGTTTCGGCCGCAAAGGTAAGTATTATTATTTATTTTCAAGACAAACATTCACGGCACTTAAGCCTCTGTCGCCACGTTCAAGGTCGAACGTCACGATATCGTTCACGGAGATATCATCCACAACATTGTTCACGTGAAAGAAATACTTTTCCGTCCCCGACAAGTCACGGATAAACCCGAACCCTTTTGCCTCATTAAAATAGTCTACCCTGCCCCTTAAGATAACGGGAGCCACATCCTCTTTCTTAGGAGTCGAGATCAAGATATCTTCCTGATTTATCTCTTCTTTTTGACGAAGTTCGGGAGGGACAGAGGTGATCATCCCATTTTCATCCACATAAGCGATCATGTCCTCAAAACTAGTCGCCTTGCCGGACGATTTTCTTTCCTCTTTCCTATTCTGTTTCTCTACTCGGCGGGCTTGTTTCTTTTTCTCGTTTTCACGTTTACCAAATGATGCGTATTTTGCCATACAGTCGATTTTAATTTATACTAGGGCCTCACGTTCCGTGAAGCGTTGTTTATACTAACTTAGCGTGAGAATTGATGATTAAAGGAGAGATCCGCTTAATAATAATATAAAAAGAAGAACTATGTCGATAATGATTCTAGACTCAAACTTTCGCAAAGATAATAAAATAAACGGAGAAAACCTTATAGATTCTCTCATTTAAGAATAAAAAAACTTACTTTTGCATCCTATACCAAAAAGCATTTATGAAACTACTTTTTTTTGATTTAGAGACTACCGGCATAAAATACTGGAGAAATGGCGTCCACCAAATAAGTGGGGAGATCGTAATTGATGGGGTTACGAAGGAATCTTTTAATTTCAATGTCTGCCCACATCCCCAATGTGAGATAGAGGAAGAAGCGCTTCGCATTTGCAACGTGTCCAAGGAACAGATACAAGCTTATCCTCCCATGCGAGAGGTGTACGTTAAATTCGTGAACATGCTGTCCAAATACGTGGACAAATTTGATAAAAAAGACAAGTTCTTCCTCGTTGGATACAACAACGCCTCTTTCGATAATCACTTCTTGAAAGCCTTCTTCGTACAGAACGGAGATAATTATTTCTACTCATGGTTCTGGGTGAACTCGATCGACGTAATGGTATTGTCTACCCAGCATTTGATGCGCAAACGGCATGAGATGACAGATTTCAAGCAGGAAACGGTGGCAAGGGCTTTAGGCATACAAATAGATTCTGCGAAATTGCACGACGCGTCCTATGATATTCAATTAACCAAAGAAATTTATAATAGGATATCCTCCCTCTCATTTATGGGTTGATTGATTCTTTTTATAAATTATCGTTTTTGACTATAGGTTGATTTAATTATCTTTACGGCGTAGAATCAATTTTTAAGATGTCTGTGAAACATAGTATCCGTATTTTCTTCTTTATTATCGCTCTCGTATATACAGGTTCCTTGACTGCCCAAGAAAAGGCGTATCCGAAAAACGGAGAGGGCATCACTCTTTTTCTCAAACGCTTCAACCGTACCGGCGGGACGTATCAGAAAGAGTTTATCGAGCTTAATAAAGGGAAGTTGGGTAAAAATAACACTCTGCGCATGGGCGTAAAATATACCTTGCCTCCGCTCGCCTCCGCCCCTCAGAAGAAGAATTATCAGCCCCTATTCGGCAAGTCGCTAGCCAGTTACAAAGTAACCTCTTCCGATTTAAAGGGAGCTTGCTTTTATCTGGTCAGCGGTCATGGCGGTCCGGACCCCGGAGCGATCGGTAAAATGGGCTCCCATGAATTGCATGAGGATGAATACGCTTACGACATCATGCTACGTCTGGCACGCAATCTTTTAACGCGAGGCGCAAAGGTACATATTATCATCCAAGACGCAAAGGACGGAATACGTGACCAGCAATTCCTCAATAACAGCAAACGGGAAACTTGTATGGGTAGTCCGATCCCCCTCAGCCAAGTAAGCCGTCTGGATCAGCGTTGCGCCAAGATAAACAACTTGAGCCGGAAAGATAAAGAAACTTATAAGAGAGCGATATTCATCCATGTGGACAGCCGGAGCCGGCATCAAAGGACCGATGTCTTTTTCTATCATAAGCCCAAGGATCAAGCGAGCAAGCGCTTGGCTAAAACGATGAAATCCACTTTCTCGCGCAAATACAACCGCCACCAGCCGGGCCGGGGATTCTCGGGCACGGTAGACGATCGTAACTTATATGTATTACGTCACACGACCCCGACCTCCGTATTCGTCGAATTGGGCAACATACAAAACCAATACGACCAACAACGGATCATCCTCAGCAACAATCGGCAAGCCTTGGCCAACTGGCTTTGCGAGGGTTTTGTCACGGATTATAATTATTATAGGAAGTAGCATCCCTAATGATCTATTATACTAACACATATCCTGCGGCAGAAATGTTATATGAGCGATCTTAACAGCAATGTAACATATATTTCATTTCTCCGAAATAAGAATATCCGTTCTTTGCCAAAAATAATTATATTTGTATATGGAGAGCCGTAAGGCACTCTTTTAAAAACAGAACAGCTTATGGCAACAACTCGTATTCTTGTAGTGGATGATGAAGAGGATTTGTGTGAGATCCTTAAATTCAACTTAGAAATAGAAGGTTATGAAGTAGATACCGCCTATAGTGCGGAAGAGGCATTGAAAAAGGATCTGACCGTTTACAATTTATTGTTGTTGGATGTCATGATGGGAGAAATCTCCGGTTTCAAGATGGCACGTATCCTGCGACAAGATGAGAAGACGGCCAATACCCCTATCATCTTCCTCACGGCCAAAGATACGGAGAACGATATGCTCACAGGGTTCAATCTCGGGGCGGACGACTATATCTCCAAGCCTTTCTCCATCCGCCAAGTGATAGCGCGTGTTAAGGCCGTACTAAGAAGAACTTCCGAGAAATCAAAAGAAAAAGAGATTGAGAAACTCGAGTATGAGACATTAGCTCTTGATACGAAACGCATCAAGGCTACGGTAGACGGGGTGGAAGTTCCATTGACCAAAAAAGAGTTTGAGATACTAAAACTTCTATTGGAAAATAAAGGGAACGTCTTCTCCAGAGAGGAAATACTGTCTCGCATCTGGAAAGACGAGGTATATGTTCTAGACCGTACCATCGATGTCAACATCACCCGGTTACGTAAGAAAATAGGTCCTTATGGAAAGAACATCGTAACTCGCTTAGGTTTCGGTTATTGTTTTGAATGCTAATATTGTCGCTGAATCATGGTAAAGATAGATGGTGAGAAAAGACACCGGATACCGTTTAGCCAACGGCTTTTCTGGTCGGTCTTTTTTATGTTCTTGGGCTTTACGGTCTGTTTCCTGCTATTCCAATATCAGCGGGAAAGGGAGTTCGCACAAGAAAAGTTGAACAATGTGTTGAGTAACTATAATTACCAATTATTCCGCAAATGCCAACAAAGTACGGACATCAACAAGACCGTAATAAGTTTCATGGACGACATCCCTCAAAAGGATTTGCGGGTAACCATTATAGATCCATCTGGCGACGTATTGTTTGATAATAGCGGGACGGACGAGTTTAATAACCATAACGACCGGAGCGAGGTACGCAAAGCCCGATTATATAATGAAGGGTTCGCTATCCGTTCCTCGGAATCTACGGGAAAAAGGTATTTCTATTCGGCATCAAATATAGGAGGTTATATTTACCGCTCAGCCCTGCCCTATGATCCATATGTAAGAGGGATATTGACGGTAAACAAGGACTTCATTTATTTCATGGCATTGATGACCTTGATTTTCTTCTTTGTCCTTTCCCGTTTTACTTTCAGCATAGGTAAAACGATATCCAAACTAAGGGATTTCGCCTTAAACGTAGAGAAAGATCGAATGCCTGCGGTCGATTATGTTTTCCCGAATGATGAGCTAGGTGATATCTCACAGAATATCGTAACCTTATACCATCGGCAACAGAAAGCGAAAAACGAGTTATCCATGGAACGGGAAAAGCTTATCAAACATTTCCAATATTCCAAGGAAGGATTCGCTATGTTTACGAGTGAAGGGCGGGAGATTCTTTCTAACATCCTATTCATTCAATTCATAAATGTCATATCCGACACCCAGATCCACCAAGTGGAAGACGTTACTGATATAGCCGAATTAGAACCAATCCGTACCTTCTTGAATAAGAATATCCGGAATCTGAATCGGAAAAAGAAAGTATTAAGAGAGTCCGTGACTATTGACAAGAACGGTAAAATATTCTTGATCGAATGTATTTTATTCCTCGATAATAGTTATGAGATCTCTATTAATGATATATCCCGTCAAGAAGAAGAAAGCCGGATGAAACGACAGCTTACGCAGAACGTCTCTCACGAGCTGAAAACACCGGTCAGCAGCATTCAAGGGTATTTGGAAACAATCCTATCCAACCCAGATTTGAGTCCGGACAAACGTCAATTTTTCTTGGAACGTTGTTATTCCCAAAGTACCCGCCTTACAGGATTATTACGAGATATTTCCGTATTAAACAGACTTGACGAGGCATCCGAGATGTTCGACCTCACGGAAGTAAATATCACGAAGCTTATCGCCGAGATACAAAAAGAATGCTCCCAAGATATGGAAGAAAAACACATCACGTCGGAAATTATCCTCCCGGGAGATCCGACCGTGTTCGGGAATAACTCCCTACTCTATTCCATATTCCGGAATCTATATGACAACGCGATCGCTTATGCGGGAGAAAACATAAAGATTACCGTCAACTGCTATAAAGAAGATCCTAAATATTATTACTTTAGCTTCTCCGATAATGGAGTGGGTATCCCGGAAGAACATATCAATCGCATATTCGAGCGCTTCTACCGGGTAGACAAGGGACGCAGTCGTAAGATCGGAGGAACCGGATTAGGATTATCTATCGTTAAAAACGGGGTTAATTTTCATAAAGGACAAATATCGGCGAAGAGCAGTCCGGGAAAAGGGGTTACTTTTTTCTTCACTTTGAAAAAGAAACTATAAGGCAGACCTCTAAAATTCCATAACATACGCTTGATATTTAATATTAAAATGTATTTTTGTATTGAACACCATACAATATCATGAGAAATACCTATTTAGTATTATTTATCTATTTAATGATCCCAATGTTTTCTTTAGCGGAAAACACCTATACTACCCAACAAAGGGAAGACAGCCTTTTATCCCTATTAAAGTCCTCGCCAGCCATAAATGAACAAATCGAGTTATATAAAGATTTAGCGACAATGTACAGGCAAACGCCCAAGGAGATTGTTTACCTAAACAAAATGGCGGATGTGGCAAGCTCCACTTCGAAAGGTCATGCTTCCTTATATTACGCATGGGCCAACTTATCCCGCCATTATTACAATATACAAAACAGGGATAGCCTGATTTACTGGTCGCATAAGATAGATTCATTGGCCGCGGCCAAGAATGAGGTTCCGGACGCATTATTCGATGCGCGAGGATTCATTTGCCAAATGGATCTATGGGACGGCAATTATGAGTTAGCGATGAACGGGGCGATCAGCCTATACAACTATGCCCGTGATACAAAGAGTGAATATGGATTGATTTGTTGCAATGAGAACCTAGGTTTAATCTATCAAGAGATACATCGGGATAGTGATGCGATAGTAGCTTATCGGGAAGGTCTCGATTTATTACAGAAACGAGGTGACAATCCGAAATTCGAGATGCAATACATGGGAAACCTCATCGAATCTTATCTTCGAACCGATCATTTCACCGAGGCCGAGGAATTATTAACCCGTTACGATGAAATGATCCAAGATAGGGAAAGAGAGAATGAAGAACAAGGCACCGCATTCCCCGTGGATCGTTGCCGTGCGCTAATGTATGTTTTTTATGCGGATATGTATGTCCTTCAAGACAAGCCCAAGGAGACATTGGACGCCTTGTTGAAAGCGACACCGATCGTAGAGAAAACCGGAGATGATTATACGGAATTCTGCTACAACTTCGTTTTCGCCAAGTATTACTATTTAATAGGTATGTATGAAAGGGCGCTGAATATCATAGATAAAAATAAATTAACAGAAGAAGATATACGAACCTCGGAGCTGAAAGTCGAGATACTCGAAGCATTGGGACGTTATAAAGAAGCGCTCGCATTTAGTAGAGAAGTTGTAGAACATACCAAGATGTTGCATGACGAGGCCTTCAACCGGCAGATCAATCAGCTCCGGACATTACATGATCTAAACAATCAAGAGATGCAGGCATATGAACTACAGCTACGTGAACAACAACTGCATACCCAAAGGTTGTTAATGATTATTCTACTCGTAGTATCGATCGTGCTTTTAGTGATGCTATACATCGTATACAAGTCCTATCGCTCCGCACGCCGCTACCAACGAGAACTTATGAAAGACAAGGAAGCCTTAGTAGAGTCCGAGCGTCAACTTCGTACAGCCAAAGAGATAGCGGAACACGCCAACCAGATGAAAAGCACGTTTATCGCCAATATCAGCCATGAGATCCGTACGCCACTTAACGCGATTGTCGGCTTTTCGGAATTAATATCCGATGAATCTATTTCCGCTGGCGAAAAGAAAGAGTTTTTCTCCATTATCAACAATAACTCTTATTTATTACTTAATCTGATAAATGACATTCTTGACCTTTCTCGCCTAGAATCCGGGAATATGAAGTTCATTATAGAGAAGACAAGCTTATCGGATTGTTGCCGGAACGCTTTGGCAAGTGTAGAGCACCGGGTCTTTCCGGGTGTTCAATTGACCTATACACCTTCTGAAGACCCCTTACATATCCAGACAGATTCGATACGTCTCCAACAATTATTGATAAACTTATTGACCAATGCCTGCAAGTTCACGAAAGAAGGAGAGATCAACCTATCTTATCAAATAGATGAGGACAAGCAGCATGTACGTATCACCGTAACCGATACCGGATGTGGAATACCGGAGGATAAGCAGAAAGTCATATTTGAGCGTTTCGAAAAGGTAGATGAATATGCGCAGGGTACAGGCTTAGGGTTATCCATCAGCCAAACAATTATCGAGCATTTAGGTGGCTCCATTCAATTAGACCCGACGTATAAGCATGGAGCCCGGTTCATCGTACTCCATCCCTACAACCCTCTTGATAATCCATCATGACGTAAACCACGTCTTGAAATCCGGCACTCTCGCCTTGCTAACCAATATACGGTCCAAGGTCGGTACGATCAAATTGATCGCAAGGCGTCCGTTAAACCAGAGATCGATATCTTGCACCGCCTTTCTGGATATCAAGTACTGACGATTGATCCGGAAGAACAAGGCGGGATCAAGGCTATCGGCGAGCTCATCCAAGGTCTGCGTGAAAAGGTATTCTTTCCCGTCCGTCATCACCGCCTTTACATTTCCGTCCGCTATATAGAAAAATAAGATCATATCCACGGAAACAGGTAGCAGCTTATCCCCTTTCATAGGGATCAAGAAATGCGTTTTATATCCTTCCACCCGCTTCAAGGCTTGCATGACAGCGGAATAATCGATCGCTTCTTTCTCCACAGTCGTCGATTGTAACCGTGACAGCTTATCCAAAGCTTTCCGTATATCATCCGCATCGATCGGTTTCAGCAGATAATCTACGCTATTCACTTTAAACGCCTTCAGCGCATATTCATCATAGGCTGTCGTGAAAATGACCGGGCAAGAGATATCTACATGGCCGAAGATCTCGAAAGCCGAACCATCCGCCAAATGGATATCCAGAAAGATAAGTTCCGGCATTGGATGCGATTGAAACCATTCAACACTATCCGTAATACTATCTAGGACATCGATCACCTCGATATCCGGATCAACCTCTCCCAGCAATGCCATCAAATTACGGACAGCCGCTTTCTCGTCTTCTATTATCAAAGCTTTCATATCAAAGGGATTGTTACGCTGAATATACTAGCATCTTCTTTTATGGAAATATCTTTCTTATACAAGAGGTTATAACGTTTACTCAGGTTCACCAAGCCAATACCGGTGCCTCCGCTATGTGTCAATTTTGGTTGGATGGGATTGCTAACCGTCAAGGAATCATGGTCCGAACGAACGGATATGGTCAATGAATGGCGGTTGCTGATCTCGTTATGCTTCACGGCGTTCTCGATCAAAAGCTGCACCGACATAGGAGGCAGTTGCTTAGACTCGTACTCCTTCCCTAAGTCTATATCGAAGACTAGATTATCCTCATAGCGCATTTTCAAAAGGAAGATATAAGCGTTCACGAAATCCATCTCCTCCCGTAAAGTAACACTACGGCACTCATTCTCTTGCAAGGTATAACGTAAGACACGGGATAACTCCTGCAAATATTCTTGTGCCTTCCCGGGAGTCTCCCGGATCAAGGAACGGAGCGTATTCAAGGAATTAAATAACATATGAGGATTAAGCTGACTCTTCAACGCCTCATATTGGTTCAATAGATTCTCCGCCCGCAATTGCTGGTTCTCGACCTGTACTTGCTGGCTTTGACGAATCAGGTAAATCATATAGCAACTCCCCGTAACGACACACGACATGATAAAATCCCTCAACGGATGCAGATAATGATGTACCAAGGCGTCGATCGCCGGAATATCAAACTGATGGTGCAAGAACACGAAACCTTTTCCTAATAAATTATTCACGCACCAAGTCATTACGAACGAGAGAAGGACCTTCTGCCAAGAGATACGCGCTTTCTGCCGATTGAAACCAAAGACATACGTATTCATCGCAAATAACAGTAAGAGGGACACGAAGGTGAAAAAGACCTCATTCGCTACATCCAATACCGACATATCCGGGAAAAGAGCGTTCTGCCCGGTAACGTCAAACAACGACACCAATTCCGGGAAATGGATCAAGAAGGCCACCATGATCGATATGATGACCAACGAGAACACATATTTATTCTTTATATTCATTTTCTTCATGAAGGCAAAGATAGTCATTTCTTCTCTACCCGTGCGGAAACATACATACCGGGACGAAAACGGGGATTCGTCTCTTTCACCCGAGCGTACATTTCCAAGGAACGGCTCGTCTCGTCCACTTCCTGTCCGATCGAGATCAAGACCGCATGGAAGGTCTCCTTCCCCATTCCATTCACCCGGAACTGTACTTGGTTCCCAATGGATAAGTCCGCTAAATCCTTCTCATAAGCGGTCAGGCAAAGAAGAGTCTCGCCTTTATCGATCACATCACAGATCGGTTCGCCCGCGTTCACGTATTTACCGAGATTAATGGACAGCCCGGCGACATAACCGCTTAATGGCGCTTTTACCTCCAAATAAGGTTGGATACCGTCTTCCAGAAGATCGCCGGCGGAGACACCTAGGATAGCAAGTTGCGCAGCGGCGGCATCTTGACGGCTCTTCATGGAAAGATAATCCGCCTTGCTTTGCTGGAAACGTTTTTGCGAGGCCGCTTCTTGCTCGCTCAAACGCTGTTGCCTTTTATACTCAGCCTCTAAGTATTCCGTTTGGGCATGGGCATCCAAATAGGTCTGTTGCAACGTGATAAAATCCGGATTCTCCAAGCTGACGACCACGGAGCCCTTCTTCACATAATCGCCCGGAAGCAGCGTAGTAGCATGAACCGTGCCTCCCATCGTCAATGTAACCGTAGCCTGCCGCTGCGGGGGAACTACCATGATCCCGTTGAAAGAGGAGTGATTCGGAAGGGCCGTTGCCGAGGAAATCCCATCCACCTCTACGCTATCCACGGATGGTTCGGACGGTACGCTTTCCGCTACTTGAGTAATAGCGGGCCGGGCAGTTATGTCTTGCGAATCGCCCTGTCCTTTCTCCGCGTTGTTTGTCATACTGCATGCGGCCAATGCCATAAGAGCCGCAGGAATCCATATCTTTTTCATCTTATACTATTTTTCTGGTTATCTACTATACAACTCCAACTCAAGCGCCGATATATTATAGGCATATACGGCCTCGATATATCCCCGCCGGATCTCCCGGGCGGCGTTCAGGCTTTGAACAAACTGCGTGATATCTGTCTCGTTCTCTTTGAACTGTACCGTCGCGCTCTTCAACAAAGCCTCCGCTTCCGGTAAAGCGCCGGTCGTATAATAGCGGATATGCTCTCCTTCCTTACGAAGCGCGACGCTCAACTCCTCCACCTTATTGTTCAATTGACGGATGTTACTCTCCGCTTCCGTACGGGCGATATAGGAATCGATCTTCGCTTGCCTTACCCGGCTATGCTGCGGGAAGAACAATACCGGGAACGAGATCCCGACCATCCAAGAGTCCAGACCGCTCAACGGGGCTATTTTCTGACGCACATATCCTACCGATAGTTCCGGGAAGAAACGGCTTCGTTCGATACGAAGCATGGCTTTCTTCTCATCGGCCACGCTCCGGAAATAATTCAGATGGATATCGGACGGAGCGATCTCGGCTACGCGAGCGGGGAATAAAACCAATGTCGTATCCATAGGCAGTAATGGGGAATCCGAATAACAAGTCCAAGAGAAACGACGGGTAGCCAATTGCAACTCCTCTTCCGCCTGCGACAAACGGGTTTGCAGATCGGCTACCAAGGTAGATGACATATTCCGCTCCAATAGCGTGATATCCCCTTGCTCATAACGCAACTGACTTGCCTTTCGCAAACGTCCGGCCCACTCGATCTGCTCTTTATACAAGGCACATAGATGAAAGGCATATTGATAATAAGCCCATGCCCGTTTTACCTCGGCCGTAATCTCCTTCTTCACCAAGTCCCGGTAATATTCTCCCGTGGTGACTTGACGGTTCACCAAGGCGTTCTTATAAAATGGGGTCAATAGAGAGCCTAAGGATTGCGTGATCTCCATCTGATTGTCGTTTCGTGTCTCACCGTTGATCTGCCCCCATGAATAATTAAAGGTGGTCGGTGACACCTCCCAGCTCTCTCCCCGTGAAGCACGACTACGTTCAATGGATGCCGTGGCAGTCTTCAGGCGAGGATGATTCTCCAAGGCGATCGTCACGGCTTCTTCCAACGACACCGTCTGTTGGGCATGCGTGGGGAATAAGATACCTAAAAAAAGAAGAAACGGCAATAGGCGCTTCAACCAGCGTTGGCGCTTCCAAGCGGCCGAGCTATTTACCAACCGATAAAATACCGGGATAATAATCAACGTCAAGATCGTGGAGACAATCAAGCCTCCGATCACGACCGTCGCTAACGGACGTTGCACCTCCGCGCCCGCGGACTTCGCTATCGCCATCGGCACGAATCCTAGAGAAGCTACCAAGCCGGTCAAGAATACGGGGCGAAGTAGATGCGGACATCCTTTCGCGAGGATACGATTCGTTGTCATTTGATATTTAGTTTGTTTTCGTAAGTTATTAAAATGATTAATCATTAATATACCATTCAAAACCGCTACGCCAAACAAGGCGATAAAGCCGACCCCCGCCGATATACTGAAAGGCAACCCTCGTAACCAAAGGGCCAGAATACCCCCGATCAAGGATAACGGGACGGTAGAAAATACCACCAGCGAGTAGGTAACACTCTTAAAGGCAAAGAACAATAGCAATAAGATCAATGACAAGGCGACCGGTATCACGATCGTAAGCGTATCGATCGCATTCTGCAAGTTCTCGAACTGGCCGCCATACTCAAAGTAGTATCCCGGTTCCAGCTTGATATGCTTGTCAAGGGTTTCTTGGATAGTACGCACGACTTTCTGGATATCAGCGTCACGGACATTCACCCCGATCACGATACGGCGTTTCGTGGCATCCCGGTTAATCTGTAGAGGCCCGTTGACCAGCTCGATCGTAGCGACCTTGCTAACCGGGATCTGGATTCCCTCGGCAGTCCGTACAAAGAGCTTATCCAAATTCAGATCCGCCACTTTATCGTTATCCAGACGAAGCACCAAGTCGAAACGTCGCTCATTCTCGAAAACGACACCCGCCGCCTCTCCCGCATAAGCCGTACGGATGATCGTGTTCAACTCCTCTATATTCATCCCGTAACGGGCGATCTTGGCACGATCGTAGTGTACGACCAATTGCGGTAGCCCCATCGCCTGCTCCACGATCACATCGGCGGCTCCCGGTACTTGCTCCACGAAAAGAGAGGCTTCCTTCGCCTTCTTATAAAGCTCCGCCATATCCTCTCCATATAGCTTGATCGCGATATCCGCCTTGGCTCCCGTCATCAATTCATTGAAGCGAAGCTGGATCGGCTGGCTGAAATTAAACTCCGCCCCCGTAATCGGTTCCAAGGAGGCCTTCATCTTCTCCACCATCTCCGCACGGCTGGAGGCCGAGGTCCATTCCTTGAAAGGTTTCATCACGATCATGATATCCGCGTCTTCCACCGCCATCGGGTCGGTCGGAACCTCGGCCGTTCCGATCTTGGCTACCACATGCTTGATCTCCGGGAAATTCTTCATCAAGGTCTCTTCCGCTTGCTTCGATAGCTCGATACTATGCGTCAGGGAACTACCGGCGGGAAGCGTCATCTGCATGGCGAAATCCCCCTCATCCAGCGTAGGGATAAACTCCGCCCCTAACCTCGTGAATAAGAAAAGGGACACAGCCAGAGCCGCGAAAGAACAAGCGATCGTTCCCCAGATATGACGCAAGCAGAAATGAAGCGTACGCCTGTAAACCCCGTTTAATTTCCCGAAGAAACGATCGGCGAATGTAGGCTTCGAAGAGATCGTACGCTTTAGGAACAGGGAGGCCATCATCGGCACGTAGGTGAGCGAAAGGATCAAAGCTCCGATAATACAAAATACCAAGGTCTTCGCCATGGGGGTAAAATACTTGCCCTCTATCCCGGTCAGCGTAAGTAGCGGGAAGAAGACGATCAAAATGATCAATACGGCAAAGGTAGCGCTCCGGGCGACATGACCGGCTCCGGCCTCGACCTCCCGGTCCATCTCCTCGGCAGAGAGCGTACGCCCCATCAACCGCCTCGAATAGATATGCGCCAATATCCCCTCCAATATAACGATCGATCCATCGACCACGATACCGAAATCGATGGCCCCCAAACTCATCAGGTTGGCGGAGACCCCGAAAACACGCATCAAGATAAAAGCGAAAAGCATCGCCAACGGGATCACGGAAGCCACGATCAAGCCGGCCCGCACATTCCCCAAAAAGATGATCAATACGATAAAGACGATCAACGCTCCCTCTATCAAGTTACGGATCACGGTGGATATATTTCGGTCTACCAATTCGGAACGATTCAAATAAGGTTCTACACGAACACCTTCCGGCAACATTTTCTGTACCCTTTCGACCCGTGCCTCCAGTTCCTTGGTCACGACATTGGCGTTCGCACCCTTCAACATCATGGCGATACCGCCCACGCACTCTCCCTCGCCATCCTTTGTCATGGCGCCAAAACGCTTGGCGGAACCAAAGCGAACCGAACCGACATCGCTTATATGAATCGGTATCCCTCCACGGTTCGTGATCACAATGCGCTCGATGTCCTTTATCTTGCCGATCATTCCCTCGCTACGGATGTAGTAAGCCTTATTGATTTTCTCGATATAACTGCCCCCTGTATTCTGGTTATTCCGGTTGAGTGCCTCGAACACCTCGCCGATCGTAATATTCAAGGAATAAAGGGCATCCGGATCTACCGCCACCTCATACTGTTTCAGATAGCCGCCAAAGCTATTGATCTCCACGATACCCGGTATACCGCTCAGTTGCCGTTTCACGATCCAGTCCTGAATGGTACGGAGTTCCATGGCGTCGTATTTCTCCTCATAACCGGGCTCCACGCTCAATACATATTGATAAATCTCGCCCAAGCCGGTCGTGATAGGCATCAGCTCCGGCGTACCCAGTTCCGTGGGGATTTCTCCCGCCACGGTTTGTATCTGCTCGTTTATAAGTTGGCGGGCATCTAAGGTAGGCACGCTTTCCTTAAATACGACCGTTACCAATGACAGGCCAAAGCGGGAAACGGAGCGGATCTCTTCCACGTTCATGATATTACTCATCGCTATCTCGATAGGCATGGTGATCAATTGCTCTACCTCTTGCGGGGCCAAGGTTGGCGATACCGTCACGATTTGCACTTGATTGTTCGTTATATCCGGTACGGCATCTATCGGTAAAGTCATCATGGCATAGATTCCTCCCAGAAGCAGAAACAAGGTTGTCAACCCAACGAATAGTTTCTTCTGAATAGAAAAATGGACAATCGCTTTAAACATCACTTCATTTATTTAATATAATAGTTACAAAAATAAAAGGTAAGCGTTTGCCTGCCCCGTATAAAATAATGAAGTGACCGAAATCAAGGTTGAAGTATCGGTATGAGGAGTTGGAGCATATCTATAGAAAAAGGCTTCACATGCCCTCTATGACACATGAAGCCCCTTTTGTTATTCTATATAAATAATAAGAATCGTTGCCGTTAAAAGCGGATCAGCACTTAATGCTCAACTGTCGCAACACCTCACGGATCTTCTCATACGTGACGATACGTGTAGGAACCAAAGGCAAACGAAGCTTATTCTCGATAAAGCCCATCATATTCAGCATACTCTTCACTCCGGCAGGATTTCCATCCACGAACAACAGGCTGAACAGCTCCGTGAAGCTGTGATGGATCGTACGTGCGCTATCATAATCACCCGCCAAGGCCAGACGTACCATACGGCTAAACTCACGAGGGAAGGCGTTACCGATCACGGAGATCACTCCCACCGCACCTAATGTCATTAAAGGGAAAGTAATACCATCGTCACCGGAGATCACGTTGAAACGGGCCGGCTTGTTCTTGATGATATCATCCATCTGGGTGATATTGCCGGAAGCCTCTTTCACGGCGATCACGTTATCGAACTCACGGGCGATGCGAAGCGTAGTCTCGGCCGTCATGTTCACGCCCGTACGCCCCGGCACGTTATAGAGTACGATCGGTAAATGAGTAGCGTTGGCGATCGCCTTGTAATGCTGGTAAATCCCTTCTTGGGAAGGCTTATTATAATAAGGTACGACCGAGAGGATAGCGTCGATACCCTCAAAATTATCTGTCTTCAACTTCTCGACAACCGACCGTGTACAATTACCTCCCACGCCTAATACGATAGGGATACGGCCACGTACACGGGTCACTACCAAGCTTATAATGTTTTTCTTTTCTTCTTCCGTAAGTGTAGGGGTTTCCGCTGTAGTACCCAGCACTACCAAATAATCCGTACCGTTCTGCACCTGATAATCCACCAGCTTGCCTAACGCCTCGTAATCTACACTCTCATCTTCCTTGAATGGCGTGATCAACGCCACACCCATTCCTTTTAAATTTATGTCTGCCATGGGGAAAATATTCCTTTTTGTTATTTAGCACTGCAAAAATAAGGAAATTATATCATTTAGCACGGATGGAACGCAAATAAAATAATATCTGTCCGAATAAATACTGAATATCGTCCTTATCTGTTACAGTCAAGCCTAAGTCGTACCATTCTTGGCCCGGATACTTAATCCCGACCTTGAAGGCGGATGGATGCCGGAGAGCGATGTATTGCAAGGCATAACAACCCGGCCGGGTGATATCGATCAAGATATCCGCCTTGAGAGCGCCCACCTTTTCCAAGACACTATCTGAAGGGAATCCCCACGCATTGAGATCGCTCTTTGAATGTACAGGAATATTGGAATCGTCGAAAGGAATATCCGCTCCTCCGGACGGCACATACACACACGTCTTGATGTCCTTCTTCGCCTTGCGCAAAGGCTCCAAGGCCCTCATGACGTCCTCGTGATCCTCTATATTATACAAGACCAAAAGCGAACGTGCCTCATCCAAGGAAAGGGAACGATGCGGACGCCCCCCAGCGTCCGACACTAAAGCCTGTATCTTCTTCTTGATAAAATAATTCGTAAACATTTATTCCAGCATATTTAAGAACGCATCCTCGTTGATAATCTTCACACCCAGCTTCGCCGCTTTCTCCAGCTTGGCCGGTCCCATATTCTCGCCGGCAAGGATATAATCGGTCTTCCCTGAGACGGAGCCGCTATTCTTGCCGCCATGTTGCTCAATCATCGCCTTATACTCGTCACGTGAATGCTTGGAAAATGTCCCGCTGATCACGATCGTCAATCCTTTCAACTTCTCGGAACGGTTCGCCAATTGCTCCTCGGAAACCGCCATCCGCAAGCCCTGTTCCTTTAATCGGTTCACCAACGTACGGTTCTTCTCGTCCGAGAAATAACTCAATACACTCTGGGCGATCCGCTCGCCGATCTCGTCCACGGCTACCAAATCCTCTAAAGACGCCTGCTCCAATGCCTCGATCGAGTGGAAAGCCGAGGCCAAGCGTTTAGCGACCGTCTCTCCCACGAAACGAATCCCCAGACCGAACAAGACCCTCTCAAAAGGAACTTGCTTGGATTCCTCCAGACTCGACATCAGATTCTGGGCGCTCTTCTCCGCCCACCGTTCCAGACGCAATAAATCGGCAACCGTCAACGTATATAAGTCCGCCGAGTCTTTTACATAACCGGCGTTGTACAAATCCTCCACCGTTTCCGGGCCTATATTGATATTCATCGCCTTCCGGGTCACGAAATGCTCTATACGCCCCTTGATCTGAGGAGGACAGCCCGACTCGTTCGGACAGTAATGCGCCGCCTCTCCCTCCGGACGCACCAAAGGAGTCCCGCACTCCGGACACACACGGATAAAGCGGACCTTATCCCCCATCAGCATCGAACGAGCCTCCACGTTCACTCCCACGATCTTCGGGATGATCTCCCCGCCTTTCTCCACATACACTTGGTCGCCGATATGCAAGTCAAGCCCCTCGATAATATCGGCGTTATGCAAGGAAGCCCGCTTCACCACCGTCCCCGCCAACAATACGGGCTCGAGGTTCGCCACCGGAGTGACCGTCCCCGTCCGTCCCACTTGGAAAGAGACCGAGTTCAAGCGAGTCTCGGCACGCTCCGCCTGAAACTTATAAGCGATCGCCCAGCGAGGGCTTTTCGACGTAAAACCTAAGTTCCTCTGCTGACGAAGCGAGTTTACCTTCAACACGATTCCATCCGTCGCCACGGGCAGGTTCTTACGTTCCACATCCCAATAAGCGATATAATCGAATATATCCTGTAGGCTCTGGCATTTACGGATCACGTCCGGAATCTTAAAACCCCATGCGCGAGCCGCCTGCAAATTCTCATAATGCCCTTCGGCCGGCAGGTTCTCACCCAATAAATAATAGAAATAAGCATCCAGCTTACGGGAGGCCACGATAGCCGGGTTCTGCTGTTTCAACGTACCGGAAGCGGCATTGCGAGGATTGGCGAACAAGGGTTCCTCCTGCTCCTCCCGCTCCTTATTCAAGCGATCGAACTCCGCCCAAGGCAGCAATACCTCGCCACGGATCTCGAACTCCTCCGGAAAATCAGAACCCCGGAGTCTTAATGGAACCGAACGGATGGTCTTGATATTCGCCGTCACGTCATCACCACGAGTACCGTCGCCACGGGTCACGGCACGCGTCAAGCGTCCTTTCTCATAGGTCAAAGAGATAGAAGTGCCATCATATTTAAGCTCCGCCACAATCTCGAAAGGCTCATTCAAGGAGCGGACCGTACGATCATAAAAATCTCGGATCTCATCCTCGGAGTACGTATTACCCAACGAAAGCATCGGATATTTATGTACCACTTGCTCAAACTCTTTCGAGAGGTCGCTCCCCACTCGCCGAGTCGGGGAATCTGGATCGGCGAACTCGGGATGCGCCGCCTCCAGTTCCTGCAACTCTTTCATCATCTTATCAAACTCAAAGTCTGATATTGTCGGTGCCGAAAGCACATAATAATTATAATTATGCCGCTCCAGCTCATCACGCAGGGCTTTTATCTTTGCTTCGACCATATTAGTATATTAATTCTACGTTGTCTATCCAAAACGTATTTCCCGGAGAGCCGATATAGGCCCCTCCGTGGCTGGAGGTGAACTGCAACACCATATGCGTAGGTGCCTCGCCCGGCTCCGCCCAGCCTACCTCTTGGATAGGAACGCTTTTTCCTTTACTATTTAACGTATAACGTTCCTCTACTTGTATACGCATATACGGTTTATATTCGGGCTTGGATGTTATATTTCCATAAAGGATCGGGTAAGTAGCGTCATTTACCCAATCAGGGGTAGATTCCGTATAGCGTTGCACCATCGTACCGACCCGCTTGGAATAAACATTCCCTTCCTCGTCTTCCCATCGTTTCTGCAACAACAAGATCACCGCCAAGGAATCCTGCCCGGCCACCGTACTCTTACGGCTGAACCCCGTACTACGTACCCGATTCTTCTCGGGAGCGGCTTTCACCTTATAATCAAACCGCAACGCTTTCGGCTTCTTGGAGAAAGGCACTCCTGATTGTAACATCGCTTGGGGGTTCTTTGTTCCCTTGATCGGCTCATGCACCGTACCCAAGAAAACGGAGCCGGCGGCGATCACCTCGATATCCACCAAACCGAAAACCTTCACGCTCTCATAACGGGTCTCCATGCGGGCGCACATCCCATCCCCCCGTTTCTCCGGGAAAACAGACGTATTGGTTTTCACCACTCCCGCCACTTTCGCCATCACGTTGGAAGTAGCCCACGGAGAACCGCCCATATTACGAAACGCCGTATTACCGACAATCGTATCCGAGGGCCCCAGCTCATAAAGCCATTTCGTATTTCCCCCGATAATGCCAGACTCATGAATCTCACGGACAATCCAATTATCCATGTCTCCATAAGCGAAGGGCACCACATTCTCCGATGTCACCCCATCCCCGTCCGCGAGAACCACGGACAAAGGCATACAAGCGATTGCCAAAAATAACGCTTTCTTTCTTAAACTCAAACCCATCCCTCTATCAATTTAATACCTATCTAACCCTTTATTTATAAGCTATAGCCCCATTCCTTCAAGGCCATGCCCCAATTTTCCTCTACGAGCCGGACCGTACGATCCTCGTACTTGTATTGGTTCTTCTTGTAGCCCTTCTTCTTGCCCAGATACTTCTCTATATCCGCCTTAGACTCCTTAAAGCCGGGTAAGTTTAATGACCCGTAGATATTTTCCGTCATGGCGAAAGCGTCTTTCTCGAAATCCTCGAACTTCACTTCCACCAGATTGCCTTCCGGTATCAGGTGCTTCTCTTCCTCGTACTTGTAGAAAAGACGGCGATATACCTCGATGAAGTTCGCCTCGATCTGCTCGTTCGTGATATCCTGCAAACGCAATGGCTGGATCGTATTCGTAAAGAAACTGCGGGTACTCTCGAATACCGTATACGGATTTCGCTTCAAGTAGATGAACTTAGCGTTCGGGAACATCTCCAGCAATGTCTTCACACGCCCCGTATGCGGTGGGTTCTTGCTCAAATACTGCGTACCGTTCGTATTCCAGAGGGAAACCTTAACCAGACGCATGAAAGTATCCATGAAGATCCGCCGCTCCTCCTCCGTGATATCGTTAAACAATAAGTAACGATCGCAATACTCCATCCAGCGTTTCGGGAAGAACCAGAAATTATAATACGTATAAGGCATCATGTTCGACAAGGCGAACTCCTCCTCTTGCGGAAGATCCACCTTCAACTCCATATTATCGGTCGGACGCTTATCCGGCATCAAGAAAGCCATGTTCTTCTTGAAGAAAGGCTGCCCCCAGAGCATCAGGTGCGGGAATACCGTCTGGTACGTCGTGGTATAACCGAAATGCTTATCGCAGGCGAAGATGTTATGTACAAAGGTCGTACCACTCCGCCAATGCCCCAAGATAAACAAGGGGTCCATCTCCAGCGGCTTATCGGCCAATTTCTTGAACCGGCTATCCTCGATCGGCTTCAAGGCGCTCAACAGGCGGCAAACACCGGTCGTAAGGCGATACTTACCCTTAAAGCCCTTGTCTATCTGCTGCCGGGCCGTCACCTTCCTGAACGTATCCCAATCCGCCCCGACCAACGTATTGATCGGTAGCTTATCAAACTCCAACAATCCCATATCCTATCGTTTTTCCGTTATACATTTCACAGATACGCCCTGCCGGCCCAACTCCTCACAAACCTTACGGATCGCCTCATAATGCTCCTCTCCGATTCCCATCTCCGGGAGGTTCAAGGTAGCCAAAGCGTCTTCCGTCACCATATCTTTAGCGTCCACACGGTCGATGATCATACCCACGGCGGACGTATTATTCGTAATCGGATCGATCAAGATAAACGAGCCGGTCTGCTTATTCCTCCTATACGGATCGAAGAACAACTCCTTGCCGGTAGTAAATACCACACGGCCGATCTCGTTCAGCTCCAGATGATCCACGGAAGACTGCTCCATCGTGTTCACGTTCACCTTATAGCGGATACTATCCACACGGGCACGTGTCGTATGAGTGGTCTGCTTGATGTAGAACTGCTTGTTCACGTCCATGGCTTCCTCATCCATCCACACCAGCATGGCCTCGAAATTACGGTCGCAGATCGGCAAGTTATCCGGGTGCACCAGCATCTCCCCACGGGAGATATCGATCTCGTCCTCCAAGGTGATCGTAATACATTGAGGAGGGAAAGCCTGCTCCAACTCACCCTCGTAGGTGACGATGCTCTTTACCTTCGAGGTCTTCCCGGAAGGCAACGCCATCACCGTATCTCCCTTACGCACGATACCGCTGGCCACCTTGCCGCTAAACCCACGGAAATCCAGATTCGGGCGCAACACGTATTGCACCGGATAACGGAAGTCCTCGTAGTTACGATCCAAGTCGATAGGCACGTTCTCCAGATAATCCAATAAAGACGTACCCTCGTACCAAGGCGTGCGATCACTCTTCTCCACCACGTTATCGCCATCCAAGGCCGACAAGGGGATATACGTGATATCCGGGATATCCAGCGGCTCCACGAAACGTTTATAATCCGCCACGATCCGGTCGAACGTATCCTTGTCGAAGTCCACCAAGTCCATCTTATTCACGGCCAGCACCACATGCTTGATCCCCAGCAAAGATACCAGATAGGTGTGACGGCAGGTTTGCGTGATCACGCCCGTACGGGCATCCACCAAGATGATCGCCAGATTCGCCGTGGAACCACCCGTGATCATATTCCGGGTGTACTGCTCGTGCCCCGGGGTGTCGGCGATGATGAACTTACGGTTGTTCGTGCTGAAATAACGGTAAGCCACATCGATCGTGATACCTTGCTCACGCTCGGCCTTCAAGCCATCCAGCAACAAAGCGTAGTCGATATGCTCGCCGGCGTTGCCCATACGCTTGCTGTCACGCTCCAAGGCATCCAACTGATCCTCGTATATTTTCTTACTATCAAACAGCAATCGGCCTATCAAGGTCGATTTGCCATCATCCACCGAGCCGGCGGTCAAGAATCTCAGCAGGTCCTTCTGCTCGTCCTTATCTAGGAATTCCTTTATATTTAATTTTGTATCTGCCATGTCTCTTCTGTGTTAAAAATACCCTTCCCGTTTCTTCTGCTCCATACTAGCGTCTTGATCGAAGTCGATCACACGGGTCGTACGCTCGCTCTTCGTCGTGGTCATCATCTCCTCCACGATTTTCTCGATCGTATCCGCCTCGCTCTCCACGGCGCCGGTCAGCGGCCAGCAGCCCAACGTACGGAAACGGACCATACGCATACGGATCTGGTCCCGGTATTGCTCCGGCAAGCGGTCGTCGTCCGCCATGATCAAATTACCGTCGATCTCCACGCACGGACGCTCCTTGGCGAAATACAAGGGAACGATCGGGATATTCTCCAGACGGATATATTGCCAGATATCCAGCTCCGTCCAGTTCGATAGCGGAAATACACGGATGCTCTCGCCCTTATGCACACGGGCGTTATAGATATCCCACAACTCCGGGCGCTGGTTCTTCGGGTCCCATTGATGGAACTTATCGCGGAACGAGAAGATACGTTCCTTCGCACGGCTCTTCTCCTCGTCACGGCGAGCGCCGCCGAAAGCGGCGTCGAACTTATATTTATCCAAGGCATGAAGCAAAGCCTGCGTCTTCATCAAGTCCGTATGCACCTTGCTTCCATGCGTGAACGGGCCCACGCCCGCATGGAAAGCCTCCATATTAGACTCCACGATCAAGTTCCAGCCGAATTTCTTCGCGTAAGAATCACGGAACTCTATCATCTCCTTAAACTTCCATTTCGAATCGATGTGCATCAACGGGAAAGGAACCTTACCCGGAGCGAAAGCCTTCTCGGCCAAACGGACCATCACGGAAGAATCCTTCCCGATGGAATAAAGCATAACAGGATTCTCGAACTCGGCGGCTACCTCACGGATGATGTGGATAGACTCGGCCTCCAGCTCCTGTAAATGACTTAACTTGTAATCAGACATATCTTTTTTCAGTGTTTAATTTCTACTTTCGGTACGATCAACTCCAACAACCGGTTCACGGATTGCTCCACGCTCAATACGGAGGTATCCAAGGACAGGTCCGGACGCTCCGGTGCCTCGAACGGGGCGGAAACCCCGGTAAACTCCTTGATCTCGCCTTTCCGGGCCTTGGCATACAGGCCTTTCACGTCACGGCGTTCGCACTCGGCGAGCGGCGTACTTACGTAAACCTCCAAGAAATCCGCTTTACCGATGATAGCGGACGCCATCTCTCTCAACTCGTTGTTCGGGCTGATAAAAGCCGCTATGGTTATAACACCCGTATCGACAAACAGTTTACCCACCTCGGCGATCCGGCGTATATTCTCCACCCGGTCCTCCGGCGAGAACCCGAGATTATTGTTGATACCACTACGGATATTATCCCCGTCGAGGATGCGGCAAAGCAATCCCCGTTTATGCAACTCACGCTCCAAAGCGATAGCGATCGTGCTTTTCCCCGAGCCACTCAAACCCGTGAACCACACCATCACGCCCCTTTGCCCCAAAAGCGCCTCTTTATCCTCACGACCCAGCATACGGTCGAAAATCGGATAGATATTATTTTCTAAAACTTCCATATCATAGGTATTACAAACACGGAGATCAAGAACGTGATCAAGTTCAAGGGTAAGCCCACCTTCACGAAATCCGTGAACTTATAGCCTCCCACGCCTTGTACGATCAGGTTGGTCTGGTAGCCGATCGGCGTACTGAAACTAGCCGACGCCGCCATACAGATCACGACAAAGAATGGGGTCGGATCAACGCCTAATTGCGTAGCTACCGACAAAGCGATCGGGAAGCTCAATGCCGCCGCAGCGTTATTCGTGATCAACTCCGTAAATATATTGGTAATAATAAATAGAATCGCCAGCAACGCATACGGCCCCAAATTGTCGGCCATACCGATTATATGGCGGGCTATCATGGAGGCAAAGCCGGAATTCTCCATGGCCTTGCTGATAGCGAAAGCGCAAGCGATCGTTATCAAGATATCCCAAGAAATGTATTTCGTGTATTTTTTAGGCGGGAAAAGCTTCGTCCACGCCATGATGATTGTCGTAATACAGACAAAGAAGAACATATCCAAGCGCATACTTGGAACGGCCTCTTTCACGACTGGCAACTCTCCTACCGTCGCCCCCGTAATCATAAAGATCAACAGTCCTAAAGCCAGCCAACGTTTCTTCTTCGATACCGGCTCCGTTGCCTCATTACCATTCGCCAACATCAAGAAGACACTAGACTCACCCCATGTAGGGATAAAAGAATCGTCCGCCCACAACACCAAGGTATCGCCCTCATGCAATACCACCGTATCCAGATTACGGGTAAAACGCTGTCCGCCGCTTTTCACCTCTTTCACGATCGCCCCGTAATGGCGGGTAAAGTTAAACTCTCCCAAGGTCTTGTTGATACCCGGGAAGCGTGCGCCCAGCACGGCCTCCACCCGGTGGAAATTCCCGGGATTCTCATCCTCCCCGTCTTCGGATACCGTATCCGTCCTCGAGTCCGGAAGCAGTTTATTCGAGAAAGCGAACAAATATAAAATACCGGCGATAGCGATAAAAATACCGACTTTCCCCAGCTCAAACATCGTAAAGCCCTCATATCCCGCCTCCAGAATCATGCCGTGCACCACCAGATTCGTAGAAGTACCGATCAAGGTACATATACCGCCCAATATCGTGACATACGAGAGAGGGATCAAGAATTTCGTGGCCGGAAGCCTCACCGCCTCCGCCCATCGCTTGATGATCGGGGCGAAAATAACCACCACCGGCGTATTATTCAGGAACGCCGACACGAAAGCTACGGGCGGGAGCATCCTCGCCTGCGCCTTGAAGACGGTGGTCTTCCCCTCGGGAAGCAGTTTCTTGATCAATTGGCCTAAAGCCCCGCTCTGCCGCACTCCCTCACTGACAAGGAAGAGCATGGCTACGGTTATCATCCCTTTATTGCTAAAGCCCTCCAGCATCTCCTTGGGAGTAAGAATGCCTACGCAGAGAAAAAACACGACCACTGTCAGAAGAACCATTCCCGGCCGCATCTTATCCCATACCAAGGCGGCGATCATGCCGATCAGGGCCAGCAACACAAACACTATATCAAAATTCATCTATTTACTTTTAAGAGCGCAAAAATAATAAGAATACTCAAGTGCGCACTCCTTTCGCTAACCTATTTTTAGGATTATATGGGATATAGACCAATAATGATTGATTCTGGGCCAACTTATATTCTTACAAGGTAGTCTTCTAAATTTCGTTCATAACCAAATAAACAAGAATGCATTGTACGGCTTGTAGAGACGGAGCATGCTCCGTCTCCCACCGCTGACAGTAACTTAAAATACACATCTCCCTCACTTCACGATAAACCACGGATTATGCAAATCTTCCTTGTTATAGCGAAGCGGGGTCTTGCCGTCGATATGATATATGTCGCAACCGGCAGACTTGGCGATGGCGTGGCCGGCGGCGGTATCCCACTCCATCGTCGGGGCGAAACGGGGATAGATATCGGCCGAGCCTTCCGCTACCAGACAAATCTTCAGGCTGCTGCCGCTACTGATCAACGTAACGGGCTTTCCCTGCTTGCGGAGATTATCGATGAAAGCGGTGGTCTCCTCCGTTTGGTGAGACCGGGACGCCACTACCACGACTCCTTGATGCGCCAGCGCTATCGGCAAACGTATCGCCCGCTGCTTCATCTCGTCCATCGAGGGCTGGCTACTGCTATCGATTCCCGTAAACTTATAAGCACCCACAGAGGAGGAGGCGAAATACAACTCCTTCCGGACGGGCACATAAATGACGCCCAACACGGGCACACCTTTCTCCACCAAGGCGATATTCACGGTAAACTCGCCGTTTTTCTTGATAAACTCCTTGGTACCGTCCAGCGGGTCCACGATCCACAGCGTCTCCCATTTGGAGCGCTCCTTGAACGGGATCTCCTTTCCTTCCTCGCTTAAGACCGGAAACGGGGTAACGGACAAAGCGTTTGTTATCAATCGATGGGCCGCCTTATCCGCCTTTGTCAACGGCGAGTTGTCTGCTTTTCTCTCTATCCCGAAGTCTGATTCGGGGTCGTTATAAATATCCATGATCGACTTGCCTGCGTCTACCGCGGCACGGATCGCTATGTAAAGATAATTGGCGTAGCTCATCATCACTTCTCGTTTTATTATTTGTTAATAAGCAAATATATGGAAAAAAAACAAATTAACGCCCTGTCGCCTGTAAATATTCCGTACGTTTGATCAAATAAGCCGTATAATCACCCGTATACTGGTCACGGCTTTGCTGGAGGAGCGATTGGGCGTCCAGAAGATCGCTCAGCGTAACCGTGCCCGCCTTATAATAGTCCGTATTAAGGCGGACATTCTCCTCGGCCGTCGCTATGGATTCCTCCGAGAGCTTGACTTGCTTATAAGACTCCTCCAGCTCGTTCCAAAGCTTCCGCATTTGCACCAACAGAAGCTCATTGGCGTTTTGGCGGGAATACTCGGCCGCCTTCACCTGAAGCTTTTGCTTCCGGATGGCGTGCGAGCCGCCCCACCAATCACTGATCGGAATCGCTACGGTAGCGAAAACCATGCCGAACGGACGGTCCTTATCCAGTAAGTTGTGATACATATACCCGGCTCCGATCCCCACGGTGGGCAAGTATTGCCCAACCTTCAGCTTTTGTTGAAGACGGGCGGCCTCCACGTTCTTCTCCAGCAATTTATAAGAGAGTGTCGTAGGGAGCGCCTCCTCATGGCTCACCCGGTAAAGCTCCGGGGAGGGCACCTCGGCGGGCAGCGTGAAATCGATCTCGAAATCATCTTCCCCGATACCGATATATTGAGCCAGCACCATCTTGGAAAGGCGCAAGCCGTTCTCCACCCGCAGGCGGTCGCTCGCCACGCCGTTCTTTTTCAACTGGACTTGCAGTAGGTCATTACGAGTCGTCACGCCGGCGCCGACCGCTACCTCCACATCCTTATAAAGACTCCCCACCAAGGATTCCACGATCTCGATCGTCCTTAATTTCTCGTGAAGGGAGATCCATTGCCAGTAATACCGCTCCACCGTCAGGGCTACCTCATCCTCGGATTGGCGCATCTGGTAACGGCTCACCTCGAGCGCCAAGTCGGCCAGCTTATTGCCGTTCACGATCTGTCCGCCGGCGAACACGGGCTGGATAGCGGTCACCCCACCCAGCAAGCCGTCATCCATCATCGACAACTCGAGAAGGCCCGGTATCACGCTCATATCCATCATCCCGTGGTTCGCCTTGAATGCCGTTCCCACGGCGCTGACATTCGGGAAGTATTTCGTAAAGGCCTCCTTTTTTCCTTCCCTCGCCCCTTCTACGTCTAAGCGGGCGTTCTTCATCTTCGCATTATTCTCCAAAGCCATTTCCCGGCATTCTTCCAGCGATAATGTCCGCTGGGCGCTCACGGTCCCCACGCATAAGACGAGGGAACCGACGATGCCATATATCCATCTTTTTATCATCTCTTTTTTCCGCATATATTCATTCCTATATTATATCCTAATCCACATCCGTATCATTCATTTATTCCCGAATATCTTCCAATAGAAAACAGGCAGGATGATGACCGCCAAGATCATCGAGAAGACCGTTCCCGAGCAGATCACCACACCCATCGGCATCCAAAGGGAACTGCCGCTGATGATCATGGGAACCACGCCCACGGCCGTTGTAGCCGAGGTCAGGAAGATCGGGAGCATGCGTCGCCGGCCGGCGTCGAAGGCGGCATCCCTCGGGCTATAATGCTTATGAAGCCGCAAGTCTTGCGCATGCTCGAATATCAAGATAGCGTTTCGCACCACGATACCGATCAAGCTGATAACGCCCAAGACGCACGTCAAGCTGAAATCGATATGGAACGCCCACAAGCCCAGCGCCGCCCCGAACAAGGTGAGCAGCAACGAGGACAGGGCCGCCAACGCCAAGCCGATCTTCTTGAAATTGACCAACAGGAAGAAGAAAACAATGATCACGGCGATCGCCAAGCCCTGCATCAGCGGGTTCATCGTCTCGAAATCCAGCTCCTTGGCTCCACCGTACTCGTACGTCACGCCCTCGGGCAAGGTCGGGATAATACGGCTTTCCATGACTCGCTCGATCCGTTTCTGCATAGCGTTCTGGTTGGTCTCCCGGGTTACCTCGGCGAAGACGCTCAAGGTACGCACGCCGTTGCGACGGACGATCTGCCCATCATTCCAGCCTCCCTCGATCGTGGAGACTTGCCGGAGCGGGACGCTCACGCCGGGGACGATGGTGGGAAGATACTGGTCGCCGACCTTATCGAACGCGTCACCCTCCCCTTTCTTATCGGATCTCAGCTGGATCGGCAAAGCGTAATCGCCTTCCCAGAGGGAGCCAACCGAGAGGCCGTCGTAACGGATCGCCAGATCGGCCGAGGCCATCGCCTTCGTGATCCCGAGGCGGGAGGCTTCCACTGGGTCCAATCGAACCCGTACGTCGGGTAAGGCCTCCTCATAATTGGTGTGTACCCAGACCAAGCCGTCCATCTCACGCAACACGGCCATCAAGGAATCCCCGGCCTGCTTCAACCGGGCGATATCGTCTCCCATGAAACGGACCTCTAAAGGAGAGGATACGTTTTGGTAATCCAGTTGCTTGAACTTCACGTAAGCGTCGGGGAAATAATCGGCGTAGCGGTCCGTATAATCATCCAACACGCTACGGGTGGCCTCTACCGAGGCGGTGTTGACAATGAACTGGGCGTAATTCTTCCCGGCCAAGTTCGGGGCGTAGGTAGCTTGGAAACGGGGCGAGGAAGTTCCGATAAAGGAGGTGACGGACAGGATGCGCTCATCTTCCGACAACAGCTTATAGAGACTATCGCTCACGGCGGCGGTACGGTCCAGCGAGGTTCCCTGCGGGAGATAGATCTCGACGGCGAACTGATCCCGGTCGGCTATCGGCATCATGCGCTGGCTCAATTGGGTGATCATTAGGATCGCCAAGGCAACAGTCAGGACGCCCAGACCGATCGTGGCTTTCGGGAAACGGAAAGTCCACGTCAGCGCCCTCGTATAGACGGCCTGTACGGTATCCAGCAGATTGAACCTCTTCTTGCCTGTATTCTCCCGCCCGGACTTCAATCCCTTCTTGATCAAGACCCGCTCCAGCAGCGGGATAAAGACCATTGCCACCGCCAGCGACACCATGAGGGAGATGGAAAGCGTCCAAGGGAAGAAGGTCACGAAATCCAACATCTGCCCCGTCATCGTGAAAAGCAACGGGAAAAAGATCACGCAAATACACAGCGTAGCCAACAAGATCGAGCTGAAATAGTTCTTGGCGCTATAGACGGCGGCGTACCAACGGGAATAGCCCTTGTCCAGATATTCCAGATAGGCGTCTATCACGATGATGGAGTTATCCACGATCATGCCCAATACCACGATCAAGGCGGCCAGCGTCACCGTATTCAGCGGGATGCCGCAAGCGTACATGACACCGATCGAGATAAAGACACTGATCGGGATGGAAGTAGCCGCCACCAATGCCGAGCGGAACGGGAACAATACCATCATCACCAAGATCACGACCACGATGGACACGAACAAATCCCGCACGAAGGAACTTACCGAGTCTCCCACCACCTTCGGCTGGTCGGCGATCCGGCGGATCGAGACACTCTCGGGAAGATCCCGCTCGAAAGCACGTAGCACCTCGTCTACCTCCTTTCCGTATCGTACGATATTATGGCCCTCACGCATCTCCATGGAAAGGATGATCGCTTTCTTGCCGTTGTTCGTTATATAGCTATCCGGCTCGGGATATTCCCGTACGATACGGGCCACGTCTTTCAAGCGGATCATATGCCCGTCGGCATCGGCCAGCAGGATCTGCTCGCCTACCTCCCGCTCCGAGGGATAGGTCACGGAAAGGTGGATGGGAATGTCCAAGCCGCCATTCTCCAAGGAGCCGGAGGCGGTGGTAAAGCCTTGGGTGAACAAGGTTGTCATCAGCATACGGGTGTCTAGGCCATAAGCGGCTAGCTTGTCTGGATCCAAGTAGACCGAGATCTGCTCGTTTTGTACCCCGTAACGGCGCAGGTTGGATACGGACTCGATCCGGCGCAGGCGGTCTTCCAGCGTCTCCATGTATCGCTGCAATTCCCGGTAGGTCTTGTCTTCCGATTCCAAGGTGATCAATAAGGCGGAAGTATCGCCGAAATCATCATTCGCGATGACGGCGAGTACGCCCGAGGGCAGTTGCGACTTGAAGTTCTGCAAGCCGAGCTTGATCTTCGACCAGACCTCGTCTTTATTGTTCACGTCGTCGTTCAGCTCCACCATCACGTACACCATTCCATCCCTTGACATGGAGTACGTCTTTTTCTTCTTTACCTCCTTGAAGGTAAACAGGTATCTCTCCAAAGGCTTGGCCAACTGCTCCTCCACCTCTCCTGAAGTCGCCCCGGGGTAAACACCCACTACCACGCCTTGGCGGATGGTGAACTCCGGAAACTCCTGTTTCGGCATGTCCACCAAACCCAAAATACCCAACCCGACCAGCACGGTAATCACCAGCAACGTGATCTGGTAATGACGCATGGTCCATTCGATCACTCCGTTTTTACGTTCTCTCATAACGCACGCACTCTCATGCCCTCACTGATTTTCTGGTAACCGCCTATCACGACGATATCCCCCTCGTTCAACCCTTCCAGAATAAACAAGCCTTGCTCCGTCAAGTCGCCCGTCCGTACGGGCGTAGCTTTCGCCTCTCCGTCTACGATCTTCCAGACGAAACGCCCCCCGTCGTTCGCTATCAGCACGGCGTTGTTCGGCAAGGCGATAGCCGGCACGGATTCCTCTCCCGACAGGCGTACATCGCAAACCATGCCGGGCAACAAAGCGCCAGACGGGTTCTCCAGCCGGATCTTCGCCTCGTAAGTATGGGAGATAGGGTTGGCCACGATGCCTTTCTCCGTCACTTTCCCCTCAAAACATTGTCCGCCCAGAGCGGCTACCTTTATCATGGCGGCTTGATCGCCTAGCGTGGCGACCTCGTTCTCCGGGACGGCGATCTTCACGTTTACCGTCTCTATCCTTAACAAGGAGAAAACCGGTTGCCCGGGCTGCACGTTCTCTCCCGCCTCAACCATGCGCTTGCCGATAACGCCGCCGAACGGGGCATACAGGTTCCGGTCCTCAAGGTTTTTCCTCGAGATTCGCTCCATGGAACGGGCCTGTTCCAATTTGCTCTCCACCTCTACCCATTTCATATCCGGCAGGCTCTTATTCTCGTGCAAGGTTCTCATGCGGGCATAGGCGTCCTCCGCTTGTCGCAAGGAAGCTGCCGAGGCGTTATAGGCGTTTTCCAGCGTCGCCTTGTCTAACACCGCTAGTAGTTGGCCCTCACGGACCTTCTGCCCCTCGCCCACCAATACTCGCTCTACATTACCCATCACCTGAAAACTAATCGAGGAAGATACGACCTCCTCTACCGTTCCCACATAATTCCTTGTATCAGCCGGAACGGTCTTCGCTACCTTCACGATCTCCACCGGGATCTCTTTACTATCCCGTCCCTCTTTTTGACTGCCCGAACATCCGGACAGCACGAATACGACGGATAATAATCCTCCATAAACAATGCCTTTCATCCTTTTCATATCCTATGATTTATTATACCGCGAAGATGATGAGTTTATCCACTCCAAAGAAGTTCCGTTTTGCAACCAAATTGTCCCATTTGACACATTTCAATTGGATTATTCTATTATTTCACTAATTTTATCGCCCAAACAAGAATAAATTATGAACGTAACAGATCTACCTCAAGCTTGTATCTCTCTTATCGAGAACGTACCCGGCATAGACTTCATCGACGAGGATTTCGCCATATTCGATAACATCGACGATATTCCCTCGCTCGACCATCCGATGCGAATAGACGCCGTCGTATTCGCGCTTTGCACGAAAGGCTTCATGCGTATACGGATCAATATGGAGGAATATGTCGTAGGGGAAAACCATCTCGTATTGTCCCTGCCCGATCAGATCATCCAACACGTGGAACGTAGCGAGGACGTGGCCGGGATCTTCATCGTCATCTCCAAGAATTTCATGGAGGAGATCATTCCTCATATACAGAATACCTTGCCGGCGTTCTTCTACATCAAGGAGCATCCGGTCACTGAGTTGAATGCCGAGGAGATAGGTTGTATCAAGGAATATCATTCTTTTCTCTGGAAGAAAGTGAAAGCGAAAGGGCATCCTTACCGGAAAGAGATTGCCCAGAGCTTATTGTTGGCGGTATTCCACGAGGTTTACGGCATGTTTAAGAATCATATGCCGATCGAGGTGAAGAAGAGCCGGCAAGAGGAGTTGTTCGCGGCGTTCATACAAACGCTCGCCTTACATCATAAGCAGGAACGGTCGGTAGCTTTCTACGCCGGGAAATTATGTGTGACTCCCAAATATTTATCCCTTTTGGTAAAGAACGTCAGCAACCGTACAGCCGGGGAATGGATCGATAATTACGTTGTCTTGGAGGCGAAGGCGTTATTATCCTCCTCCACCCTTTCCATCCAAGAGATATCAGACCGGCTAAACTTCACCAACCAATCCTTCTTCGGTAAATACTTCAAGCAACACGTCGGGATATCGCCTACGGAGTATCGGAAGAAATGGTAAAATGAGGGCGAGCAGTTCCCACCCCTATTCTAATTATCCTCCGATCAACGCGGTTATCCCACAGGAGGCGAATTGATCGATACACCTTTGCAGGACTGCTTCGGAAGGGGTGGATAGCGGAAGGTGCCCGGGATTGTAGAGGGTTCCTCGCTTATCGTGCTTACCTTTTCCGATGTCGTGGTACGGGAGGAGATTGACGACTTTCCGCTCCCACGGCAAGGAGGCTAGGAAGGTGGCAGAACGGGATATATTCTCCTCGTCCACATTGACTCCCTCGATCAACGGGATACGGATGAGGAAGTCTATGCCGGCCTCGGCGATCATCCGAAGATTGGAGAGGATACGCTCGTTCGGGACACCCGTGAAACGACAATGGCTACCGGAATCCATATGCTTTAAATCCACCAGAAAAAGATCCGTGCGCTCCATTACGCTACGGACGGTATCCGGCGAGGCGAACAAGGTCGTATCCACCGCACGATGGATTCCCAACGCTCCGCAACGATCCAGCAGGGCAACCAAGTCCGACGGATGCGACAACGGCTCTCCCCCGCAGAAGGTAACGCCTCCCTCGGAGCGATCCATAAAGACCGTCTCTTTCTCGATCTCACGCATGACCTCGTCGATAGAATACTCACGGCCGGACATCTCCATCGCCAAGGTGGGACAAACCTCGGCGCATCTACCGCATGTCCGGCACAGAGACCGATCCGTGACGATACCCGCCTCCGTCAAGGTCAACGCCCCGGTGGGGCATACATCCACGCAGGCCCCGCAACCTATGCACTTCTTTCTCGTATACAGCTTTTCCGCCCGGGGCGAGATGCCTTCCGGGTTATGGCACCATACGCAGGCAAGCGGGCATCCTTTCATGAAGATCGTGACACGGATGCCCGGCCCGTCGTTTATGGCGTATCGTTTGATATCGAATAACAGCATGGCTCAGAAAGTCTCTTGCTCCGTCCGTGCGATCACGTCCGCTTGCAAATCGGCGTTCATATCGTTGAAATAGTCGCTATAGCCCGCTACACGGACCAGCAGATCCCGGTAGTCCTCCGGGCACTTCTGGGCGGCGTAAAGCGTTTCCGTATCCACGATGTTGAATTGGATATGATGGCCACCCAAGGCGAAGTAGCTACGAATCAAGGAGGCCAGTTTCGAGATATCCTCCTCCCGCCGGAGCAGGCTGGGCAGGAAGCGTTGGTTCAGCAGCGTGCCGCCGCTCTTCACCTGATCCAGCTTACCGAGGGACTTGACAACGGCGGACGGCCCGTGGGTATCGGCTCCGTGCGAGGGCGAGGTACCGTCGGAGATGGCACGCCCGGCCAAGCGGCCGTTCGGGGTGGCTCCCATCACCTTGCCGAAGTAGACATGGCAAGTGGTGGATAACATATTCAAATGGAAACACTCCCCTTTCGTATTCGGCTTGCCCTCGATCGCATCATATAAATCGTCGAAGACACGGACGGCGATCTGGTCGGCGTACGGATCATCGTTGCCAAAGAAAGGCGTACGGTTCAGGATCATTTGGCGCATCGGCTCATGTCCCTCGAAATTATCCGCCATCGCGTCCAACAAGGCTTCCATCGTGAAGGTCTTATCCTCGAAGACGTGTTTCCGTAAAGAGGAAAGGCTATCGGTTATCGTGCCTAATCCGGTACACTGGATATAAGTGGTGTTGTAACGAGGCCCGCGATCGTAATAATCCTTACCCTTCGCGATACAATCATCGATAAACAGGGAGAGGAACGTGGCGGGGGCGTACTTGGCGAACATGCGGTCGATATAGTTGCTGACCCGCACCTTCATGTCCACGAAATAATGGATCTGGCGCATGAACGCCGCGTAAAGCTCCTCATACGTCCGGAAACCACGGGGATCGCCGGTCTCCAGACCGACCTTGCGGCCGCTTACCGGATCTACGCCGTTATGCAGCGTCACCTCCAATATCTTCGGCACGTTCAGGTAACCGGTCAGCACGTACGCCTCCTTCCCAAAAGCGCCCACCTCGATGCAACCGCTGCAACCTCCCTCGCGGGCATCACGCAGCGACTTGCCTTGCCGCATCAACTCCTGCACGTACACATCCGGGTTGAATACCGACGGATAGCCGTGGCCTTGGCGGATCACCTTGCATCCGGCACGGAGGAAACGCTCCGGCGTACGGGCACTGACGTGGATGGCGCTGCCGGGCTGGAGGATATGCAGCTCCTCGATCGTCTCCAACATGATATAGGAGACCTCGCTTACGCCGTCGCTGCCGTCCGCCCGGATGCCGCCGATGTTCAGGTTCGTGAAATCGTTATAGGTCCCGCTCTCCTTCGCCGTGATACCCACTTTCGGCGGGGCGGTATGATTGTTTACCTTGATGAAGAAGCAAGACATCAACTCTTTCGCCTCGTCACGGGTCAAGGTTCCGGCGGCGATCTCTTTCTCGTAAAAAGGCGCCAGATGCTGGTCGAAATGGCCAGGGTTCATGGCATCCCAACCATTCAGCTCCGTGATCGTACCGAGGTGGACAAACCAGTACATCTGGATCGCTTCCCAATAGGTACGGGGAGCGTGGGCGGGAACCCAGCGGCATACCTCGGCGATCTTCCTCAGCTCAGCGGCACGACGAGGATCTTTTTCGGTGAGAGACATCTCGTCGGCCAAGTCCGCATGTCGCTCGGCAAGCAGGATAGCGGCGTCGCAGGAGATAGACATGGCCGTCAGCTCCTCCTGCTTGTCCGTGGCCTCGGGGTCGTTCATGAAATCCAAAGCGCTTAGTTCCCCCTCGATACGTTTCTTCAAGTCCAGCAAGCCATATTGGTAGACCTTGCCGTCCAAAGCGGTATGCCCGGGGGCACGTTGCTCCATGAACTCGGTGAACATACCCACCTCGTACGCCTCTTTCCATTCCTTGGGGACGTGGCTGAAGATGCGCTCCCGCTGGGTACGGCCTTTCCAGTACGGGATCACCTCCCGCTCGTAAGTATCGATATCTTCTTGGGAGATTGTGTAACGTTGCAGCTCCCGGGTATTCAATATATGCAGGTCCTCCACGCTATGGCAGGTAAGTTCCGGGAAGGTAGGCACGGCCTTGGGGCGGGGCCCCCGCTCGCCAACGATCAACTCGTCCTCGCCGATATAGATCGTCTTCTGCTTGCAGATCTCAAGGAAGTTCAAGGCACGCAGGATAGGGATCGGATACTTTCCGTAATTCTCCCGATAAAAACGGGTCTCGATCAAGGCCCGCTCGATCGATAGGGAAGGTTGGGCCTCGAAGGTCTGCCGGCGCAAACGTTTGATACGGTCGTTCATCCCGAAATTGTTCGCTCCTACGGAAGAGACGGTATCATGTACGCATGAATGTGTGTGATGGGTCGTATTCATAAAATTATATGTTTTATCGTAGAGGTAGGATCTATCCGCCCTCATCAAGGTTATTTTTTATTGTTACACAGGACGGGCATCCCCGCCCCCATGAGTTTATATAGGGAGAGTATCTGCTAGAGATAAAACATCAGGCAGTTGAAAAGCATCCGATAGCCTTTGTGTAACATAGCGCTTGTTTCTTTTTGAAGTATGATGGCAAAAATAAGGAAATTATTGATAATATCACAATTCATCAACAGAAAGTAACCGTTTGTCAAAAAAATAACACAGGAACGTAAATAAAGGAATAGCTTTGCTTTGTATTTCCAGATCAAAGGGTTTAAAATTAAAAGAACTTATACCATGCAAAGTACATTCAAGAACCTGCTTTATGTCTTGAGACATTATAAATTAGCGACGGTCACTAATCTTTTAGGACTTAGCTTCGCTTTCCTGTTATTCATGCTGATAAGCATACATGTCGGTCATGAATATAGCTTCGACGCTTCCCTCTTGAACAGGGAAAGGATCTTTCAGTTAGAAAACAAGCGGGATGACGGGATATGGGAGGCTAATTTCGCACGTCCACAACTCGAGCGTTTCATCGCCGCCTCCCCTTATATAGAAGCGGCCGCTATCACAAACAACCTTGTTTACTCCTCCGTACGTTTTGGGATATCAGCCAGTGAAGGGCCCGACGCACGGAGCTATATGGAGCAGGTGGAACGGATCACCCCGGGATATGCTAAGGTCTTTGGCTTCGAACTGGTGGCCGGCGATACGGATTGCCTGAAACGTCCGGAAGGGACGCTGATCCCAGAGAGCATGGCCCGGAAACTCTTCGGCGAGGAAAATCCTATCGGGAAGCCGGTTTATCTGTCGGAGTTCGCCGGGGCCGAAGGCTCGATTATATATGGGCTTAGTTTTGAGCCGGCATATATCGTGGGAGGCGTCTTTCGCGATTTCCCGGAAAACACCCGGGTGAAGAATGCCCTGTATATCCCGATCATGGAGAAAGAGATGATGGAAAACTGGCATACCGGCCTTTACTATTGTTATCTGCTGATGTCGACGCCGGAATCCGCCTCTGTCACTACCGAGACCTATATGGCCGATAGCCGGGCTTTCCTGAAAAGTTTCACGATCGAGGATATGCGCCTCCGGCCCTTGTCAGATCTCTATTTCGGCCAGCCGGTCCGAGCGGACGCCGCTCCCATCGGTAATAAGCTACGGACGAATATGTTATTCTTTATCGCCATCCTGATCATAGGTATCGCCTTGGTCAATTATATCAACCTGTCGATAGCCTTGGCGCCGATACGCACCAAGTCGATCACCATCCAGAAAGTGCTGGGAAGCTCGGACGCCACGCTACGGAAGTATCTGGTCTTGGAGTCCTTGGGAATCTCGGTTGTCGCCTTCTTCCTCGCCTTGCTTTTCCTGTTATTTTTGAATAACGTGCAATGGGTCACGAATATGGTGGGGCATCCGTTGAACCTGTATGCCAACTGGAAGATTCCGGCGTACACATTCTTCCTTGTCGCAGGCGGCGGTATACTAGCCGGTTTGTATCCTGCTTTCTATATCACCTCGTTTCCTCCTGTCATGGCGCTGAACAAGTCTTTTACCCTTAGCGACCGGGCCAAGAACACTCGCAAGTTACTTATAGGGTTCCAGTTCGTTATCTCGATCACGCTGATTGTCGGAGCGTTGTTCGTCTCCTTGCAAAACAGATATATAGGGAACGTGGACTTGGGGTTTAACAAAGAAAACGTACTGGAGGTAAGACTAAGCATGGGGGCGGCCTTGAAAAAGGGCGAATTGTTCAAGGCACGTCTCTTGGAAAGCCCCGCTATCCGTGATGTTTCCTTTAGTGAGTTCAAATTTGTCTCGGACGAATCACGTTCTTTCATCGGGTATAATTACAAAGGCCAACATTATTATATGAGCTGGCTGGGAGTATCCGCCAATTTCCCGGAGCTAATGGATGTAAAGATGATCGCCGGAAGGAAGTTCCGGCCGACGGATGAGGCGGCGGATAACACACAGGCCGTTTGCCTCCTTAGCGAGACGGCAGCGAGGGAGATCGCCTCGGGTCTTTCCCCCGAGAAACCGGACGACCTATCGGACTTGGTAGGAACAAGCATCACGGATAATGATATACCGGTACGGATTGTCGGTATCTTTGAGGATGTCCATTATGAATCCCTGTATAAAGAGTTACGCCCGATGGGACTTTGGACCTCGGCTAAGAATCATTACCGCCGTTCGGTGCCGGAAAGATACGCTTATGTCAAGATCGCCGGCGGAAATCCCCGGACGGCTATCGAGCATATCCGGAAGGTAACGGATGAATTGATCCCGGGTTATCCGGCCGATATCCATTTCTTTGATACGGCGCTGGAGGAGCTTTACAGTAAAAGTGGGCGGCAGGGAGCGCTGATTACCGCCCTTTGCCTGATGGCCGTCTTTTTATCCCTCGTGGGAGTATTCGGACTGGTTATCTTTGAGTTACAGGGACGGGAAAAGGAGATAGCCGTGCGGAAAGTACATGGGTCCACGGTCCGGCAAATCCTTTGGATGCTGAACTCGTCTTTCCTACGGATCACGCTCGTCTGTTTTATTATCTCGATCCCGCTTGCTTACTATGGGGTGCATATTTGGTTACGAAGCTTCGCTTATAAAACGCCGATCTACGTATGGGTATTTTTAGTGGCTTTGGTAATCATAATGACACTGACCGTATCTACGGTTACTTTCCAGAGTTATCGGGCGGCGATGGCAAATCCGGCGTCTAAATTGGGGCATTAAGGTTCATTACGAAAAAAGGACGGGTAGATTGATCCGTCCTTTTTTACTCATATATTATCTTGTCTCAGGTTTGGTTACCGTTTCCAATAACCTTCCATCTCCTCCAGCGTCTTTCCTTTCGTCTCGGGGACAAATTTCCAGATGAACAACGCCGCCAATATACCCATCACGCCATAGATCCAATAGGCCATACCGTGATTGAACGTATCGGTCAAGTATTGATTCTTATCCAGCATCGGGAAAGTCCATGATACCAAGAAGTTGGCGATCCACTGCCCCGCCACGGCGATACTCATTACTGTGGAGCGGATCGAGTTCGGGAAGATCTCGGCCAGTAACACCCAGCAGACCGGTCCCCACGACATAGCGAATCCCGCCGTATAAACCAGCATGCAGACCAATGATCCCATACCCACCGAACGCGTATAGAAAGTAGTACCCAAGATCAACATAGATACCGCCATGACGAGCGCCCCGATAATCATCAACGGACGGCGTCCGAACTTATCCACCGTGAAAATAGCCAATACGGTAAACGACAGGTTCACCGCCCCTACCACGATCTGTTGCAAAAGGGCGGCGTCCGTGGCCGCTCCCATCGTCTTGAAGATCTCCGGGGCATAGTAAAGCACCACGTTGATCCCCACGAATTGCTGGAAACCGGAGAGCAACACGCCCACCAAGATGATCAGCACGCCAAACGACCGGATCGGGAACAGCAAGGCGATACAGAAACTAGCCAACAAGGCGATCTCCAATGCGTTCGTATTACCTGCCCACGACAACAACCCGTAGCCGATCAAGAACAGCGCCAGCCAAGTCCCCATAAACCGGAAGTAAGGCTTCATCGACGGAGCTTTCGTCTTGAAACTCTCCTGTATCTCCTCCAGCTCATACCCAGCGGTCTCCAAATCCGTCAAACGGTTCAAGATAGCCAACGCCTTCTCCGTACGCCCACGCATCACGAGGTAACGAGGCGTCTCCGGCACGAACATCAAGAACGAGAGGAACAATACCGCCGGAATAATCTCAGAAGCAAACATCCAACGCCAGCCGATCGTATTCAGCCAAGCGGCATCTCCTTGAAGGGCGATCGTATAATTCACGAAATAGACCACCAGCATACCAAAGATAATGGCAAACTGATTCCATGCCACCAGATTCCCCCGGCGATCGGCCGGAGCCACCTCGGCGATATACATCGGCGATACCATGGAGGCCAGCCCCACGCCGATACCTCCCAGAATACGATAAGCCACGAACGCGTACATAAACGTATGATCACCACTTCCGGGCATGCCGATAAACAGCTCCGGCCAAGCCGAGCCGATAGCGGAAAGCAAGAAAAGGATAGCGGCCAGTATCAACGTAGGCTTCCTGCCGTAACGCTGGCTGATCCACCCGGCGAACGAGGCGCCGAGGATACATCCGATCAACGCGCTACTTACCACGAATCCCTCCAAGGCGTTCGCCTGATCCAACGGAAGTCCTTGCGGCTCGATGAAGAACTTACGCAAAGACTCTACCGTACCGGAGATCACCGCCGTGTCATACCCGAACAGCAGACCTCCCAAGGTAGCGACCAAGGTAAGAGCGAAAATATAAGTGTTGTTATTTTTCATGGAATAGATTTATTCATTAAAAACTGAGAATTGAGAGCTGAAAACTAGGGCTTACGCACGATAATTTTCAATTCCCAATTCTCGATTTTCAATTATTTAGATATGCAGATTTACAATCATCTCGTATAATTCCTGCTTACCGCTGATCTGTTTCGGCTCGCCGTCACGCAAAGCGATCGTACGAAGATCTTCCAGCGTAAGCTTGCCATCCTCGAATGCCTTGCCCTCGCCGGCATCGAAACTAGCGTAACGCTCGGCACGCATCTTGCGGTAGTCTGAGTTCTCAAGGATATCGGCGGCGATCATCAAGGCACGGGCGAAAGCGTCCATACCACCGATATGAGCGATGAAGATATCCTCCAAGTCCGTAGAATTACGGCGGGTCTTGGCGTCGAAGTTCGTACCTCCGGTAGTCAAGCCACCTCCCTCAAGGATAACCAGCCAAGCCTGTGCCAGCTCATAGATATCCATCGGGAATTGATCCGTATCCCAACCATTCTGGTAATCGCCACGGTTCGCGTCGATACTGCACAACATGCCGGCGTCGGCGGCGGCTTGCAATTCATGCTCGAATGTATGTCCGGCCAAGGTAGCGTGGTTCACCTCGATATTCAAGGCGAAATCCTTGTCCAATCCATAATGGCGAAGGAAGCCGATCACGGTCTCCGAATCCACGTCATATTGATGTTTCGTCGGTTCCATCGGTTTCGGCTCGATCAGGAACGTACCCTTGAAACCGTTCTTGCGGCCATAATCACGGGCCATCGTCAACATCATGGCTAAATGATCCTTCTCACGTTTCATGTTCGTATTCAATAGGCTCATATACCCCTCACGGCCGCCCCAGAACACGTAGTTCTCGCCCCCTAAGGCGATACAAGCGTCAATAGCGTTCTTGATCTGCGTGCCGGCGCATGCCACGGTCGGGAAATAAGGGTTCGTAGCGGCACCGTTCATATAACGCTTATGTCCGAACACGTTAGCGGTAGACCATAGCAGTTTCTTTCCGGTAGCGGCTTGATGCTCCTTGGCATGTTCCACCATCGTCTGCAAACGTTTCTCGAACTCGCCCAGCGTAGGAGCCTCGTCCACCACGTCCACGTCGTGGAAGCAATAGTAAGGAATATTACATTTGGTCATAAACTCGAAAGCGGCGTCCATCTTGTACTTCGCACGGGTGATAGCGTCCGTGCCGTCGTTCCAAGGGAATGACTTGGTTCCACCACCAAACTGATCGCCTCCCTCGGCACATAAAGTATGCCAATAAGCCATAGCGAAGCGTAAATGATCCTTTAGCGTCTTACCCATTACTACCTTATCCGCGTCATAATAATGAAATGCCAACGGATTTTTTGACTCACGTCCCTCAAACTGAATCTGTCCGATTCCCGGGAAAAATTCTTTCTCTCCTTTAAAGTAACTCATAATAATATATATTAAAAATGTAAATAATTCAGCCGTTAAATAGATTGTTCCAATCGTTCCTTCCAAATCTCGAACGCCCCGCAATAAGCATTCGCCTTGAAACCGTCCGGCTCGATCACGTTGATCTTCTTCAAGGAAGCGAACGCTTCTTCCGCGTTCTTGTAGATACCGGCGCCAATACCGGCCCCCTTGGCCGCGCCTACCGCACCATTCGTATCATACAATTCGATCACCGTACCCGTCACGCCCGCCAAGGCATCCCGGAAGATCGGGCTTAAGAACAAGTTCGCGTTCCCCGCACGGATTACCTGAATATCGATCCCCATCTCATTCATGATATCCATACCGTATTTAAAGGCGAACACGATACCTTCTTGCGCCGCCCTAGCCATATGGGCCTTGGTATGTATGTTGAAGTTCAATCCATGAACCGAGCAATCGATCTGCTTATTCTGCAACATACGCTCCGCCCCGTTTCCGAACGGCAAGATCGAAAGACCATCGCAGCCGATGGGAACCGTAGCCGCCAAATCATTCAACTCATTATAGTTGATACCTTCCGGCGCTATATTCCGTTTGATCCAAGAATTAAGGATACCGACCCCGTTGATGCACAACAAGACACCCAAGCGGGTCTGCTCCGTCGTATGGTTCACGTGGGCGAACGTATTCACACGGGAAAGCGTATCGTAATTCACCTTGCCGTTCACGCCATACACCACTCCGGAAGTCCCACCGGTAGCCGCTATCTCGCCCGGATTCAATACATTCAATGATAAAGCGTTATTCGGCTGATCACCCGCACGATAGGTAACCGGCGTACCTTTCTTCAGTCCCAACTCGGCCGCGACCGAGGCGGTAACCTCGCCCTGCAAACCGAACGTCGGACGGATATCGGCGATCAGATCCTTACTGAATCCATAATAATTCATCAACTCCTCCGATAAGGCATTATTCTTGAAGTCCCAGAAAATCCCCTCCGACAAACCGGAAACCGTAGTCACGATATCCCCCGTCAGACGCATAGCGATGAAATCTCCCGGCAACATGATCTTATGGATACGGTCGTAGATATCCGGCTCGTACTCCTTGATCCAAGCCAGCTTAGAAGCGGTAAAATTACCCGGCGAGTTCAATAGGTGGGAAAGGCATCGCTTCTCGCCTATATTCTTAAACGCACGCTCGCCATAAGGAACGGCACGGCTATCGCACCAGATAATAGATGGACGAAGCACCTCCATCTTCTTGTCCACCACCACCAAGCCATGCATCTGGTACGAGATACCGATCGCCTTGATATCCTCGCCTTTCACCTTCGCCTTGCTCATGGCACCTTTCATAGCGATCTTCACGTACGACCACCAATCCTCCGGATTTTGCTCCGCCCACCCCGGGCGCAACGCCTTGATCGGGGCCTCTTCTTTGGGATAAAAATCCGCACCTATTGTTAACCCGGTCTCCTCATCGACAATAGAGACCTTGATGGAAGAACTTCCAATGTCACATCCTAACAGACACATAATCGTATGGTTTTATATCTTATTAAACTTCGAACGTTGTTGATTATATTTCACCTTATCAAACCGATAATACCGTGCGGCACGATGGGCGACCCCGTCTTGCATATCCTCCGTGGGTACCACGTAATCCAAGGAATTCATCTTCTTATGAAAATTGCGCACGTCCATCTCACGGTTATAGATCACCTCGTACGTGCGCCTAAGCTGGAACGCCGTGAACTTCATCGGCATATAGTCGAAAATGATGGCGGGCTCCTTCTCTACCCAATTACGGATCTCCTGTATGGCAGCCTCGATAATCTCTTTATGATCGAATGGCAAGCGAGGAAGCTCGTCGATAGGGCACCAACGGATCGACTCGGATTTATCGGCCGGACACGTCTTCCTGCTATTCTTGCACAAGGCGAGATAAGCGACCGTGATCAACCGTCCGATCTTCACCTTGGAAGTCGCCTCCAGCCACATCACGTCCAACCGGTTCGAGGTACGGGCGGGGGAACCGAAACAACGGAATTGTTTCAATTGGACACGCTTCAAGCCGGTCGAATCATTCAGTATCCGATAGGCGGCGTCATCTAAATCCTCGTTCTCATAGATCAAGCTGCCGGGTAATTTATAGCCAATCAACTCGCCTTCCTCACTTTTTCGCTCCGCCAACAGCACGGTGAGCTTGTCATCATTGATGCCGAGAAGAACACAGTCTACGGAAACATAAGGGGACAGCATCTCTCTATTCTCGTTTTGTGTATCCATGATATCAGTAATTAGATTTGCGCAAATATAAGTATTTTTCTAAACAAAGCAATTACAAAAGGTCTTTTTTGCATCTCCTAATTGATTATTTTTCTGATATTTCAGTATCGTACATCATACAATATGCTATACAACACATAATGTAAGTAAAACAATTAGTATGAGAACAAATAATGAAGGCGCTTTCACGTACCTCTAACTTTTATTTCCTACATTTGTTATATTTATAAAACATCGGACATGAATCTAAAAAACATATACTTCTCTTGGCTGATTTATTGGGGTAAAATGAAGGGATTATTGAACGGGATAGCGGAAGCGATTATCCTACTCGCCTCCTTAGCCTCTTTCTTCGTATTGATCTACCAATTCGGCTTTGTACAGACACCCGATTCCGTCCATATCCTAGAGCGCTCCCGCCCATTCATCCTGCTTGCTTTTTTCACGGGCATAACACTCCGGTACGTGGTGAGGTTCCAAGAAATCATACAGGAGAAAATGTTGTATCTCGATATCAGCATCTATTTCCTTTTATTCGCCGTATTATCCAGCAAGATATTTTTCAAGGATGCCATAGCGCACTCTTTGCCTTATTTGTCTTTCCTTACGAAACCTCTCTTCGTATATGTCTTATTATTGCTGCTTAGCACGATTCACTTATCCCGGCAGACGTTCACGCTGATGCAGACACGGATCAAGCCCTCGTTGCTTTTCTTGCTCAGTTTCGTGTTCGTGATATTGGTCGGGGCCGGGTTGCTATCGTTGCCGAACGCCACTACGCACCGGATCCCGTTTATCGACGCTTTGTTTATCTCCACGACCTCGGTATGCGTAACCGGACTAACCACCGTCGACGTAGCCACCTGTTTCACGCATATCGGACATATTATCATCCTGATTTTGATACAGATCGGCGGTATCGGGGTCATGACATTTACCTCTTTCTTCGCCCTCTCCTTCATGGGGAAATCCTCTTTTACGAGCAAGATGATGCTGAAAGATATGCTGAACGAGGATCGGACGGGAGGATTGTTCCGGGTCATCTTAAATATTCTTTTCGTGACCTTGTTTATCGAGGGGATCGGCGCCTATTTTATTTATATGGACGTACGGGGAAGCCTGCCGGGAGGTACGCAGCAGGAATTATTCTACGCAATGTTTCATGCCGTGTCCGCTTTTTGTAACGCAGGGATCTCTACCTTGAGCGGCAATATGTACGATCCGTTAGTGGCGGATAAGTACAACCTCCATTTCTGGATAGCCATGCTGATTATATTCGGAGGCTTGGGCTTCCCGATCGTCTTCAATTACCTGAAACTCTTGCATCACTTGCTGATGAATGGTATCAAGATATTGATCGGTAAGCAAAAGCATTATATCCATACGCCCCGTATTATTAATGTACATACGTACATTGTTGTTATATCTACCTTGATCCTGTTAATTACCGGAACGGCTTTCTACCTCTTTTTCGAGTATGACAATACCTTGGGCGACCTTCCCCTGCGGGGGAAACTGGCAAATGCGTTCCTAGGCGCCGTCACGCCTAGAACGGCAGGATTCAACGTAGCGGATATGGCTACATTGGCCCCTCCGACCTTAATGCTGACGTTGATTCTTATGGTAATCGGAGCCGCCCCTATGTCCACCGGTGGCGGATTGAAAGTGACCACCGTTTTCGTAGCTTTGGTTACGACCCTGAACGCCGCACGCGAGAAAGATAAAGTGGAAGTGAGAAAACGGGAGATCGCCCCATTCGCCATCCGCCGGGCATTCGCTATCATCATGATGTATTTCATGTGGGTGGCGATCGCTACGTGGGTATTATCCTATACGGAAAAAGGGGCGCCGCTGTTCTCCCTATTGTTCGAGGTTGTTTCCGCCTTGAGTACCGTAGGCTTGAGCATCGATTATACCCCTCACCTCACCCCTATCGGGAAAATCATCATTATCAGCACGATGCTGGTCGGGCGTATCGGGGTATTGGCCTTCCTCGTAAGTTTCTGCAAGGAATACACGAAAAAGGACTATACATATCCACAAGAAAATATATTAATGTAAAAATAAGATAGCATGAAATATTTAGTAATCGGATTAGGGAATTTAGGACGTGCGATAGCGAAAGACTTGACACGTGTCGGCAATGAGGTGATCGGCGTAGACATGGATCTGCATCGTGTCGATATGCTGAAGAACGACATAGCGGGGGCGGTCGCCTTGGACTCTACGGACAAAGAGGCATTGAGCACCCTGCCATTGAGTGAAATGGATGCCATTATCGTAACATTCGGTAAGGATTTCGGGACTTCCGTTCAGACCGTCGCTTTATTGAAAAGTCAGGATGCGGGCAAACTGATCGTGCGGGCGATCTCCTCGATCCATGAGACGGTGATCCGTGCGATCGGGGTAAGCGAGATTATTACCCCGGAAAAGGATTTCTCTACGATGTACACCTCCCAAGCGTCTTTAGGCGGCCTGTTCCGGCATTGGTATAAAGTAACCGACACTGAACATCTCTATAAGATTAAGACACCGGCCACTCTTGTCGGGCAAACCATCAAGAACATCGATTTCGAGGAGAATTTCGGCATCCATCTGGTAGCGATCGAACGTCCTTACGAGAAAAAGAACCTGATCGGGCTCACACAGACAGAATACAAGGTTATCAGCCGTATCACCGAGGAATTGATGATCGAGGCGGATGATCTGCTGATCTTATTCGGGAAGATGGAGCTATTGAATAAAATAGCCAACATCTAAAACAAAACATAGGCAGACGATCACGATATAATCAGCGTCGTCTGCCTACGGCAAATATCAACGAAGCGATCAAGCCCCCGCTATCTCTATCGTATAGGAGGCATCGAAGAGCTCTCCCGGTTCCAAATGCCATACCCAATCCCGGTCTTTATACTCACCCGTATAATCCACCCGGTCGCAACGTCCATACCAAGGTTCGATACAGACAAACGGAGCGTTTCTCGTAGGCGGAGACCATAAACCGACCACCGGAGCCGTAAAGGTGAGCGAAAGGTACGGGCGTTTCTCCACATCCAATAAGTCCACCCGCTTAATCTGGCTGTCCTCCAAGATAAACGTATCGATATCGAACGTATGGATATTCAACGGCAGCAAGCCGTCCGCATCCAAAGGTACCGGACGAACCACATCCCCTACGCACCCTTTCTCCACCAGCGCACGGTATACGAGATCTTTTTTCACGTCGAAAGCGAAATACCCTCGATCCGGTTGATCCACCTCATAATTCGGGTACAGGAAAGCCGGATGAGCGCCGATCTGGAAATGCATCGTCTTATCTCCCGTATTCTTCACACGCCAAAGCACCTCCACCTTATTGCCCTCCAAACGATACCCGATCTCCAGAAGGAAAGGGAACGGATAGGCTCTCAGCGTGTCCGGGGTACTTTCCAACGCGAAACGCAACTCGTTCTCCGCCTCATCGATCAACGTAAAATCCATATCCCGCGCAAAGCCGTGCTGCGACAGCGGATACACGGTTCCCTCGTTCCGATACTCGGCCTTCCATACGCTCCCGACGATCGGGAACAATACCGGGGAATGACGTTTCCAGAAAGCGGGGTCCGCTTGCCAGAGATACTCCTTTCCCGTAGCGTTCGCTACGATACTACTCAACTCCGCTCCATGTTCGGAGACACGGATCGTTAGTTCTTGATTTGATACTGTCTTCATTCCTTATGATAAGTTTAGTAATTGTTCGGCGGGAAGTCCCTTGCTTTTCAAGAAACCGTTCAAAGTCCCGAATAATAAGGGCTGTCGCCGGAAATCTTCCAGATAAACCCGTTTCAGGCAGTCTACCGGCATCGATATCGGAACGTATGGGATCAAGTTTCCATGCTCATAACGATAGAGCACCTCATCCGTAGCTTGCAGCGAGGCCAACCGCCATTCCTTATCCCCCACCGAGGAAGGCTGCTTCACCTCCAGACAGGCGTTACACAGCATCGAGAAAAAGCGGGAATCAGGCGTAAAGCCCGTGTGCTCCTCATCAAAAAAGAAGGTATCGTATTCCTTTTCCAATTGTGCCGTAAAATGGTTCAAGATAGGCTCCTTCTCATACTTGCAGGACAACAGGGAATAATTCTCGAACAGGCAAAGCTCGCCCAACGACTGATAGTCCAGTTCAAGGACCAGAGAAGGCTCGGCAGACCGGGCCGGCTCACCGGGTTTCTCATACAAAGGGATCACGTACATGCCTATCTCCGGCCCCACCAGCATCCGGCTGTCCTGTCTGAAAAAGGGCATCGCCTTCTTGCTCTTTTCCACAGGTATCCCTTTGCGTTCCTCATACAAGCCGATAGACTCCCTAAGCAAGGAAAGCCCATACTCGATCTCCTCCTGCGGCACGATATGCATCAACCCCTTCGCCGGAAGCGTGAAAAAGGAATCAGGCCCCGAGGTATTCCGAAAGCTTTCGACAAAAGCGTTCAATGATACTCTACAATATAAAACCATACAATCTGTTTTTTGCCTCGCAAGGTAGAAAAATATTATCAGAACCGATATGCCTTCCGACAAGAAATTATCTTATTACGCAAGATCACTGCAACCCGGGTTGCAGTAAAAAGCAGTTCTACTTTGTAAAAGGAGTTGACTCGCATATCAAAATAATCATTATCTTTGTTCGGAATAACAAGCGAATAAAAAAGACCGTACCGTAAATCAAATATAAACCAATATAGTATACAATTATGAAACGTCGTGATTTTTTAAAGACCAGTGTCATCGCTAGTGCGGCTCTATCCTTAAATTTTGAAGGTCTGCAAGCGGCCCTTTCCACGAACACCGTAGCCGTAGAGAAGGCTCCCGATATGGTAGCAGTTATGGGTGGAGAGCCGGAGGTGATGCTAGATAAAGCCTTGGAAGCCCTTGGCGGTATCGGAAACTTCGTGAAGAAAGGACAAAAGATCGTGATCAAGCCGAATATCGGCTGGGACCGCTCTCCTGAATTGGCAGGTAATACGAACCCCAAATTAGTGAAAGCCTTGGTCAAAAAATGCTTGGAGGCCGGCGCCTCTAAAGTGACCGTATTCGACCACACCTGCGATAACTGGCAGAAATGCTACGAGACAAGCGGGATCGCCGAGGCCGTAAAAGAGGCCGGAGGTATCATCATGCCTGCCAACGATGAGAAATATTTTAAGGAAGTATCCATTCCGGGTGGCGTGAACCTGAAAAGCGCCAAGATCCATGAGGCCCTGATCGAGGCGGACGCATGGATCAACGTCCCCGTATTGAAGAACCATGGTGGGGCGAAGATGACTTGCGCCATGAAGAACTATATGGGAATCGTATGGGATCGCCGTTTCTTCCATCAAAATGATTTGCAACAATGCATCGCCGATATTTGCACTTGGCAAAAGAAACCGGTATTGAACATCGTGGACGCTTATCGTATCATGCACCAAAACGGCCCACAAGGAAAGAGCGCTGCCGATGTGGCTACCTTGAAATCCTTGATCGCTTCCCCGAATATCGTCGCTATCGACACCGCTGCCCTTCGCCTGTTCAACCAAGTGAAGAAGCTGGATATGGCCGCCGTAGGTCATATCGGTAAAGGCGAGGCTTTAAAGCTAGGTACGACGAATCTGGATAATGTCACGATCAAACGTATTAAGATATAATCGAGGATGAAGAAGCCTAATTACTTAAAAGGATTGCGGGTCGTACTCGCGATCCTCATTTTCGTACCCATACTTTTATTCTTCGTTGATTTCGCAGATGTATTGCCGGACAACCTGCACACGTTGTTGCATCTCCAGATCATGCCCGCTATTTTAGGGGGGATGGCGGGGTTGGTAGTCTTCCAATTCGTATTGGCTTTATTGTTCGGCCGGATCTATTGCTCGGTTATTTGCCCGGCGGGCGTATTGCAAGATATTATCAACCGGGTTTTCTGTATCGGGAAGAAGAAAAAGAAAGGAGTACGCAGGTTCAGCTATCATAAGCCCATGAATATCTTACGGTACTCAATTCTCGGGCTTACATTCGTATTGGCTGTTTTCGGGATGATCGAATTATGTACGTTGCTAGATCCGTACAGTAACTTCGGCCGTATAGCGAACAACCTGTTCCGTCCGGTCGTCATGTGGGTCAATAACCTGCTGGCCGACGGATTGGCACGGATGGATAACTATACGCTTTATCACGTCACGATTAGCAACGTGACGGTATTCGGCGTGATATCCGCTTTGGTCGCATTGCTCGTATTCATCCTCATGGTCGTATTCCGGGGAAGGTTGTTCTGCAATACGCTTTGCCCGGTAGGAACGCTGTTGAGCCTGATCTCCCGGTATTCGTTTTTCCGGATCTCCTTTGACAAAGAAGCTTGTACGCATTGTGGTAATTGCGAGCATACTTGTAAGGCGGAGGCGATCGACAGCAAGAACCTCACCGTAGATACCTCCCGTTGCGTAGATTGCTTCAACTGCGTGTCCTCGTGCGCTAAAGGAGGATTGCAATACCGTTTCAAGCCTTCCTTCAAGAAAGAAGCCGAAACAGCTCGCGCACAAACGGACGTGATCCAACAGGCTACCGCTCCGAACAGCCGCCGTACATTTCTCTCGGCAGGGGCTACCGTCGCGGTCTCCCTCCCGATCGTATCCACCATTGCCCAAGGAATGGAAAAAGGGCATGGCAAAGAGCAGCACGGGCAAGGTAAGCACGGCAATAAATGGCCCCCTATCGTACCGCCGGGAGCGATCAGCTTAGAACGTTTCAAGGATGTATGTACCGGATGCCAGATTTGCGTGACTCAATGCCCGAGTCATGTACTACGTCCCACGGGATTGGAGTATGGCTTTGATTATATGTTGAAACCCCGTATCGCTTACATCGACAGTTATTGCAATTACGAATGCACGGTCTGCTCGGAGGTTTGCCCCACGCACGCTATAAAGCCGCTTACCAAGGAAGAGAAAGCGACTACACAAGTGGGCATCGCCACCTTCTTCATCAACCGTTGTATCGTAAAGACGGAGGGGACGGATTGCGGGGCTTGTTCGGAGCACTGCCCTACCCAAGCCGTGCATATGGTTCCTTACGAGGGCACGCTGACCATCCCGCAAGTAAACCCCGATCTTTGCATCGGTTGTGGCGGCTGCGAATCGATCTGTCCCGTACGCCCGATGAGAGCGATCATCATCAAGGCGAACGAAGTACACAAGTTCGTGGAGAAGCCTAAAGAGGAAGAGGTGAAAAAGGTAGAAATAGATGACTTCGGATTCTAAGAGAAAAATGCTACCTTTGTCACAAATTTTTGATACATGACATTTGAATTACAGTATAACGATACGAAATCGAACGCTAGGGCGGGCTTGATTACCACCGATCACGGGGTAATCGAGACGCCTATTTTTATGCCCGTGGGTACGCAAGGTACGGTAAAGGGTGTACATATGACCGAGCTAAAGGAAGATACCAAGGCACAAATCATTTTGGGGAATACGTACCATCTGTATCTTCGTCCCGGTATCCAGATCTTGGAGCAGGCCGGAGGCTTGCATAAGTTTAATACATGGGATCGCCCGATATTGACCGATAGCGGGGGGTTTCAGGTATTCTCTCTTTCCGACAATCGTAAGCTGCATGAAGAGGGAGCCGAGTTCCGCTCGCATCTCGACGGCTCCAAGCATATGTTCACGCCGGAGAAGGTGATGGATATCGAACGCTCTATCGGTGCGGATATCATCATGGCCTTCGATGAGTGTTGCCCGGGAGATGCCGACTACAATTACGCCAAGCAATCACTGGGCCTGACCGAGCGTTGGCTGGATCGTTGTTTCGCCCGCTTCAACAGCACGGAGCCGAAATACGGCTACCGGCAAAGTCTCTTCCCGATCGTACAGGGATGCGTCTATACGGACTTGCGGCAGAGGGCGGCGGAGAACGTGGCCCGAAAAGGCGCCGATGGAAACGCTATCGGGGGACTGGCCGTTGGCGAGCCTACCGATAAGATGTATGAGATGATCGAGGTCGTAAACGATATCTTACCGAAAGATAAACCTCGTTACTTGATGGGCGTAGGTACCCCGATCAATTTACTGGAAGGGATCGAACGAGGCATTGATATGTTCGACTGTATCATGCCAACCCGCAACGGGCGCAACGGCCAACTTTTCACGCGTTTCGGTACTATCAATATGCGTAACAAGAAATGGGAGAACGATTTCTCGCCGGTCGATCCGGACGGACATTCCTACGTGGATACCTTATATAGCAAGGCTTATCTGCACCACTTGATCAAGGCGAAAGAAATGCTTGGCTTACAGATCGCTTCTATCCATAACCTCGCCTTCTACCTATGGTTGGTGAAAGAAGCGAGGGCACATATCATCGCTGGCGATTTTACTACATGGAAAAGTGGTATGGTCCGTCAATTAGCGAACCGGTTATAAAAAACGAGACAGATGAAATTTAAACTAAAACGGATCGATTGGTATATCATCAAGCAGTTTCTGGGCACGTACGTGTTCGCTATCGCCTTGATTATCTCTATCTCCGTCGTTTTCGATATAAACGAGAAGATCGATAAGTTCTTGAATCCGGATGTCCCCTTAAAAGCGATCATCGTGGATTATTACTTGAACTTTATCCCCTATTTCGCCAATTTGTTCAGTCCGTTGTTCACATTTATCGCCGTGATCTTTTTCACGTCGAAGCTAGCGGATCGTTCGGAGATCATAGCGATGCTTGCCAGCGGTATGAGTTTCCGTAGGTTAATGCTTCCTTATGCGGTCTCGGCTACGATTATCGCTATCGTGACGTTTATCCTGAACGCTTACATCATTCCCCCGGCGAATGAGACTCGTATCGATTTCCAGAACAAATATATCCGTAACAAGAAGGTGGATTACGTGAAGAACGCCCAATTGGAGATCGAGCCGGGTGTTATCGCTTATTTCGATAGCTATGACGCTCGCTCGAACATGGGATACCGTTTCTCTCTGGAGCATTTCGAGGATAAAAAATTGATCTCCCGTCTGACCGCCAAGTCGATCAAATACGACTCGCTTTATCAATGGACCGTTATCGATTATATGATCCGTGATTTCGATGGCATGCGGGAACATATTTCCCAAGGCTCCCGTAAGGATACGACTTTGACCATCGTGCCCTCGGACTTCCTGATTTCCGTGAATGATTGCGAGACGATGACAACGCCTGAACTGAATACGTATATCAACCGGCAGAAAAAAAGAGGTATCGGGAATATACAGACCTTCCAGATCGAGTATCATAAGCGCTTCGCCACGATCATGGCGGCGTTTATCTTGACTTCTATCGGAGCGTCGTTGTCTTCCCGGAAAATAAAGGGAGGTATGGGTATGAATATTGGTATCGGATTGGCGTTGAGTTTTTCTTACATCCTGTTTATGACGGTTACTTCCACCTTCGCTATTAATGGTTATGTGAGTCCTGCCGTAGCGGCCTGGATACCGAATATAGTTTATACATTTATAGCGATATTCTTATATCAGAAAGCACCAAGGTAATTGATTAACTCCTATATTGGTATAACTCTGCCAAATTTCATCCAGTTGTAGAGACGGGGTGTACTCCGTCTCTACAACCTAGGATTTTCAATTATTTCGTGAAATTAAGCCCAAACTCTAACGTTTTTGCGTTCGGAAGTAGTTGCAATACCATATCTACCATTTGCTGATAATTCTCCGGAACCATCGGTTTCAAGATAGGAGCTATCATGGTCAAAACCGGTACGATTAAATCCTTATCCGCATAAAAAGTAGCCTCACTTCCATCCACCTTCATGTTAAGAGGTAGACCATAATAACCTCCTAAATCAACCAAAAGCTTCATGATCTCGTCAATAGAGATACCAGCGGCCTCCAATTTGTCACCAGCAGCCTGTTGTAATAAAGTAGTCAAGACTGTCACATAATTTTTATCCACAGCCACCATAAATTTCCCGTCTACCACACAATATTGGATACTTGCCATTTTTGTGATCTCACCGATTCCTTTATCCTCAGAAGCCCCTATAGGTCTCCAAGAAACATCGAAGATTCCATCTTCCGGTAAGTTAACATTTACAGCGCTTACTTTGCCCCAAATCAAATTACTGATAGCTGGCTTTATCATACGCACGAGATCATCGATCGTAGAATTTCCGGTAACGATATTCGCATAGATAGCTTCCACGCCCGCTTTCAAGCTCCAATTACCTACGATAGAAGAAGTTAATTTACGAGTATAAACAACAGAAGCTACGCCCCCTTTCACCGTACCATTTACCGATACCACGCAATCGCCAACCGTACTCTCGCCGGTAAACGTATAAGTGCCGTCCGCTTCCTTCAATGCGGCATCGATAGCGACCGACTTATTTTCGGGGATGATATTGTTCAAGGTTACGGATGCCTTCTCCGCAGAGGAAGCGGCAATCACGACCGATTTACCATCAACAGGGATTGTCACTTCACCCATTACCAGATAAACGCTCTTACCCTCGTACGTTTTCGACAGATCTTGCCAGTTACCGGAAGAACTTGAATCGTCATCATCACCACATGCCGTAAAAAAACCCATCGTGCAAATCACGGCAAATACATACAACAAACTCTTTCTCATGACTCTTGTTTTAAATTTAACATAAATAGCTATTAATATTATCACAAATATATCCATTCCAACTTCCACTAACAACAATAATTTAATATCAGATGTTCGATTCCTGTGTTTAGATCAAAATAATATCAATCTCTCACAAACAAAGCCTCCATATTCTCCCAGCATTTACTACTTTTGTCGTATCAAATACTTAAAAACAATCTATCATGAAGAAAGTGTTTATCTCAATGACCTGCGTATTAATCGCTCTATCCGGTTGCACGAATGGAGGAAGCAATAAAGAATCCATGGAAGTCGTACTGAATATCAAACGGAAAGTAAAACCCGAATGTGTCTCCGCCTTAAAGGAATCATTCTTGAAATGCAAGGAAAGCACGTTGCTAGAACCGGGATGTATCGACTATGGCATGTACCAGTCCCTCACCGATAGCACCGAATTCTTTATCGCCGAGACTTGGAAAAACGACGGGGAATTACAAAAGCACGGCGAAACCGCCCATCTTAAACAACATCTGAATGAGATCAAAGATATGGGAGATCCTTCCTATAAAGGTAGTTTCCGGAAGATTTATGTCTGCCCGAGTGTAAACGATTAATCGTTAAGAATTGAAGATTGAAAATAAACGCTTCGTGAAGCTTGATTTTTAATCTTCAATTCCCTATATTTAATTACAAAAGATCTGACGCCAATTCAGATAACTCGCTTCGCTCGCCTTTTATCAAGTTGATATGGGCGAACAAGTCCTGTCCTTTCATCTTGTCGATCATATAGGCCAAGCCATTACTTTGGGCGTCTAGATACGGGGAGTCAATCTGTTGGATATCTCCCGTGAAGACCATCTTCGTTCCCTCTCCCGCACGGGTGATAATCGTCTTGATCTCATGCGGCGTGAGGTTCTGGGCCTCATCGATGATACAATAAGTCTCGGACAAGCTACGCCCCCGGATAAAGGCCAACGCCTCGATCACCAACTGGTTGTTCTTCTGCATATCGTCGATCTTACGGACATCGGGATTACCCGGGGCAAACTGAGTCTTGATCACGTTCAGGTTATCGAATAGAGGTTGCATATAAGGAGCGACCTTTTGCTTCTCGTCACCCGGAAGGAAACCGAGATCCTTATTCGCCAAAGCGACGATCGGACGGGCCAAAAGTATCTGTTTATACGTGCCGGCTTGTTTCAAGGCAGAGGCCAACGCCAACAACGTCTTTCCGGTACCGGCCTTTCCGGTCAACCCCACCAGCTTGATATTCGGATCGTTCAACACCTCGAAAGCGAAACTCTGCTCGGCATTACGGGGCTGGATACCAAAGTTCGTGCCTTTATCCACCTTCTTGATCTTATCCGTAAACGGATTGTAGCGAGCCAATACACTATTACGTACGCTTTTCAAGATAAAGCATTCGTTCGGGTCGAGCTTAGACTTGATATCCAACGAATCTGCGTCCACGCCTTCCGGAGAGCTGTAGATCTTGTCGATCAAATCGGGGTCTATATTCTCATAGGTCTCTTGCGCACGCTCGAAAATATCTACATTCACGACCTTATCCGTGATATAATCCTCAACGGGAATACCCAAAGAACGAGCCTTCATACGAAGGTTCACATCCTTGCTGACCAAGGTTGTCTTGATCTTCGGATTCTTCTCGGCGATCGTCAACGCACAAGACAAGATACGGTGATCTGGAGTTTTATCCGGAAAAGAATGCGCTATTTTCTCCTGGTACTTATCACCGGTCACGATATAGAGTGTACCTTTTCCCGGTCCTAGTGAGGCGCCTTTCAAGAACAGGTCATTACTGGTCAATAAGTCTAGCTCCCGAACAAACTCACGGGCATTATAATTGATCTGCTCACTCCCCTTCTTGAACTTGTCCAACTCTTCTAATACCACGATGGGTAGATAGATATCATTTTCCTGAAAGTTCTCGATGCACTTATAGTCATGTAATATGACATTCGTGTCCAACACAAAATTCTTCTTTGCTCCCATGGCCTTTCGATTTAATATTCAACTAATAATCAACAATTTATATTTTAATTTGTTTGCCGAAACACTCTAAAATCTCTATTTCGGTTATTTTTCGGCAAACACTCCATATAAATTTCAATTCTCCGCCTTCATCATATGGCTTCCTCACAAAGATACATTTTTATATGAATTAGAGTTCTTCAAAACAAAATCTTTTTTAGGCAATAATGAATCAAATAAAAAAGAGGATACAGTAACCCGCACCCTCCCATAAAACAATTATCGAACAATACAGTTCATAGCCTCCAAGACACTCAACGCCACTTCCTCGTCCTTTCTCTTGAGATCTTCGAATACGTCCCCAAGTGAATCCTCTGAGGATAAAGCCAAAAACACAAACCACATCAAGATTTCCTTGTATTGTTTATCGTGGCTTCTTACTATGTCTTGATCCTTTCGAGCTTGCTCATTACTTCTATATTGTTCTTCTTTCAATTCCTTGAGTTGAGAAACATAATCATCGATAGCCATGACAAGTACGGTACTCAATGAGTAGCGATCATCGATCTCACGTCCAGTACACTCTTGGAAGAAGTCAACGGCTGGCATAACCTCTCGATCTCCACATAGCGTTCCAAGTTCGTCATGAACAAGTTTCTCAGGTTTGCTAAAACCTATATTTTCCAAGAAAGTTACCACTAATTGAACTTCTTCATTTATAAAGTACACGTTTTCCAATAAATCTTTGATCTCTTTGAATCTTTTCATTTTTTGTTTTTTTTAATTGATTTGTTTGTTGTATCTTGGCCACCGCAAATCAAACAAGATACAATTATGGATGATATAAACATATACAGGGAACGGGTAGCGCTAGCGTTTGATATTCCATGCCCAGTATGCGGTAGAAAACCTAAATGCGAGTTCACTATAGGACGTAATTATATTTATCATGGTTGTGAACATGATGAAATCTTCAATCTCGTAGAAGCACGCATAGATGAGTTTACTTCACAATATCAATGTCCTAAAGGTCTTGTTCGGAGGGTATTTCACGCACGATAGCCTTTCCTATCATTAAGAATCTCATATGAATGGAGCTAACCAAGTCATCATCTGAGAATCCTTCGGTTTCCTTTAGGATGAAATCGATCAGCTCTTTTTTCGTGATCCTTCCTTCAGGATATAGGAATACATGTCTTAGAGGAATAGATCGTTCAACCATTTAAATCTTTTTATTTTCTTGTATAATAAACTAACCATTACATTAAAAACACCGAATTTAACCAAACCATCAATTATAATGTCTTACCTGACCTAATGTAGATGTACCAAATTTTAAAATTATTGCAAAACCCACATATAGTTTGACTTTTATTACTATTTTTGTCCTCGTTGAATCTTTTTATGTAGGTAATTCTCCTACACAATACCACCCCAGCCCTTTGATTAGACTGCTTTCAGTTGACAGGTTGGGGTTCTTATAATTTTTTTTTGTTTCATATGTTTTCTTAAAATCCCTAGCTTTAATCTTCGCAATAATCCTTTGACCGCTCCTATCAAGCAATCCTAAATCAGTCTTCAAGACTAATCCTTCAGCATCATATGTAGTATCTTCAGCGATCAATGACTTGTAGCCATTACTAACATACTCAATCGCTTCCTCGAATGTCATATAACCGATCACAGGAACTACCTTGATTGCCAGATCGCCAGCTATCTTCTCTACATCAGGTCTCCTTAACCACCATTTATCAATCTTGACATCGAACAAAATGAAGCTTACCCCAGCCTTGATATAGCGGCCTCCACCTTTCTGAATCTTCATACCGTATCCTTCTCCATATAGAATAACATCCGCATAAGGCGTATCAAAATCATCTCCATTCTCCGGAGGAAAAGCTTTTCTCATCTTATCGATAGTGAACAACTCCTCTAACTTTGTCAATAGATGAGGAGGAATGTTGGCTTTATCGGTTCTTCCTCCAAACTCAACACGTACACCATTGAACCGAACATGGATATTTGTTCCATCGATCTTTTCCTCAGCCCTGAATTTACAATCCTTCAAGAACTCGAACTCTGGCAAACTCCAATCGCCAAATATCAATCTACCATCTTGATCTCTCTTGTAGATCGTATTAATTTTCTGATAATCCTTGTGTTCCATCTTTATAATTTTTAAACTCGTCTAATAGCTTATCTATTTGTATCGCCAATCTTTGACAGACGATCCCTCTTCCACACTTCATATTTGCTCTATAAGCCACTTGAAGCTCATAGAGTTTATTTTTTAACTCAACAAGCTTAGTGTCATGTTCTTTATCCTCGAAATTCTCTATGGAGATATCTAGTTTCAGTATCACGTTATCTGAAGAGGAATATTTGTACGGGTATAAGTAAACCACCCTCTTTATTCCTGCTTGATAGATATTCTTGACACACTCATCACAGGGTTGATGAGTAACATACATTGTACACCCATCGACGGAGATACCTTGTTTTGCCGCATACATCAACGCATTCATCTCAGCGTGGATCTCATTGGATAACGACCACTGGTGATGTTGCTCTTTTGTGAACTCGCCAGCCTCATACATATCACTGCAATTAGGAGCGCCGCTAGGTGTACCATTATACCCCATCGAAATGATCCGCTTGTCCTTTACGATCACAGCCCCTACATGAAGGGAGATACAATGGCTCTCCTCGGCTAATCTGGAGGCTACATCCAGAAAGAATTTGTCATTTAGCATTTGTTTGTTTCTATTTTATTGTATAAAGTATCTTGTAAAAACAAGAGATCTTGATAAAATCACTACTTTTGCAGAGAACATGATATTCAGTAAATCATGTGCTATTTTTAGAAAGAGTATCAAGGATATAATCAACATCGTGTATTACTTCAAAAAGCTATATACGATCATTGATTGGTTGGGTGAGATACTCTAATAGCACTGCAACAGTATTGAATTGATTGAGCTTGTACCTTGTAAACAAAAAAAACATCGATATTGCATATAACTCACCCAATGTTTTTATAAGCTCTGCAAGCAGTGTTTAGGGGGGAGAGCACAAATCTCCCCCTATTTTATCAAGATCTCATTGAATTTTATATCTCCTTCCAAATATTCATCTTGTTCATAATTATATTTACCGCCGCAGGAAGATTAACGATATCCTTTTGCAGAGGGTGGCTTCCATGATATACGGCAAAAAGCTTGTTCGCTTGCTCTCTTACCGTATAAGCCGGTTCATGATTATCTTTAGAACCCATAAAACATGAGAATACTACTTTCATTTTCTCATCAGGCTTAATACACCTAACCCAATCAATACAATGCCCCCCAATGACAGCATGAAAGCCATAGGTCCCCACAATGGAAGCAAGACCCACCACCAAGACCAAGTGATTACGTTAGTGAGTTTCAGCGTGATAAAAACAATTGTTAATAAGCCAAGGAAAGAAATTCCTCCAGTGTTTACTTCTTTACTCATTTGTTTTGATTTTTTGTTTATATTAAATATAAGTTGTTTCCATAATTTGGGGTTCAGTAAATTATCACCCTTCATCGACAATCTTCTTTTTCGCATATTTTTAGAAGCCCTTTCATTTAAGATCCCAACCAGAACATCGCCATAAGTAGTATTAGGATCAAGCCTTCGACACATATTATATTCTTCCATTACCGTATCCGAGTAAACCCTAGAGACTTCGAACCAACGATACCTCATGGTCCCTATACAACTACGATAAGGAATCTTTCTCATCATTTTATATACGATAAAGATAGGATTGTTATCCTTGATAATCTTTGTCCTTCTATCCAGAATGATCTCTCTATAATCTTTCATCCTATTCCGTGGGTATATTGATTATGTAATTGAAATCATGACTGGTAGAATCGATATTGATGATGATAGAGGAATTTCCATTGTTATTGATGGAATCCTTTTTACTTAAAGCCTTGGTATCACTATTATATTCTTTAACGCATGGAATATAGTTGTCACAAGAGCAAACAAGCGCAACAAACAAGGCTAGCAATATATATTTCATATGTCTATATGTTTAGTTAAACCATAAAACATCATAGCGACTCCGCTCAGTCCAATAAAAAACGCACCAGCTGGATCAAACTCACATTTAACAGTGATCAAAACCAAGAGAAAACCCAGAATCAATGCGGATATTCTATAAAAATGATTCATTATCTGTATTATATGATTTTATCTTCCTTTAGCCATTTCCAAACCGTATACCAATCAACATAAGCTCTTTGATTCGGTTCCTGAATAAGAGGACATCCTAACGCAGCATCATCAATATACATATGACAATACGGCTTTGGGGATGTTGTCCAAGATGATTGGTTTGGTTCTCGTTAATACCATAAAGAGGTATACCGTTTTTCTTGAACCAATTCACCGCATCCGTTAGATATTCACCTCCTTCTGGATGAATGTTGTAATCTGAGGATTTAGGATCATCTATATCACTTCTCATCGTAAAAAGGATAAGCTTATGACCATTATCCACTAGTTCTTTCAATACCGGAACAGCTCCGATATCATCCCCTATCGATGGGAATGCGTGTTTAACGCATGTTCCGTCAAAATCAATTCCAATTATCATATTTTACCTTTGTTTTAATTGTGAGCTTTCCCATGAAGGTTCGGTTAATACTTATTCTTTTAATAGTCTAATAAAAGACCTCATGTACTCGCATTTCTGATTGCAGTCTAATGAATGATCGCACATCAGGTCATTGTCTTTAGAGAGGTTTGGACAACTTTTCCAGTGAGCATTAATAGCTTCTGCCATTTCCCATTCAACACCTGCTTTGAAGTCCTCACGACAATTATCTTTGCGAAGCACATAGTCATCATCCACTTCTTTGAGAACATTCTTGCGAAAAAACGTTTTACCTATGGCGTAATCCTTTGCCGCATCTTCTATCGTCTGTCTCATATCTAATTTTGTTTTTAAGATTTGTGGTAGTACCGGGATCGAACCGGTTCATCGCCAGTCTCATGATTTTTCGGAGGACGGATAATGAATGATTTGTTAATAAATTAGTTAATTGATTTATTTGAGACTTCGAAACTACCGTATAGTGTTCCCTACCGGACTTGAACCGATGACCTTGACATTATGAGTGTCTTGCTCTAACCAACTGAGCTAAGGGAACGATTCCACTTACGTCCTCACGGATTCATTGTGGATTTTTAGTATCTTTGTAATATGTCAAACAAAGATGACGAAAGACAGGTCTCGAACGTGGACATCCTACAATGTATGTACTGCATTGTTATGATCATTATAGAAGTCATTAGATTTCTAATGTCCATACCTGCTTAATAACTCTTTAACTTGATCGCATTTAATGCGCTTTGTTTATTAGTTAGCGATCCTAATAAACGATGAACTTAAGAGGGTAGTCACAAGCTATCCTCTTTTTTAAAATAGTAACTGGAAGAGGACTCGAACCTCTATTGTGTTACGTACCACATCTCAAGAACTTTGCACTTACTAAATTCGTCTTTACGTTAACACTTTCAGTACGGGATTAAAAGTCCCTTAGTTTTCTTGAAGCGTATACCAATTTCGCCATCCAGTCATTTTACCACTTACACCTTCACAGGCTCATTGTGGTTTGATAATTTTTCATACTTTTGCAGTATGAACCTTAACCAAAAAGACAATTGGGCTTTAAACGTAAGTATTCTACAATCAATGTATCTCGTTGTTCAGATTGTAAAAGAGATAATCTCTTTATTACTTATGCTCAATTGAAACGTTTTTTATTGAAAATGGGATAATCCCCATAGTCTCTTATTTAAAGGAGGGGTACAACGACCCTCCTTTTTAAGAAATCCCACCTATTCTCACGAACCGGTAGGGAACAATGAAAAAAGACATATTATACATTCAATCAAGGGAGGAAAACTGGATTCGAACCAGTATATCCAGAGCTAGCTCTGTTGTTCTACCGTTAAACTATTTCCACCAAAACACTACTTCGGCATCAAATTATTTAAATCATCATCGTTATCACTATTGGCTCCAGCCAAAAAAGCCGCACAGCCTAACGCAGATATAAAAACCAATAAGAATTGCCACCATTCACTAAATATATTCATAATTTTGTTTTTAATATGATGAATCCTCTTCAAAATGTGGACTCTATGATTAATTACTTATTTCCGAAATCACTAGGGATTTCACCCCAATTTTTATTATCCCAATGAACGATCTCTATATTATCAACCCAATAAGACATAATCCGGAGGAATATCTCGGCTTTCTTTAAATCACTGTTACGTTTATTGGATGATGTTTTCTTGTTCTTGATCCAGGTGATTGCGGTTATACTGTCACTATATATGATTTTATCTGGATAATCATTCTCTATGATATATTTGATCGAATCTACAATCGCCAAGAACTCACCTATATTTACAGTCTGATTTCCCAGATTTTTATAAAATAGACGATCTCCAGACCTTAGATCGTGGGCTTGGTATTCCGTGATACCCTTCTTCATCGAATGGGCCGCATCACAAGTAATACCCTTTACCGGAATCTCACTCATGGTGTCTTTACTATTATCAGACAACTTGTTTTGGTAATATAAAACCATCCGCTTCCATGTGCCGGTTTACGTTCCTAGCGCTTCGCAACACGTCATCCTTAATTTTTTGTTTATCCACAGACTTAACATTTTTATTTATCCGTTTCAATACCATATTTAAATCAGACTCGTGCGGGTACCCGTCAAATGGGTTATATATAATCTTTTTATTACCAAAGGTTATTATGGTCTGATAAAAACATTTCGGGGAGATCAACGTCTCCACTTTTACTTTTGGAATTTTTTTAATATGCGCATCTACAGATTTGATCGCTTTTTTAAAACTTGAAATCGCCTCCTTTTTATTCGATATATTTTTAATCCCTTTTACCACACTTAAAGCTCCACCTTGAGTATTTGACTTATCGCTCTTCCCATTAAACGGATCATAATAAATTTTATGATTACCAAAACTCAAAATCGCCTTACATATATCTTTTGAGACACACACCCTTGCCTTATATTTTACAAGATGAGCAGATTCTACAATATATCCTTTATAATTAGGCATATTAGAAAGTGATACCTTATATAATAAGTTTGGCTCAATATAAGATTTGTCTATATTTTCAGATAATACGCATATTTTCTTGTCCTTATGTTCTGGATCATCTTCACGTGTTCCAAATAACTTTCCATCCTTATTAGCATAAACAAAACCAACAAGCTCTCCATTTATCTCGCTCTCCTTAAATTTAAGAAGAGTATCAAAAAACTTATTTTTCTTTTCTTCTTGTACCATTGTCTCATATTATTTATTGGTTTTACACCGCAAAGATAAGCTATTTAAAATTTAAATAACAAATAAAATCACGATTATTTTTCCAATAAAAAATCACATTTTTAAAATTAAAACCAATCAATTACATATAAAATTATCTCCAATAAAAGTAATGTATTTTATAAGATTAAAGTTATAAAATACTATTATTCAACAGCATAACAACAAACGAATCACATTAATAATTTTACATAGCATACATATAATTTTTTCTACAAATTTTTCAACTCTGGATGATCATCAAACCAGCCATTCTTAAGCCCGTATTGATAATTCTCCTCAATCTCTTGGTTTGAAAAATGTTTTGCTCCCTTACAATTCACTTCTATCAAGGCATTACGTTTTTTCACAATCGGTCTCCACTGACAACTACTCCACATATTCGAAATTGGAACCACGAATAAGATAATGGACCACCAAAAGGCACTTTGGAATTGTCTTTTTTGAACTGGGGAAGAATGCCCCCAGACGTATCCTAAAATCCAAAGTATCCTAAACGGAAGAATCAGCAAACCTTTTATTATCTTCAATATTTTCATAACAAAATAACATATTAAAAATCAAACTCTTCAGTCTCAATAATAGTACAAGGGATAATAGAATGTGAATTTAAATTTCGAACTATACCAAACAACTCATCTTCATCAAAAGATAAATATTTCATGCTACATCCGTCACATTCTCTTGTTTTAACTGTCAAACCAAGAATCTCACCAACCAATTTTGCGTCATCAAATACAGTTATATAGAATATTCCTACTCTAAAAAACACTATTGAAGTACGGTCTTTTTTAGCGCTGTCATAAGCAGCTCTTATGATATTTATATTGTCCATATTACAAATTTTAGGTTTTCAAAAGTAGTATTAAAAAATGACGCAAGCAATTTACAGATACCTAATCGTCTTCCTCTATGTTTTCAAGGGAATCAATCGCTACGTAAAATAAATCATCCAAGTTTTCCAAAGCGTCTATGGCATCGCTCAGATTGTCCTTTTCATCCTCATCTTTAGTTGCCTTTTGCAATTTAAGTAATTCTTTTCGGGCCTCATTTAACTTTAAGAACTCATTTTGAGATATTCTTAATCCAGCTAAAACCGCTCTCACCTTCTTGAAATTTCCTGTTTTAATCCATAAATACCAATGATCAAATTTTTATCGGTAATAAATCATGTCTCGTAAACGGTAGTTATATACAAGAGGGCACGAAAACGACAGCTACCTTAGAACTATCTTATATCCACAACCCAGGAAAACTTCGCACCACAATAATAACGGGTACAATAGATGAAACGAATACATATGCCTTTTCTTGCAAGGTTACGGAAAGCGGGGATGATGAGTATTATTTGCCTTCCAATCTTGCCTCGATCAAAAGCACAGAATCTAAGGAGAATATCTTGAGCAAACTTGGAGGGAGTGAAGGCGTGAAAAATATTTCCGACGCAATATATAAAGGGAAAAAAACCTTCATCAAAAATCAAGGTACGATTGGCAAAATCCCCGTGTCTTCTATTAACTTTATTGTTCAATCTTGGATATCATACGCTGTTCCCGTAACAAATGAAGGTACAGACTTGATATATGTAAAAGTCTCTTCTAATCCGGAAGTGAAGATCATTCATACCTACGGTTATAAGCTTCCCTTAGAATTTTTTGCGTTACAAAGCTCCTCCACCAGCGATGAGATCAGCACAGCCGTAGGCGGTGAAGAGGGATTGAAAAAAATCGTCAAGGCGGCCCAAGACGGGAATCGCTTTTGGATAGAAATAAACAAAGGTGATTTAGCATCCATTCAGCGTGTAGATCTGATGGTAGTCACCTGCTATAGGGACAATAGTACCGGGGATATGACTATCGGCTTTTTCGGGAAAATGGCGTACCTGTGGGGAGGTATGGGGGGACTCATTTTAATTTCATACATAAAATCATCCAATACCTTCACAATTGATATATTGGAAGCATAACCTTTCCCTCATTAAAAAACATCTATCGAAGAAAGGAAAAACGACTAGGGATATAAGAATCTTTTCTCTGGAACGACGATGTATTTGTAAGGTGGTATAAGAGGAAGTATTATATTTATCTTATACAAAGCCCACCAATACTTTTGAGGTAGATACCTAATTCAGATACTAAGATCTCAAGTCTAAAAAAGAAATGTGCTTTCATCGTAAAATTCGAGGAAAGCACATTAATAAAATTTATTTTTTCAGAATCGTTCGAATCACTCCCTCTTTTCTTTATAGGTTAAGAAGAGAGGGAGTGTCGTTGATTTCATTTTCCCAAAAGATAATTCTAACAGATTGGTATAATTTATTCGATAATCAATTCCCCATCATTACTGTTAGGAGAATATTTACGTCCGGTAAGTCGGTTTCCTGCAACTTCTTCTGATTTGTCTACACCATTCAGAGCGCTTTTCAACGTTCCAGTAAAATTACAATTTCGAAGAGTCACCTTACCATAGCTTGAGTTCATCCATACGCCAGCGATACCACCGATCTCCAGTTGATCACCTTCATCATTTGCACTAACTAGCGTCACATCGCCCGTACAGACACAATTCTCGAAAGTGTTTCCATAATGAGCTATACCAGTAATGCCACCTACATCACAAGTCGATCCGGTTACGTTAATATTTGATTCAACATTGGAAATAGTGATATTGCCTTCACCCATAAAACCTATCACACCTCCCACATAGGTACGGTAGGTTCCGCTTTCAGCCTTCACGTAACTTCCATCTTCTACACGCACCGTAAGATTATCCATACTTTTATAGGCATGCTTACCGAACATACCACCAACATAACTATAGCCTTCAACCTTCACGTTTCCAGTTAGCGTAATGTTGGAATAGGAAGAAGTAAAGGGCGAACCAGCAATGGCTCCGACTTCTTGTTTTCCTTTTCCATTTACATACGCATTATGAAGCGTAAAGTTCATCACCTTTCCATTAGAGGTATATCCGAACAGCCCAATATCATGAGCTGGGGTATTGATATATAGATTACTGATCGTATAACCACAACCATCAAAAGTTCCTTGGAAAGCCTTATCGCTTCTTCCAATCGGCATCCACTCCTCACTCTTCAAATCAATATCATTAGATAACTTAATCTGCATACCAGAGAAAGTCGTGCCACCATTAACTTCAGTGGCGAGAGCACGCAACTGTTCCACCGTAGAGATGAAATAGGTAATCGTACCCTTATAACCGGGTCCTTTTGTAACTTTCACCGCTAAATCTCCATAAATCTCCACGTTACCTTTATTAACCGTAAGATTCTCTACCTTGACTCCTTCGGGAATGATCAAGGTATTATCGGCAGTTGTAGCGGTTACCATCGTGTAACTTTCGCCGTTCAATGTCACCGTTGAGTTCGGAAGGTTAATCGTCAGATTACTCGTTGTCGGAGCGGTGATAGTAACTTCCTTCGGGGCAGATTGAGTCTCTTGAGTACCTTCTTCAATCGTGATCGCAACCGTCGTCGCCGGGATGGAGATAGAGACTGCTGTCTCGTTGTCTTGCTCGAATACCTTCGGGATCGTGATGGTGGCATCCTCTTTCGGAGCCTCGGTTACGATCACCTCGGTAGCTCCACTTTGGATCGCCTCGTCCACTTGATCGACCGTGGTTACCTGTTTGGTCTTTACCTCCTCATTATGACTTCCATCATAATCCGGTACAATCGTAACATTGAAATTGCCAGTGGCGGTAAGAAGGCTACCGTAGATATTGGTACGGTAGTTCCATTGAACCGGAACATTCTCCACCTTCAGTCCCTCCCCGTTGATATCCTTGATTTTTAAGGTAGCGGAGTTCAAGATGGCTTTATCTTTTCCGGCATCCGGGTTCTCTCCCTCGGCGGGCACCAAGAAATAGGCCGTACCCAAGTAGTTGTACGTTTTCGCGTCGGGAGCGAGACCCATCGTGACCGTCTCCGATAACGCAGGAATCACCGCTTCGCTAAAAATCACCTCTGCCTCCGTGAAACCACCCACCGTGTTGGTGAAGGGGTTCAAGGTAGTAGCCACCTTGGAGAGGGTGATGGAAGAGTGCGTGTTCTCGTCAATGGTCAGCTCGTTTTTACCTGCGTCAGCGATATCGTCCGTAAGGAAGTTGATCTGAGCGAAGGGACGTTTCAATGTCACGCTCTCCTCAAAAGAAGCCTCGACCACCTTGTTTTTTACTACACCAAGGAATGCGTCACGGCTCTCGTCATTGGCCTTCGCGCCATCATAGTTAACAGTGATGGTTTTACCATCAGCTCCAAACGAATAAGGGCTATTGTCCTTAATGCTTGCCCAGAAGAGAAAATTATAAGTCTTACCCTTCACAAGATTAATAGAGACAGAGGCTTTCTTCTCACGAAACTCTACCGCCTGGTCTAATTTACTCAGATAGGTTCCGTTCTCATCGAACACATGGACGGTCAAATTCTTCGCCGTCGTTCCATCGCTAATCGCCTTGTTCTGCATACCGCCGGACAGCTCGACGTTGAAGGAGACCAGCGCCTCGTTGCCATTTCCTTGCGACAGCTCGTCATCGCTGGAACAGGCCGATAACAGCAACAATGCCATTGCCGCCATCATTGAATAAAAACATCGTTTCATTCGCTTAGTCGTTTTAAATTAATTAATATTGTTATTTAATCTCTATGTCAAATTTTCCATCGAAAGAGGAATCGATCTGCACGTTACCAGAAGATCGTGTGGTGAGAAAATTACCCCTAACCGTGGTGAGTCTGCCTCTTTGGAGCGGCACCTTGATACCATCGATACCGGAGAGTCGCTTGCCGTTCTCATCATGACAAGCCACGGTTACGCTCACGCCAGCGTCACCCTCTCCCACTATCACGTAGTCGAAACCCATAATGGCCTCACCATCCTTTATATCAGTCAAGACCGAGGGGAACGACACTCCTGTTCGCACATCCACCGGTCGATCCGTGTGCATATTGTATGTAGAGGGCATGAAACCATCATACAAGAATACGATCCGGAACTTGGTCATATCAATCGCATCCTTCAACTCATCCTTCCCTGGGGTGGCGTTTTGCAAGATAGACCTCAAATAATACTCCTTGAACTCCTCAACATCCGTGGTCACGAAACGGAACTTCGCCAATGGACGGCACATATTGACCGTTAGCTTCTGGCGGCTTCCATCTATGCTTGTATATAATCCTGTCTCTAAAACACCCCGAAAAGCATCTCGAAAATCATTGTTCCCCACATGTTCACCCCGTAACTCGATCGAGGCGAAATCCTCCGTATCATAAAAGAGATCGCTCTTGCCGCCTGGCTCAACAAAGTCTGCCCACGCCATAAAACGATAATCACCCTCTGGCAGATCAAGGGTCATTCGATACCCCAAGGACTCTATCTCCGCATGACTAAACGAGAGCGTTTGACAAGGGACGGTCTCGAAAAGGCTATCGGCCCCCATCCGGAAAACACGAACTTGGTAACGTGTCTCATACGAAGGCAAATCCGCAGCCCGAGTCGCACCGACAACGATAGTTTTATAATCTGGAAGCTCGGCCCGATCTAAGGTGAAATCCAACCGAAGCTCTACCGATACATGACCCGGTTTTGGAGGTTCCGGAGTTTCATCTGGCCATTCATGCACGTCACAAGCGAACAAGAATAGGGATAGGAGGATCATAAAAAAAGGATATATGGAAAAAAGTCTCATGACTCACCTCCTCTCCCAAATGTATAAGTAATTGAAATATTTACCTGATCGATTCCGAAAAAGGTCTTCTGGCGGCTTTCCACCAAGGCTCCGTTCGACTCGTTTCGAAACTTGTCATAATGCAAGCGATAACATCCAGCACCCAACGAGAACTCCATCCCCCAGCGACGGGCCGCTCCGATCGGCATCCGGTATCCCACCGATACCCCACCTCCCAAAGCAGGTGTAGAGCCGTCCTTATCTTGATAGCGCCATCGCCTGTTATAGGCGAAATTCCATGATGCCACTCCCAGATGTACGCCACCGAAACATCCTTTCAGTAAGGGGGTCCAGTAACGAAACTCTGGTTGCGTACCCAAGATACGAAACTTCGTATG